>Ga0172375_10013233_pt1 | contig 10259 bp, 11 predicted proteins | sample LakKiv1m_FD_114537 | JGI IMG/M metagenome (GOLD analysis project Ga0172375, IMG submission 114537) | Freshwater microbial communities from Kabuno Bay, South-Kivu, Congo - kab_092012_11.1m | ecosystem: Environmental > Aquatic > Freshwater > Lake | place: Democratic Republic of the Congo...
AAATCCATACAAATGCTGATTAACGGTTTTTAAAATAACGGCCATTATCAAACCGGAAACAAGCAAACCGAACAACGCGTAAAAAACAGTTTCAATCAAAAACGGCGCGCGAATAAAAGAATTTCCGGCTCCAACCAATTTCATAACGCCGATTTCTTCTTTGTGCGTGTAAATCGCCACACGAATGGCGTTGTAAACAATGAGTACGGCGATAAAAGAAAAAACTATGGTTAAACCAAATCCGACTTTTTCAACTTTGTCGCTTAAAGATTCAACTCTGGAAATAATTTTTTGGTGATCAATAAAATTTTGCGATTTTATCAAATCCTGATTTTCCGGCAAAGACAACATACTCAAAACCGCTTGATAATCCTTGGTGTCTTTGGCTTTGATGATAACCGAATCAAGCAAAGGATTGCCCTCATCGGCGATTTCCTCAATGGCGTCCAAAACAGCTTTGTCGCCTTCATGCGTTTTTTTAAATTCAATAAGCGCTTGATCTTTTGGCACAAAAAGAGCTTCTTGAACTTCTTTTTGATTTTTCACTTTTTGCAAAAAATTATTTATTTTCGCTTCATTAGTCGCTTCCTTAAAAAAAACAGTAACATCAACTTTGTCTTTGACCGAATTCACCACGCCATCGGAAATAACTTTTAAAGAAACCAAAATATTCACTGACAACAAAGCCAAAACCACCACGGTAATGGTCACAAAAGACAACCAAAAATTTCGCCAAAAATCTTGCCAAGCGAATTTGATAGCGCGCCAAAAAGTATAATTCATATTTTATTTTTATTTTTTTTAAAGCACATATCTGCCAACTGCCATATCCGAAGCGATCTGACCTCTATCCAAAACAATTACCCTTTTTTTTAACAAATTCACAATATCTTTGTTGTGTGTCACCAAAATCACGGTTGTGCCAAGTTCATTTATTTTTTGCAACAAATCAATAATTTCTTTGGTATTGCTTATATCCAAATTACCGGTCGGTTCGTCAGCCACCAAAATTTTTGGCCGATGAATTAATGATCTGGCGATACCGACTCGTTGTTGCTCTCCGCCAGAAAGTTGGTGCGGATATTTATCGGTTTTGTGTCCCAAACCGACAACTTTTAATATTTGCGGCACAATGCTTTTTATTTTGGCGTGAGCCAATCCACAGGCTTCCAACGCAAAAGAAATGTTTTCAAAAACCGTTTTCTTTGGCAACAATTTATAATCTTGAAAAATTACACCGATTTGCCGCCGTAAAAGAGGAATTTCATGATGCCGAATATCGGAAATATCCCAACCTCCAATGACAATTTTGCCATCGGTTGTTTTTTCTTCCGCCGTCAACAACTTCACCAACGTCGTTTTGCCGGAACCGCTTTGACCGATAACGGAAACAAATTCGCCAGGATCAATTTTTAAATCAATATTTTTTAAGGCAAAAGTATCCGGCCGGTAAAATTTGCTTACATTGTGAAATTTTATCATATTGTTTTTATTTTTGATTTTCAATCAATAAAACTTCCACCCGTTTGATTATTCCGCGACTCAATTTGGCCAATTTTTTAAAAGCCGTAGCGTCCAAATCAATGACTCTATCCGGAAAAATTTTCCGATCCGGTCCGTAATCATTCACTTTGACAATAATTTCCTTGCCCGTATCCAAATCTTTAACTTTTAATTTGCTGCCTTTGGGATAATCCGGCGAAGCGGCGCATTGACAATTTTTATACTTGTACCAACTGGCCGCGCCAATTGTCATGATATTATTATCACGCAAAACAGCCACAATCATTTCTTTGTCGCTCAATTCAAATTTGGCTTTTTTATTTTTTACTTCGCTTTTTGCAATTTTTTGCCAACCCAGTTCATCATCAAAATTATAAATCTGACAATTACCATCTAATTTTTCTTGAAAATTAAAAATAACCGGCAAACCAAAAGAGCTTTCTTCATCCGCCATTATCTTTAATCTGTAAATATCCGACAATTTTTCATAATTTGGCGCCAACGAAAAATTTGTTGGATCTTCATTGTTAACTTGCAACCCAACTGGTTTTGTAAAGTTTTTCGGTTTAAAAATTACTTGCAAATTATTTTCAAAAAATGAAAAAGTATACCCTTTCGCCAAAGTATTTTCGTCCAAATTATAAGAAAAAAATTGCGATTGAAAATCGCTTTCCGCGCGCGCAAACATGGGCATGGCAAAAAAAACACCAACAAAAATCATCACGCCAATCTTGCCAATTTTTTTAAAATATTTTATCATTTAAGCAATGAAATTAGGCCACTTTAGCTCAGTTGGTAGAGCGACGGTATCGTAAACCGTAGGTCGTGGGTTCAATCCCCTCAAGTGGCTCCACTCACAAACACTCCTCAAAGTGTTTTTTTTATTTTATAAACTTGTAAACTTTTGTTTTATTTTTCAATTCATTAAAAATATCGGCAAAAACAGGTTTTTTGATCAAAATATGTCTGGCCTTTACTTGCTCTTTTGTCCCTGATTCTTGATTCGCCAAATTTTTGGCTTCAACTTTAATAATATGATAACCATAATCGGTCAAAATCAAATCACTTACTTCATTGGCGTTTAACGCAAATGCCGCGTCTTCAAACGTCTTTACCATCACCCCGCGAGAAAACCAACCCAAATCTCCGCCGGACGAAGCTGACCCCGGGTCATCGCTATACTGTTTTGCCAATTCTTCAAACGCTATTTTTTCATCTTTGACTTTGCCCAAAACTGCTTGCGCCTCTTTTTCCCAATCTTGTTGCGCTTTGGCAGTATTCACCAATTCTTTGGATATTTTATCGCGCAAAATTTCCGGATAAGCAATTCGTTGCTTAAAAGTTTCCATATCCATCAAAAAATAGTCCGCCACGTTTTTGACAAATTGATCCTTGCCACCCGATTGCTCCGCGACTTCATCAACGGTTTTATCCAACTCTTCCTTTGTCAAAACGATTCTGTAATCGGCCGCCAACTGTTTGATCAATTTTTCGTTTATCAATTTTTGCAAAACATCATTGCCGATAAGTTGCGCATCATATTGTCCGTATTTTTTTTCGGTGTAATTGACGATCGCCTTGGTTTCATAATTCCAATCGTAAAAAGAAATAATTTTGCCATTGACCAAGGCGGCAGGATAAGGCAAATACTTGGCGATTTTTTCCACCAAAAAAGGATGGCTGTCGCTGTAATTATAAACCGCAAAACCGATAATCCCCAAAGAAAAAAGCGCAAAAATCAAGACACTTAAAATTATAAAATAAGTTTCCTTTTTTATTCCGGAAAAAATTCTCCCAAATTTTTCAAAAATTTTTCTTGTTTGTTTGCGCATTTTCTTCGCCAAATCCTCCGCTTTTTTGGCAAAACTTTGTTTGTCTTCCATAATAAAATTATAAATTATTTTCTTTTTTGCTTATAATATTTTTGTCTCCAAAAAAATACTGCCACCAAAGATTCAAATTGCTAAACTTATCGGTTTGCGCCGCAAGATTCCCTGCATCAATTGTCGCTTGATCGGCGACCGATTCATTTTTCTTGATCACAACTACCGTTTCACCTTCTTTTTTTAGATTAAACTTGTTTCTGGCGGTTTGTTCAATAAAAAGATCACTGTCATAAAGATCCATTGAACTCAAAAATCCGCTTTTTTGTCCTTGCAAATTTTTTAATTCATTGCTTAATTCAGCCAATCTTTTTTCCATGGCCATTCGCTTACCGTACTCTCTGATTATTCCCAAAATAACGACAAAAATCAACAAAACCGCCACCATTAACATTATTTTTGACCAAGTTTCCATTTTACCGTTTGTCATATGGCAATTATATCACAATAAGATTGAAATTACTAATAAAAATTTAAAAAATTAAATTATTTTTATCTCCCGAATCACCGGATTGCAACCGACGACAAATTTCCTGTTTTTCTTGCGGAGTTAATTTTTCCGCTTCACCGACCAACGAATCCACGGCTGAACCGGTTTCAATATCTTTTTTATTTTTAACCAAAAGTTCCGATAATTTTTCTTGCCAAAAAAACGGTTTTCTCACTTTGTATATTTCAAACGGGGACTGTTCATCAGAAAAAACAAAACGCAAATTTCCATAACCGAAAATTTTTGCCGCCAACCCGCGATGGCAAATTTCAACGTTTTTTATTTCCGTCAAAAAAAATTCGCTCACATAATGTTCAAAAAAACCGACTTGTTCAAAATCTAAAATTCTTTTATCCGTAATTAAAACAAAATTTTTTTTCCAAAGAAAAATCATCCGCCAAGCATACAATATCGCCACGACAAGAACAGCGCCAAACAACGTCACGCCCCACCACCCCTGCAAAAAAAGGTAATACATCATAAAAAAATCAAGCAACAGAATTATTGCCGAAAAAAACAAATGAGAAAAAATAACTATCGGATGATGAACCAACGCGAAAAGTTTTTTTTCTTCGGGCAACCAAGAAATTTTATTAGCAAGCATATTTTATTGTTTTGAATTGATCTTTACCCAAGACAAAAGCCAATCAACATATTTGGCGGTCGGTTCGGGAACAGCCAATTTTGCCAAATTACTTTTTATTTTTATTCTAATATTTTCATTAAAAATTATTTTTTTTATAATTTCCACAAATTCTTCATCCTTTCCCTTTTGCTGATCAAAAACTACGGCCGCTCCTTTTTGTTCCAAATATTTAGCGTTTTCTTCCTGCTGGTTATTTGGAATGGGCAAAATGATTGACACCAAATTAAGCGCCATTATTTCCGAAATTGTCGCCAAACCGGCCCGACAAACGAGCAAATCCGCGGCGGCGTAAGCCGCCGCCAAATTTTCTTCTAAATATTCAAAGTTTTTGTATTTTTCGGCTTTTACTCCAAAGGCTTGTTTATTTTCCCAAACCGCTTTTTGCCCCTTGCCCAAGACATGCGCGATTTGACAAAATTCCAAAAGCTCCGGCAGATTTTCAAAAATCAAATCATTGATTTTTTCCGCGCCAAGCGATCCTCCCATAACCAAAATCATTGGTTCATTTGAATCAAATCCAAAATCTTTTTTGGCTTGTTCCTTTGTCCCGCTATAAAAAATTTTGCGGACGGGAGTAGCCAATAACAAACTTTTTTTTTCATTAAAAAATTTTTTTGTTTCCGGAAAAGCCACGGTGATCGCGGTCGCAAAAGGCGCGGCCAAACGATTTGTCAATCCGGGCTTTAAATCAAGCTGATGCAAAACGGTTTTTACGCCGGTTATTTTGGCGGCCGCGACCACCGGCAAAGCCACAAAACTGCCGGCCGACAAAACCAAATCCGGCCGATATTTAATAAAAAAATAAATCGCTTGAAAAAAGCCAAAAACAACTTTTAACAAATCACTTAAATTCGCCAACGAAAAATAACGACGCCATTTGCCCGAATAAATCGGAATATACGTCCAACCGATTTTTTCTATAACGCTTCGTTCCACTCCTTTTTTTGTGCCAAGCCAAATAAATTCCGGCTTTTTTTGCCAAGAATCTTTTTGACAACGATTTTCAATTTCTTCGGCAATAGCCAGAAGCGGTGAAACCGAACCCATGGTTCCGCCACCGACTAAAAAAATTTTCATATATTTATCCGTGGGCGGCCGTTAAAACAATCACTCTTTCGGCTCCGCCCTTGATTATTTCTTCAACCGCGCCCATAATCGTTTGCCCGGTTGTGATAACATCATCAATTAAAATTATTTTTTTTCCATCAATCCGATTTTTTAACGCAAAAGAATTTATCATGTTGATTTTTCTCTGCTCTTTATTGAGCAAAGCTTGCTGTTTTGTCTTTTTTTTTCTCACCAAAGAATCATTAAAAGTCAAATTATACTCCGTTGATACGATCTTGGCCAAAAGTTCAGCCTGATTAAAACCGCGCCAAGCTCGTCTCTTTGGATAGAGAGGCACGGCCATAATTTCAAAACCGGACAATTCTTTTTCAAAATTTCTCTCCTTTAGCCGAATAATCATAAATTTAGCTAAAATTGAGGCAATTTCTTCTATTCTGCTGAATTTTAAATTTTCAATCAAATCCTTGACCGCCGGATCCTTGTATGATAAAGCCGGCCATATTTTATCAATTTTCACTTGCTCTTGGCAAGTCTGGCAAAGACCGTCCAAAGCTGTTTTATTATGACACAAAAAACATTCCGCAATCGGCAACAAATTCACTTTATTAAAACAGGCGGAGCAAAAATACTCCCCCTCTTTATCGCAACCAAAACAGTTCTTGGGAAAAATAGCCTCAAGAAAAAATTGCCAAAGGCTCTTTATCTTATTTTGTAATTTTCCAATAAACGCCATCAACTAACCAATTATCATTAACTTTTTTTAAAGTAATCGTAGCGTCGCGATTTAATTTTTTTTCAATTTCATCATTGCTTTTTTCCGTTACAGCGGAAGAAATCAAAAGCTCAATTTCATCAATCGTTTGATTTTGCACGGTAATCACCAACGGTTCGGTTTTTATTTCATAATAATAACCGTCCGCCGGATTATACATTTGCAGTTTTTTCAAGTAATCATTAAAAACATAATTGCGAAAAGAGTCCGTCATCAAAGAAGACACTTCTGCAAAATTCACGTAATTGTTTTGATTGGAAAATGTTCCATAGCGATTTAAAAAAGTTTTTGCCAAAGCTTTGATTTCCGTATTGAATTTTTCCTCGGCCGTCGCAGTCGGTTTGTTGATTGTCACGCCTTTTAATCGTTCGTCAATTCCGGCCACCGGCACCGGAGCGTTTTCATCTTGAACTCCGCCAAAATTGTTTTTTGCGGTTTTTTGCACAAAAAAGAAATACCAAAAAATCACTCCGATAACCGCCAACCCACCAACTAAAATTATAATTATTTTTCTTCTGTTTGACATATTTTTTTCAAATTATCCTTCTTGATTTAATTGTTCTTTTCTTCTTTTTTCCATTTCCAGCAATTGGCGAGGATCGGTCGTGATCAACTGATCTTCCATCGGCGAAGCGACCACGCGAATGGCCGCGTGTTTATTACCGGCAAAAAAGATTCCTTCGCCCACTCCGCTTTCCAAAAGCAAATATTTTTCTCCATCCGTAAGTTGAAAAATCTTTTGCAGCAAATCAGCCGAAGCCGGCGCCTGTTTCAATAATATTTTTAGCGCTGAATTGGTGACAATCGCCTGCCCGTATTGAGAAAGCAAAAAGTCATTGACATCTTGAGTAATCGTGGTAACTCCAAGATAATATTTTCGGCATCTTTTCACCAAGGCGTAAATAAATCGCGCCGAATCCTCATGTTGCATCAACCACCAAGCTTCATCAATCACCAAAATTCTTTTTTTGATTTCCGATCTTACAACATTCCAAATATAATTGATAATATTATATATGGCCATCGGTCTCAATTCATCTTCCAAATCGCGCACACTAAAAATAACTAATTGATTGCCCATGTCAACATTGGTCGGAGAATTGAAAAGTCCGGAAAAAGTGCCGTCCGTGAATTTTTTTAAACGCAAAGCCAAATCCGATCCGCCTTCCATGCCATCCAATATTTCATACAAATCTTGCATTATCGGCGGTTCCACTTTGTTTAAATCAGCATCGGGCGTAATATCTTTTTTGGCATAAGTTTCAATAAGCGCACGATCCAAAATTGAATCTTCTTGAAAAGTTATCTCCCCAATCATGATTCTTAATAAACCTTTTAGCGTAATCACCGCGCTTCTGATAACATCCGCCGTGCTCATATCGCCCATTTTTCGCGGCAAATCAAACGGATTGATTTTGCTGTCGGAATTAAGAGAAATATTAACATACGTTCCGCCGACCGCTTCGCTCAAACTTTTGTATTCCCTTTCCGGATCAATAATAATAACATCCATGCCCATCATAAGACTGCGCAAAACTTCCAATTTGATAGTATAACTTTTTCCGGCTCCGGATGTGGCAAAGACGCAAGAATTGGCGTTTTGCAAAGAAAATCTGTCAAATAAAATCAAACTGTTGTTGTGTCTGTTAATACCAAACAAAATTCCTGAATCCGAAGTCAATTCCGAAGAAATAAAAGGAAAAGACGAAGCCACCGGAGATGAATTCAAATTGGCGGTAATCATCAATTCATCATTACCCAACGGGATAGTGGAATTAAAACCCTGCTCCGCCTGATAAAAAACGCGTTTGGATATGACTGATCTCGTCCCCAAAATTGTTTCCACGTCTTCTGTCAATTTATCCAAATCATCTTTGGATTTTTCATACAATGTTATGTACAACGCAAATTGAAAAAATTTTTCCGTCCCTTGTGTGATATCATCGCGCAATTTTTCTATATCCTGCAAAGCGGTCTGACGCATCGGATCGCGCGGCGCGCCCTTTTCTTCATCAGACATAAGTTGCGCCATAATCACGCCGACTTTATTTCGCAATTGTTTCAAAACCACTTTTGTATCCATCGGATAAAAGAACATGCTGATATCCAAAGTTGAATTATAATTCAAAACAGGAGAAAACCAACCTACGGAAATATACCGCGGATAAGCCATTACAAAAATCGTTCGGGCAAAAGTGGACCCAATTTTAACAAAATCAGGAGTTACTTCAAAAGCTTCGGGAGCGATAATATCCAAAACAGAAGTCAATCCTTGCAAATACTGTTTTTCTTGCTCCAAAGAAATCACTTCCTGTTCGGTATCTTTTTTCAGTTCGGAAATTTTTTGCGACTCCGATAAAATCGCCGTTTTTGGCGGTTGCTTGTCGTCTTTTTTATAGTTTAAATCTTGCGGATTAAACATATTTTTTTATTTCGTGGTTGTTAAATTATCTTCAATCCTCATATTTTCAACATTGCCAAGCTTTTGACTGTTGCTAGTTTGCGGATTATAAACTTCGTAATAAAGTTCTATCAATCCCTGCGTATCAAGTCTTTGGGCGGTAATATCCAAAGAGTTCACATTCATGCGTACATGCTCCACTCGTTGATTCAATTCATGCAAATAATCATTAAACTTTTCCTGTTTTAATTTTATCACTTTGCTCGGAGACAAGATCGTTCCCACACGGCTAAAAAAACCATGTTTTTTGTCTTCTATCGGGCTATATGGAATGACAATAAAAAATCGTTTGCTCATAATATCGTTCAAATCAATCAAATCATTAACATACGCTTTATAATTGGCAATTTGTTTTTTTAACAATTCGTTGGTTTGTTTTCTTTCAATTTCTTCAATCCTTTTTAAATACCCGCCGATATCCAATTTGCGCGATTGCACGACAATCTGAATCGGATAATCAATATAATTCAAAAAAGTCACATAAGAACTCACCAAGGCCACCTGTTCTTCTTCGCTTTTTAAAGCGAAATTAACGCTTGACGCCACCAAAACCGCCCGCAAAGTGCCGTCTTTTAAAATAACGGTGTCATTTTTGATTTCAGAAATATCCAAAAATATCTGGGTGGAAACATTGACTTTGTTGCCTGCTAATTTTGCGCTTTGCATATGGTGAAAAATTATGGAGTTTTTATATTAAAATCATCATCGCTTTCAAAAATTCCTCCGGTATTGACGATTAAAGTCAAATCCCGCAAACGAGAACCGGAAACATACGGACGCTTGACTTTCGTATCAACAACTTTTTTTATTTCGCTTTCCGCCATTTCCCCGTTGGAATAAAAACTCAAGCGATTCCAAACTCTTAATCTGGGTCTTTTTATTGTTTGCACAAAAGTCAAAACGAAAAAATGAATCGGCCGACCGTTAACTTTGGCAAAAGCGAAAATCGCAAAAATGCTAATCGTCAATACCGCCAGAATCAAAAAATATGAGAAACTGAAAATTTTAAACTCCACAAAACAAACAAAAACCGCCACCAAAATCAAAACAAACTGCCTCGTCGTTATCGGTCCGATTATTTTGTCTTCAACATCAATGAATTGGGGAACCAAAAATTGCTCCATATTTTTAATACCAAATTTTAAATAAAGCCAAATAACGCAAAATATTAAATTTCTAAATTTTAAATTATCTCAAAACTGCCGGCAAGACGACACCCCAGAATATCACTATGACGATCCGTAGAATGCGAACCGAAGTACAGCTGACCACTAACAGAACCCCAACCAGCATCCGCCGCGCGACCACGCACGCGCCGTTCTGAACCCGGCAACCATGTATATTTTTTTTCATCCAAATGCTTGCCCGTTCGGTCAACATATTCTCTCTGCAAAATCAAATACTCGGATTCGGCTAATCCTCGCGTTTTGGTTTCG
>Ga0172375_10013235_pt1 | contig 10258 bp, 7 predicted proteins | sample LakKiv1m_FD_114537 | JGI IMG/M metagenome (GOLD analysis project Ga0172375, IMG submission 114537) | Freshwater microbial communities from Kabuno Bay, South-Kivu, Congo - kab_092012_11.1m | ecosystem: Environmental > Aquatic > Freshwater > Lake | place: Democratic Republic of the Congo...
AACCGCCCCCCCCAGCAATCGCCCCCGCAAGGAGTTCGCCAAAACCAGCAATGTCGAGGCCAGCGGTGCCTATCTCTTCCCCCTCGACCCAGAAATGCCGAGCGAAATCAACTGGCCACCGCCCGGACGATTCGTCAATAACGGCGACGGCACCAGCCTCGACGCCATCACCGGCATCACCTGGTTGACCGACGCCAAGTGCCTTGGCAAGAAGAGTTGGAAGGAGGCAGGCAAGACCCTGCAAAAATTCAACGCCAGCAAGAAGGGCTTCACCTGCGCCAACTATGAGGGGGGATTTAACGATTGGCAGCTACCGACCCTGGCCGAGATGCAAGAGCTGTTCAACAAGGACGAAAAAAATCAAGCCGCCTGGCTGACCAGCCAGGGGATTAAGGATGTCCAAGCCAATACCCTCTATTGGACGGCCACACCTACCCCCCTCAACCTCTACTTCGCCGACGCCCTGAACTTAAAGACCGGCAAGGCCGGTAACTACCCACAGTCCTTGGCCTTCATGCTGTGGCCTAAGCGTCACCCCCAACAGGCCAAGGACGACAGCCCGCTGCTCCTGCACATGACGGCCAACGCCATGGACAACCTGGTCACCCTCTCAGCCAACGAACCGGTTTCCCTGGCGGTCTACCTCCACCCCTTCGCCACCCGCCTCCCCGCCGACTTCTGGTTTTGGTACGACACCCCGGATGAGCGTAAACTGTGGCTCACCCATATTCGCACTTGGTCAGAAAAACCCACCCCCGTTTACCAAGGCCCACTCTTCAACCTCAACAATTATGAGATCTACCGCTCACTAATCGGCCTCGCCCCCGGCATCTACGATTTCCATTTCGCCGTCGACACCCAGGCCAACGGACTCTTCGGTGACCCCCACTACGAGACAAAGCTCACCGTCTTGGTTCGGGAGTGAACCTCCCCGGTCGGTCACCTTCGCTCAATAATAGCTTCCCGTCTTCAACCAGCTGACAAGGTTGTTGGCCAACTGCTGATTGGGGCCTTGGAAAAATCGATTTTGGAAGATGGCGTCATCGGCAAAAACAACAAACTGGCCATGCCCCAGTTGACCGGTTACCACTACGCTGAAGGCCTGGCTGGCGTCACCCGGATCGAGATTTTTGTCGTTGTTCAGATCGACCCAGGCCTGCGGGCTGGTAGTCGCCAAGACATTGCCCTCAAGCTCAACGTTCAGCGCCCAAGAACCGTAGAGGTTGATTTGGGTCAGGTCCTTGGTCAAAGGATGGGGCGCAAGGTTAGTGACAAAAAAGTCGGTGGGGTTTTGCGGATCGAGCAGATTCTCCTGCTCCCTGATCACCCCATTGGAAACCGCCACACCTAAGTTGTTGAGCAAAGGGGCAAGAGGCGAGGCGATATGGAGCATGACGCAGAGCTGACCACGACGGTCAACAAACCGCTTGACCGCCTCTAGCTCGGCATCGGTCATCGGCTGGAAGGCACCCGAAATCACCAAGGTTGATACCTTGGCCAGGGCCTCATCGGTGAAGGGTTGACCGGGGCTTGAGCTCTTCACCTGAAATCCTTGCGCCGTAAAGGAAGCCGCCAGTTGCGACAAGTCGAGCTCACCGCTGTTCTCGATCAGAAAATGCTGTCCATGCCCCTGGTCGAAAAGAACAACTGGCGGGGGCGGTGGCACCCTCTTGCAGCCAGCCAGTGGCACAAGACAGCTAAGCAGACCACAGGCAACAAGTGTTGACCAATAGCCCACTCTCAATGGGGCCTTGCCGGTTGATTTTGAACCTGAAAATTGCATACTTCCTCCTTACGAATTGAACGGTTAAGCACTGAGGTCGTCAACCCAGGCTGAGATACGATGCGCCTTTGGCGCAGTGGTAACGGGCCAACGCGGCCAATTGTCTTCCAGGCTGGGGCAGCAGACCCGAGCCTCAAGCTTGCGGTACAGGGAAACTCAAGGTGAAAGTGGTGCCATGTCGAGAGGTGTCAGTCACCTCGATATTACCCTGAAGCCCCTTCATGATACCATAACTGACTGAAAGGCCAAGACCTGTGCCCTCCACCGCCGGCTTGGTGGAAAAAAATGGTTCGAAAATGTAGACGATATCGGATTCTGCAATGCCCTTGCCGCTATCGCGGATATGGAGAAACACCGTTTGCTCGGTATGCTCGGTGCTGACCTGAATCGTCCCCCCGTGATTGGCAATCGCCTCCTGGGCATTATTCAAACAGTTGAGAATGACCTGCTTGATTTGATCATGCACACCATGGATGAGGGGGAGGTGAGCATCTAATTTCTTTTTGACAAGAATTCTTTTTTCTTTGAAGCTTTTCTTACAGAACAAAAGCATATCGTTGAGTGCCTGATGGAGGTCGACAGAGGTCAGGTGACCATTGGTTGGGCGATTAAAACTTTGCAGATTGCTGATCAGATCCTTCACCCGCTGACACTCCTGAATGGCAAGTTGCAACAACTCCGCATCGTCAGCATCAAAGGCCGTTGTCTTTTGGATCTCCTTCAGAAAATTACGGATGCCGATGATGGGGTTGCCAAACTCATGGGCAATCGAGGCCGCTAATTTACCAACAGCACTCAATTTTTCTGCATGTAGCAACTGTTCATAGGTCTTCTTGAGCTGTAGGGTTCGCTCTTCAACTTTATTTTCCAAAATCGTTTGATGGTGCAAAATTTCCGCTTCCAGGATCTTACGGCTGGTGATGTCTTGCAAGGTTTCGACAGCCCCGATCAACACGCCAGAACGGCTCTTGATCGGGGCCGCCGTAAAGAAAAGCCATATCTGCTTACCATTCAGCTCGAAAAAATCTTCCACCTCATACGAGTCTTCCAGAAGTTTTGAGCGAACATACTTTTTGGTATAAAATTCATTGATCTTCTCTTCCGTCGCCTGATCGAGGATCAAATCAGCCATGGTTGGACGATTGAAGGCATAAAAGGCCTTCCATTGCTCATTGGTACCCAACGTCTCACGGCTCGAAATCCCGGTCAAGCGCTCAAGAGCCTTGTTCCAATGGGTGATGCGGTGATTTTGATCAATAACAAAGGTGGGGATTGAGTTGCCATGAATGATCTGCGTTAGGCGATCCTTATTCTCCTGCAAGCTGGCCTCGGCCTGTTTGCGATCGGCAATTTCCTTGGCCAGCAAGACGTTGACCATCGACTCGCTGCCGTGTAGCGGCAATTCGCGATCAGGTAAGCGAGCTGGCGAGACTCCGGCTGGGGGACCCTGCAATCGCTTACCATTCCGGGCAGGGTGACAGTCTTCAGGCACCCCGTGATCATTTACGCGATCAATCGTCTGGCTGCTGTCTGCGAAGTGAGCACCTCCCAACCAGAGACCTTGTTCCTGCCGCACCAAGAGAGACCAACCCTTGCCCTCCATTCCCTCGAAAGGGGAAAATTGAACGGTAAAGGTGTAGCCTTGATGATCGCATTTTTTTTTACCAACATCAGATGGGGATTGCGGCTGTCGCACCAGATCAGCCAACTCTCGCCAGAGATCGGCAAGGGGGCTGGGGATCTGATCGAAAAAACCTCGCCCCTCCTGAAATGGGATACGAAAGACCTCCGCACAAAACATCTCCCAAGCACGATTGGTAAAGAGGACAGTGCCATCCTCTGTGCAGCAGACAAAAGGCTCTGGCCGCTGTTGGATGATGACCGCAAGCGATGGCGTGTTCATGGACAAGTTCCTTGGGTGACAGGCTGAAGATGGGAAAAGTAGGCGGCACGGGGCCTCAACGACGATAATTCGAACTAACGGCGGAATTCATTACTCGTTTTCCTTTTTTTTTGCGAATAGTACTTGCCATATGACCAACCAAAACCTTATCGTATTAACACGATGACGGGGTGGGAGGTTACAGTTGCTGCGTCCCTTTCAGTAATCGTGTATGTCGCTCCTTTTTTCACCCTCGGCCATTATCCTGTTGCGTTACCTTCGCTTCTTTTGTAAAGAGCAAAATTTTTATGCTCAATTGGCCCCCTCTACGAAACACCATTGTCCCTCAATTCCAATAATCGGGAGAGAACACTTCGTGCCTGCTGAGATCAAAGCGAAACTCCTTGAAGTCAGCAAAGAAGAGGGGCAGATCTCTGTCACCTTTCTTAATAGTCTGATTCCAGAAGATAAATCAGTAGAATTCATCGACGACATCTATGAGTTCTTAAACCAACAAAACATCGAAGTCGTCAGTAATGAGAAATCGGATTCCAAGAAAAAGGATGCCGATGACTTTACGGAAGACAACAATGATTTCTTGGTCTTTCAGGCCGAAACAGGAACGGATCGCATCGATCCAGGGGAGCCTGAAGAGACCACCACTACCTACCTTCGCGAAATGGGGCAATTTGAGTTACTCACCCCAGAGGACGAGGAGAAGTACAGCAAGGCGATTCGCAATGGCTTTGACGCCATCATCGACGCCATCCGCACCGACGACTCAGGCGTTCCCGAAATCCAACTCCTGGTCAATCGCATTGCCCTCTGGGAAAGACGAGACCCTACCCTGAAGCCCAAAAAGCAACACCTCAATTTCATGGTGCGCACAGTGGCCTCGACAACGGCGAAATATCATGAAATCGCCAGCCTGCAGGGGATGCATCAAAAGATCGCCAGCTATACCAGAAACATCGAGTGGGCCAAGGATGCCATGATCAAGGCCAACCTCAGGCTGGTGGTCAGCATCGCTAAACGCTATATGCACCAAGGGCTCAGCCTGGCCGACCTCATCCAAGAAGGCAATCTCGGCCTGATGCGGGCGGTCTTCCGCTTCGACTACACCAAGGGCAATAAGTTCAGCACCTACGCCAGTTGGTGGATTCGCCAGGCCATCACCCGCGCCATCCTCGACAAGACCAGAACCATTCGCCTCCCTGTCCACTTTCTTGAGTTGAGAAGCCAGTTCTTCAAGGCCTTTTACTCCCTGCTCAAGGAACTGGGCCGCGAACCAACCCCGATCGAAATATCAGAGAAGACAGGATTGGCGATGGATAAGATCCTGGCCATCCTCGAGGCCTCACGCGAACCGATCTCACTGGAGACCCCAGTCGGCGATGACGATAGCACCTTAGGCGATTTCCTCGAAAACAAGGACTCCTCTTCCCCTTACGAGGCCGTCAAAAACAATGAGCTCGCCGACCGGGTCAAGAGTATCCTCATGACCCTAAGTCCACGGGAGGAGAAGATCATTCGCCTGCGCTTTGGCATTGGTGAAGAGGCGGAATACACCTTGGAGGAAATCGGCAAGCGCTTTAACGTGTCGCGCGAACGTATCCGCCAAATTGAGAAAAAGGCCCTGAACCGTCTCCGTCATTCCAGTCGCCGAGACAAGCTGAAACCGTACACGGACTCACCGACGATCTTCTGATTCCCACCCTGCCAATCTCCGTTACTCCCTCCGTTGTTGCCTTTATCCTCGGCATCCTCTGGTCCCGCTGGGCCCCGATGCCGATGGCAATCGGCGTCTCTGCCTTCACCGTACTTGCCCTCTGGCTGGTAGTGACAGGCCACCGTTACCGACGCCTCACCCCTGCACTGTTGCTCGTTTTCTTTTTTACCCTTGGCGCAGTCAACGCCACCTATGATCGTCAATCCTCGTCAGCACAAAATCTCCCCCAGGAACGGCGTGAAGTCTCACTGCTTGGCATCCTTGCCCAAAGTCCGTCGATCGGCCCTGAGCGTACGACACTGTTGATGAATGTTCAAACGATCATCGATGCCCAGGGGCAGTCAAGCGTAACCCAGGAGCAAATCCAGCTCTCCATGGCTGCACCGCCTCCGGCTGATCTCCTCCCCGGGGATCTTTTTCTGGCTCGGGCTACCGTTGGCCCAGTCCCGAGTTATGGGGTACCTGGGGCCTTTAACTATCAAGAATATCTGGCATCTCAAGGGATCAGCATGAGCGGCTGGATTCGATCTCCCTCCCTGATCATGGAGATCCATCGCTTACCTCCCCCAACTTGGTGGCAGACTATCCGCTACCTTCCCGAACAGTCCCGCGCCTTTTTCAGCCAGGTTATCAGGGAGACGCTCCCCAACCCGCAAGCGGGGGTCTATCAGGCCATCCTGCTTGGGGAGATGACTAACCTTTCCCCAAAGGTAATGGAAGATTTCAAGGCCAACGGTAGTTTTCACATCCTCTCCATCTCCGGGCTTCACATGGCCCTGGTCTCCTTCTGTTTTGTGGGACTCTTCTCCTGGCTACTCAGACGCTCCGAATGGCTGCTTCTCCATCTGCCCGCCGCCAAGGTGGCGGCACTGCTCTCGTTGATCCCCCTCTCCCTCTACGCCCTGATCGCCGGTTTCAACCCGCCGGTTGTCCGCTCGTTGATCATGGTCAGCGTCTTTATCTTTGCTCTGCTGGCCGATCGCCAGTGGTCTCTGTTCAATAATATCGCCATTGCCGCCTTTTTGCTGCTGAGCGTCAAGCCATCGCTGATTGCAACGGCCTCCTTCCAACTGACTTTTGCCGCCGTCATCGCCATTGCCCTCTGTTCGCCGATATTGGCCAAGATCGTCACGCAAAAACAACCATCCGCGATTCCTTGGCCTCATCGGGCCTGGCTTGGTTTGCAAAAGTGGGCCGTCGCCTCTCTGCTGGTCTCCCTGGCCGCTACCCTGGGCACCGCCCCTATCCTGGCCTATCAGTTCAATCGAATATCCTTGGTCAGCCCACTATCGACCCTGCTTATCGAGCCTTTCCTCTGCCTATGGTCGCTGCCCCTTGGTCTTGCCGCCTATCTCCTTGCCCCTTGGCCGGCCATCGCCCACGGCTTACTCCATCTCGGGGGGCTCGGCATCACCATTGCCTTAGCCCTGGCCGACCTTTGTGCTCGCATCCCCTGGAGCTCACTTTGGCTAGCGACACCCCCCATAGCAACAATCATCGCCTGGTACGCCCTCCAGTTGCTCTCAATCTCAGCGAGCAAGATGTCTCGACGCCAGCTGTTGGTAGGGGTTGCGCTGTGTCTCATAGGGGGAGTCATCCCCTTACTCCCCAATCACGTCGATCGGGGGGAGGCCATGATCTCCGTCCTCGATGTCGGCCAAGGTAGCGCCATCGTCATTGAACTAGCCAACCAAGAGGCGATTCTCATCGATGGGGGGCGCAAGCAATCGCCTTCAGCAAGGGGCAATGACCCGGGACAAGAATTGATCGCCCCCTTCCTCTGGCATAAAGGAATCACCCGTCTGGCCATGATTGTCTGCTCGCACCCCGACGACGATCATTACAGCGGCATCCCCTTCCTCCTCAAACACTTCCGTCCTAAAACCCTGTGGGTGAATGGGGCAGACAGTCAAGAAAGGGGCTATGGGGCGATGCTATCCTTGGCCAGACAGCTTGAGATAGCTGTCAAAGTAGCCGCCAAGGGAACAGAGCTCGTCGAGGCACAAGAGACAAGCCTCCTTGTTCTGCACGGCGAACAGCCACCATTACCAGGAACACGCGCAGGGAGGATTGAAGGCGGAGAAGAGGAGACAAAAGCAGGGGGACGCGGCAATAACCAAAGTCTGGTGCTCCGCCTGACCTACGGTAAGACGACCTTCCTCTTACCAAGCGACATTGAGAAGGAGGGGGAAACGGAACTGCTCCAGCACCAACCGCTCGACCTAAAGGCCGACGTTCTCGTCTCTCCTCATCACGGCAGCGACACTTCCAGCTCCGAGGTCTTCCTGCGAGCGGTATCGCCAGATTACGTGGCGATTTCGGCCGGACAGAACCAAGCAGGTCATTTCCCGGCCCCAGCGGTCATCGAGCGCTACCAGAAACTGGGGCTTACCACCCTCAACACCGCCCAACAAGGCAGTCTATTTTTTCTCACGAATGGCCGATCAATTACGGTGTCGTCGTATCGAGAGGGGATCAGGCATCGACAAAATCCAGGGGGGGATTACTCAGGAATTTGACAAACTTTGATTTCTCAATGGCGTTGGTGTAGGCATCCTCAGGAGCAATCCACCCCTTTTCCAAAAATTCTAGAATAGCATCGTCTAGAGTCTGCATGCCGTACTTTTTCCCGGTTTGCATGGCCGAGGGGATTTGGAAGGTCTTGCCCTCGCGGATCAAATTGCGGACAGCCGGAGTGCCAATCAAAATTTCCAAGGCGGCGCAACGGCCTTTTTTGTCAATCCGCTTGAACAGGGTCTGCGATACCACCGCCTTTAGGGCATCAGCCAAAGTTGAACGAACTTGGGCCTGCTGGGTGGAAGGGAAAATTTCGATAATACGGTCTACCGTCTTCGAGGCATTCAAGGTGTGCAATGTACCAAAGACCAAATGACCGGTCATTGCCGCCTCCATCGCCAACGAGATGGTCTCCAGGTCGCGCATTTCGCCAACCATGATGATGTCGGGATCTTCACGGAGGGCACCTCGCAGTGCTGTGGCAAAGCTCTTGGTGTGAATCCCCACCTCGCGGTGGTTGACAATGCACTTCTGACTCTTATGGACAAACTCGATGGGGTCTTCAATGGTCAAGATATGATCACGCCTGGTCTTATTCGCCTCATCGACAATGGCGGCCAAAGTGGTCGATTTACCACTGCCGGTAGGCCCGGTCACCAGTACCATGCCCTTGGGCAGGGCCGACAGCTTGGTAACAATTTTGGGGAGCCCCAATTGCTCACAGGTCAAGATATCGCTGGGAATCTCACGAAAAACAGAACCAATGCCGTACTTCTGCATAAACAGGTTCCCTCTGTACCGAGCAAGTCCTGCGATTTCGTAGCCGAAATCGACATCCCCGGTCTCCTCAAATTGCTTGATCTTCTCCTCGGTGACAATCTCGTAAAGCAGAGCTCGCAAGCTGTCGTTGACCAGAACATTGTACTTTATCTTCTCCATTTCCCCGCGAATACGAAGAATTGGCTGCTGTCCAGCAACCATATGCAGATCTGAGGCTCCTTGTTCGTGCATCAACTTAAAAAAGGCGTCAATCTGGGCCATACTCTCTCCTTCTTACGTCCTTCCTGTTCCTTTGAGAAAAAATCGTCGTCTGGCTATGATGCAGGAGAAGGCGGAGCTCCAAGCGACAACATCTCAAAGACTCCATAGAGTTTCGCTAACAAAATCAAGCTGTTTGGCAGATTAACCAGGCGAACCCCCCCAGACCCAGCGGCCCGTTGCCAACCGAGCATCACCGACAGGGCCGAAGAGTCCGCCTGGGAGACTCCAGCCAGATCAAAGACAACCTCATCACTTCCCAGCAAGGCCCTCCCGCGGGCATACAGCGCGGCCGAGGTGTCGTAAATCATCGGGGCCTTGACCTGATAGGGACTGGCGCTGCCGTGGATCATTGCTTCGCCATCGTTTGGTTCTTAGCCTGCAAGGCCTTGATCACCCCATCGACTCCGCCGTTTCTCACCTCCTGAGCAAAGAACTGTCGGTAATTCGTCACCAGGCTCACCCCCGCTACCACCACATCAAACACCTGCCAAACGTTATCCACCTTTTCCAGGTTGTAATCGATATCGACCGGTTTGATGCCATTCTGCAACACCTGAGTACGAATCATGACCTCGGGGTCAGAGGGCTGATAGCGGGTCGTCTTATAGCTCACCGTTGGATTGGTGTAGATGGTGAGGGCGTTGGAGTAGGTGCGCACCAGCAGGGTCTTAAATTCCCGTACCAGGATCTCCTGCTGCTCAGGAGAGGCCTTACGCCACTCCTTGCCCATACCAAGTGAAGTCATGCGCCGAAAGTTAAAGTGCGGCTGCAAGACCTTGACATCAATCGCCTCCGTGGCCGGCCCGATATTGCCGGCCTTGATCCGTTCGCCATCATCATGGATAATGGCCAGCACCTCATTGGTGATGTTCTTTATCTGCGCCTCGGGGGTAACGACCTCAGCAGCCCACAGCGGCACAGCCAGTGCCATCATAGCCACAAGTACAAGCACCTTTTTTATCATCTCAATCCACTCCTCTTTGGTAAGTTTGACTCTCAGCAATCACAACACAAGTTATTCCCAGACATCCTCAACCGAAATATCATCGTACCTGGCCATGGTGGACAACCACTCCGGCATTTTCTCCTTGATGGTTTGTTTGAGGTTGGCCAGACTCTCCCCAGTAATTAACTTCCTGCTGTGCATGAAGGTGTAAAATTTATTGAGGCTGGCAGCATTGGACTTAATGGCTGCCTGGCTAGACCACATCGCCTTTTTGATGAACCAATAGCCCAAGAACATATCGACAGAGAACACACCCTCTCCAGCAGCAATGGCCTCTTCGTAGAGGAGAAACTCGTTAAG
>Ga0172375_10013236_pt1 | contig 10257 bp, 12 predicted proteins | sample LakKiv1m_FD_114537 | JGI IMG/M metagenome (GOLD analysis project Ga0172375, IMG submission 114537) | Freshwater microbial communities from Kabuno Bay, South-Kivu, Congo - kab_092012_11.1m | ecosystem: Environmental > Aquatic > Freshwater > Lake | place: Democratic Republic of the Congo...
ATGAGGACGAGGGGCGGGTCGCCGATCAGGGTGGCCAGTTCAACCGCCCGCGCTGGGCGGACGATGCGGTCGTCACGGCCATGGAGGATGAGGGTGGGAGGGAAGGTCTGAGCGGGTTGCAGGTGGCTCGTATCGAGCAGGCGCAGGTCCTCGCGCAGGAGGTGTTGGTTGAGGCATCGACTATCCCGAAGGGCAGGGGGGCATTGACAGTCGCGGTAAAAATCGTCCAACAGACCTTTGGTGTCGCTCTCGATGCGGGTGAGCATGGCCCTCAGGTGGCGATGAGTGAAACGGCCATCGCTTGCGCTCTGCCCGTGGAAGTGGGCAAAGCCGCTGATGATCACCAAGGCCTTGGCCTGTTTGATCCACTGAGGTGGGAGAAGGTGGAGCCCCAGGGAGTGACAGATCACCACCGTTGCTGGCTGGCTGGGGAGATTGCCTGATACGGTTGGCTCTCCCCAGTAGCCACGGTTGGCCCGCCACGAGGAGGGCAGGGATGCGGCCCATTGCTGCCAACAGCGATCACTCAATCCCCAGCCGTGCACGAGGGTAAAGAGTGTGTCAGGTGGTTGGTCGACTGTGGATGGCATGGAGGAGTTGATCGATATGCCCTTGGCTGTGGTGGCAGGTGAGTGCTAGGCGCAACCTGGCTTGCCCCGCTTCCACCGTCGGGGGGCGGATGGCGGTGGCCAGGATGCCGTGTTGAACTAACCACTCGGAGAGGGCGATGGCTGCCTGATCGCCTCCCAGGATGATCGGCACGATCTGGCTGGTTGACCCCCCGGTGGAAAGCCCCAGGGCCTGTAAGCCCTGCCGCAGCGAGGTGGCCAGGGCGAGGAGGGTGTTTCGTTCCTTGTCCATCTCTGGCACCAGATCGAGGGCGGCGTCGATGGCCCCCAAGACAGGTGGGGGGAGGGCGGTTGAGTAGATGAAGCCGGCGCAGTAGTTGACCAGGTAGTCCCGCATCTGCTCGGAACAGGCGAGATAGGCACCAAAGGAGCCGAGGCCTTTGCCAAAGGTACCCATCACCAGATCGACCCCCTTGCCGCAGGTCAGGCCCATGCCCTTTGGCCCGAAAACCCCTGTGGCATGGGCCTCGTCGATCAGAAGCAGGGCCTGATACTCACGGCTGAGGGATAGGAGGCCATCGACGTCGCAACGATCGCCATCCATGCTGAAGACGGATTCGCTGACAATGAGGATCCGGTTGAAGTCGCCTCCCTGGTGTTGTTTGAGGAGTTGGCGGAGATGATTGAGGTCGTTATGGCGGAAGCGCAGGAGCCGGGCTCGGCTCAGCAGGATACCTTGATTCAAGCTGTTGTGGCAGAGACGATCGGCTAAGACCAGGGTGTGGCGATTGGCTACGGCGGGGAGGAGTGAGATGTTGGCTTGAAAGCCTGAATTCATGATCAGGGCCGCCTGGCTGCCCTTTAGGGAGGCCAGACGGCGCTCTAGCTCGCCAAAACAGGGGAGGCTGCCGCAGACCAGCCGTGAGGCTGTTGCCCCCACCCCATAGCGTGCCAGGTATCGCTGGGCACCAGCCACCAAGTCGGGGTGGTTAGACAGACCGAGGTAATCGTTTGAGCTGAAGTTGATCAGCCGTTGCCCCTCGATCTCAACCCATGGCCCGCCTGCTGGCGTCACCTCGCGCAAACGACGTAACTGGTGCAGGTCACGGCGTTGGTTGAGGGCGGCTTCAATGAATGGTTGAGGGCGGCTGGTCACGAGGAGGTGCTCGGTTCTCCCGACTCAGATGTCGGAGGTCTTGGCGGCGGGGCCCTTCCGCTTGAGATTCTTCTCCTTTTTGGCGGCGATGGCGGTTTCAAGGCCCTTGGGGATGCCGCGATCGATACCAGATTGTTTACGCTTGGCGGAGAGGGCCTTGGCACAGAGGGCCTGCCGCAACTTGAAGCCATGCTTTTTGCGGTATCCCCGTCCGTCCAAACCATGAGACATCAGGTGCTTATTCGACAGCATCTTGAATTCCTGACCGCATTCGAGGCAAATGATCTTGTTTTTTTGGATCGACTTATCGGGGGTCAGGCCAGTTGGTAGGTGGGAAGGGGCGAGATCGTCGTCGACATTCGATTGTTCGTTGTTTTGCAGGGCCTGCAAGGCCTTGTACGTGGTTTGCAGGGCCAGGGTCATCTCTTCTTGCGTCATACTCTTGGTTGCAACTTGCGCCTGAACTAATTCAGCCGCCATTTCCACTAATGACTTGCTCATGGGCGATTCTCCTTCGATTATGGTGATGAATTGTTGGCGCTTTTAGTCGCCACCTATTTCTCCGTCCTCAGTTTCGCAATTTCACTCTCTGCCAAACCCGTATATTTCATAATGCGCTCACTCGGCTCACCGTTCTTAATCATCTCTCTGGCAATTTCAAGGTTTCTTTCGGTTTTGCCTTCTCTTTTGCCTTCAAACCAAGATGTTCGAACAGAACTTTCGGTAATGCGACGCTCCTCTATATAGTTCTCATACTCCGTGCGGTCTTGCTCCGTCAGCTTCATGACGTCCAATTCAATGGAGGCCTTGTCCAGGCCTTTGGCCTTGAATTTTCCCTTGATCTCAGAATTCTTGAGAAAGTACACCCATTCATCCAAGCTGTCTTTAGCGATATCGTTAAAGCCATTGACTTTTAGGATATAGTACTCCGGAAATATCTCCGATACTGTCTCAAAATGAGGAAATTTTTCTTGCTGGGTGCGGGACAACCCAAGTAGATCGTTTTTGTGAATGCCACGGAATTCATTTACCCCCTTGTAGACATAGTCTTCCCCATGCCCCAGGTCAAAGTAAACAATATTGACCGATATCACCTTGCGCACTCGGTTATAATCGAACCCCGAATCCATGTAGTCGGTGACCAATTTCGCTGTGCCATAGAGCATACGGTGAAAATAGTCGTATTGGCCTTCAACCTGAAGTTCAACCAAAACCATTTCGCCCGTGGAGATTTCGGTTAGCAGGTCAACGCGATTATATTTATCCCTGGCACTTTGCTTGTTACCTTCTCCCTCCAGGATATTGTGTATTTTGATATCCTGCCGGATAAGCTCGGAGAGAAAGCCCTCCAAAATATCAAAGTTGGCCTTATGTCGTAGCAGTTTCTTCATTGCCCAGTCAAATCGAACCAGTTGGCCCTTCATCGCTCTTCTCCTTATTTGTCGCCGAGGTCGGGTTGTCAAAACGGGCATTGTTATATTGTAACTCCCAGTAGCTGAACCGTTTTGGCAAGTCAATGTTTTTTTAGCGCCATTTTGGGCGCGGTATGCAAGCGCTTCAATTGCGTAAACGTTCACCGGGCACCCCATCTGCTTCGCAGTCTACGCTTAGCTGTCAGCGGCCTGCTCATGTGCACTAGCACGCTTCGCAGGCCGCTTTCGCGCATCTGTGGCGCTCGGCAAACGTTTACAGGCTGGTGAAATCTGCACGTTCAACGCTTCTGGTGAACGGATACTCAATTGCCAACTGAGTCAAGAATTCGGGCACTGAGTGCCCGTCTTTGATTGCTAATGCGTATCACTGATTGATAATGCAGGCAAGAGAAAAGGCAGGTCAGGCTTTAGACGTCAAGTATTGCAATACAACAAAAACGGCAAAATGCCTGATTGCAAGACCGGGAACCAGATACTGCCATCTAGTGAGGTGAGCAAGGGGTAACCTTTGATCATTGAGAACTTCCCCCCTGGATCCGGCAGGGGGGGGGCTTCTTCATAGGGATACTCAGCGCGGGGCGCAGACGATCATCACCTCGTTTGAGTAATGCCCCACTGCGGTGTCACGGCGCATATACGTCGCCGAGTAATACCGCACCTCAGGCCGTCCTGGCTCGCGGAGGGGCAGCGTGTGGATGGCTGGGGAGCGGGTTGCCCGGGCAGCTTCATGCCACTCCGTCTTGTCGGCATAACGAAACCGCATTGAGATGCCGTCACTGCCCATGAGCGGATAGGTTGCGGAAACCGTTCCATTGCCATCGTCCGTACATTTAATAATAGATGGGGCTTGGTTGCACTATGAAACCGCGCCCCTCTATCCCGTACAGGTTGACACCGGCGGCAAGGCCCTGACCGATGCCGACTACCGGGTGGAAAAGATGCGCTATGGCAAAAAGGGGAAGGACAAAGACCTGACGACCCTGCACTACAACGCGCATGTCACCCTGACCGGCATCCCGCTTTCGGCCTACGCATATATCGTCAACGGCAAACCGGCGCTCGATTGGGTGGTGGAGCGCCAGTGTGTCAAGACCGACAAGGCGAGCGGCATCAAAAACGACGCCAACGACTGGGCGATTGAAACCATGCACAACCCACGCTACCCGCTGGAACTCTTCCAACGGGTCATCACGGTCAGCCTGGAAACGATGAAGATCGTCAACGGCCTGCCGGTAGTGGCATGATGGAGACACCATGGTTAATTGCCGTGTGACGGGTAAGCAAATTTCACTTAGTCCCACCCCGTCTTGCTGGGAGGCAGTCTACATCGTCTTGCGGAACCCTACCCCTGGCATCCGGAACGCTCCGGATGGCAAGTTGGGGGTTCCGGATGGCAAGTTGGGATCTCTGGATGGCATCTGGAACGTTCCGGACGGCAAGTTGCGGGTTCCGGATGGCATCCGGAACGTTCCGGACGGCGTCCGGAAAACCACCTCCCCGGAATGCCCCGTAAACACTGGGCTCTCCAAACTTCTCCGGACGGCATCCGGAACGTTCCAGACGACGATTGTAAGGCTCAGGATGACGTTCGGAAGGTTCCGGACGAGAGTTTTCGTGTTCCGGGCGACAACTTGGAGTCTCCATGGGCCATCCGGAGGGTTCCGGAGGACACCTTGGTTTGGTTGGAGCACGAAGGAAAAGGAAAATTTTGCTTGAGAGGACAGAGCAAAAAACATGTTGACGGATGAGTGTTGAAGATGCTAATGAGTCGAACCATTGTTCGTGTCGGGGCGTAGCGCAGCCTGGTTAGCGCGCCTGCCTTGGGAGCAGGAGGTCGAGAGTTCGAATCCCTCCGCCCCGACCAACCTTTGCTTTCTGGTAGGGTGCTATCTGGCGTTGCTAGGTGTCACCCTATTTCTTTATTCAGTGACATGCGCTTGGGGCGGCAATAATACTCTTGACACCGATCATGATTATTGGTATCTGGAGCCGCATTCCCCTAGCTGGGGCGGTGTTCTGAGTGTCCTCTTTTGGTATGGTAGTTGTGGTTTCTGTCATGTGGTGGTGGGGATGTTCTCCGCCATGATTGTTATAGGCGCGTAGCTCAGTTGGTTAGAGCGCTTGCTCGACACGCAAGAGGTCAGCGGTTCAAATCCGCTCGTGCCTACCAGAGTTCCATACACGTTTGCTGTAAACGGTATCGCTGTTCCCTCCCCGCTTTGTGTTGGAGGGCAACGGCCTTTCGTTGGTGGTTAGACGTTGACCAGACAAACAAGCTTCGTACTTTATCGTACGGAGCTTCTTTGTTTATGGATTTTTTACGACTGCCCTGACCTCGGTAGGTAAAGGGGGCAGGGGTGGTTTGCTCCCCCTCCGCGATTGACGAAGTCTTGATATCGCTCGTCGTGCCGCTTCAGCAGAGCAGGCATGTTGACATGAAGGGTCTTTCCCCTCGATAGCCCAGACAAAATCGGTTTTCCACAATGAGCGATGTTACAATCTCACTATCAAGTGCCCCCCATGGTGATGTTTCTCACTTTGAGTCTGGTGGTACTGTTGCCTTAGCTCTCAAATCTCTGTGTTCCAGTAAGGTCAGAAAAACGGCTGTCGCTGCCAAGCTGAACGGCACATTAGTTGATCTCAGTACGCCCATCGTTGAGAATGCCGTACTCGAAGTCGTTTCCTTGGATAGCCCTGAAGGACTGGCCATACTCAGGCATAGCACCGCCCATATCATGGCCCAAGCCGTTCTTGATCTCTACGGTCAGGAGGTGCAGGTCGCGATTGGCCCGGCGATTGAAGATGGTTTCTACTATGATTTTGAAAAGGAAGCCCCTTTCTCTCCTGAAGATTTCGATAGAATTAAGGCCAGGATGCAGGAGATTGCTGAGGCCAATTCTCCCTTTGTTCGTCAGGTCGTGAGCAAGGAACAAGCTCGTACGATTTTCCAACAAAAAAATCAAAGATATAAGGTTGAGATTGTTGAGGCGATCGACAGCGATACGGTAAGCCTCTACGAACAGGGTGGGTTTGTCGATCTCTGTCGTGGTCCGCATCTGCCTAGCACGGGCTGGCTTAAGGCCTTCACCATTCTTAAGGTTGCTGGGGCTTATTGGCGTGGTGATGAAAAAAACGCCATGCTGCAACGTCTTTATGGAACTGCTTTTGCGGAAGAGAAGGCGTTAAAGGCCTATCTGGCTAATCTCGAAGAGGCCAAGAAACGCGATCATCGCAAACTTGGCAAGGAACTGGAGCTCTTTACCATCAGCGATCAAGTTGGCCCGGGGTTGATTCTTTGGCAACCGAAAGGGGCTATGCTTCGCAAGATATTGGAAGATTACTGGAAGGAGGAGCATTATCGTCACGACTACGAGTTGCTCTTCACCCCCCAGATAGCGAGACGAGATTTGTGGCAGACATCCGGGCATCTTGATTTCTATGTGGACGATATGTTCTCTCCCATGGAGGTTGATGAAGTCAAGTATCAGCTTAAGCCGATGAATTGCCCCTTTCATATTGCCATTTATCAAACGAGGAAGAGAAGCTATCGTGAGTTTCCGATTCGTTGGTGTGAGCTTGGCACCGTCTATCGCTATGAAAGAACTGGTGCCCTGCATGGGTTGATGCGTGTTCGCGGCTTTACCCAAGATGACGCCCATATCTTCTGCCTCCCTGGGCAGTTAGAGGGGGAAATTTTCAATATTCTCGACCTGAATCTTCATATCCTGCGTACCTTTGGCTTTGCCGATTATCAGATTTATCTTTCAACTCGGCCAGAAAAGTACGTTGGCAGTGATGAAAACTGGCAGAGAGCGACCGACGCACTCAAGCTGGCTTTGGAAAAAAAGGGTTTGGCCTATCAGCTTGATCCTGGCGAGGGTGTTTTTTATGGCCCCAAGATTGATATTAAAATAAAAGACATTCTTGGCCGTTTTTGGCAGTGCTCGACAATCCAGGTGGATTTTAACCTTCCTGAGCGCTTTGCCATTACCTACACCGGCGAAGATAGCGCTGAGCACCAGCCGATCATGATTCATCGCGCCCTGATGGGTTCCCTGGAGAGGTTTTTTGGTGTGCTGATTGAGCACTATGCGGGGGCGTTTCCCCTGTGGTTGACCCCAGTGCAGGCGCGGGTGATGAATATCTCTGATGCGCAGTTGCCTTATGCTGCAGAGGTTTTTCAGCAGTTAAAGAAGGCCGGGGTCAGAACTGAGAAAGACTTAAGGAATGAAAAGCTCAACTACAAGATTCGACAGGCTCAAATGCTAAAGATCCCCTTTATGGTGATTATCGGCGATAAAGAGGTAGAGGAAAAAACGGTTACTGTTCGTTTGCGGGATGGAAAGAATTTGCCAGCAATGTCTGTTGCCGACTTCGTTGAAATGATAAAGGCAGAAGGGAGAATTCCAATTTCTGCTGAATGAAGGGGAAGAGACGGTGGTGTTTGTCTCTAGGAGGAAAAACGATTGGTGCCGCCATTGGCAACATTGTCGTTGTTTGCAACAAATCTACTGCATGAGGTGGTCGTATTAAAGGTCGCGCTAAACCTGTCAGCAAAGGTACTGAAGTACGGGTTAGAATCAACAACCAAATTAGTTGCAAGGAAGTTCGAGTTATCTCTGATACAGGGGAACAGTTAGGCATCCTTACGGTTCCGGCTGCTTTACAAGCCGCGCAGGTAGCTGGCCTTGATCTTGTTGAGGTGTCAGCGACGGCTGCGCCTCCTGTTTGTCGAATCATGGACTATGGCAAGTTCCGTTATGAACAGAGCAAAAAACAGGCGGAGGCCAAGAAAAAACAGACGGTCATTGAGATAAAGGAGATTAAGCTCCGTCCGAAGACGGAGAAGCATGATCTTGATTTCAAGATAAAAAATATTCGTAAATTTATTGAACAAAAAAATAAAGTAAAAGTTACTGTCCGCTTTAGAGGCCGTGAGATTGTCTATGCCGAGAGCCAAGGACGGGAGACGTTAGGGAAAATTGCCGAGGGCTTGTTGGATATCGCAAATATCGTACAAGAGGCGAAAATGGAAGGCCGACAGATGGTTATGTATGTTGGGCCAAAATAATCAGGGAGATACCTATGCCAAAGATGAAAACCAATAGAGGCGCCGCTAAGAGATTTAAAATGAGTGCATCCGGCAAGATAGTGCGGAGCAAGGCGTTTTCTAGTCACATTTTGACTAAGAAGTCAACGAAGAGAAAGCGAAATTTACGTAAGGATTCTGTTGTTGATTCGACGAATGCCCTTAATATACGGAAGCTGTTGCCGTACATGTAAATTATCGATTTGGGGGGGGAGATGATACTGGGAAATACAAGGTATCTCTAGGCCGCTTTCCTTCTGCGTGAAAAAGTTTTTTCCCCCCTACGTCACATCAACAGGTAAGGGCGGTATTTTGCCCCTGTCGCTGAATAGTTACCTAATTTTATTTCAATTGCTTATCGTGTAAGGAGAGTACGATGCCCAGAGTGAGTCGTGGATTTAAAGCGCGTCGAAGACGGAATAGAGTGTTAAAGATGGCCAAGGGCTATGTGGGTGCTCGTCATCGCTTGATCAGAAGTGCCTCTGAGGCCGTTGATCGTGCCCTCAATTATGCTTTCAGAGATCGTCGACAAAAGAAGCGGGATTTCAGGAAATTATGGATCGCCAGAATTTCTGCCGCAGCCAAGTTGAATGATTTTTCCTACAGTAAGTTGATTGGTGGTTTGAAAAAGGCCAAGGTTGAAATCGACCGCAAGATTTTGTCCAATATGGCCATTCTCGATCCGGCTGCCTTCACCAAAATCGTCAAGCTCGCTTCCGCGTAAGCTCTCCCCCTCCCTTTCCATGGAAGAGCAACTCCATCGTTTAAAGAGTGAGGCGATAGCCTGTTTTAGTTCCGCTGATGATAGTGATAGTCTTGAACGGTGTCGAGTTGGTTATCTCGGCAGGAAGGGACAGTTCTCCCAGGTGATGCGCCTTTTGGGGGCGGCCGATGAAGAGTCTCGGCCGCGTTTAGGGAAGCTTGCCAATGAGATCAAGCTTGAGCTTGAGGGGTTGTTGACCGTTCGACAGGCTGAGCTGTCTGCTGGCCTTAAGGGTAGCTGTGGAAGAGTGCCTGAAGATTTGACGTTGCCCGGCAGGGCCATCCCCTTTGGCAAGCTACACCCTGTATCGCAAGTTATCGCCCAGATTTCCTCTATCTTTGAAAGGCTGGGTTTCGCCGTTGTCGAAGGCCCTGATGTTGAGCTTGACTTCTACAACTTCGAAGGCCTCAATATCCCTCCGAATCATCCCGCTCGTGATATGCACGACACGTTCTATGTCAGTGATAGCGTGTTGTTACGGACGCATACCTCGCCCATGCAGGTCAGGATGATGGAGAAGCATTCCCCTCCGTTGCGGATGATCGTTCCGGGGAAAGTGTACCGATGTGATTCTGATATTACGCATACCCCCATGTTCCATCAGATCGAAGGCTTCTTGGTCGATAAGCACGTTTCCTTTGCCGACTTAAAGGGCCTTTTGTCCATTTTTCTCGCCCAATTTTTTTCTCCTGACATCGCTATCCGTTTTCGTCCCAGCTTTTTTCCCTTTACTGAGCCCAGTGCTGAAGTTGATATTGCCTGTGTTATTTGCCGTGGCAAAGGGTGTCGTGTTTGCAAACAGACCGGTTGGCTTGAGATCTTGGGGGCGGGATTGATTGACCCTGAGGTGTTCAAGAAGGTCGGCTATGATCCCGAGCAGGTCAGTGGTCTAGCCTTTGGCCTCGGGATTGAGAGGATCGCCATGCTGCAGTATGGCATCACGGATATTCGACTTTTTTATGAAAATGATATCCGTTTTCTGCGTCAATTTTAAGCTATCTCGGGTCATGCTGGCCAACACGAATGTCGTATTCCTATGAAATTTACCGTCAACTGGCTAAAACAATACGTCAATTTTGATTGTTCAGCAATTGAACTTGCTGATCGGCTGACCATGCTCGGGCTTGAGGTGGATGCGGTCGAGGTGTTGTATCAGGGGCTTGAGCAGATCAAGGTTGGCAAGATTGTGACGGCGGTTAAACACCCGAATGCCGACAAGTTGACCCTCTGTGATGTTCAGGTGGGAG
>Ga0172375_10013237_pt1 | contig 10257 bp, 5 predicted proteins | sample LakKiv1m_FD_114537 | JGI IMG/M metagenome (GOLD analysis project Ga0172375, IMG submission 114537) | Freshwater microbial communities from Kabuno Bay, South-Kivu, Congo - kab_092012_11.1m | ecosystem: Environmental > Aquatic > Freshwater > Lake | place: Democratic Republic of the Congo...
AAATGTGGCGGCAAGAAAAAAGGGGTAAAGGGGAAAAATGAATTGCCGCCACCCAATTCCTTATTGGAAGCTCGTCCCGCCCGCAGACGGGCGGGACTTCGCCTTTATCATAAAAACTCCTCTTTTCACACCCCGCCTACTGGCGGGACTCGCAGGGCGCCGATTATTTCTGTTCATTCAGTCTTTCCGTAAATATCCAAAGACCTATATCGGTTGAACGAAAACGACCAATAGTCGTGATACCGAAATCATCTTTTGCTTCCTCAGTTTCGACACAACCGAATAATTTGAAATTTCGCTCGATGACGCCGTATTGAACATCCAGTCGTGCATCAAAATCAGGATCACTGTGTTCGTACGCCTGCGTCGTATGTGTCTGAAAATAATCTTTCAACGAACGGTAAAACGAGGTAAAATCGATCCACTCGTTCTTTCTGCTGATGAGATAGTCCAAAATATAATTCAAGTTCTGTTGATACACATGAAGGGTTGATCGCGGCGTAAAGTATTCCCAATTTATCTTGTTCCAATAGGCAAAAACCATCGCGCGATACTGCTGGTGAAGCGTCAGTGATTCCAAATACGCACCGCCGTTTTTTGACAGGCGAAGCTCCCCTTTCCGGTTGTAGGTAAGATACAGCGCTTCGGCAATAAACTTGATTTGTGTAAGATACGGCACCTCGGTTTCGGTACGAACAGGCCAGCGTTTTTCTTCATCCATAAACTTCAATCGTGCTCCGTTCCGAAATAAATCGCTCAACGCCGCGATATCTGCACGGGAAATATTACTCGTTGCTGTTTTTTTAATCGGCGTATGGGAACAATATCGGAGAAATGATAAAAAATCGGTAAAGAAATCAACCGATAGAAGTCGTTGCTCAGTAATGCTGTTTTGAATCATATGGTTTCATTTATTCATAAAACCAATCCCAGCCAGGGTTTTCAACTTCCAGGATTTTACTCTTGAGCATTTTATAAACTCCGTCTTCTTTGACAGTTTGCCAAGTCCCCTCGTAAAAGTGCATTTCCGCTTCCCCGTCCACCCAATTTTTAGTTGAGAACTTTACAAAGGCAGTATCTTTGGAGTTTTCGAACTTTTCGGATTTGATAACGTCAACGTCCAAAATATCAGTGAAGCGGTTTGTCCATTCTTCGAAGTTGGTCTTTTTAAGATATTCCTCGCTTAATAAATTAAAGCCTTCCTGCATACGACGGGCTTTAAGGTAGGTGTAAAAAGCCCTAACCGCTTCCTCCGGAGAGGCAGAGGGGTCAACCTCGATTTTAGTGACGTTTTGGTCGGTAAAATCCGGCACTACCGTTTTTGCCCAGTCGGCGTTGATAAACAAGGATAATCCGGCAAGACTGATGGTATTTATTCCCACAACAGCCCCGCATTGGTCAACCAAGGGACCTCCGCTCATTCCTTTGACCAAACTGATGTCGGTTTGGATGTAGCCGATAGGCATTTGCTTGGATTTTCTAAAGTCAATAAACCTTCCTTTAAGAGTCGTGGCCTTACCGGTTAAATCGGTTCCCAAAGCGTATCCGGTGGCAATAAGCGGCTCGTCGGCGCGAAAGGCGATTCTATCCGGCAGGGGCAACACCAAATTGTTGTATTGTTTTTCCGTAAACAATACCGCCAAGTCAACATCTTTATTACCGAGAATTTTTACGGGTGTAACGAAGTTACCATCAGGAAAAATTATCTTAGGGCTTGGCTCATCGGCAATAACATGGAAGTTGGTAATCACTTGGTTGGGAGCAATGAAAAATCCCGTCCCTTCCGAATAGCCGCCCACTACCCGCACTACCGAACCGGTCATTTTATCCCTTACCCCAAAGGAGCAAAGGAATTTACCGATATAGCCGTATTGGTTAGTCAAATAATCGGCAATGACAAATACTGAAGCCAGAAGGTAAATAAAAATACCGAGTATAAAAATTGATTTCAAAAGGTTTTTAAGACTCTTGAAGGGAAAAATAATCGTTTCAAAAATCAAACCGATGAAGGCAAAAATAAACTTGATTAAAAACTTGACCAAATAATAAGCGGTGTAAGTAATAAGTTTGATAGGAAAAAGATAGAGCGGAAAAAGCAGGCGCTTGAAATATACGCCCAAGCCCTTAACAACCGCACTAAACTTCTCCCTTATTCCTTTTGCCAACCTATCAAACTGCCTTTCAAGTATATTTATCATTTGTAAATTTCAAGAATTGTTATTCTGCCACTCGCGCTTGTCATCTAAAAAGTTCGCGTTTCTTTTAATCAGCTTGTCAAAAATCCGTTCGACTTGTTTATTATTCTTGGCTAATTTTTTAAGTGGAGCTATTGCGTCCGCCAAGTCGTTTGCTATTAAAACCTCAACAGGGTAATCAGCTAAAAAATCAAACCACTTTAGATACTCTGCGCTTCCTTTATGTTTCGCTACTGCAAGCAGTATCTTTCCGTTATAGAAAAATGGCCACCAATAAACATTGGGTACATTTTCTTTGTCTTTCGCCGCTTCGATTAAAAATGGTCGTTCTACTTCTAAGCATTTTGTCCAAAGTTTGAAACAAGCGTCAAAATAAGAATCGACATAATCCTCAATAAACCTGTAGATATTCTCAAAAACCCTATGTTCGTACTTACCTACCAAAATTTCAAAATAAGAAACGGCCAGAGTAATAGCCTCATCAACAGTAATTTGACTTTTTTCTTTTGGAGTCTTGCTTATTTCGTCAGGCAATCTATTAAATTGCCAAGATAAAACCGACTTTGTTTCAGGGGAACCGTTTTTAAGCAAATCAACTAACAGCAATTTGAAAGGTTTGTCATCAAACTTGGGAAGTTTACCCCAAGGCCAATCTTTAAAAGATTTACTCCTAAATTCCGCAAAGAATATAAACAACGGGGCGGCTTCGTGCATTACTTCCTCAATGCCGGTATCTCTGAAGGTTTTAAGAACTGACATTGCCTGTTTTTCGTCTAACGTTCTCATGTAGGTAAAAACCATAGCCAAATGTTTCATCACCGCTTTTAACTTATGATTCTCCTTATTTTTTAGCATCGCAAAGGCAATACCTTCGATACGTTCAGCTACTTCTACTGGTAAAAATCTTTCCTTTTGATTTTCAGCCAAATATGTATGTCTGTTTTTTACCAACTCTATTAAAGGAATACATGCTTGCACGCGGACGTAGTAATTAGGGTCTTTTGTGAGTTGCTCGACTAACGAAAGTATTTTGGCGATATAATCCCTACCATAGCGAATACAAAATTTCTGTAAAACCCACGCACAATAGCCTCGCACGGTCCCAAGCGTCGGATTATCATCTCCCTCGATTATTTTTTGGTGGTAGTTAAAGTCACCCTTAGAATCATCGGAGTAATTTTTAATTATGGGGTCGCTATCCTTTACAAAAATCTTTACTATATAAAGTGCTTCCTCATACAGTCTTGAACTTGCGAGCTTTTCGGCAAACTGAACTATTTGCTCTCTTGAGTGTCGGTTCGTAATTTTTTTCTCAATTTTTAAAATATCTTCGTTAAATTCTCTTAGAAAGGGATAAACGAAATCTTGATAAACTTTCTTAAGCAAATCGCCATCTTCCTTTTGTAAATCATTTATAGAGCTACAAATAAGCGTTTGCTGGTTTAGCGTAATTTTTTTAGATTTAATTATTTCTTTTAAGATACTTATTCCCACGTCTGGTTTAGTGGAGACTATCTTTGCCAACATTTTTGCTATATCCCAAGTTTCCCAATCATTATCTTTTTCTATAAACTCCTTACTCGATATATAATTTTTAAAGACCACCACGCCTTTATCAAAAGTTTTAGGATTATCCAAAAATTTAGAGATATTACCGGCTACGTTAAACGATCCTATGGTCTGCCTCTTGTGGTATTCGGGGCTCATCACCCATTCGGCGATGGTATCCGAGGCTTCTTTGTTACCTTTTGCCGCCAAATCCGAAGTTATCTGCTCAACAAAAATATTAACGGGTAAGCTCTTGTATTCATCAAGACTTACTTTAACCAATGCCCATTTTTGCTCATCTGTAAAATCTCCACGAAGTCTTTGGAATATAAGATCAGCTTTCCATGGAATCCCTTTCCTCATTTTTATAAAATCACTCAAAATCTCGAAAGCCTCCTTCTCATATTTTGGTTTAGCATATTCCTTGAACAGAATATCTATCGCGGCGCGGTTGAGAAAATCCGGCCTACCTTTTGAAACTTTTGATTCTTTCCTAGAGATAAAATTATCGACAATAAATTTCCATGCTTTCTCACTGTTCTTTGCATGATAATCTTCTAACACTGGTTTAATAACCCTTGTAAGGAAGTACTTATCATCAATGGAAAATTCACTCCCCGTTTGTGAAATACCACCACCCATCAACTCCCACCCGTCAAACTCAAGTTTTTTACCAAACCTTTTATAGAATTCTGAATACTGCCGGATAGCAATTTTTATTAGTTCCAAAATTCTTCTTTCAACGTCCTCCTCGATATAATGTTTTACAATTGCAAATATTGGTGGTGAGGTGTAATACCAAAATTTTCCATCGTCCTCAACCAAGTTGTAGTAGCCAAAAATTAGTTTTATTATTTTTGATTTCAAGCTTTTATTAGAAACCTTGTATAATTGCTCTAGAAGTTCGCAAATTTTTTCTTTTTCCCATTCCCTATCACCTTTTGTTTTGACATAAAAGAAATCATTTTTATCAATCTCAATTAGTTGCTTAATAACATCAAAAACCTTATTGTCTAATTGTCTGTCGCTCTCGACAATCTTGCTACAAACCTTAACGATATCTACCTCAATAAAACTCGATCTATAAAACGATGAGATTTTAGGAATTGTTCTGCTAATAAAATCAATTAAATATTTTCTGTTACTTTGAGTTGAAAGATTTTTTTCGAAAATATCAAACAGATAGGAAGGGTAGAAACTTACAGTGCAAGATTCCCATAATTTATCCCAGCCAGCGAGGTTTAAATTAGTTTTATTTTTGAAGCGGTCGGTTATAAAGAACATCTTATTGGGTTGAGCGGTTAGAGATTTTAATTGACCCTCTGCCCATTCTGGACTCTTACTATTTTCTATGGCCTGTAAGATATTCGATAATTGAGACTCTAGCTTTATTCTTTCGTCATCAAAATAGCCAGAATGCTTGATTGCATTCTCCTTAAGTTTGTCTATTTCTTCCATCAGCTCTTTTCTTGAGTATTCGCCGCCAACAGCAGAATTTTCATAGATTTTTTTGACTAATAGACTATCAACCTTTGCTTCCAGTTCTTCTTGGGGTAGCCATACACCTAGCAATTCTGCAAATAGAGCATAAACTATTTTATGATTTTCAATAGGAGGCACCTCCCAAAGCCGGACTTGTGACAAAATATCGAAGTGCTTGTTGGTAAATCCTTTCTTCTGAAGCCTTGGCTTAATTGTGTGGAACCAATACTTATAATTTTCGATGTCGTTCTTAACTTCTTTTGAAAAATTGCTCGCGATAATTAAAACCTCGTCTTTATTGGCTAATCGTTTATTCATAGTCAAACCGTCTAAAATCTCTTTAATCTTTGAATGTCTGATAGGTTTATCATAATCTTTTGACTCACAAACGATACGGTGTCCATCGGTAAATACTAAAACAAAATCCTGCAACCCCGGGGACTCAAGGATAATTTTTTCCAGAGTCCTTGCGCGAACAAATTGCAAGAACAACGACATGGCTGCCCATGCTTGAGAATTTATCCCTTTATAGTTGTATTGTCCTGATTTACTCATATATCGGCTTTTGAAATTGCAGTTTCTGAAACAGGAATAGCAACTTTCGTAATAGATGATAATTTTTTAGCTACTACATCAAATTCTTCTTGCAAGAGAATTTCCTTGCTTCTGCCGTCCGGATATTGGGCTTTTTGAACAATAAGAAGTTTTCGGGCTAGAGCGTCAGCTAAAACTTTCGCTAAAAGCGGGACAATATCGCTGCCTTTTTCAGAACACTGATATAGTACGTCTAGAAGTTCAAGAACAATTGTCCTGCTTGGGATTTCGGTTTCTGCACTTCCAACTTTAAAATATTTGCAAAGGTCAAGTATCTGACTTTCGATAATATCTTCAATATCAGTATTCGAATCAAGCTCATGCTGAAGATCATACCCATAGCCGATGTCAAGATTAACAAACCTTATAAATTCGATGAATTTTTTAACCGTAAGTTTTGCTCTTTCAATTTGATACTGCCGGTAACATCTCTTAGTAATTTGGGAGTGTGTTTCACCGTTCTTATTTTTATAATTTTTCCCTCTAGTTTTGATAGTAATTAAGTCTCTCCAATTTTCGATTATTTCTGGCTTAACATCGGGAGTTATTATTATATTTACCGTATAGTCGGTTCCGGAAGGAATTTCTAGGGCAAACTCAATACTTGTTCGTAAAACTTGACCAATTTCTTCATTTTTATCTGAAACAAAATATTCACCAGTTTTAACCTCATAAATGTGTACGCCTCCACTTTTGAGTAATACAACTCTTAGGTCAAGTGAGTGGCCTTCTTTCCCGAAAGGAAAATCAACATGTGCACTTTTAATTTCCCCTTTCAGTAAATGATTGAGGATTTTCCATAGCGCAAATTTGTATTGATAAGCATAACCCCTTCGGCTCTTTTGTATTGCACTTAAGGAAGTCATATCAACTTTTACCTTCAACAAGCTCTGTTTCTTCTGATGTTAACCCGTAAAGTTTATAAACCAATTGATCTAGTTGTTTTTCCTTCTCTCGGATTAAAGTTTTATTAGCAGAATCGAGAAGTTGATCTTCGCTATCGGTAATATTAAGGATTTCTTTAACTAACTCTGAGCAAGCTTCCTGTAAATCAAGTTGCCCTTCAACTATTGGCAATTTTTCCAACGCATATTTATTGATTGCCAAATAGCCACCGGCAAGATGTTTTTCTTTAAATTTATTAATTATGAAAAAGGTCATAAATTTACTATTGAGAAGTCCAAGCAAAAACAAAGGGTCGTATCCTGCGTAGTTATAAATCGCATATACTCCTACCCCAAGGGCCAATGGGTTTTTAAAGTAAACCGCTTCTATTCGCTTGGTCATTCCGGAGATAATAATTTTTTCTCTCCTCCAAAAATTCCACTTTGAGTCTGCTATTTCCTTTCCTTTACTAATAAAGGCTTTTTTATAGTTCTTGTTCATATAGCGAACATTGTTAAAGTCAATCTTATAGGGATCAATTGACCCGCTTACTATAAAGGGAATTGTGGAATCAGAAGGAGTATCTGTCAGATATCTTGTCAACGCCTTAGCTTGAAAACCCGTAGCGCCAGACGCAATTTCTATTCCAACATCTTTGAAGGTTAAGTATTTGTTATCAAAACCGACTTGCTTTTTAAATTCACGATTTTGTAGATCGTAAAGAGAATCGACCTCTAAAGAGATAAATTTATTGATAGTTCTATTACCAAAAATAAGAATAGGATAAACTCCTGCTTCGAAAACTTTTATCGAGGAAACACTAATAACAGCATTTAGCCCGTTTTCTTTGAGAAAACTTAAAGCGTCCTCTGCATACTTAGCGACTAACAACTTATTAGGGACAATCCATGAAAATGATCCAATTTTATTTAGAAGTTCAATTCCTCTAATCAAAAAAACTACGTAAACATCAAAAGCACCTTTTATGTAGGAATACTTTTCTCGATAAACTTCACGAAGATTACTTTCGCTTTTGGAATCCTGCACAGCGGATAAATATGGAGGATTTCCTATAACAATATCAAAGCCTCTGTTTTTCTCGAATACCTCGCTAAAATTTAATTTCCAAAGGAAAAATGGCTTGATGTTTGCTTTCTTGAAGCGCTCGATTTCCGGCAAGAGGGATAACTTGTTTTGCTCTCTTAGTGTCGTTTCTATCAGCTCCCATTCAAGAACCTCGATTTTCTTTTTAATCTCGTCTTTTTCCCTCTTATTGGCCGTTTCAAAAAAGTCCTTGTGAAGTTTCTTTAACTTATCTGCTTTTTGCTTAGCTTCACTCATCTGGTCAAACAAACTGCCGTTATCGGCTTTTACTTTCGGCGCCTTGGTCAATTTTTTAAGCCAATCGCCATACTTTTTAAGTTCCACTTCAATCTGCTGTTTTTTGGTTCCTTTTAATTCACCGGCCGAATGAATCCGGAAAAATTCCCGTTGTAAGTCGCTTAGCTTTTGATTTATTTCCTCTATCTGTTTTGTGTTATCAAGAGGCGAAGCCGAGACAATCCCTTCGTCAAAAAGTTTTATTCCCTCGTATTCTTCCAGTAAGCTATTGCCTTGCATAATCTTGTAGTCAAGGTTTGGCAAGGGTTTAATTTGTTTGATATCCTGCTCATCAACAATTAAAGAAAGCCACAAACGAAGCTTTGCAATTTCAACGGCTCCGGGGTCTATATCCACCCCGTAAAGGCAGTTTTGAATAGCATGACGCTTAAAGTCGTAAATACTCCGGCCGTTATCTGATAGGTAATTGGTGAGGATATTACGAACCCTGATTACCTCGGTCATCATCCCGACCAAGAAGGCCCCGGAACCGACTGCCGGATCGCAAACATGGATTTTCTCTAATTTCTCATCAATAAGCGTGGCATTATTACGAATACTTGAGGGGAGTTTGAAAGTGTAGCGACCTTTTTCTTCTCCATGTTCCAAAACCACTTTGTCATGCTCTATGGCAGTTTCACCCAAACGAATGAGGGTTTCTATATCGTCTCTGTCAACTTTGCCGTCAAGTTCTGTCAAAAGATAGTTAATAAGGCTTTCTTGGCACATATAGTGGACAATCTCACGGGGGGTGTAGTAAGTGCCTTTTGACTTCCTGTCTTTGACTTCCAAAAGATTTTCAAAAACCTTACCCAACATTTCAGGGTCAACGGCTACTTCCCGCTCAAGCGGCTCATCTTCTTTAACCGTAAAGTTATAGCGGTCAAAAACATCTAAAATGCCGTCTCCGGTGTCTCCCTCTTTGGTTTTCCTGTTGTTTGAGAAAAGCTCATCCGGCAAGCGAATATCTGTGTGTACCCAGTCATAGTTTCCTAGCGGGTCAAAAAGGCCTCCGTTTAAGAAGGGAATTTTGCAGTTAAATTTGCTGTAAAAATCGTCCGTACGCTCAACAGCCAGGGCTTCGTAGAAAAGGGGTTCAAGGGTATCATTGAAAAAGTTGTCGTAAGGAGCAATGGTTTTTTCAAAAAGCCGGCGTAAGAAGTCTTTAGGACCCGTGCCCCAATCGTCATCTCTGGCAACGCCAAACCAGCCCTTCTTTTGTAAAAAGTAAAGGAAAACAATCTGGCCAAGAAGCTTTTTAGCAAAGTCGGTGGTTTCGATATTTTTTTCTTGAAAGTCGGCCTTAATCTTGGCGTCTTTGGCAACCATCGCGTCAAGCGCTTCTTTGGTATCCAAAAAGAGCTTTTTGTATTTCTCAAAGAAGTCTTTGGTAACAACTTCAACGCTGAAAGCGGATTCAATTCGCTGAATAGTTGGGTCGTTGACGTCGTCCTGAATAATCGGTGCAAGCTGGCTTTGCGCAGTATGACTATTCTCATCTTCCCCTACGAGAAAAGAATAACGTTTAGCTGGAGTGAATTGCGCATGCGCCCTAATCTTGCCTGATTTTGTTTTTCCGAGTATATACTCCATCTTTACAAAAGACAGCCTCCAATCCTTGATGTTTGGAGAAACAAAAGCAAAAATACCAGCTTCTTTTTCTCCTCGAGTATGAAGATAATCTGAAGCGAAGTTGCGTAAAGCGTTTCTCGCTCTGTCTATCGAGTTTTCCCTCTCCAAATAAACAATCAAAACATCGATTTTCTTTCCTTCGGGATCTGTATAGGTTCCTATTCTTTCGTATGTTTTGACAACCTGTCCGGAACGCTTAAATTTATCCTTGACTTGTCCCCGAACATGGAAAGCTTTTGATTCGTCAAGATGATTAAGGAGGTTTTTTGCAAAGCGTAAAAAACGCTTCCTATCAAAGGAGTTTTCAAAAGTGTTCCTAATCAGATTTAATGCCGCGTTATCATTCATTTGCTATTTGCGATTAAGTATTCCGATAAAATGACTTCTCTTGGTCCGGCCACTTGCGCCGAGCTTTCTGCCAATGTTTCCTTGAAAAATTCAGTCGGTATACCAAGCCTCAAAAGTGAAAGAAGTTTTAGGGGATTAAATCCTTTGGCCAGTTCCTCGTTTATATTATTGAGCAGTCTTTTGGTGGTAGATT
>Ga0172375_10013238_pt1 | contig 10257 bp, 10 predicted proteins | sample LakKiv1m_FD_114537 | JGI IMG/M metagenome (GOLD analysis project Ga0172375, IMG submission 114537) | Freshwater microbial communities from Kabuno Bay, South-Kivu, Congo - kab_092012_11.1m | ecosystem: Environmental > Aquatic > Freshwater > Lake | place: Democratic Republic of the Congo...
AACATTGATGTAGTTTCCATAGTGCTCCTTTACATGTACTTCTGTATCGTTTCTCTTTTTGCTGGTCTGACACTGGGAGCCACGTACGATCCCAGTGTCTCTGTCAACGGCGGTCTATCATCATCCCGTCGCCTGTATGCAGGGGTGACGGAGATCACCTTGATAGCAACCGTTGACGCCGAAATCCTGTCGTCCAAGTGTCCCGGTGCTGCTTCCAACTTTCCCTGCTTGTCTATGAAGAACATCATCTCTTCCAACAGTGCTGTGCTATGAAGCAGGCAGGTCCCATTCTTGAAATCCAATCTGAACTGGGCACACACATCCTTCTTGATTCCCGACTTTGTATCCCACCCCAACTCCCTCTTGTGTGTGTTACCTGAAATGTATTCCCGATGGTAGAGGTTGGTATATCCCGTCCGTTTGACTTCGTTGAGTACCGTGCCTCCGCACTTGTTGTTCATCTCAATAACGATGGGAGCCTCGTGGTACACCTTGGCCAGCATGACAGCGTAGGAGGCAGTCATTTCTTCATCGAATACACCTGCCCACTCACACACCTGCTCACATGTGAAGCAGTCGAACACCTCCACCACCGCGTTATTACTGACGTACTCTGAACTCATCTTCCCCTCACCCGCGTCCACGGTCACGATGTACTTGTGGTTCTTAGCGGGAACACGGAACATGAGAGCCGCACCGTTGGACAACTTAGCATCCGGGTTTCTTGCATAAGACACAGCCCCATCATTGTCAGAGAGTTCCACCTTCCACGGTATCACACATACAGACTCAATCTGAGACAGGGCCTCCGAAGGCCCACGAGGATGAGACTTTATCCGTGTCATGATCTCCGGGTACTTGTTCTCCAACCCTCCCAAGCCCAACTCCTTCCACTCCCTGTAGAAATTGATCGTGTCAATCCGGTCCTTGACCATTACAGAGTTGAAGAAGCTGGACCCAGAGATGAGGAAAGGTTCCCGGCTGTTGAGGGGGAAGTCTTGGCGGAACCGTTCTGCCGAACCCAACAGGTCCACCTGATCCCGCCTGAACTTCACATGGCCCAGCGTCATCTTCTTGTACGCGGCCATCATCTCTTTCTCTTCGGTGGTCAGGTCCACCACTTCTCCCTCCACCACATCCTTACAGCAGTCAGGCATATCCAGCCATGTGATGAAACAGAACTCCCACGAAGACTTTCCCTTCTCCGAATCCTCGCAGTCTTGTGCGAACTTGTTGAGTCCGAATGCCGTGGACTCTTTCACGATGAATACGAACCCCGTACGTGGCACGGAGTTCAACAGGGATGTCTCTGCGTTCTCCGGGTCACGCCACTTGGCATTCTCCGACATGTGCAGCACGTTGACCGTACCAGAGGTTCCGGGATTGTCATTCTCTCCCGTGTCCTGCTCCATCATGGCCCCGTTCGACAGCTTCATACCGGACTTGTGCTTTGGCATAGGAACAAGAGCGGGTGGCCAATGCGACTTGACTGAGTCTCCGGCCCCTGCCTTGTCCATCTTTTGAAACAACTTCACCATCTCCGTGATGTTGTCCGTGTGGGAAGAAAGATCGGCAATGCAGAAGGCGTGCAGGTCGTAGAACCGCATGAGCCAGTAGTCAAACGCCGCGCACAGTGTAGAGATGCCTGCCTTCCTGTGCTTGAGTATGATGAGTTGTACCCGTGTGAACTGTGACCCCGTAAAGTGGGCACAAATCCTATCCGCAATCTGCAACTGGACAGGGTTGAGTGTGAACTTGACCGGCATGGCACCCACGCTATCGGACCCCAACTCGATTCCACCGGGACGCACGTATCCGTATTCCTCCATCCAGTACACAGGATGAATGCGGCATATCTCGTACTGTGCCCTTGCTGAACTCCACTCCTTTGCCTTGTCTAAAAGCAATAGCTCTTGGACTCTGGCATCCAGCTTGGCCAAGTTGGGGTACTGTGCTTTGTCGAACTTTTGCATCTAGTTCGTCTTATACTCCTTCAGGGTCGTGCTGTTGGAAGCATCATGCAACATGTCTCCCTGACCTACCAGCGTCTTGGAGGCCCCCGCTGACTGCCCTTCCTTGGCACCCCAGTCTCCCTTGCCCACATGCTTTCTCTCAGGCAGCTTTTCGTATGATCCCCTCTTCACGAAGTGCTTCAGGCTACTTGTCTTCATTCCCTTCATCCGGGGTTCCTTCCCTTCTTTCCTACGTTCCATCTCTGCGGCCATCATCCTGAACTGTGCTTTCGATTTCGACGGCATACCCACCTCCTACTTTTTGTACAGACCGTGTTGTGAGGGGAGGATGGGTGGCTTCACATTGCCACACACCCTCATCAAGAATAGGGACCCGAACTTGGTCCCCCCGAACGTCGTTTCCAAGTCTGCCCATCCAGGGTCTACAATCTTCGTATCCGTGAATACCACGTGGCAGTTGGGTGCCAGCATCCCCTCCTTGAACAACCTCCAGAATTGGTAGATAGGTCTATCCTCACACTTGACCCACAGGAAGGTCGCAGGTGGACCGTGCCGATCCAGCACCTTGTCCACATCGGAGGGTGTACTGATATTGAGACACAAACGGTTGTTGGCCACAGACTTGGCCAGCAGTATAATCAGGTCTACGGATCGTTCCATGTTCATGATACCTCCAATCAGTCGCGTATGTTACCCTCTCAGGGCCTCCATAAGCAATGCTAAATGCTCGTCCAGTACCCCCAAGTGGGACAGGTTCAATACCGACCCTCCCAACTCATTGAACAGTCGTATGGGTCCATCCACAGGAGGAGGCACCACGTCCCACCACACATCATGGAACAGGATAATTCCCTTGGGTGTCAGTCGGGTCTTCACTGTCTCATAGTCTGCCTTCACGCCCTCGTACGAGTGGTCCCCGTCAATGAACACCAAGTCATATTTTCCCGCTGTTGAGGTGCTGGCGTCCAATGTCCTCCCCAATGACATGAGTTCACACGGGTCTATCATGACCTGTATTACTGCACTCCTCAACTCCCCCGGTATTCTGCTGCCAATCTCGTTTATGGGCTTGCAATCAGACCCTTGGATAGCAGGCAGTGTGGAAGGCACCTTAGTCACATCCACTGTCACCACCACACCCCCCAAGGGTTTCACCGCCTTGGCAAGATTGGCAGTTGTGTCACCATACTGTGTACCAATCTCCAAGATACGAGGGCACACAGGATTCTTGATTGCCGCTGCTATCATGATCCTTGCCTCTATCCTGTCTGTACACTCCGCACGCTTGGGTGCATAGAAGGAAGTGTACTCCGGTACTGGGACATTCAACATCTTCATTTTGCTGTTGCCTCCTGTTGCAGCCGTGACACGTAATCCACCTCACTTCGTTTCTGAAACACCGTCACCCCATGTCCCGTGTTGAACGGCATCACCCGGACTGATCCATCCTTCAACCACTCCTTCATCTGAAGGGGGAGTCCACCAAACTCCTTGTTGTCCAACTCCCACAGGTCGTGGATGCAAATGATTCCCCCAAAGCTGACAAAGGGGAACACCTTCACGAACTCTGAATACCGGTGGTTGAGTTCCGTGTCCAGCCATACGAAGTCGTAAGGGGCTCCGTACTGGGTTGGGTTCCTCACCATCGCGTCCAAGAACTCATCCACGTCTCCTGCGATGACGTTGACAAACTGCAACAGGTCCATGTCACTTAGCTTCTTCACGGCAGCGTTGGCCACATCCACGTTGTGCTCCAACGTACGGATAGGGTGGGCTCCCACCCCGTACTTCAAGTTGTCCCTGATTGCCAATGCCATGTAGGAGGTAGACACCCCCACGTTGGTTCCCGTCTCCAACAAGCTCTTGGGTTTCATGGCCCGTACCAAACCGTACAGGAGTTCTCCCTCTTCTATGAAGATACCTGTTGGATCACCAATCCACTTCAGGTCCTCGTGGCTGAACTGCCAGTACGTTCCGTTCCCATAGGGAACCACCTTCTTGTTGACATCCATCGCTACCAAACAATCCGTTGACCCACCCATATTATCCTCCTCTCGCTTTCTTCAACTTCTGTATCATACCCGTTCTCCTCCACACGCACGCTTGACCGACTCGTACCTTCCCATCTCTCCGGCAAAGTGACGTATCTTCATATAGTGAGTAGGCCACCTTGCGTTCCACATATCCAAAGCCAGCACATCGTGTATTGGGTTGATGGCTCTCAATATACCATTTACATGCAGGCCGTTGTAATTTGTCATCTCGTACCTCAATCCGTACACGGCCTCCCACATGGGTATGTCCCTTTTCACTGTGACTGTCACACCATCATTGATCCCTCCTGCGTCGTGTGCAAAAGCCAACCGATCCGGTAAATCATCTTCGGTCACACTGCCGTACAACACAGCATCAGCATCTACCCACACCACGCGATCATATCCTCCCTTCAACTTCTCCAATATCAATGGAACTCTTGACCAACATACATGTAACTTGACTGTGGGGTTGCTGTCATACAGTTCATACTTGCCCTCCAAATGACAATGTTGCTCGCGATTCGCTTTTATCATCACAGCCCAGTCGGGATGATCAAGATATTCTGCCACCGTCAACATGATACTTTTCATAACAACCCCCTACAGTTAATCACAGCTTCTCCAAGAACTCTGATACCCGGAAGGCTTCATGCTCCCAGTCGAACAGCCCCAATGACGCTTTCCAACACGCATAGGCATAGTGGTTGGCCCTATCCAACGACCCTGTTACATAGCGGATCGTATCGGCCAATGCCTTCCCTTCCCACTCCACCTCAAAGCACGTAACCCACGGAATCAAGTACCGGTTGGCTGTCCTGTATTTGTGAAACCGTCTTGGAACAATCACAGGTCTGCCACACGCGATGCTCTGCAACATGCTGTACCCGTACCCGTCGTAGGTCTTCATGTGCACTGTTACCACACCACTATGATAGGCCTCTGGCAACTTGGGTTCTGGCACTGAAGGGTACGTACACGCAATTCCATAATCCTTGAACTTATGATTCGGTAGTTGTGCCTCTGCATCTTTCCATATCCCATAGGGCATGACGGCTGGTGTTGGCCCCTGACCGACCCCATCACAGTGAGGACATCGTGTGCCCCACGCATCCCGTTCCCGTGTCCACATCCACGGTTGCACGAAGGTAGGCCAGCACATCACGAAGCAGTTGATGGTATGAAGGGAGGCTTCGGTGATCGGCACGAAGTTGCCGTGGTAGTGCATCCCCAACTCCTGTGAGTAGTGAATCTTGTTGATAGACCGGGGAGCCATAAGGTACGACAGGTAGTCCGTGGACATGAAGTTCTTCACGAAGTCCCAGTCATAGACTGTGTGGTCGTTCCCTGTCATCCCAATGACCTTGATCTTGTTGCCCCTTGGATGAACCTTCAGCAGCTCACGGAAGATGTGCTGACTCTCCAGACGTGTTACCATGACAGCATCCCAGTCCGTCTGCATGAACTCGTCATACCCCATGCCGTAGACTGTCTTGTCTCCCTCCGGGAACCCACCATACTCCTGCGTGAAGTCGTCGTGACAGGGAAGCCAGTCTCCCGGACGGCATAGGGGAAGAGTCTTATTCACCATGTCAGCATCAGGGAACCTCAGTTGGTGCCCCAGCCGGTGGTGAAGAAGCAACACCTGACCCCGTGCTGCTCCTCCGTGGTGGAAATCCGCGAATATTTTCATTTCACCATCACCTCCATAAATACCTTCCAACGATCCATGATCTTGGCCATGGAGAACTCGTCCTCCACTCGTTGACGTGCCGCTTGGGATGCTTCCGTAGCATACCTGATGTCCTCACACATTCTCCGCACAAGGAACTCCACGTCCTCCACCGACTTGGCCACAAACAGGGGCAGGCCCTCCTGAAGTATTCCACACCCATTGTCCAACACAATGACAGGGCAACCGGTCATCATGGCCTCAATCTGTGTCAGTACCAGGGGTGCAGGCTTTGTACCCAACGACACGAAGCACCGTGCGTTGCGGTACATGGACTTAATACCCTCATAGTCCAACTCTCCAATGCCGTTGGGAAGTGACTCCGTTTCCCGTCCACTCAACAGCAGGGGAAACCCCACGGAGTCAATCAGCCGCTTGGCAGCAGGCCACCCACACCCTTCTCCTCTACGTTCAATGGAGTTGCAGGACATGTACCCGATGGGCAACCGTCCGTTCCATCCGGGCTCCCGGAACTCCTCCAAGACTTTCCCGAACCGGATCATCCTGTACTTCTCTTCCGGTGCGCCCAACTTCTTGAACATGTGCTCCTCTTTCCTGGAGTAGCACACCACATAAGCATTGGGTGTGTTGCCCAAGATCGCGGCCACATGATGGTGCTGCTCGTCGCATCCCTGCCCAAAGTAATTCAAGACAACAGGCTTCTTTCCCATCCCGTCACAGTACTGCTTGAACACCATCGAATAGTTATCGCACTGGTGCAGGACGATCATATCCGCATGTGACATGGCTTCCCGCACATCATACGACACATCCGTCACACCCTCCAACTTCGGACGCTGCTTCGATCCCGTATCGAAGTTCCCTGCCACCTGATGCCCCATGCTGACGAACATGACCGCTTGGTCATATTCCAACGAAGCATGACAACTTTGAATAAATATCTTCACTCAATACCTCCCTCCACACCCAATAGTATGCGACTCTCTCCCGTACGTGAGTCCACACAGGGAGACACACTCCCCAATGGAAACTCTGCAACAACTCCTCCAAACTCAACTTGCACCCGACAGTTATTGTTTCGCAGCCAAGAGCATAAAGCGGCACAATACGCTACTGCCTCACCCCTGCCCTTCTTGCTTCTATCCCATCCAGATTTCAATATCCTTGCCCTCACAACATCACCTCTTCTACCTTGTCCATGATGTCGGCTGGTTTCGTCGCGGCCAAGACCTGACAATACTGCTGGCCGTCCACCCACCCCACAGATTTCGTGCATTGATGAAGGGGAAGAGTGAAGTCATGGTTGTGACAGGGTGAACACGAACACATCTCAGGACGGAACAGGTAGTGGTGGTTGGGGTAGTACTTCACCCGATCATTCGGGTGGAACAATCCCCACAACGTGATGCTCACCGTCTCTGGGAAGCACGCGGCCAAGTGCATCACGGAACTGTCCGGTCCCACGAACAGAGCCGCTTTCTCCATGATGGGAATGAGGTCACGGAAGCTCTTGGTCTTGTCCACCAAGTTGATGAGTCGTGGATGTTCGAGGTTGTACTTGATTCCGTGTTCCGAACGACCCACAAGGATCACCCTCCAGTCTTGAAACTCGGGGTGTTGAAGGAACATGTGGACAAACGCCACACCCTGATCGGGCGGGTATGCCCTGTTCTTATTGGCTGGCGATGTGTGGAACACCATGTACTTTCCCGTCAGGTCAATCTTCTCGTCGCTGACGAACCTGTAGTCTTCCGGCCTGACCTGAATCCACGGACGCTTGAACTGGTCGGGCACGTCCTTGTACCCGAAGAATCCGAAGAAGTCGTCGTAGCAGTTGTTCTGGTCGTACTCTCCGTTGTTCTCCAGCATCCCCTCGTAGAAGATGTGGTAGTCATATGCCCGTGCCACATCGAAGGGGATGGGGATAGGAACTGCCGCCCCTCCCACGAACGGGTTGTTCCTCCACATGTCCACGATACCCGGATCACAGTACAAGTGGATCGTGACGTTGGGGAACAAAGACTTCAAGTAGCGTGGCACGGCAGAGATCATGAGTTGATCCCCGTATGCTGTGTGCCGATAGATGCACACCTTCTTCCCATTCAGGTCCACTCCCGGCCCCGGCCTACGCTCGTAGGGATTGAACGACGAGGTGGTCCACTGGGTGTCTCGTGTCATTCCCGTCAAGTAGTAGTGCTCGTAGTCGCTCACAATGTACCGGCAGAACGGACGATAACACGTCACGCCATGCTTCCCGTCTGCAAACACAGGTCTGTTAGCTGATATGACTTTCATTTCTCCTCCTTTATCTCAATCACTTCCCCCTTCTTCCGATCCACACCGAACCGTTCTGACAATTCCTTTTCCCGTTTTTCCTCCAAGGCTTTGTCCTCCCCCCGTATGGCTCTCCCCTCAGCACTCGCATCCAAGATCAACTTGGTTCTCCGGGCTGAGATTCGATCCGCGATTTCCGTATTCGTATCCACTTTCCCCTTCAACAAGTCTCTCAGCACATACCCATCTGCCGCCAGCCGCACGGCTTCCGGCACCTCCCGCTTCGCGGCCTTAACACTTTCCGGTGTTGCTATCGCGTTCACATCCTCCGGTTTCATGTTGAATATCGCGGCTGTCTCGTCTGGTGTGTACCCGGCCGCCCGGACCAATGATAAGGCTTTCTGTATTCCCCCTGCCGGAACGTAACGCAGTACACTGGCTGAGGGGGTGTTCAGTTTTTCCTGCTCCACCAGCACTTCCATTCCCCTCATGTCCTTCTCCGTGGGAACGAACTTGTGTTTCTTCTGGAGTTTCTTCCTCTTGTTCAACATGCGCAGCTTGGCCTTCAACTTCCTCAACCCTTCGGGGTCCACCCTCTCCAGCTTTTTGTATATGATGGTTCTCCTTCTTCCCCTGATTCGCTTGAACCAGATGGCGGACCTTTCGTCTTTGGCATAAGGCTGTGCGGAAGTTATCCTGTCCACGTACGCTTTGAACATAGTCCTTGCGTTTTTTGATTTCAGGTCCCCCAATAGGCTGATGTGCCTGGGGCCGTATGAGGTATCGGACACCTCCCCTATAACCGTAGAGTGTTTGGATGTAGATTTTCTGGGGGTAGACGATCCACTCGATGTGTCCCTTGGTGAGTCTCCATTCATACCGTTGCCACTCCCTCCTTCCTGCCGTGCTTCTTATCTCCAGTATGCTCCTGTCGTCCAACAACAGGAGCATACCGGCCAACTCTCGCCACTTGGGACTGGCCAGCCAGAACCGTTCCTCGAACGTGAACGCGGTGGGGGTTCGACCCCACGGTGTTGTCACCTGCCCTTTCCGAATCTTGAGTACAGGGAGTTCGGTAATTTTCGAGTTCATGCTTGGTCATCTTCTATTTCTTTCTTCAAATAACTCCCTGCACCCCACGCTAGACCTCCCGACGAAGGAGCTGGGGCCTCACGGACACCCAGACGTGGGATGCAGAGACAATCCTTATTTCTTCTTTCCCCACCCATGCTTGTTGAAACACTTCGTTGCGATAGACGTGTCGCACCTCAACTCCTTCGATATTTTGTAGGCTGTCCAATCAGGGTGTGCTTCATGCATCCGTTCTATCATGGTACTCCACGAACCCTTGGAAGATACTTCCCTGTTCTGATCCTCACACTTATCCCAATAAGGTTCATTGGAGTTCTTACTCCACTCCACATACAACCTCCTCAGCACTCTCCCCTCATCCATTAGCCCTGTCCGTTCCGCGCACTTCGAGAAGTTCAAATAGAACCTGCGTTCATTCTGATCCGGTCTTGGACACACCAACTCCGCGCTCGATCTTGCCCAGTTCGCCTTGGTACTGTGGCCCGCCCCCTTGTACACACCGTACGTAGGGTTCTCCATCTTCTCGTCGTCCCGTGGTTTTGGGAAATGATCCAGCAGCAACAGTCCGATGTTTCGATCCTTGATAACTTCATCTATCGGACTGATCCACTCCCGGAAGCACGACGAGGAATTCAACTCCCCCGTCACAAAACTCTGGTAGTTGTCTATGACCACCATTTCTGGGTTGAATCGTTCCACCTGCTCCTTGAAGGGGATTACGAAGTCTCCATCCGTGTACCCATAGATATGGGACAACCGAAAGTTCTTCTCCACCAGCTTCCGGTTGAACTTGTACCTTCCATCAATGGACTTGAAATCCCGTTGCCATGTAATTTCGTCCCCTTCCCCCGCCAGGTACAGAACCCTACGCGCATATTTCACTGTCATACCCCATATGGCCTGTCCTGTTGCCACGCACAGTGCCCACTGCTGGGCCATCACGGACTTTCCCTGTCCCGTGAAGGACTGCAACAGCGCGCCAGCTCCCTGCCGGATGAAACCGTTGCCCACGATGTAACACTTCGGGTCCGGTTTGTATGCGAGGATGTCTGAGAACTTGAGTTGAGGGAATATCAGGTCGGTTTTTTCGTCATCTGTCTTTGCCATATTTACCCTTTCGTCGTTCGTCTTATTTCTTACTGTTCGGGTGAAACAGTACGCTTTTTTGAAGGGGGTGGTCAAGGCCGAAAAA
>Ga0172375_10013241_pt1 | contig 10255 bp, 7 predicted proteins | sample LakKiv1m_FD_114537 | JGI IMG/M metagenome (GOLD analysis project Ga0172375, IMG submission 114537) | Freshwater microbial communities from Kabuno Bay, South-Kivu, Congo - kab_092012_11.1m | ecosystem: Environmental > Aquatic > Freshwater > Lake | place: Democratic Republic of the Congo...
CTCCAAGCATGTCGGCAAGATATTCCGTCGGCTGACCGAGCAGATCGTCGTTCACAAAGCCCAGTCATACAACGAGATCGTCCATGTCGCCCAAATCAACTAGAGCAAAGGGGATAACCAGTAGGCGCCTATTCCGCGCCCGAATCGCTCATGGGCGAGCTGGCCGGGCGCGGCCTGTTCCCGGACACCCCGCTCGGCCGGGATTCCGGCGGCGATCCCGACAGGATTCCCGAGCTGACGTACGACAAGTTCCGACAGTTTCAGCGCGACCTGTACCATCCCAGCAACGGCCTGTTCTTCGTCTATGGCGACATCCCGACCGCGGAACACTTCCGGTTCCTCGCGCCGGTCCTGGACGAGTTCGACTGCCGGCCGGTCCATGTGGAGACGCCGCGTCAGCCGCGCTGGACCGAGCCGCGCCGCATCGAGAAGGAATATCCCATCGGCGCGACCGAGGACACGGCAACCCGTACGTTCTTCACGCTCAACTGGCTTGTCGGCGACGCGCTTGATCCGGCCCTCGTGACCGAGTGGGAGGTGCTGTCGCGGCTGCTCACCGGGAACGACGCCGCGCCGTTGAAAAAGGCGCTCATCGATTCGCACCTCGGCGCGGACCTCTTCTTCGCCGGCTCCTGGGCTTCGGCCTATGAACAGGAGTTTCATGTCGGCCTGAAGGGTAGCGAACCCGACCGGGTCAACGCCTTCGAGCAACTGGTGCTCGACACTCTGACACGGCTGGCCGCCGAACCGTTCCCCCGCGCCCGGGTGGAAGCCGCTTTCCAGCAGCTCGCCTACGACACCCTCGAAGTGAAGACGATGTTCCCGCTGCATTTGCTTTTCGCGGCTGACTCAGCGTGGGCCTATGGCGCCGATCCTTTGCCGTTCCTGCGTGCTCGCGAACATCTCGCCGCGTGCCGGCAGCGGGCCGACGCCGATCCGCAGTTGTTCAGTCGGCTGATCCGCGATGGTCTGCTCAATAATCCGCACCGGCTCCCTGTCGTGCTGCGTCCGGACCGCGAGGCCCAGAAGCGCGCGGATGCCGAGTTCGCCGAAAAGATGGCCCAACAGCGCGCCCGGTTCAGTGCGCAGCAGATTGCCGATATTGCCCGTGACGCGGCGGCGCTGGAGGCGGCGCAAGGCGTACCGAACCCGCCGGAGGCGCTGGCGAAACTCCCGCAGCTCAAAATCAGCGACCTGCCGGCCCAACCCCGGCGTATTCCCACGAGTGTTGGTTCGGTGGCCGGGATCACCGTGTTGCGCAACGATGTCTTCGCCAATGGCGTCAACTATGTGCAGGTGAACGTGGACCTGGCCGGGTTGCCGGCCGAGCTCTACGGCTGGCTTCCGCGCTATACCGATGTGGTCAACAAGATGGGCGCCGCCGGGCAGGACTTCACCACGATTGCGGAACGTCGTGCGGCGTGCACGGGCGGACTGTGGACGGGGACCGCGATTTGGCAGCCTGCGACCGACGCGGCGCCGGTGTTGCGGCAGTTGAACTTCGGGCTGAAGACGCTCGATGACGAGGCGGAGAAGGCGTTGGCTCTGTTGGGCGATCTGATGTTCGCCACGGACCCCCGCGACCGCGACCGATTGCGCGACGTCATGACACAAGCCCAGTCGTGGTTGCGTTCGACGCTCGTTAATGCCGGGCTCTACACGGCGCAGCAGCACGCCGCGCGCGGGTTGAACCTTGCTGGCGCCATCAACCACCGGTTCTTCAGTCCTGAGTCGCTCCGTGTCGTCGAGGAGTTGACCGGCCATTTCGATGCCCGCGCCGACGAGATCATGGACAAAGTGGGACGAATCCGCGACTTCCTCCGGGCGCCCGGCCGCTGGATCATCAGCTTTACCGGCAGCGACTCGGCCTTCCGCACGTTGACGCGGACGCTGGAGCAGTGGGCGACCCGAATGCGAAGCGAATCGATCGTGGACGCCTTGCCGGCGTTCGAGCGGTTCGCGAGGCCGCTGCGGGAGGGATTGGCGGGGCCGATGCTGGTTTCGTACTGCACCAAGGTCATGCCGGCGCCGCCCCTGGCCCATCCCGACGTGCCGCTGCTGAAGCTGGGGGTGTACCTCGCCATCTTCGATTACCTGTTGCCGGAAATTCGTTTCAAAGGCAATGCCTACGGCGGTGGCGCCAGGTACGACGATACGATCGGCGCGCTCACCCTGCACAGTTATCGCGATCCACACGTCGTCGAGACCCTGGCCGCATTTGAAGGCCTGCGCGCCTACGTGGCGGCGCAGTCATGGAGCCAGACGGACATCGATCGCGCGATTATCGGCAGCGCCAAGGAAGACGAGAGGCCGATTCGGCCCGACGATGCCACGCGGACCGCGTTGCAGCGTTATCTGCGCGGTGACACGGATGACCGGCGCGAACAGCGTTACGCGGCGACGCTCCTCGCCACGCCAGCGACGGTAAAGGAGACGATGCTGCGCGTGCTGGATGCCAACGAGCCCCGGGCGGCCGTGTGCGTGGTTAGCAGCCGGGAGAAACTCGACGAAGCCAACCAGCAGCTGGGTGACAGACAACTTGCGGTCTCCGACATTCTGGTGAAAGAAGAGAGGTAGATTGGCATGACGAAAACGTGAACGTGTGTATGCGTCGATCCGGCGGGAGCCGTTGGACGCGATTTCCTGGCAGTTCGACCTGACAAGCGCCGTGGTGGCCCGGCTCAAAGCGTATCTTAAGACCGAGGACATAGGGGCCGCTTTGGACGACCATTTTGCCGGCACCTGGATGCCTGAGCCCGCTATCCGGGCGCCGGTTCCGGAAGGGTGCAACCGTGACGCCTTTGGCGCCGTCTGCGCCGGGAGGCCGCTGACCGCAGCGTCGGCGACTGGGGCGGGCACGTGGGCTATCCGCTCCACGACCCGAGTCTCAAGGGCTACCGGTTTCCGGACCCGCTCTGCTGACCGTAACCGCACTCGTCACATCACCCAGGCCCGTCGGGACTATCCGGACCATTTCCTGTGGATGGTGGGGGGCAGTTTGTTCGAGCGCGGTTGGGCGCTGTGCGGCTTCGAGAACTACCTCAGCTACGTCGCGGGCGAGGAAGAGTTTGTCGAGGAGATGACCGGCAAGCTGGCGGACTACTGCTGCAAGGAAATGTCCCTGCTCAAAGGGACGGGGCTTGACGCGGTGCGGATCGGCGACGACTGGGGATTTCAGAATGCATTAATGGTCCAGCCCGAGGTGTGGCGGCGCATTTTCAAGAAGCACTACCAGCGCGTCTTCCGGGCGGCTCACGATGCCGGGCTGGTCACCATGATGCATTCCTGCGGCAAGATCGAAGACATCATCCCGGACCTGATCGAAGCCGGGTTGGATGTGCTGCATCCGCTGCAACCGGAATCGAATAACGTGGTCCGGTGCCAGCGCGAGTTTGGCAAGGACATCACGTTCTGGGGTGCCCTCGGCAGCCAGAGCACGATTCCGTTCGGCAGGCCGGAAGACGTGCGCCGCGAGGTGCGCGACCGGCTCAAGCTTTTCGGCAAGGGCGGCTATATCCTGGCACCGGCTGGCGCAGCTCCGGCCGAAACCCCGGCCGAGAACATCCTGGCGATCGTCGACGAAGCGAGAGCGCAGATCCGATAGCCGGTACGGCCTACTTCATCCCGAACATCTGTTCCTTGAGGTCCAGGTAGTAGAGGTAGTTCTCGGGCGTGACGTCCGGCGGGCAGCGGTGGTCGCAGAAGGGGATGTAGCCGCCGCGCTCGACCAGCGGCGCGACTGACTTCATGTAGGCCTTGATCTCCTTCTTGCCGGCGATCATCTGGGTCTTGTCGAACCCGCCCATGATCCGCAGGTCCTTGCCGAACTCATCGAGCAGCTTCTTGGGATGCCCGCCGCCCATGACCTCGAACGGGAACAGGCAGTTGACGCCGGCTTCCAGGAAGCCCGGAATCAGCGGCCGGACGTCGCCGTCGCAGTCGATCCACCAAATATCGATCCCGGCCTTGTGGAGCTTCTTCCCGATGCGCTTGTAGCGCGGGACCACGACGTTCGTGAAGAAATCCAGCGAGACAATCGGACCGTTCTTGAAGCAGATATCCTCCCAGCCGGCGGCAAAATCGATTTTGACATGAGGCAGGAGCTGATCCAAGGCGTCCTCCACGAGCACGCAGGAGGTCTCGACCATGTCCTCCACCATCTCGGGATAGTCGTAGCACGCGTAGGCGAGCCCCTCGAAGGTGAGCGTGTCGCGGATCTTGCCGATCATGGATCCGCACCAGACGCCGAGCGGGTAGGTGCGATTCTCCGGATGCCATTTCCTGACGTCGGCGACGTTGATCTTCCGTGCCGGGTCGTCGCGGCGAAGCCGTTCTTCCTTGCACTTCTTCCAGTCGTCGGGCGTGACGATGGTGGCCTTGGTGTAGTGGGGGATCGTGCTGTGCCCGTCCTTCGGGATCTCGGCCAGCAGTCCGTCTTCATTCATGACGATCTTCTTGTCGGCGGTTTCGCTGACGACGGTGTTGGCAAAGTACGGGTTCAGCCAGACGTTGCCCCCGCATATCCCGGTGGTGTCGAAGTTGAAGAAGGCGTTGGCGTCGCCTTCGTTCTTGATGCCGTTCTCGGTGAAGAGCGACCATTGCTGGTAGTTCTCCTCCCAATAGCCGAACTCCATGTTGAACGTGCGGTCAAATGACTGGTAGTGCATCTGGGCGTTGAACCGCTCGCGGTCCGTCATCGTGCCCTTCCACTTCGGACGGTTAGGCGTAATAGACATGGAATCCTCTCTGGCTAGGCGATCGTGGAGACCTTCGCTCCTTTGAAATGGCCGATCTTGGGCAAGTCGCCGACGATGGGCCGGGCGTAGTCCAGGAAGGCCTGGGTGACATCGTTGCCGGCTTCGTTGATGAATTCCGGCGGAACATGCCGCGTTTCCTTGGCGACGTTCTTGAGCGGCACGCACTCGAAGTAGACCTGATACTTCTTGCCGGGCTTCCGCTTGATGGCGATGGAGCCGCACTCCTCCCGGACCGCGTGCTTGACCGCTTCGACGCCGACCTGGCGCGCTTCGCGCGCATCGGCCTTCGAGACGATGGCCGGGAACGACCGCTGCAGGTAGCCGAAGGTGTCCGCGCGGACGCGCGAAATGTTCGCCTTCGTCTTGATCTCGCCGGCCAGCAGATCGCCGAGCGCGCCCGAGCCGCTGAGCTGAGCGTTGCCATGCGAATCCTTCTCCTTGATGAACTTCGCGGCGATGGCCTCACCGCTCTCGTCGGAGATGCCTTCCGAGACGCACACGACGCAGCGGCCCAGCTTGTCGCAGACGCCTTTCACGTCGGCCACGAACCGGTCGAGACTGAACGGCCGCTCCGGCAGGTAGATCAGGTGCGGGCCGTCGTCCGGTTCGACCCGGGCCAGGGCGGAGGCGGCCGTCAGGAAGCCGGCGTGCCGGCCCATGATGACGTCAATCTTGACGCCCGGAAGGGCACGGTTGTCGAGGTCATCGCCCATGACGGCCATGGCCACGAACCGGGCCGCGCTGCCGAAGCCGGGCGTGTGGTCATTCTCGCGGAGATCGTTGTCGATCGTCTTGGCAATATGGAAACACTTGAGCTCAAAGGACGCCTTCTTCGCTTCTTCGCTGATAATGAAGGTGGTCTCGGCCGAGTCGTTCCCGCCGATGTAGAAGAAATAGCGGATCTCGTATTTCTTGAGCACCTGGAAGATCGTCGCGCAGTCTTCGGGCGTGGGCTTGCGCCGGACCGACCCGAGGGCCGACGACGGTGTTTGGGCGACGGCTTCCAGTGTGGCGGGCGACTCTTTCCGCAGATCAATGAGCTTCTCGTCCATGATGCCCTTGATGCCGTGGCGAGCGCCGTAGATCTTCTTGATGCAAGCGTGCTTCTTCGCCTCGACGATGGCACCGACGAGGCTCTGGTTGATGACCATGGACGGGCCGCCACTTTGCGCGATCAGCATATTTCCTGCGATGGGTTTGTCGGTCACGAGTTCTCCTTGTTTGGATTCTTAAAGAGGCCGGACTCTGCCACTCTTTGCGGTGGAGAATCAAGTTCAAACTATGGTAGGGTCGTCGCATGAAGAAGCGCGAGGGTTACAACCCCGGGCGGTGGCAGGTGGAGCGGGAGCGGTCCCAGATCGGTCTCCACAAACCGCCGCCGCCGTTCGACCGAACGGCGGCCGTGGGAAGCGTGATTCCCGGGGTCATGAAGCGGCTGGGGCTGGACGTGGACGCCTGGCTGGAAGAACTGGGCGGGGAATGGGCCGCGCTGGTGGGGACGGCCGTAGCCCAACATGCGCGGCCGGGCCGGGTTCAGAAGAACAACCTGATCGTGTTCGTGGACAGTTCCGTTTGGCTGAACGAGCTCGCCCGGTATGGCAAGGATGAGATGCTGGCCAATCTTCAGAAACGGTTCGGGCGCGACAAGATCCGGTCGATGAGCTTTCAGCTGGATCCGGACGGGGACCAGAGAGCAGAGAGCGGAAAGCAGAGAGCGGAAAGCTAAAAACCGTTCAATGGCAGACTACTCCAGCGGCAACAGCCGTTTGGACTCCGCCTGCAGGTCGGAGCAGAGCTCTCCGGCTTTCTCGGCGTACCCGCTGGCGGCTTTGACGCCGCCGTTCTCGTAGCAGAAGATTGCCGCGGCCAGATTCTGCTCGCCCAGCACCCGGACCGTGAGCTTCTGGCTGCTCGGGCCCTTGAGATAGTTATCGAGGAACTTTTTCATCTGGGCGGTGGTGATCTCGGCCCATGGAATAGCCCGGTCCTTGATCTTGACATTGTTTTCGTCGGCACCCAGTACATCGAGGCTGCCGACTTTCGGGATGTCGATTCCCCACTTGAACGGTTCGGCGTTGAGGCGTTCGATGATGAACGTCTTCATCTTTTGAAGCCGGGTGTAGCGGTCGACGAGCACCTTGACCGCCGCTTTCCCTTCGTCAGTCTGATAGGTGGCCACCTGGGGGGCCAGGGCGTCAAGGATGTCCTTGTACTTGTGCTGTTTCAGCAGCACCAGGCTGTTGTTCCGGGTGGCCTCGATCAGCGTCAGCTCGTTCTCGACGAGTTTCTTGAGCGCCTCCGCCTTCTTCGATTCAGCCTCGGCCGCTGCGGCAGCTTTGATCCGTTCGTCTTCGGTCTTCTTCTCTTCTTCGATCGCCCTCTGCCTGGCGACCTGCATGTCGAGGACCGCCTTTAACGTCTTCTTGGCATCCTCCAATGTTGACTTGGTTTCCAGTTCAAGGGCTTGAGCCCTGGCCAGGGCTTCTTCCAGCGCCTTGACCTTGGGGGCCGTGACGGCGATCGTCGTGGCGGCCAGGATCTCATTACAGGTCACCAGGGAGGCCGCCTGCAGCTCCTGCACCGCGGTGGCGTTGGCGGTGAGCTTGGCCACGGTTGCGATCAGCTTCCGGGTCGACACTTTCGGCTCCTTCTCTTCGACCGGCGCGATGTGCTTGGGCGCCTCGACCACGGGCTTGGGCGCCTCGACGGGTTCGGCCGCGACCGGGGGACGTCGAACGGGGCGCGACTCGACGTCGGCCGGAATGACGCTGGCGACCGGCGCCGATTCGGCGGGCGGCGGCACGGCCTTGGCAGGCGGCGGGGTTACCACCGGTGGTGCGGGCGGCGCCACCGCCTCCACCGCCTCCAGCGGTTCCCCGAGTATGAAAAACACGGCGTTCGTGGCCTGGTCGATCATCGGTACGGCCGTGTTCGCCATCGTGATCACGTTGCCGGCGGCCAGGAAAATCTTGCCATAGGTGTTGGTGGCCGTGTTCTTCTGGACGGAAACAGCGTAGTTCTCCTGCTTCTTCGCCTGTTCCGCTTTCTTCTTTCCGGACAGGTGGATGGCGACGGCCACACCGCCGCCGACGGCCAGCAGGAGAACAAACGTCCAGAAAATCCTCTTGGCCCTCTTCACCCGCTGCTCCACTTCCGCCTTGGAGGGCCCGGTGCGCGGCGGCGGCTTATGGGATTCGGTGACGTGCGGACCGATCGTCGTGACCTTCTTGTGGACCACGAGCCGGGTGGGCTGGGGGAGCGGCATGTCCTGGGGAGTACCAGGAATCGATCCGGTGGTATGTTTCTTGGAGGCGAAGATCTTGCCTGACGCCCGGTTCATGTCGGAGGCGAACCCGGAGACGGCGCCCGGCGAGCCCAGCTGCTGGACTGCCTTGCGCATATCGCTGATCAGCGAATTGTAGTTGGGGTAACGCCGGTTCGGTTCGGCCTCCAGCATGCGAGCGATGATCTTCTCGACAAACGGATCAACGTCGTGGCGGACAAGGTGAAGCGCCCGCGCCGGGTGGTTCAGCCGGGCTTTCACCACATCGATCGGCGTCTTGCCTTCGAACGGCGGATGCCCGGACAGCGCGTGGAACAGCGTGGCGCCGAGGCCGTAGATATCCGCGCGGCAGTCGACCTTCTGGCGTCGCACTTTCTCGGGCGCGATGTAGTAGGGCGTGCCCCAGATGCCGTCGGGCTGGCCCTGGTTGGCAAAGGTGGCAATCCCGAAGTCCACCAGTTTGGCGCGCATCTTCTCGTCCAGCAGGATGTTCTCCGGCTTGATATCCCCGTGCAGGATGGCGGCTTCGTCGGCGGCCTTGAGCCCTTCGGCGATATCCAGGCCGACCCGCATGACGAAGGCCTGGTCCAGCGCGTTCTTGGTTTCGACCATCTTGTCGAACCGCTGGCCGGGCACGAGTTCCATGACGATGAACGGCTGGCCCTTTTCCTGCCCGAACGAGTAGATCTGGACGATGTTGGGATGGTTCAGCCGGGCGACGGACTGGGCTTCCCGTTTGAAGGATTCGACGAATTCCTTGTTCTCGCCGATGGACTTGAGCATGACCTTGATGGCGACGAAGCGGCCGAGGCTCTCATCCTTGGCATAGTACACGCCGCCCATGCCACCGGTTCCGATCAGATTCAGCAGGAGGAAGGGGCCCAGTTTGGCGGGAACCGTCTCAACCGTGCTGCAGTCAGGGCATTCCACCTGGACAAAGGGATCCAGGTCTTCCACATCGATCTCGCAGCCGCACTTGCTGCATACAACGATGGGCACCTTATCGGTGAGGACACCGATGGCCTTCTCTTCGGGCTGGTTCTGGTCGCTCTGGTTCTCCATCTGCCGCTCTTGCTGGCCCAGCATCACAGGGACAGAATATAGAATAGATATTGTTTGCCTCTGTGTCCACTGCAATCTATGGTGTTGGCGGCCCAAACGCGAGACCCTATGCATCGAATCTTCCTTGAGATCGGCGGCTACCCCATCGCCTGGTTCGGCGTGATGATGGTCGTGGCCTTCTTCTCGGGGCTTATCAGCTGGAATCTGCTGGGGCGGCGGGAAGGGCGGGACATCAACTTCTGTTCCGACCTGCTCCTCTGGGTCATGGTGGGGGGCATCGTCGGCGGCCGCCTGGCCTATGTGGCGTCGGACTTTCGCTACTTCATGGCGCAGCCGGTACGGATCCTGTTGCTGAACCAGGGCGGGCTGATCTACTACGGCGGGTTCATCGGGGCCGGCGTGGGAATCCTCCTCTTTGCCCGACAGAAACGCGAAAGACTCCTGCCGTTGCTCGATTTCGTCATCACCTCCGTCCCCCTGGGCCACATCTTCGGCCGTATCGGCTGTTTCCTGAACGGCTGCTGCTACGGCGCCCGGTATGACGGCCTGTTCAGCGTCCGCTATCCGGCGGACAGCGAATATGCGCCCACCGGATTTTCTGTTCACCCCGTGCAACTCTACGAGGCGGCCGCCAATCTGGTCGTGTACGGCCTGCTCCTGTGGATGTATCGGCATCGCCGGCGCGACGGCCAGGTGCTGGCGCTCTACCTGACAACCTATCCGGTGATCCGGTTCCTGCTGGAGTTCCTGCGCGGGGATGAACGGGAACGCTGGGGCTTGACGGTGGCGCAGGATGTCAGCGTGGCGCTGTTTGTTGTCGGCGTTGGCCTGTGGATCTGGTCCTCGCGCGGCAAGCGGACCGATCCGGCCCTCAAGACATGAACCTGACTGCCACATCGGACGATGCGGGCCTCCGGCTGGACGTCTGGCTGGCCCGCCGCCTGCCGGACCTGTCGAGGTCCCGCCTCCAGTCCCTGATCAAGGCCGGGCACGTGACGTGCGGCGGAACGGCGGTTCGCCCGCGCGCCAAGGTGACGGCGAACCTGGCGGTCGAGGTCGAGATCCCGGCGCCGGTCTCTGTCGAGCTGGCCCGCGAGAATATCCCGCTGGCGATCCTTTACGAAGACGCGGATATCGTCGTCATCAACAAGCC
>Ga0172375_10013243_pt1 | contig 10255 bp, 9 predicted proteins | sample LakKiv1m_FD_114537 | JGI IMG/M metagenome (GOLD analysis project Ga0172375, IMG submission 114537) | Freshwater microbial communities from Kabuno Bay, South-Kivu, Congo - kab_092012_11.1m | ecosystem: Environmental > Aquatic > Freshwater > Lake | place: Democratic Republic of the Congo...
CAATGAAAAGCAATGTGGCTGTGGCGAGAATAAAGAACCAGCCTTTATAATTCTGCAGGGTCTCGAGTGTTTCCATATTGCCGGCTATACCAGACACCAGGTGGTCGGATAGAGAAATCCACATGACGCCCAGTACTGCGTACAGCAACGCTATTAGAAAAGCTTCTTTCCTGCTGCTGTCTTTTCTTTTATCTCCGGGCATTCGTCCTCTCGGATAATGACACCGCCAGGAAAAATCTGCCTCCAGGCCCCCGAATCAACCCTCTAAAGACTTCTGCTGATGCCCTCCGGCAATGCATTAAGAATCGAATTTAATTAACTGACCGCGTTTTAAAGGCCGAACCCGTTAAAGATATAAAGACTCATTCAACGCCACATCAGCCACTCCCCTGTAACGCGGTTAGAATAAGTATATATGATTATTGTTCCCGGTGTGAAATTAATAAAAAAGGCTTCGTATGAATACGAAGCCTTTCTGTTTTTCTGGTAGCGGGGGCAGGACTTGAACCCGCGACCTTCGGATCATGAGTCCGACGAGCTACCAACTGCTCCACCCCGCAAACAGTCATGTGTTTTTACTCCATCGAGCCGATCATGTCAAGTCTCTTGTTTCTTTTCTTTTACAGTGAAGTCCAGCGGAGTCAGTCTGTGTTTTTCAGGCTGGAGACAGCGAAAGCAGATACTCGCGCACGATTGTATCTTTTTCGCCGCCAAGCTTGCGGGTGGCGGCTGCCAGTCCATTGCCGCCGTCAAGTCGAGCCAGTGTGTAAAGTGTGGTTTCTCTTACGACCGGGTCGCTGCTCTCAAGAAGTCTCGGCAATTCGTTCTTCATAGCGCTTATTCCGCGCAGACCGATAGTGTAAACGGCGCAGACCTGCAGCCAGTCGCAGGAATCTTTCAGGTAATTCTCAAGAAGCTCTACTGCGTCATGTTTCTGAAGCTGGAAGAATTCGCCGCCGCGGGCCAGTTTGTCGTTTTCGCTGATGCTGTCGAATATCGGCATCAGGTAACGGCGCGTTTCCGCCTCTAAAATGTTGTCGATGACCTCTACCGCGTTGGAGCGCATGGCGATGTTCTCGGATTTTATATTGTACTGAATCACTTCTATACGGCGCGGCGGGTATATCAGCGACAGCAGCATGAAAATTCTGATAATGGTTTTGTCAAGGCGGTCCAGAAGCGCAGTCTCCAGCAGCGGGCTGTTCAAATCACGCCTTATGGTCTGGAGGTCGAGCAGTATCTGGTAGTAGTGCTCAAGGTCGGTGTGCAGCACATCGCGTACATGCGTCGGGTCAATGCCTTTTTCGGCTCCGCCTCTGGCGAAGATGCGTTGCAGAGCACGTGCTGCGGCGCTGCGCATATGTTCGTCTCTGGATGCAGCCAGTTCAGACAGCATTTCGACCGCTTCATCGCCGCCCAGCATTCCAAGCACTACAGCTATTTCGCGACCCAGTTTCATGTCTATGTGATGCAGATCCAGCACTTCGCGAAGCGAACGTATGGCGGCCTGCCCGAATGACGCCAGCGCCGAAGCAGCCGGCATGCGCGTTTCGGGAGAGAGCAGCTTGTAAATAAGGCTGGGAATAAGCTCCTCAGCCTTCAGTTCTCCCGCAGCCTCGATGGCGGCGCGCTGTACGCGGATTTCAGGGTCGTTTATCAGCTTCAGAAGCGGCTGATAGAAGCTTTCGATTTTAATGAAACCCAGTACACGTGCGCCGGTTTCACGTTCCTGCGGATTTGAAGCGTCCAGCATGGTTTTCAGTGCACCTACCGAGCTCATCATGCCTTCCAGACCGCCATAGCGGATAAGTCCGGCAATGGCGGCGGCTTTGACCTGGGCTACCGGGCTCTGCATGCGTCCGGCTATCAGTGTCACGGCACGCTCGCGTTCCAGTGAGCAGAACAGCCGGATGGCCTGAGCCGAAACTTCATCATCGTGGTCATCGAAACGATTGAGGATAAAGCGGGAGAACTTACGGTTTCCGCTGGCTGCCAGCACACGCATGCTTTCAATGCGCACTGAAGCGAAAGGACATTCAAGGAGTGCAACCAGGCTTTCCTCCCATTCGTGGATACGACCCGGAGGAAGCATTTCTATGGCGTTTCTGATCTGAATTTCATCGCCGGATTCAAGCGCCCGGCGTATTGCCGCCTTCGGCAGCGAGGCCAGAAGATCTTCATTTTCAGTCTTTTCCCAGCCTGCGCGAGCCTGGCGGTCGCCGCCAATGAGTAATGCATCAACATATTTCCGTCTGGCCACCACCACCACTGCCACCCATAAAAGACCCATAACCAGCACGAACCAGGCTAAAAGTCCGATGCGGTCAGGCCGGTTGATGGCAAAGGCCGCGTTGAGTGCAATAAAAAGCAATCCGGCTGCGACCTGTGCGGCAGGGCGGGCCAGACCGTCGGAAACCGCTTTGAGCCTGCGGCGCTCGATGGCGGGCAGAGGCTGATAAAGCAGGTTGGTGGTGGCTTCATATACCGTATAGCGAATAACCAGTTCGCTGCCTTTGGTGATTGTCACGCCCACTATGCCCAGCCAGGCCAGCGATATGGCCGAGCCCGTCATCAGCATGACAGGCAAAATCACCAGCGCCGGAAGTATGCCGAAGCGATCCAGCATGCGACCTGTGGCGAAAAGCTGCACTGCACAGGCCAGCAGTCCGCCGTAGGCATAAAGGTTGAAGAAGAACTGCCCCAGCGCGGGACCTTCGAAGGAATGCTTGGCGATGACTTTGAACTGGTAATCCACAAAAGTCACTGCCAGTATGGTTATGATAGTCATTGCCACCATGCTGTGACGCAGAGTCTTGTAAACATGCTGGCGAGCCTGCGGAATTTTCTCTTCAATTTCCTCGCGCAGGGGCACACTCTGTCGCGCTCCGCTGCTGCGCCCGAGATGTTTTTTCGCCAGATAATTGAATATGACAATGCACAGAAGCAGAGACAGCGAACAGACAAAGGACAGGTTCTTTATTCCGATGACCTGTGCGATGTCGCGCACCGGGAAAGAATAGAGGTTGGCCGTGACGGCTCCGGCACCGATAAGGCCGAAGAGGCGTTTGGCCTCACGCGAGTTGAAAATTTCGTTGGCGAAGGTCCAGAACTGGATGACCAGCACTATGCCCATAATTTCGACGAAGACATAAAGAGCCGGAACCGTCCAGAAATTGTCTTTAAGCTCCAGCAGCAGTCTGAATACTTGAAGGAGCAGCAGAAACGCGCCCAGAGCAATGTTTACGCTGATCTTTAAAGGTGTGCGTCCGGCCACGCGCGAGTATACATACATAACCACGCCGACGGCGGTGCCCACCGCAACATACATATAGGGCAGCAGCGAAAGATCGGATTTGCTTAAGAAGAGCGTATCCTTCATGATGCGGCCTATAATGAAGACCGCTACGGCGTTGAAGGAATAGAGGAACATCAGGAAAGTCTTCTCAAACTCGCCTTTTCTGATTCTGAAGAGATACTCCAGAAGCTGTTCGAATCTGTTACGCTCCATGAAATGACTCTTTTACCCGCAAATACCGAAACTTGGATAGCAATCGCCAATTTATGAAAGATTAACAGGAGCCGCACTCACAGGCAAGATATTAGCCGGGGTTTTCGCGCAGTTTATCAGGCCTGAACATTGCCGCTTGAATGACTGTCGCCCCTGTGTTATTATTTATTCATGAATATCTGTGAAGAAAAAACCGGATACAGATACCTGCCGCGCGGCATAGTCGAAGACGAAAGCGGGCGGGTGGCCGGAATGTGGATTAAAGGCAAGCGCCGCCGCAGTGTCTTTCTCTTCGAGAAACCCGTCGAAAAACGCGTCGTTCCATTCAACATCGTCCATAAGGACATTACTGTCGAAGGCCGCACTTACCGCGATTTCCCGGTAAAGGAATATATCTCAGTCAACGCCCTCAATCACTGGGGCCGTTCCCGCGCAGAAGAATAAAAAAAGCGGCTAAGAAGCCGCCTGTCCGGTAAGTATTTCGGTGGCCAGTTTCTTGGCCAGTTGCGGGTCCATACGGCCCTTATAATCTTTCATTATCAGGCCCATGATCTTGCCGATCTGGCGCACGTCGCCGATTCCCAGGTCTGCGATGATCTTTTTGACGGCCTCCAGAGTTTCGGCTTCGCTCATCATGGCGGGCAGAAAGCGCCTTAGATATTCGATTTCGAAGCGGATCTGTTCGATTTTTTCGACGCCGCGCTCTCCGGCTTTTTCGTAGTCGGGGATGACTTTTTCCATTTGTTTGACATAGGCGGCGATGACTTCCAGCGTAATCTCGTCAGTCATTTCACCGGCAAAACCTTTTTCGGAAGCTTTCTGCTGCAGGCGTGATTTTATCATGCGCAGGAGCGCGGTTTCACGCTTCAGGCTGCTTCTCATGGCATCTTTTAAAAGCTCATCGATCTGTTGCGCCAGAGCCATTTTCCCCATCCTTTCGATTATGCGACTTTCTAAATCTGCGGCTGTTTCACTCGCAGCCGCTGTTGGCTGGTACGTCGAAACCGGTGCCGGCAAAATCCTGAGAATAGCCGCCGCTGCCTGTGATGTTGTAACCCAGCTTGGCGGACTGGTCGGGATAGTCGTTGTCGAAGTAGAAAATCTTAGTCGGACTGACGCCTGTAGGTTCGCCGTCATCGGGCGAATAAGTCTCAGTACCGTCCACGTCGATGTACGAGAAGATCTGCAGGGTGGTGCGCATGGTCTGTCCATCGCCTTCCACTATCCAGTTGGCAGTCTCGGGCGGCTCGTGAACCAGCAGCAGCACCCAGTCGGTCTGGTTCTGCATTATGCCGTCGGAAACCATTTCGATCAGGTTGTTGTCGGCATCCTGAGCCATAATGCCGACACGCAGATCTTTGGTGCCCTGTTCAATGTGACAACCGCCTATTGAGCCTTTAAGCGCTACGGGCTCGAAACCTTTTTCGGAGTCGCTGCCGCAGGCTGAGAAGGCCAGCAGGAACAGAATGACAAAGAAAATAATCGGAATGCTTCTCATTTTTATCCTCCAGAAAAAAATCAAACGGCTTTGCGGGCCAGTACCTTACGATACAATTCAAGCGCCAGTTTTTCGAGCATAGCCGCGCCGCGGCTGTTTGGCGCATATTCCCAGACGGTCTGTCCGAAACTCTGAGCTTCATCGATCTGCACGTTGTAGCTTACCACGATCTTCGACAACTGCTCGGGAAAATATGTATTCAATTTTACGATAATGGCGTTAGCCAGGTTGGTCGGGCGGTAAAGTGTCGGTACCACCAGACCCAGTTCGGGATTTTCGAGATTTTCGTCGCGGCGCACCTGATTGATGGTGGCTACCACTTCGGCGCAGCCGTCCATCGACAGATATGTCAGCGCCACCGGCAGCACCACCGAGTCGGAGGCGGCGATGATGTTGCGCGTTATAAGGCCCAGTGAAGGCGGAGCGTCGATGAAAACGAAATCGTATTTTTCAGAGCCAGCCGCCAGTTCTTCAATGCGTTTCGAGAGCAGGCGCGTATTGTCGGCGCGACGGGCCACCACCTGCGGAAAATCGGCCAGGCGTTTGTTGGCGGCAATGATATCAAGGTTTTCGATGCGCGTGGACATGAGCGTATCGGCTACACTGACGGTCTTATCCGTCAGGAGTTCGAAAACCGTTATGGGTGCATTGCGCACATCGAGGCCCAGCGATTTGCCGACATGCCCCTGCGAGTCCATGTCGATCAGGAGCACACGCTTTTTTTTGTGCAGCGCAAAATAGGCACCCAGGTTGACCGCCAGAGTGGTTTTACAGGTGCCGCCTTTTTCGTTTATGAACGAAACGACTTTCATGTGGCGTCTTTTTTCCTGCGCCGTGCAGGCGCGCTCTTAACTTCGCCCTTCTTGGCCTTCATCAGACTTTCAAGTCTGGAGTCGATGTCTTCCAGTTTTTCTTCTATGGCGTAGAGGCGATCTTCCATGTCGTTCATGGCTTTTTCAACGCGGCTTAGCTCTTCGCCTGAGGGCAGCTTGAGCTGCACCAGCAATGCCTGCATGGCCTTGCGCATGAAGTCCCTGAATTCGACCGAGGCCACTAAAAACTTCTGGAAGTTCTCCATGAACTTCTCATTGGTCATAAGGTATGTAATCAGCTCGCCTGTGGCTTCAGAATAGAAGCTCAAAATATCGGCCAGCGGTCCTTTTTTATGTTCCATCGTGCCAGACCAGCCTTTCCGGCGTCAGTTTTAAGGTAAAGGGAGTATTGCACAGTTTTTTACGGCAGACAAGGTTTCAGAACTGCCGCAGCACATTTTCACATTCGGTCAGCATCTGCTGTACGATCCAGGCGGCAGGCTTGATTTCTTTTATCATTCCGGCCACCTGACCTATTTCAAGCTCGCCTTCGGCCAGATCACCTTTAAACATTCCCGCTTCGGCCCGCCCGTGTCCCAGAAGCCCGGACAGTTTATCCTGATCGGCTCCCGCAAGCTCGGCTTCGAGGGCTTTCCTGGCGAAATCGTTAATGATTACACGGGTCGGCATCAGTTTGCGCATTACCAGAAAAGTGTCGCAGGCCCCGGCCTTCACTATGGCGTGCTTGAAATTTTCGTGGCTGGAAGCTTCCACCGAGGCGGCGAAGCGTGTACCCACCTGCACACCGTGAGCGCCCAGACAGAGCGCCGCGGCCATCTGGCGTCCGTCAGCTATGCCTCCGGCGGCAATGACTGGAATGTCGACCATGTCGACCGTCTGAGGTACATTGACCATGGTGGTCAATTCGTCGCGACCGTTGTGTCCGCCGGCCTCGAAGCCTTCGATAACCACGGCGTCAACCCCGGCATCTTCGCATTTTTTTGCCTGAGCGGGCGTAGAGCAGACGTGCGCCACTTTTATTCCGTGGCTTTTTAGCTCGGAAGTATAGCGCGCCGGTGAGCCGCCGGAGGTGAAAACGATGGGGACGTGTTCGTCAATAATGGTCTTAACCATTTCATCGGCATGGCGGAAGAAAACCGGCAGATTTACGCCGAAGTTTTTTTTTGTCTCCAGGCGGCATTTGCGGATTTGCTCGCGCAGGAGTTCGGTCGTCATGGAACCGGCTCCGATAAGCCCCAGGGCTCCGGCCTCCGATACGGCTGCTGCCAGGGCATGACCGGAAGTCCAGATCATTCCGCCCTGCACTATGGGTATGTCGATTCCGAAAATCTCGCAAAGCTTCGTCTTAAGCATCGCCTTCTCCCGCTTGCGGTAACTGGAACGCGTACAGTTCCTTATAAGTCAGACTGCTCAATTTTCTGGGATTATAAATACAAAACTGCCAGCAATCAAATATGTGCTGCTATTCTGCCTCGATTTCCGTCTGGAAATATCTGTATTGCGGTTTGGAAACCGTCAGCAGCATCTGCTGTCCGCTTGTGGCTATAAAATGGAATTCGGCCCGGCCATGTTCGTCCGTGGTCAGGGACATCAGGTTTTCGCCCGCCTTGTAAAGAGCCACCTGTGCGCCTTCAAGCGCTTTCCCTGCGGCATTGCTGACTGTTACGATGTAACGGTTTTTGCCTTCAAGCAGCGTGGGGCTGAAGGAAATCTGCATATCCTGCGGATCGCGCACCCAGACCGGCAGTTCGGGTTCGCCGAAGAGAACCATTTCCATGACGGTCCAGCGGCTGGTATGTTTGTCTTTATAGACATTATCGTAGCTGGTGAAGTTCTCGCGGCACAGCGTATAGAGTTCAGCCAGACGGTAAACGGGATTGTCCTCGCTGAAGAGAGTGCGGAAGACCTCGTAGATGTAGTCCATGCCCGAAGGGAATCCGATGCCGGTGGCGGTGTTGCCGAAATAGGCCACGGTTCCGCCGTTGGGGGTGACAACTATGGCTTCGCCGCCGGACTGATCGTAGCTGTGGAAAGCGCCCGAATAACAGGCGGTCGATACAAATACGCCGGTGCGCGGGGCATTGGTCAGGTTGTGAATATCGGTCACATGCAGCGCCGCCACATCCGGTCCCGATCCGTGACCGAAATGCGCAAAGAAGCCCGGCCCGGAGTTGAAAGCATCCAGTTGGTTTTCAAAATCGTTGGGTTCGGCGTCGGGATAATAGTCGTAACCCATATAGAGTTTGCGGATGCTGTAGTCGTCCGGAAAATCAGATGCCAGGGGATTCAGACCCAGAGACGAATCCAGCCCGCTGAACCCGGTATCTTCGGAGATGAAAACCGCAGTATTGATGAAATCCTGCGGCGGATCCTGTTCGTAATCGAGGGTTTTTGCAACGAAATCAGCCGCTTCCTGGGCGTTGTCAACCGGTGCGCGCGACAGATAAACCTCGGCTATAAGATCCATATCGTCGCCAAATTCACCCCAGATGCCGTTGTGATTGGCGTCCCAACTGCCGTCAAGGTCGGCAAAATACAGGTCGGAGGCGATCAGGTCGGCGGCGCTGTAGAGATTCGCCAGCTCCACTTCGGCGTCGAATTCGCGATGCGGAACGGCAGGCGTGTCGCCGCCTAAAAGCACCCAGACCAGCATTTCGTTCTCATATACGTCGCGGATGCAGGCCCGCACTTTTTCGGCATTGTCCACGCCTGCGTACTGTTCGTAAATCTCTTCGGTGGTTTTAATGGCGCAGGGAATACCGCGGCTTTCCTTCCAGTCTGCCAGAGCCTCGAAAGCCGGAGCCATCTCGGCGTTGGTGATTATCAGATATTCGATGTCATCGATGCGGTTTTCCGTCTCGGTGCCGTCGGGATAATCGTCAATGGGCAGTTCTTCGAAGGCTTCAGCCTCGGCGTCGCCATCAACGCTGGTTTCATTGTCACCATCGGCAGTATTTTCATCGCCGTCGCTGGTCGAATCGGCATCGCCATCGGGATTTTCTTCAGAATCTTCGATATCTTCGCCCGTATCGGACTCGGATTTAGAATCGCCGTCTGTTGCGTCATCGCCGTCGGCGACTGCATCTCCGTCGAATACAATATCTCCGTCGGAATCATCGCTGGTGTCGTCTCCGCCCCCGCAGGAGACCATTAACAGGCAAGTCAGCAAAACAGCAGAAACGAATGAGAATAAGCGCATAACAACCACCATTGCAGAAAAACAGGAGCAAAGTTTAGCTTTTCGGACGCGGCGCGTCAATCCATAAGTGAAGATATAATGGAGGACAGGTACATTACCTCACCCCGGCTCTTCGAGTAGGGGCGCAATTAATTGCGCCTCTACGGTGAGGCCCGACAATTCAATTAATTGTCGGGTCACAGTACCCGACATACGTTCTGCGAACCTTTCACCTCATTACGGCGCGATAGAGGCGGATCGGGATCATGCGGGCCAGCCACACCAGGAAGCGCGTCACCAGCGGGAAGGCGATGTCGATTTTCCCGGCTTCGATGCCATCCATTATATAGCGCGCCGCGCGTTTGGCGTCCCATATAAGGAACATGCCCTGCTGCTGTCCGGCGGTCATGGGCGTATCGATGAAGCTGGGGCGCACCGTCACATAGCGGATGCCGGTCTTGCGGTAGCTTATGGCCATGCCTTCCAGCGTGGTGGTGAGGGCCGCCTTCGAGGCGCAGTAGGCCGGCCAGCCGGGCAGGGCGCGTTCACCCGCCAGACTGGAGACGCCCACAAAGACGCCGCGTCCGCGCTCGCGGAAGCGCTCGTAGAATTCGCCGATGAAATTAAGCGCGCCGAAATAGTTGACGGCGAAGATGCGCTCGTAGGCGTCGCGGTTGAATTTGTTTTTGTCGCCGAAAGCGCCTAACCCGGCGTTGAGCAGCACCACGTCCGGCAGTTCGGGCAGCGTAGCGCAGACTTCATGCACGCGTGCGCGGTCGGTCACGTCGCACTCGATGGGCCGCATAAGCTGGCCCAGACGGGCAGCTTCGTCGCGCAATATGTCGATGCGACGAGCCAGAGCGTAAACCACATGCCCGCGGGCCACAGCCAGACGCGTCATTTCGAGACCGATGCCGGAAGAGGCTCCGGTGATGAGATATACGGCCATGAAAAGCTCCTTTCGCGAAAAAGCAGGAAGGCGTTTGGAGAGATTGTACAACAGATTGTCGGTAAGGCTAAGAAAATGAACAGAGATGGTTGTTTTGCAGTGTTTAATTCTCAGCTTACGGCGGGTTGTTGTTTTTCGAGCTGGCGGATGTAGTTTTCGAGCAGTTTGCGGTCTTCGGCGTCGAACTTTATGAACTGTACGCCCATGCCGATGCGTCCGCCCGTGGCGGCGGAAGCGGCTTCGTCCACCACATGCACTACACGCGCTTCGGCGTGCAGCACCTGCATCA
>Ga0172375_10013244_pt1 | contig 10254 bp, 8 predicted proteins | sample LakKiv1m_FD_114537 | JGI IMG/M metagenome (GOLD analysis project Ga0172375, IMG submission 114537) | Freshwater microbial communities from Kabuno Bay, South-Kivu, Congo - kab_092012_11.1m | ecosystem: Environmental > Aquatic > Freshwater > Lake | place: Democratic Republic of the Congo...
GAGAAAGTGCGCCGAAATGATATGGTCCGCTTCTTTCCCTCCGACAAGCGATGAATAGGAAAGGGTCATGTCCTCCGAATTGAAAACCGAGATGAACCCGTCCCAGGCCCCTTGGCTTTTCGCGGCCATGGCGTTGTCGGTGACCGGGAAGCCCTCTTCGTTGACGCTTCCGGTCACCAACAATCTATTGGGACCGGTCCAGCTGACTTTGGTGGCCAAGTTGCCCCCCGCGGCGAAATAGCTCAAATACAATATCTTCGTCCCGGATTCGTCGATCTTGGCCAGGAAGTGATCTCCGCCTCCTTCATATCCCGGGACCTTGGACTTGATCATCCTCGGGCGAACGGCGTCCGCCGTCACCGGAAGATCCGCCGCAAAGGTGAAACCGGTCGCGTAGATATTGTCCCGGTCGTCGATGGCCAGGCCGGTGATCATTTCGTAGAGCCCGTTTCCCAGGGAGGTGGAAAACAAAAGCTTGCCGCCGTCGGCGCTGAATTTGGAAAGGAAACAATCCTGCTTGGTATATTGATCGTCGATGACGCCTTCCGTCGCCGGGAAGTCCGCCGAGCATGTGGCGCCGGCGATGACGATATTTCCTTTGGAGTCGAGGCCGATCTGATTGGCCGTATCCTCCACTTTTCCGCCTAAAAACGTCGAAAAGACGATATCGCTCCCAGAGGGATTCATTTTCACGACATAAACGTCGCCGGCCCATTCGCCTTCGCCGTTGAAGCTGGTATCGTAAGCCCCTTGGGTGACGGGAAAATCCGGGGAATGGGTGCCACCCACGAGAAAGATATACCCTTGCTTGTCAACCATAATCCCGGTGTGATGCTCCCTCTTGCTTCCCCCGATCAAGGTGGCGAACACGATCTTTCCCTCGGGGGAAAGCTTCGCGACAAAGGCATCCGCCTCCCCTTTCAGGGCCGTCTGATACGCGCCGACGGTCGCGGGGAAATTCTTGTCACGGGTCGTGCCCGAGATATAGGTATATCCCTCATCGTCGGCCGCAATGGAAAAACGGGCCGCATATTTGTCCGTATGGAAGAGATAGGTGGAAAATCCGAGCGTATAGGCCTTCGGATCGACTTGCCCGATTGTCTGCGCGGGGCTATTCCCGCGGCCAAGGCAGATTCCCAAAAATGCGAGTAAGATCGTTTTCAACATGTCCATCACTCCTTTATAAAGTCACCGCGACGCCGCCCTGCTTGTGTCCCTGTTCGACGTACCGGTGCGCCTCAGCGAGCTCCTCGAATCGGAAGCACCTGTCGATCACCGGCCTGATCTGTCCCGCTTCGACCCGCTCGGCGACGGCGGCCAGGCGCCAGGAGTCCAGCCGCAGCGCCCCGTCGTCGATGGAGACGAATTTTCCGCGGGGCGCGAGGGCCTTCTTGCAGGCATCTTTGAGATTGGACGTCCTGCTCTTGCCGACGGCATCGAGGACAAAATCAAATCGTCGGCCCGGACTCAGCCGATCCTCCCGGGTATAATCGATGACCTCATCGGCCCCCAGGGATTTCACCATGTCCAGATGGGACGGGCCGCAGACGCCCGTGACCCGAGCGCCCAGGGCCTTGGCGAATTGAACGGCCGTCGTCCCCGTCGTCCCGGAAGCCCCGTAGACGAGCACGTCCTGTCCGGACCGGATATTCCCCTGCTCCATGGATTGAAAGGCCAGGAGCCCGCCATAGGCGACCGCGGTCGCTTCCTCAAAGGAGATGTTGGCCGGCTTCAGGGCCAGGCAGCCGCGCTTGGAATCCCTTTCGCTCATGCATTTATACTCGGCATAGGCGCCCATCCCGAATCCCGTCAGCCCGAAGACAGCATCGCCGGCTTTGAACCTCGTGACGGCCTTGCCGACGGACTCGATCTCGCCCGCCAGCACCTCCCCGAGGACGGGATTTCTCGGCTTGGTCAAGCCCAGCATCAGGCGCATCGGGATCCGCATCCGCAGGGGGATTTGACTGCCCCGGATGTAGATATCGCTCATCGTGACCCCCGCGGCCCGGATCTTGATCAGGACTTCATCGTCCTTCGGCCGCGGCTTTGCCAAGTCCCTCAGCTGCAAAACTTCGGGCGGGCCGTATTTCGTGCAAATCATTGCTCTCATGTCGTATCTCCTCGAGGACGCCTCTCGGGCCGAAGAGCTCGGCCGCCTATCGGGACCGGCCTTCCTTGAGCACCGCGCCCGGCTGGGCTTTGTAGCGGGCTTGGAGCTTCTTGGCCAGATCTAACACGTTCGGCCAATCTTTCCAGTAAGCTTTATCGCAGGACGCCAGATTGAGACACTGGACGCACGACTCGAGGCCGTTTGCAGACGGGCAGGCGCGAACGGGACATTCGGCCATACCGACCTTCAAGGGCTTGTCGCCCGGCTTGCAGCCGTAGCAGAAGATCTTGTCGGGTTCGAATTCGATCCCGAATTTCTTCTTCATCTCCCATTGGTCGTAGACGGTCTTCTTCAGGGTGACGTCGTTATCCCGTGTCGCTTTGAAAAGCTCGCACTGCTGTTCGCAATACGCCCTGGGGATACCGCAATAGGAGAGGACCTTCAAGTCGATCGGTTTTATTTCCTGCCCGGGGGAGATTTTGCCCAGAGCCAGCAGGGCGCAGCCGGCGCCGCAAAATTTCGCGCAATGGCTGAGAAACAGTCTTCGGCTTTGCTTCGGTTCCATGATTTTCTCCTTTATTTTTTGAGAGGCGTTGGGATTTTCCAGCCCTCGAACGCGAGCCGCAGCCCTTCGACGAGGGAATTGCCTGGAACGTGACCGCCGCCTTTGAGGACATCCAACCTGCAGGCCAGGCCGGCCGGGGCGAGGACGTCGCATTGCTCCTTCAGGGCGCCGTTCCGGCTTATGATCGTGGGGAGGTCGTTCTCGCCCATGATCAGGATCAGCTTTTTGTCCCCGCCTTTGAAATCGCGGATCCAGGCATCCCGGCGGTCGGCGAAAACGGGGACGGCCAGCGTGGCGCTGGCGGCGATATAAACGTTTGCCAGCCCGGGATTGCGAAAAAGCGCGTATACGGCGGTGAAGCCCGTATTGGAGGTCCCATAAAGAACGCGGAACGGTTCGGTCCGATAGGTCTTCTCCATGAAGGGGATCAGCTCTTCGCCGACGAAATCGAGAAAGGAATCGGCCCGGCCGCCGTCTTTGGTCCCATCGCCATAGGTCACCACTTGGGGGAAAATGTCCTTTGAGCGATCGGTGTTGACCACGCCGACGACGATGAATTCGGGCATCTCGCCCAGGAAGGCCGCCTGGCGGAGGCCCCCGATGACGCCCGAATCGAAGTTGATCTCGCCGTCGAACATGTAAAGGACGGGATATTTGTCGCTGGTCTCGTCATAACGGTCGGGAAGGGAAATCCAGACCTCGCGCGTTTCGCCCAGGCGGGCGGATGCGATCCGCTCGACCCGGACGGTCGGGACGGGAGGGACGGGACTTTTCGCCTGGACGGCCTGCCCGAAGGCGGCTCCCGCAAGCAAGAGCGCCAGCATTAAAGCGAAAAATGATTGTTTCAACATTTTAACCTCGTATGTCTAAATGGCCGCCCGGCCCGCGGGCCGGCGTCGCTCGATGAACATACGCGACTGAGCGGCTCCAAACAATCGGGAAAAGGCGCGAAATTGCCGGTTCATACGAATTCCTGAGGCCTTGGGCTGGCGATCCGGGAGGCTTTTTCTCCCCGATTTGCCCGGCGCCGGCCATTCCCCTATAATCTGTCTTCGACGTCGAGAAGAAAGCGCTTTGAAGCATTTCAGCCTCCTGACCAGCGTCCTCGTCCTGATCGTCGGCATCTGGGCCATTGTCGAATTCCGCCAGCGGTCCCGCCGCTTCCCAAAATCCGGGCTCGGCGGGCTAGGACTTTTCCTGCTTTTTTATAATGTCCTGATCGTGGTGACTTTCATCGGCGCTTACGGGCAGAGCAATCTCACCGCGACCCAATTGGAACCCTTCGCCTTCTGGTACAGGATCGTCGAAATGCCGGTCCTGGCCGTCCTCGTCCTGGTCGCCCACGTCTCTCTTTACGCCTTCATTTTCCGGCGCCGGAACAAGAGCATGCCGTCCTGGCTCGTTTCCGCCGCGGCGGCTTTCGCCGTCGCGGTCGTAGCTTGGTATTATCTGGCTCAAAGATTTCCGGCTTTGGCTCCGCCTCGACCGGAAAATACCTTCTGGCTCTCTCTCGTCTGGCCCCCGGGCATTTTTGATATGTTCTGGCTCGTAGTTTTGCTTGTCGGAAGCCGAAAAGACGCCGATCCGGGGAGACGGAAAGTCAATGCCGCTTTCGCCTGGCTGTTCCTGGTCCGCTATCCCGTTCATTTCGCGCTGAGCGTCTGGAATCCGGAGCACGGATTATTCTGGGGCATTACGCTCACCCGGCTCCTCGGCCTCTACACGAATATCGTGCCCGTCTACTGGCTGAAGACTTGCTTCCTTCCCTGGGCCGGCGGCTTGGGGAAGGTCCTCGGCGACCGGTGCGATCTGGCCGCCCTGGGGAAAAGCCGCGGCCTTTCGGCCCGTGAGATGGAAATCATGGAGCTCATGATCGACGGTAAAAGCTACAAAGAGATCGAGAGCGCCCTTCACATCTCGATCCATACGGTTAAAAGCCACGTGTACAGCTTGTACCGCAAGATGGACGTCACGAGCCGCCATCAGCTGATCCACCGGGTCGGGATCTACGGAAGCGCCGAGTCGGAAAAACGCTCCTTCTAATTTTCAGAAGATCCGCAAGGGATTAAATCGAATTTCCGAATAATCACGCAACTTTTTCGATATTATCTACGTCTTATATATTATCGAAGACATCATGGACAACAAGATCATTTCGCGATCCGAGGAATTCATCCTTCTGGCGGTCCTGCGGCTGAAAGCAAACGCCTACGGCGTGACGATCCGCGACTGTCTCCGGAAGACGACGGGGAAATCCTGGGCGTACGGAGCTCTTTTCGTCATGTTGCGCCGCCTGGAAGACAAGGGCTATCTGGAATCCCATTTCGCCGAGCCCACGGCGCAACGGGGCGGAAAAAGCAAAAGATACTTCCGGCTGTCCGCCGAAGGCCTGCGGGTCCTTCGCGTTGCCCGGCGGGTCCAGGAGTCGGCCTGGTCGGGGATCGGCGAGCCGGCCGTCCCCGGAACGAGAGCGTCCCGATGAATCCTTCCCCCCGTCCCTCGCCGCTGGCCGCCTGGCTGATCCGCCGGATGTTCCCGGACGAGGGAGGGTGTTCGGTCCTCGGCGATATGGTGGAGACTTTCCATGAGATCGCCGCGTCGGAAAGCCCTTTCCGGGCCCGGGTCTGGTTCTGGGGGCAGGGCTTGAAAGCGATTCCCTCCTATGTTCTCGACGAAGTCCGATGGGAGACAACCATGCTGAAAAATTATCTGCTGGTCGCCTGGAGAAACTTGAGAAGGAACGGCATCTATTCCGCATTGAACCTCGGCGGCCTGGCCGTCGGAATCGCGGCCTTCCTTCTCCTCACCCTGTATATCAGGTTCGAATTGAGCTACGACCGGTCCAGCCCCAACGCCGACCGGGTCTATCGGGTGATCCGCGAAGGCCGGGCCTTCACTCCCGCGCCCCTGGGCCCCGCCTTGAAGGAAAAAATCCCCGAAATCGCCGCCGCGGCCAGGATCATCCGGACCTCCGGCACGGCGATTTCGCGGGACGCCTCGCCGTTCCTGGAAAACGACTTCACCTGGGCGGATCCCGGAACATTCGAGGTTTTTCCGCTATCCTTTATCGCCGGCGATCCCCGCACCGCCCTCAACGAGCCTTCGGCCATCGTCCTCTCCCGGAGCTCGGCCTCGAAATATTTCGGAACGGCCGATCCGCTGGGAAAAAGGCTGACCGTGAACGAAGACCTCGAGTTCACGGTGAGCGGCGTTTTCCAGGACATGCCGGCCAATGCCCATTTCCGCATGAACGCCGTCGTCCCTTATGAAGCTTACTTTCGCGCGACGGGCAATAGAATCGACAATTGGACCTCCAACTTCAGCTATACGTATGTCCTTCTGCGCGAGGGAGCTTCGCCGGAAGCCGTCGCCGCCAAAATCGGCCCTGAGCTCGAAGTTCCGCTATTGCGGTCGTTGGGGGCAAAGCCCCCCTATCCCCGATATTTCTTTTTTCAGCCCGTGACGGATATCCATCTCCGGTCCCATCTCCTTCAGGAGATGGAAGGAAACAGCGACACGAAATACGTCCTTCTCCTCGCCGCCGTCTCCTTCCTGATCCTGGCGATCGCCTGCATCAATTACATGAACCTGGCGACCGCCCGCTCCCTGCGGCGGGGCCGGGAGGTCGGGCTGCGCAAGGTCGTCGGCGCCCGCAAGGGCCAGCTCATCGCCCAGTATCTTGGAGAATCGGTGGGCTTGACCGCCCTGGCGACGCTCGCGGCGACGGTGATCGTCCTTCTCGTCCTGCCGGCGTTCAACAACCTCGTGGCCCGGCCGCTCGTTTTTCGTCCGCTTCAGAATTCCGGGCTCCTCGCGGGGCTTGTCCTGTTGATCCTGGCCGTCGGGTCGGCCGCCGGCTTCTATCCCGCCCTGCTGATGTCCGCCTTCCGGCCGGTCTCCGTCGTGGGCGGCGCGTTCACCCGGAGCCGGAAGGGATCCCGGCTGCGAAACGTCCTCGTCCTGTTCCAGTTCGCGGCAACCATCGGGCTGATCGTCTGCACCGTGGCCGTCGGGGATCAAATGCGGTTCATCAAGACCGCGGACATGGGCTTTTCCCGGGAACAAATCATCACCGTCCCGGTCCAGGGAATGGCCGCACGGCGGAATTTGGAATCCATCCGGCCCGACCTGCTGCGCTATCCGGACATCAAAGCGGTCGCGATGTCGGGCCGCCTGCCCGATAATATCGACACGTTCACTTCAAGGGATTGGACCGGCCGGAATCCCGCCGAACCCATCCCCATCTACTACAACGCCGTGAGCCACGATTTCGTCCGGCTTTTCGGCCTGCAGATCGTCCAGGGCCGCGATTTCTCGAGAAATTTCGCGTCGGATGAGAAGGACGCGTTCCTGGTCAACGAAACCGCCGTCAAGGCGGCCGGATGGGAAACCGCTCTGGGGCGGCAATTCACCGATTGGCGCGGCCAAACCGGGACGATCATCGGGGTGGTAAAAGATTTTCACCAGCGATCCCTTCACCATCCGATCGCGCCGCTTTACCTCTTCCTGAATCCCCAGGCCGCCGAAACCGTCTCGATCAAGATCGACACCTCCGACCTGGCCGCCTCCCTCGCTCGCGTGAAAGAGGTCTTCAAAAAGCGCGCGCCGGGCATCCCGTTCTCCTACTCCTTTTTCGACCAGGTTTTCGAGCGGGCCTATGCCTCCGAACAGCGCACGGCCCGGATTTTCGGCGCCTTTTCCGTTCTGGCTGTTTTCCTCGCCTGTCTGGGATTGCTCGGCCTGACGGCCGTCGCCATCGAGCAGAGAACCCGAGAAGTGGGGATCCGCAAGGTCCTCGGCGCTTCCGGATCGAACGTTTTCCTTCTGCTGTCCCGGGAGTTCATCGCCTTGGTGGTCCTGGCCAATCTTCTGGCCTGGCCCGCGGCCTATTGGATCATGAGCCAGTGGCTGCAGAAGTTCGCCTACCGGATCAAGCTGGGCCCCGTTCCGTTCTTGATCTCAGGGGCGATCGTGCTTCTGATCGCTTATCTCACGGTGAGCTGGCAATCCGTCAAGGCGGCCCGGGCCCATCCCGTGGAATCCCTGAGATTTCAGTGAATTTTCTCTTCCCGCCCCGCGGACGGTAAGATCGGCGGCTTTCACTCGCAGCCGGGAGCCAATTCCTGCTACAATCACCTCAGCAGGGAGGTGCGGGATGCCGCGCACAAAACACGTTTGGCGGAGGATCCTGGGCGGACTTGGTTGGGGGCTTCTTCTGCTGGCCGTCGGCCTAGCCGTCTGGCGGATTTTCCTTTTCCCCTGGGCCGCCAATTGGGGGGCGACAAAGGAAGAAAGGACGAAGCCCCTTCCGGGAGATGAATTCGGAATTCAAACGGCTCCGCATCACACGATCGCCATAACGGTCCGTGCACCGGCGGAAGAGGTCTGGAAATGGCTGGTTCAGATCGGCCAGGGCCGCGGAGGTTTTTACAGCTATACGTTCCTGGAGAACATGGTCGACGCCGGCATCGTCAACACGAACGAGATCAGGCCGGAATGGCAGGAATTGAAGGCCGGCGACACGATCAAGCTCGGCCGGGACGAGGGCCTGGTCAAGCTCGAAGTTCTGGCCGTTGAACCTCGCCGGTTTCTCATCCTGACCTTCTGGGGCGCGTTCGTGCTCGAGCCCGGCCCCGACGGCCGAAGCTGCCGCTTTCTTATCCGAAGCCGGTACGAGAGGAAGCCCCTCCTCCGATTCGCCCTGTCCCTGGTCCTCGATCCCATTCATTTCCTGATGCAGCGGCGCATGGTCCTGGGAATCAAGGAGCTGGCTGAGGCGAAGACCGCGGCGGAGCGCCCCCTGATTCCGACGACGGGGGATTATGTCTGGTTTTTCTCGATCCTGGGCTCCGGCCTGTTGATCCTCGTCATGCTTTTCGCCCGGCGCCGATCGGGCCGCTTGTTGACGGCGATCGCCCTGACGGCCCTTCTCGTCGTGACGCTGTTCCGGCTGCCGCCCGTTCCGTTCTCCGGGCTGGCCCTGGCCGCCCTCATCCTTGCGGTCTTTGCCTGGCGCGGCAGGCCCTCACGCCGGCCGGCCGGGAATTGATCTCACCCTGTATGGGGTGTTATCTTCATCTCAACTCCTTGAGGAGGCCGAAATGAACATCACAACGATGGTCCGGAAAATCGGACGCGGAAAAGCATGGCGCGCGGCGATCGTGCCCGCCGTCATCCTCGGCGTTTCGATCTGCGGAATCATGCTGGCTGAGAGGGCGGACAACCTCAAGGGCGCGGGTATCCGCAGCTCGACCTACGGCCGCCCGGACGACCCCGGCCCCGGATATTGGGCCCGGACCGGAACCGAAATCGCGGCCAAGTTCCCCGGGGCCAGACCCGAGGCCATCTGGATCGTCAGCCGGCTGAAGGGGCGCGGCACGGAAATGTCGTTCCCGGTCCCTCCCGGCGGCGACCCGCTCATCACGGGGATGGCCGAGGACATCAGCGAGCCGGTCCTCCGGCTATTTGACGAGCTCGGATACCGCGTCTGGCTCCAGACCGAGCCGGGCTGGGCGCCGGTCGACAAGGCCTTCCACGTGATGCTTGACCGCTACGGCCGCCACCCGTGCGTCGTCGGGGTCGGCGTCGACATCGAATGGCACCGCTCCAACAATCCCGACGCCGGCGATCCGGTGACCGACGAGATGGCCCGGACCTGGCTGGCGGCGGCCCGGTCCCACAATCCCGCATACCGCATGTTTCTCAAGCATTTTCGCGACGACGTCATGCCCCCGACCGTCCGCGAGGGCGTCGTGTTCGTCGACGACAGCCAGATCTTCAAGTCGGCCGACGACATGATCGAGGAATTCGCCAAATGGGGCCGGACGTTCGCTCCCGCCCCCGTCGGATTCCAGTACGGCTACAACACCGACAAGCCGTGGTGGAGCCAAATGAAGGATCCCGTCAAGGAGATCGGCGACCGGATCCTGGCCGCCACGCCGAACACCGAAATGCTGATCTGGGTGGATTTTTCGGTGAAGGACGTCTTTCCGCCCGATCCGGCCAAGGGGGACCGGGTTCCGGAGATAAAATAACCCAATCGCGCCGCAATTATGCTATAATAAGATCGAGATTATGGTGTTTGATGTTTAAAAATCGTACCGTCCTCGTTTTCTGAGGGGAAGAGTCCGCTTCCGGATTTCTTCTTCTCCGCCCCCTCCAACCGTCCGTTTTCCCCTCTCCGTCAAAACGACCGTTGAAAGCGAGGATTTATGTTTACTAAGACAAATAAGGATTCCGTGCTCGATTCCGAAAGGAAAGCCCCGTTCCGTTCCAGAACAATCGGCCTTTCAATGGAGGAATCAAGCCATGAACCGCGAATACAGATCCGGCGAATTCGTCTGCCGATGCTGCCGGAGACCGGTCAATAACTCATCCTACGGGACGCACCACCGGAACCACTGCCCGTACTGTTTGCACAGCCTGCACGTCGATGAAGAGATCGGCGACAGGCAATCGGGCTGCAAGGGTCTGATGGTGCCGATCGCCGTTTCGATCAGGAAAAGGGGAGAATGGGAGCTGGTCCATAAATGCAACGCCTGCGGCGTCATCCGGATCAACCGCATCGCCGGCGACGACA
>Ga0172375_10013245_pt1 | contig 10252 bp, 9 predicted proteins | sample LakKiv1m_FD_114537 | JGI IMG/M metagenome (GOLD analysis project Ga0172375, IMG submission 114537) | Freshwater microbial communities from Kabuno Bay, South-Kivu, Congo - kab_092012_11.1m | ecosystem: Environmental > Aquatic > Freshwater > Lake | place: Democratic Republic of the Congo...
AATCTACTTACTTCTACTTAGACCCACCGTACTGGAAAACCGAAAATTATTACTCTAATCACGATTTTGACAGAGGGGACCACGAGAGATTTGCTAATACCCTTCATCAATTGAAAGGAAAGTTCTCACTGTCTTACTATGAGTTTGAGCTATTACATCAGTGGTTCCCACAACCACAATATAGATGGGAGAGTAAGGAATTTGTCAAAGCTGCTGCAGCAACCAAGGGTAAAACACAAAACAAAGGAACCGAACTTTTGATTTTGAATTATTGATAAAAGTTGTATTTTTGTAACAAATATCAATAACAATATATTTATATGAAAAATAGAAAAGAAATGAAATTCAATGATTTGTTAAAGAGTGTCATCTTAGAGAACAGTCGTTATGATATCTTGAAAAAGACGTTGACGGAACCTCGTAAGAAAGATGACAAGGTTATACCAGCCAAGATGACTCCTCAGGAGTTCGACAAGATTGTATTGGCAGACCCTACAACACGTAGAGCTGGTGATGAAATCAAAAAAGCAGGTACCTATGTTAACTGGTTGGTGAAACAATTCCTTTCTTTGGTTCCTGAAGATGAACAAGAAGGTACTCCAAGATACAAGTCGGAACTTAAGAGAAAGAAAGATTTGTATTTTGAGGATTTATATAAGACAACTGAAGACTTAAAGAAGTTTGATGCGTTCAAACAAAAACTTCCACAAGAACTTCGTGATATCAACAAGTTAAGTATTGATGGGTTATTTGACGCAGTTAAAGACTTTGACCTTACCATGGCAACAACAACTAAAGCTGAAAGAAAGTCGATGCCATCACATCCCGGTGGTGAAATGGTTTTTGATGGTGATAGATGGAGAATTGTTAAAATTACAGATAAGGGTTCTTTAGGTAAAGAAGCGGCATGTTTCTACGGAGGTAATAATGAAGAAACACGTTGGTGTACATCAGCACCTGGATTGCACTACTTCAATGGTTATATATCTCGTGGTCCATTGTATGTAATCATGGACAAGAACGATTCAAAACTTGGTAGCAAAACAGGGCTACCGATGCACAGATATCAGTGGCACTTCCAAGACCAACAGTTTATGGATATTCACGATAAACAAATGGATTGGATTAGTTTCTTGAATGGTGATGGTGCTGAAATGAAAGAATTCTTCAAACCTGAAATCATGAAGAACTTGTCAGGACCTACAGGAAATTCTGTAGTTGTTGAATACCCACGTGACGCAACATCTAAGTATATTGCTCTTTATGGATTTGATGAATTCTTTGAATCACTACCAAAGACATTGCAAAGATTTGATTTCACAAGTAGTGGTAATAGTCGTTATGGTGAGCAAGCAAGTGAGGTTAACTTGGAATTACCTGAAAAGATTGGTGATTACGATAACTTAGAAGTGCTACACTTGGATGGTGTAATTAATAAGCTACCAAGTTCTATTGGGAACTTGAAAAAACTTCAGTTCTTGTCTCTTCCAAACAACAAAAACTTACAAGAATTACCAGAATCAATTGCTGACTTACCATCTCTTATGGTATTGAACTTAAAGAACTCAAATCCAAACATTAAGATTCCTAAGAGAGTTCAAGAAAAAATTGATAACAACGATATCCACATCGTTAAGTAATAACAAAACAGGACCTTGAGTCCTGTTTTTTTTTTAGTACATTTGAACTATGAATGTTGATGTAGAAATTTACATGAGTGAGTTTGTTAGGTTCTTCAGGGAAAACCCTAACGACTTGATTGACCTTATTGGTAAAGCAAAACAAGAAGATTTTTTTGATGGTGTCAGAAAACTTGCTGAAAAAAATTGGGAAGGCGGTAACGACATTCAGTTGACTCAAAAACAGATGATTGCCTTGATACTTGAACTCAATGACAAAACTGAAGAGATGAAAGTTAAGGTTCCGATGATGGTAACAAAATACGGTAATATTTTTCTCAATTGATTTTTTATAAAAATTAGTTATCTCTATCTGATATGAGTAACTTTTTTTTTGATACCATTATCATTATTAACCTTAAGAGAAGACCTGATAAGTTAAAAAAGGTTTTACAAAGAATTTACGATTTAGAACTCGAAAAGAGTGTAAACATTGAAGTGTTATCTGCGGTTGACGGTAAGGAGTTAACCGATGATTGGTTAAAAGAAAACATAAGGATATCACCACTATACCGAGACTCAATGAGAGGTCGTGGTATGACTTACGGTGAGATAGGATGTGCATTATCACACATGAAGGCTTGGGAAATGGTAAAAGAAAATCCATCAATCAAGAACGCATTAATTATTGAAGACGATGCAGTATTCAGAGATACTTTTATAGAGGTCACCCAAAGAATAAAATCAGGTGTAGACAGTCTTGAGTATGACTTTATGTACTTGGGAAGAAAAAAAATGGTGGAAGAAAAAGAACCTTTAGTTTATTCTGATTTGGTTCAGCCTTATTTTTCTTATTGGTGTTTAGCGTATGTGTTAAACAAGAGTGGTGCGAAAAAACTATTAACCAGTAATTTTCAAAAGAACATGATACCGGTTGATGAATTTGTCCCAATACTTCTTGGTACTCCGAACCCTGGTTTAAGACACATGTTACATCTTTATAACAACAATAAAAAGTTGAATGGACTTGCGGTTGAACAAAGTATTATTTGGCCCGAAGAGTTTGCATTCAACAACTCAGACACAGAAAAAAGCAAAGTGTATTTCGATAACAATTTTTACGATGACGGTATTGATAAATTTGTGGTGATTACCGTAGCCACGGAGGACAATGAAAATCTGAATAGGTTTAGAGAATCGTGTCATTATTATAATGTATCATACATAATCCTTGGTTTGGGTGATGAGTGGACTAGTGGAAAAGCCGAGAACGGGGTATTATTAGAACCAGGTGGTGCGCAGAAAATAAACTACCTAAAGAAAGAATTATCGAGTTGGGGAAACCTACAAGACCACATTATAATGTTTACGGATTCATATGATGTCGTATTCAATACCGGACCACTTGAGATAGTTACTAAGTTCCGTCAGTTCGGTTCACCCATTGTTTTCTCAACAGAAAAAACTTGTTGGCCTGACCCTGAGGTTGAATCATTTTATCCTGAAGTGGAAACTGAATACAGATTTTTGAACTCAGGTGGTTTTATAGGTTATGGTGACCATATAATGAAACTGATAAGTGAGGAAGTTGAAAACCATGAAGATGACCAAAGATATTACACAAATAGGTTTTTAAACAAACCTATACCTGAACCACTTAAATTTGAACAAGTGAGTCCAAACAATAATGAAGGGCACCAAAATGGTTACAAAATTGGATGGATGAGTGAAACATATTTCGATGAGGACATTATGAAGTATTGTGTAGACAACTTCAGTCAATTTGATAGGGTGTTGGACATTGGTGCAGGTGATGGGAAGTGGGGACTGAAACTTGGTAGTTATTTCCATCATGTTGATGCTGTTGAAATATTTGAACCATACATCGAAAGATATAACCTAAATGAGATTTATGATGAGGTTCATGTTATGTCATTTTTGGATTATGAGTTTGAGTCTGGTAAGTATGATATTATCGTTATGGGTGACGTATTTGAACACGTGACACAGGAACATGCGTATGAGTGGTTAAACAAAGTCAAAGATAAAGTTAGAGAGTTAATCATAGTCGTACCATTCAACTACCCACAAGAGTGGGATGGTGTGTATGAGAACGTATATGGTCATCACCATCAACCTGATTTAACACCTTCAAAGATGTTAGAAAGATATCCCATGTTGAGGATTGTCAAATGGACAAATTCAGTATCAACATCAGACGAGGGTGAAGGTTTTGGATGGTTTGGTAAAAGTGGTGTAAATGAAGTTAAACATGATATCGTATTGGATTATAATCAGAGAATATTCCAAACTTTAAATTTGGCTCATGATGATGTTGCTGTCGATAAGAGTGACGGTAGAATAACTAACACGGTAACAAATGAAGAACCTTGTGTTTTACATGCTAACGGACCTCAATCAACAAAAGACTTTTTGAAATCTATTACCGGATATATGTTTGGTCGATGGAACGATACTTATGGTTCATCAAACTTAGTCAATAAAGACGAAATGGATATTACAAAGACAATATATCTTTCAGTTATCATGGATGTTCCTGTTAGTGATATCAATCAAGTGTTTGACCAAATAAGATATCTAACATACCCCAAAAATAGAATTCATTTGAATATTGTTTATTCAGACAAACAACATGAATATAAATTGGATAAGTTCCTTAGTAAGTTCTCGTCAGAGTATATGGGGACTACTGTTACATACCAACAAGGTTTGAGAGGGGAATTAAGAAATGGTTCAATAAAAAGGTCTCAAGATTACGATTACCTTTTATTGATGGATTGTAATTACATTTTCAGAAACAGACAGTCGGTCCAATTGTTAATATCTGAAGACAAAGAAATAATATCACCCATGATTAAAGAACAAAATTCAGGATGGATTAATTTTTCTTTTGTTACTGATGAATCTGGTAATCCAATATTTAACCAAGAACAGGTCAAAATGAATACCTATGAAAATAAAGGGTGTTGGCCCGTTGGATATACTGCGGGTATTTGGTTAATCAAGAATTCAGTACTTCAAGACTTGAATGATATTTTCACAGAGGGTAACGACAGGTTTAATGGTGATGAAGATTACGATTTGATATTCTCAATAAATTGTAAAAATAGATTGAGAACAATATACGTATCTAACAACCATTACTATGGTGGAATCATTGATTGATTTTTACTATATTTGCATTTATGGAAATTACTAATCTATATAAATGGACATATGATAAGTTCATTGTACATAAAGCTCACGACACCAACGTCGTTGAAGATAATGTTAATTCTAAAAGAATAAAATGGGATGTGGACTTTGTTAACGAAGTCGATGCTGAAGGTCTTAAAAAGGTGTATGGTGATTTACTATACAAGGTAAACGCTAAGAATGTTATTTTTGTTTGTGACTCAAATGACGAAAAAGTCTCGTTGAAAATTTATAGTACAGTTAGGAATAGAAATTTCGGTTCAAGGTACTTCAAAGTAAGACGTGAATTGGTTTTTCTAACTTATAATTTTAGAACCAATAATTTGTATTGTGGGACTATCTTAAAGAGTGATAAACGAGTAATTGTAAAAAAAATTTATTGTAACAAATTTGGTGAGGTTGGACTACAGAGACATATGTTGATGTTTCACAATATTATTAAGGATTGTTTTCAAAATAGATATCAGATTCGTTTTTTTATTCAAACTAAGGTATCTAATCTTTCGAATGAAACAGAAGAAAAAAATATTTTACGAGAGGGGTTGAGAGCATTCTTCAATAAAATTACAGAAAAAACACAAGTAGAGTTAGATTATGACTCAAGGTTACACTATGAGTTCTACAGATTATTTTTAACTAGTAACGGTGTAAAGTATCATGATATGGTTGATGATTACATAGAATGGAGTCTACCTAAAAAAATCCTGAAAAAACATAATAACTATGTTGATGCTTTTATGGAACACTACAAATTCAAAGGGAAAAAAATAAAAAAATACATGAACCAAATCTCTAAAATAGATTGGTTTAATTTAAGTTGGGCTTATAGAACTTTGGGTATTGATTATTTCAATAAAATAAATGAGGAATTTTTTAAACATAATAGTAATTCATCTTATTATTTGACTAATAATTTATTCAATAATCCCGATAAATTAACCAAAATTGAAAAGGGTAAAGTTTTGGAGGCTATCAATCTTAAAGTATCGTTATCAACAATAATAGACCATCTACAGACAGTAAAAAAACTCAAGGAAAAATATAACTACGAGTTTAAGATGAAGTTTACGGATTTAAGTTCTTTTAATTCTGAACACTATGAGATTTCAGAACTATATACTTCATATAGTAAAGGTATTATAGTTAGAGCCTATGGTGATTTTGCGGAAGAGCAAATATCCGAATCAATCATGGGATTCAATATTGATTATTTCCCAATTGTATTAAAAACCACAGGTGAGTTTAATGAAGAATCTCAACATCAACAAAATTGTGTTAGAACATATTCTGAAAAACCTAATTGTATAATTATTTCCCTAAGAGCTGGTTCACCAAACTCAAATGAAAGGGCAACCGTCGAATATAGATTCAGAAGGAATGAAATGGTAAGAGTACAATCACTCGGTAAGTTCAACAGGAAATTAGAAAGTTCATGGGATTTACCTTTGGAGATTTTGGACAAACGACTTAAATTACTTTGGAGTAAAAAAACACTAATACTTCCACGTATGAAGAAAGAAACTATGAATGGTAAGATAATTAAACAATACATTTCCGTGTTCGACGAAAAGAATCCAACTAGAGTTGAACCAATATGGGATGAACGTATCGAAGAAGATGAAGATTTATTTTTCGATTTTGTTGGTTGAATGAAAATTTTGATATATATTTGTAGTCTAAAATAAAAACTCAAAATGGCAAAAGTAAAATCAAACACCACAATCTCGTTCAAAGAACGTTCACAAGTTTCACGTCCTGGAGTTCATGCGAAAACCAAGACATCTCGGTCAAAACGCTCAAAAAACTATAAGAAGGCTTATCGTGGACAGGGTCGTTAATAGTAAAAAAAAGTTAAAGTTTTGGGTACACTCTTATGGAGTGTGCCCTTTTTTTATTTGTAAATTAAATTATTTTTAAAACATGAAAATTAAATTAGAATATGTTTGGTTAGACGGTTACACACCTGAACCAAATCTACGTAGTAAAGTCAAAGTATGTGATTTAGAATTTCTTGCGGTTGAGACAGTACCTGAATGGTCGTTCGATGGTTCCTCAACTAAACAAGCTGAAGGACATTTCTCTGACTGTATATTAAAACCTGTAAGGGTTTATGAGAATCCATTGAACAAAGGTTATATTGATTCTTATTTAGTTTTGTGTGAGGTTATGAATCCTGACGGAACACCACACAAAAGTAACACAAGAGCACTTGCGGGTGATGATACACCAGACTTGTGGTTTGGGTACGAACAAGAGTATACTATTATGCGAGAAGGAAGACCTTTGGGTTTCCCATACAATGGTTATCCTGAACCTCAAGGAAAGTATTATTGTGGTGTGGGTAATGGACAAGTCAATGGTCGTGATTTTGTTGACAAACACATGGAAAATTGTATTGAAGCCGGTATCGATATTACGGGTACAAATGCTGAAGTTCTTTTGGGTCAGTGGGAATATCAAGTATTCTCAAAGGGTAAACTAAAAGCTGGTGACGACCTTTGGATTTCAAGATATATCCTCCAACAAATGTCTGAGGAATATGGTTACGATATTGAGTTTCACCCAAAACCTGTAATGGGTGATTGGAATGGTTCTGGATTACACTGTAACTTCTCAAGTGATAAAATGAGAAACGAAGGTGGAGAAGAATACTTCAAAAATATCTTCAGAGCTTTTGATACTCGTCATGACATTCACATTGAAAACTATGGTTCAGATAATAACCTACGTTTGACTGGTAAACACGAAACTCAATCTATTGATAAGTTTAGTTGGGGAGTGTCAGATAGAGGTTCATCTATCCGTGTTCCTTTGTCAACGGCTAAAGAATGGAAGGGTTATGTAGAAGACCGTCGTCCAGCATCTAACGGTGACCCATATAAGATTTGTAAGGTCATCAGCGAAACTTTGGATTATGCTGACCATCTTAATCATATCAAACATAATATGGAAGATACGAAGGTTACCATACCTGAACTCATTAAGGACATGGATTCCTTTGAAGAAAAATTAAGAGAAGAATTTTCTAAGAGAGATTAATGGATAATAATAAAGTACCTGAATATATTATTGACCGAGTTCACAAAGAGCTCGGTCAATATCCTTGTATCTTACAAACAAACTTCTTCAAAGAAGAAGCAATTGCTCAATTAGAAAAAGGTTCAGAAGAGTCATGGTTCAATCATTACACGGACGAGGGTAAATTTTTTAAACTTGAGGGTTTGATTAAGTATTCAGATTCTAACATCCATATTTATTACAAAAGAAAAAGTTCCGATGAAAATGTTTTTCGGTTCGTATTTCTAATCAATTCAAATCAAAAAGACACGTGTGTCTTTATGATACATAAATTAAAACAATATAAAGTACAAGATTTTTATGCAAATTCTAACATCACAACAACTGAGAGAAAAGATTAATTCAGGTGAGAACTTCATCGTTGACATGTATGCCGACTGGTGTGGACCCTGTAGAGTATTGGGACCTATTTTTGAAAAATTCGCAAAACAACTTGAATCTGACGGTTCAAGTGTTGGGGCGTATAAATTTAATATTGAGAGTGATAAGGAACTCGCAGCTGAACTTGGGGTTCGTTCAATCCCAACAATCAAGGCTTTTAGTTCTGGTAATGTGGTATCAACAAAGGTTGGTGTACTACAAGAGTCACAACTCAAAGAATTAGTATCCGAAGTATTCTAATGAAAAAGGTTATTCTCTACACCATGAAGGGTTGTCCATGGTGTCAAATGATGAAAGACGAACTTAAAGAAGCTCGTGTTAAATACATCGAAAGAGACATTGATGACCACAAAGATGAGTATGATATCTTTGTTGAGGCAACATCGAACGATTACTTACCTGCACTTATGTTGATAACAATCAACAAGGGGAAATCATCAGATGTTAAACTTATGGCACCTGACAGGGATTTCAAAGAAATATCTGAGGCGGTTGAAAAAGTTAAAAACTATCTTTAAAAAAAAGGGACCTTAGGGTCCCTTTTACATTAATATCATTTCTGAAACTTTGTCTCTTTTCTTCCAAGGATAGTTATCCCGAACAAATAACTCATCTTCAAAATTATAATTTTTCAAATCTAAGTGTTTGATAATATCATCCATTTTAAATGGAAACAAATCTCTAACCAAAGAGTCTAACCATTCATTAGATACTATTAGGTTGGATGGTATGAATTCAATACCAATATTCTCCTCTTCAATACTTTCAAGTAAGTGTTGTCTACCATTCATTGAAATTGTTATTCTATTACACAAATTCCTTTCTATTAGGTTGTAAGAAATATACTTTGAAAGAACCATATATGTTTTTATTGTATTCACTGACAAACCAAAATATTCATCAGAAACTATTGGTTGATTTTTAGGTGAAGTATCATCTTTAAAATCTAATGAATTGTTATAAAAACTTTCCATTATATTCAGATGATTCTGAGTAAACTCATTATAAGAAATCAAATCGATAAAGTTTAAGGGTTGGTAATTTTCATCATTTGTTTTTGAAATCATGTAAGTATTAACCAAACTTCCAATATTGAGTGGGGTTGTAATTGTTGTCATCCCATCAATTACAAAAAAGTTATTGTGTTTTGTAACAAAAATTCTTGTCTTGTTATTTGGGTCTATTAATTTGAATTCTTCTACTATAATATTTGCGATTAGGTTACACAAATTTTTTCCTTTTAGTTTAGAGTATACATTCTCCATTTTTTATTTAGTTTTTTCTCTGTATTTATTGATGGAATAGTATTAAATCTTTTTCAAACAATAAATAAAAAAAAAGGTAATAAACAAGATTCTAAGTATTTATATTAAAATATTTTTTTAGTTCATGCCAAAGAACGTAACCATCCGTCCCTATCCAACTACAGGTTTTCCAAGTATTGAATTTATCAATGCTAGTGGTAATGCGGTAAGACTTAATGTTAAGGACGACGGTTCTATTGTATTCTCAGGTGTTACCTTTGGTGATAACCTTGTAACACTTACTGCGGATGGTACAAAATTAATTGTTAAAGGTAGTGTAGTTTCTGAAAACTACGGACAGGGTCAGAAGACACAATTTGGTGCTGGAGATAACTCATATATTGAATATGGTGCACCTGAATCTACATTCTACCAAAATACTTTACCTGTAGGATTCAAAGGTGATTTAGGACCTCAAGGACCTAAGGGTGACAAACAAGTTAAAGGTGATAAAGGACCCACAGGTGCTCAAGGACCTTTAGGGCCGACAGGACCAATTGGTTCAGACACTCAAGGAGACAAGGGTAACAAGGGTATCAAAGGAGGAAAAGGTACCAAAGGTGGCGGTGGAGATAAAGGTTTAAAAGGAGCTCAAGGTAGTTCACCCAAAGGACCAAAAGGACCTCAGGGTAGTTCACCAATAGGTCCACAAGG
>Ga0172375_10013246_pt1 | contig 10251 bp, 8 predicted proteins | sample LakKiv1m_FD_114537 | JGI IMG/M metagenome (GOLD analysis project Ga0172375, IMG submission 114537) | Freshwater microbial communities from Kabuno Bay, South-Kivu, Congo - kab_092012_11.1m | ecosystem: Environmental > Aquatic > Freshwater > Lake | place: Democratic Republic of the Congo...
CATTGGCCCAGGCGGCGTCGAGGGTCCCCAGGCGGTCCTTCTCGGCGGCCAGTGCCGCCTCGATCTCCCGGCGCCGGGCCGCGTGGTCGTAACCCACGGCGGTCTCCCGGTCGGTGATCTCGAGTTCGGTGTCCAGTGCCTCGATGCGGCGCCGCGAGTCCTCGACCTCAGGCGGAGTCGCGTGCTGGCTCACGGCAACGCGGGCGCAGGCCGTGTCAAGGAGACTGACGGCCTTGTCGGGGAGCTGTCGGGCCGGGATGTACCGGTGCGAGAGCCGCACCGCCGACTCGATCGCCTCGTCCAGCAGCAGGACCCGATGGTGCTTCTCCAGCACGGCTGCCAGCCCGCGAGCCATCAGGATCGCCTGGTTCTCTGTCGGCTCCTCGACTTTGACCACCTGGAATCGCCGCGTCAGGGCAGGGTCCTTCTCGATGTACTTCTTGTACTCTGCCCAGGTGGTCGCCGCGATCGTGCGCAGGGTGCCGCGGGCGAGCGCCGGTTTGAGCAGGTTGGCGGCATCCCCTGTACCCGCGGCGCCGCCGGCCCCGATGAGCGTATGGGCCTCGTCGATGAAGAGAATGATCGGCGTGGGCGACGCCTGCACCTCCTCGATCACCTGACGGAGACGCTGTTCGAACTCGCCCTTCATGCTCGCCCCTGCTTGCAGGAGGCCGACATCCAGGGTACGGAGAGTGACCCCTTTGAGGGCCGGGGGCACGTCCCCGCGCACGATGCGCTGGGCGAACCCTTCCACCACTGCGGTCTTGCCCACCCCGGCCTCGCCGGTGAGGATGGGGTTGTTCTGGCGGCGCCGCATGAGGATGTCGATGATCTGGCGGATCTCGTGATCGCGGCCGAGGATGGGGTCCATGTCCCCCGAGCGGGCCTTGGCGGTGAGATCGACGGAGAACCGGGCCAGGGCCTCCTGCCGGCCCATCTGCGCCGGCGCCATGGCGCCGCTGGCCTCGCCGGGGACGGCCCCAGCCGTGACGGCGGACCCGTCCCGGGCCGGGAGGGACTCCTCCGTGGAACCGGCCGTCACGGTGGCGAACCGGTCGGCCAGGTCCTCGCCCTTGACCTTGCGGAATTCCTCCGAGATACCGCGCAACACGCGGCAGAGAGCCGGGGCGCGCAGGATGGCGGCCAGCACGTGGCCGGTGCGGATGCGGTACTCGCCGAACACCAGGGTCGCCAGGACCCAGGCATTCTCCATGGCCTCATCGATATGCGACGAGAGGTCGGAGAGGGACGTGGCCCCACGAGGCAGCCGGTCCAAGGCCGCCGTGAGATCTTTGGCGAGACGCGACGCGTCCAGCCCGTAGTGTCGGACCACACGGTGCAGGTCGGAGTCCGGCGCCTGCAGGATCTGCTGGATCCAGTGCACCAGCTCCACATACGGGTTGCCGCGCATCTTGCAGAAGACCGTGGCGCTCTCCAAGGACTTGTAGCCCACGCTGGTGAGCTTCCCGAAGAGCACCGCTCGCCGGATTTCCGCCATGGCGTGTATCCCCCTCGCTGCAACCGTCTCTCTGCAGACCCCTTGCGCCAACGTCGCCGAGGCTGTTACCGCCGGGCCTCGCGGGCTGTCCCGGCTCAGGACGTGACGGCGGCCTCCGGTCCGAAGGGCCCCAGGACCAGGTCACCCACGTCCGCCGCACACGGCAGCGAGTGGAGCCAGGTAGTCTGGCCCAGCCGCGCCCCGGGCCCGGAGCCGAGGGCGATGCGGGGCACCGCGTCGGCCTTCAGCACCAACTGCAGTTCCCAGTCCAGTTCGAGGCCCTGGTGGTTCCAGACCCACGCGCTAAGCCGTCTGAGCGCATCGGCCCCAGGCAGGAAACGCAGGTAGTCCGCCAGGGATAACGGCCCCAGTCGCACCCGAAAGCGCTGCTGGCAGACCCAGGTCCTCGCCCCCACCACCACGTTCAGCCCGAGACGCCCGCTCTCCGGCGAGTGGCCCAACAGACAGCGGTATTCCGTCGGCAGACGGAGCCACTGGCCGATGAACTGCACGATCGTCACCGGCACCCGGAAGTACCCCTCCAGGACCGCCCTGAGCCCCGCGGCATGGCGGGTCGGGCAGGCCAGGTGCCCCGAGAAGTGCAACGCGGCGACCTCGGGCACCGCGTCTCGGCCCCGCAGTGAGTCCATGCCGCGACCGGTGAGACTCCCGATGCACCGGCCGAACGGGTCTTCGCCGCGGTCGTAGCTGACCGTCTGCTGATGGATGGCCCAAGCGCGGTAGAAGAGCGAGGCCATCCGGTGATGGAACAGGTCCAGGAAGTGGGCCAGAGTGGCATCGCCGTAGTGATGCTGACGCTGGAACACGTACTCGGTGAAGCTGAGCGGCATGGGGCCGTTGCAGCCCAACAGCCCCAGGAAATGCACCAGCAGGCGCGGCGGCAGGGTCCCGTCCCGCTCGACGCGGGCCAGGGAACTCGGGGGGAACCCCAGGGTCGGCTCCTGGCCAAAGCGCACGGGGTCCTCGGCCGGATGCAGCGAGGTCCCAACCCGCGGCAGGTGCGGGCACTGCCCTTCCAGACGGCGAACCGCCTGGAAGAAGTCCCACGCCCAAGGCTCCGCATCCAGGAAGTCCGCTACAACACAGGCCGCATGCCGTTTCTCGGCGGCCATCTCATGATCTCCCCGCGATCGACAGACTGGAGCACGGTCTCGGTGAACGAGTTGATGGAGACGTATTGGCTCAGGAAACGCTCAAGGACAGCCGCGAGCAGGAATGCGCCACGGCCGCGGAAGGCCTCTTCACTGAAGGTCAGAGCCACCTCCAGGCCGCGCACGAAGGCAACCGGGCCCGGGCCCGGGAACCGGCGTGCCAGGAGGCGGCTCTGCACCGAGAGCAACCCCTCCACCTGCTTGAGCGCGTCCCTGGCACCCGGGTCCACGTAGAGGCGAAGCATGTCCCGCAGGGCCGTCGCGCCGCGCTGCTCGCCGGCACTGACGAGAGAGAGGTAGTTCAGAGACAGGTGGCTGATGGCACGCCAGTCCGCCGGGTCCTCGACGTGGGCAGCCATGGGCGTGGTGGGCCGTCCCAGGCAACGGGTGCTGAGGACCGGGGCGTTGACGTCAAGGGTGAAGTCGGTCTGCCCCGCACCCACCGCCATCTGCGTCGGCAGATCGCGGTTCGAGCACAACACGGTGACCGCCAACTCACGCAGGTCGCTGCGGTAGGGGGCCGCAGCCCGGTCCACCAGCGACAGGTAGACCTCGCTGCCGACGTACGCCGAACGCTGCGCGCCACGGGCCTCCTGCTGCGACGGGGTCCGCCGGACACGGCTGGTGCTGTAGTAGGCGCCCGCACCGGCACCGGCAGGGTCCGTGTCCAGGGCGGCATAGAAAGGCATGAAAGGATGGACCTCGGCCAGGTCGGAGCCGTACCCCGTCACGTCGGTCACCTGCAGGACCTCGAAGTCCACCGGCCGGGTCCGGTCTGCCACGACGTGGAACTCCGCGAACCGGTTGGAGAGATGGATGCGGTCAGCGCGCTTGGTGAACAGGTTGGCGGCGGGCGTGCAATGGAGCGCCACGCTACGGGGGCCGATGCTGTGCGTCAGCAGCGGGTCCGTGGCGCCGAACAGGATCAGGATATCGAGCTCGGACTCCCGGCAACCGCTGAAGGCCGGGCTGAGCCCGGCCAGTTCCGCAAAGAGAAAGCGCTGCGGAAAGGCGAAGTACTCGCGCACCAGACGGTAGCCTTCGAAGACGCGGCGGTCGCAGGGCAGGAGCGCCTGCTCGGGCTCGAAGCCGACCGGCCGCAACGCCGACGGCGGCAGAGAGACGCGGCGGCACCCGGCGCCCTTGCCGCTCTCCACCACGATGCCGACGCACCGGGCGAAGAGGCCCTCATAGAGCCGAACGGGGGCCTCGTTGCCGGTGTCGCACAGGTGAAGCACCAACGAGTCCAAGGCGACAGAGGCCGCCGTCAGGCCGGCGGTGACCCGCAGGTGCAGCCGCAGGCCCGCCTTGGCTCCCGACGGCACGGCGGCACCGGGAGTCGTGAGCAGGCGCTCGACCTCCTGCGCCCCGTAGGCCACTTCGGTCAGCTCCAGCGGCCAGAGGGTCACCTCATGGGCCGTTGCGAACTGACAGGGCGTGCGGTCGCCGCGCCCGGGCATGCTGCGCAGGAGCGAACCGCGGGGGATGCGCCAGCCCTGCGCCAGGGCCGACTCGGAGAGCTCCGGGTGGAACTGTACCATGGCCATGGACGGGGTGGGCATCAGGTAGTGCGGGAAGACCGTGTCTAGGAGCGCCTGCGTGAAGCGCGGGTACTCCGCATCCAGCTTGCAGCGGATGCGGGCAGAGAGAAGCGCGAAACCCTCCAACAGGCGCTCCGCGTAGGGGTCGGCACAGGGCACACTGTCGAGAGCCAGGCGCTGCGCAATCTTGGGGTACGCACGCGCAAACTCCTGGCCCATGTCCCGCAGGAACTCCAGTTCCTGAGCGTAGTAATCTGTGAGCTTCCGATCCATCGCCTGCCGGCTACCTGGTTAGCGTCTCTGGACCCCACACGCGCCCGTCTCGAGGTCCAACTCGGTACGGATGTAGAGCTGTTCGGGCATGGGTTCAGCCCACAACTGGCCAAGGATCTCTAGGGTCAGCGTGTTCGCCGTATGCTCGCCCTCCTTCTCCTCGGGGATGACGCGGACCGTCAGGGTTTCGGGCACGATCCGTGGTTCGAAACGCAGGACCGCCTCACGCACCAGCAGCTCAACGTCGCCGGGTTCGTGGGCGGACAGCCAGGCCCCGGTGAGACTGCGGACCCCATAGTTGACCACCGAGGCCTGCACCCGCTCGAGGCCGGCGAACTCCTCCGGGCGGGGATGGGCCTCGCAGTTCAGCAGCCACTCCAGGTCCCGCAGCACGCTCTCACGGTACCGGCGGAGGCTGAGGGTGCGATGCTCACGGCTCTCCTTCCGCGCCTGCGGGTAATGGTCGGTGAGCCGCTCCAGGAGGCACGGAAGCACCCGTTCGGCGTCGAGATTGAGGCTTGGCATGTGTGCCTGCTCGTCGTCCGGCAAGGCCCCCACTGGCCTGCCTAGGTCAGCACCACCTCGCGCACGTCGGCCACGGCATACTCGCCCTGGTCGGTGGCGAACATGCGTTGTCCGCGGCCGAACGAGTGGCCCGCTGCGGCCGTCTCCCACTGCGTCTGCCGAGCCAGTTGGACGGCGGGGTCCGGATGGGCCTCCGAGCCGGGATAGCGGGCCAGGAGGAAACCGGTGGCCTGGCCCGCGTTGGCCCAGACGAAGAGGGCCGGGAGCCAGAGCATATCGCGCAGGTCGGCCGGCTTCTCAATCTGCACCCTGGCCACGGCCGTGAACGGGACCCAGTAGTAGCGGCCATCCACGACCGCCTCCAGGATCGGGCCCAGACGCGTGTCGGCATCCGCGATCCACGCGAAGGGCGTGCCATCGATCGTGCCCGCCCGTGCCGGGGCTGCCTCAAAGGCCCGGTCACGGAGTTCGGCGGCCTCGGCCCCGTGCCCCCCGGCGAGCAGGCTGTTGGCCTGAACCAGCCAGCCGACCCACTCCTGCGGCTCACCGAACACCAACGGCCCGCGACGGGCGGCGAACACCTCGGTCCGGAAGACCTCGCAGTTGAGGAGCGGACGGCAGACCTGCGCCATCAGCAGGCAGTCAGCGTTCAGCTCCGCAGCGACGTTGAGCTGGGTCATCGCTTTGCCCCATTGCCCCAACACGGCCAGGAGCTGGAAGAGAAAGACGCGCAGCGCGGCGTCGGCAGGCTTGGCCCGGACCTCAGCCTGGAGCGCCGCAAGGCACTCCGGGAGCCTGCCGGCTCTCAGCAACTCCTCTGCCTTCATCCGCACCTCCTATCCGGCCAGCCCCCGTGGCGACTCCCACCGCTGCCGTCACCCATGGCGTTCTGACCGGGTCGGCCCCCTCACCCCCGCACCCCCCGGGACGCGGCCAACGACAAGGCCTCGACCTACGCCCAGGCATGGCTCGGTCCCGGCCCCCGCACACCCCTTCCTGGACGCCCCCGAGGCCACGGCGCCAACAGCCGCAACCATGGGCACCCCTTCACGCCGACGTCTTACCCCCGCCTCGGAACCGGCGGGGGAGGGTAGGCCCTTCACGGGCGGTTCGACAGGCGCCCCGGTCGGCAACCCGCTGCGGAGCGGTGCTGCGCCGAGGCCCGGGCCACACCGCCGCTTACCGTTCCGCGGGTCCCGGATCCCCGAAGGCCCCCTTCCGGGGCGCGGCAGCGCGGCCCGTCGGCGTCCACGGGCCGGCGCCTTAGGCCTGTGACTCTTCGACCTTCCACGTGTACTGGACGTTGCCCTTGGTCGTGCCGGCGGCGTCACACTCCGTGTAGGTCACCTTGATCTCTCCGAAGTTGAGGCTGAAGACCTCGGTGGGCACCGCCTCGGCCTGCCCGGCGCCGCTGACGGTGTAGCTGGTGACGAGCACGTTCTTCAACTCATAGGAGTAGTAGGTCTTCCGGCCCGCGTCGGTGTAGGACGCAGTCAGGTGGATCTCCACCTTGGGGAAGACCTTGCCCGTGCACATGGCCTGAGCCAGCTTGGGGCTGGCCTTGTCGAGTTCCTTCGTGCACTGGATGTCCTCGAGGACGACGTCGCCCCGGCGTCGGGCGGCGCCAGTGGCGCCGCGGCCGGGCTGAGTGATGGCCTGTGAGAAGGACTGCAGGTCGCTCCAGCCCTTGTGGTCCTTGTCCTGCGACTCGCCGTCCACCCCGTCAAACTTGATGAACGCTGCCATGGCACTGCCCCCTTGTCCCTCAGCGCGATCGCGTGGCTGAGTTTTTCCATACCGCCCTTGCATGGGCCCTCACCCGAGGGGCCATGCCATACCCCCTCAGCGCGCCCTGCCGCGGCAGCGCCGGCCGCACCGCGGTCAACTCCCCGCCTTCACGGACGGCAGCTTGCTGACCAGCCGCAGGGAGACGCTAACGCCCTCCAGTTGGTAGTGCGGCCGCAGGAAGAAGCGCGCCCTGTAGTAGCCGGGGTTGCCCTCGACGTCCTCCACGATGACCTGCGCCGCGGCCAGCGGGTACCTGGCCTTGACGTCCTCCGAGGCGGTCGGATCCGCGGTGACGTATTGGGTGATCCAGTTGTTGAGCCACTTCTCCATGTCGGCGCGCTCTTTGAAGCTGCCGATCTTGTCGCGCACCATGCACTTGAGATAGTGGGCAAAACGGCAGGTGGCAAACAGGCATGGCAAGCGCGCGCTCAGCCGCGCGTTGGCGGTGGCATCGGCGTCCTCGTACTCGGTCGGCTCCTGGAGCGACTGAGCCCCGATGAACACGGCGTAGTCGGTATTCTTGTAGTGGACCAGAGGCATGAGCCCACTCTTGGCCAGTTCCGCCTCGCGGCGGTCGGTGATGGCGATCTCCGTCGGGCACTTCGTGGCCACGCCGCCCTCGTCGGTGCTGAACGTGTGGCAAGGCAGACCGGCAACCTGACCCCCACTCTCGGTGCCACGGATGCTCGCACACCAGCCGTATGACTTGAACGACCGGGCGATGTTGGCGCCCATGGCGTAGGCGGAATTCGACCAGACGTAGCGGCTGTGGTCGGGACCGGCGGTGTCTTCCTCGAAGTCGAACTCGTCTACCGGGTTGTTTTTGGCACTGTAGGGCAGGCGCGACAGGAAGCGCGGCATGGCCAGGGCCAGGTACCTTGCGTCTTCGGACTTGCGCAGGGAGCGCCAGGGCGCATACTCCGGCGCCTGGAAGGTCTTGGTCAGGTCGCGCGGATTGCTCAGTTCCTGCCAGGAATCCATGTTCAGCAACGTCGGGGAGGCCCCGGCGATGAACGGACAGTGGGCCGCGGCCGCGATCTCGGCCATGCCCTGCAGAACGGCCACATCCTGAGGCCCGTGATCGAAGTAGTAGTCGCCAATGACGCAGCCCAGCGGCTCTCCGCCGGCCACCCCATACTCCTCCTCATAGATCTTCTTGAACAGCGGGCTCTGGTCCCAGGCGGTGCCCTTGTAGCGCTTCAGCGTCTTGCCCACCTCGCTCTTGCTGACGTTCAGCACGCGGATCTTCAGCGTCTCATCGGTCTCGGTATTCGACACCAGGTGGTGCAGCCCGCGCCAGGTACCCTCCAGGGCACGGAACTCCTCGTGGTGCAGAATGAGGTTCAGTTGTTCGGAGAGCTTGCGGTCCAGCTCGGCAATCATCGCGGAGATGGTCTTGATCACGTCGTCGGAGACCAGAGCAGTCTCCGCGAGGGCCTGCTGCACCAGCGTCCTTACGGCGCCGTGGACCGCTTCCCGAGCCTGGTCTGTCTTTGGCTTGAAAGCGCCGTCCAGCAACCGGTCCAACTCGCCGGCTTCAACGGTCGCGGCCTGGGCCGCCTGGGGACTTCCCTGCTTCTCCTGACCTGCCATGGGTCAACCCTCCTTGCCGGATGCTTGCCCCTTCGCCTGCGGTACGGTCGTCAGCGTCTTGAGCAACGCAGGGTCCGCGAGGACCCTGCCGATCAGTTCTTCGGCATCGGCCTTGCCGTCCATGTAGCCCAGCAGGTTGGCCAACTCGGTACGCGCGGCCAGCAGCTTGCTCAGCGCGTCCACTTTCCGGGCCACGGCGGCCGGTGAGAAGTCGTCCATGCTCTCGAAGGTGATGTCGACGCTGAGGTTGCCCTCGCCGGTGAGCGAGTTAGGGACTTGGAAGGCAACGCGGGGTTTCTGCGCCTTGAGGCACTGGTCGAAGTTGTCCACGTCGATGTCCGCAAACCGCCGTGCGTCGAGCTTGGCCAGCGGCTCGGCCGGTTTGCCTGACAAGTCGGCCATCACCCCCATGACAAAGGGCAGGTTGACCTTCTTCTGGGCACCGTACAGCTCGAGCTCATACTCGATCTGGACACGGGGGGCCCGGTTCCTGGCGATGAACTTCTGACCACTCTTGGCGGGCATGCTCTGTCCCTCCACAACGCTGGCCTCGCACCACCGCGGTCCGCGGGCTGGCGGGGGTCGACCCCGCCTGGCCCTGCGCGACTCTGGAAACAACGGTAACCTGCAGCAACGCACCTTTCAAGGGGGCTGCGGCAGACGCCGGAGCCGGAGCCAGCCGGTCAGGTGCCCCCGTCGCGGTTGCCGAAGAGCTCCGTGACCTGCTCTTCGGCATTTCTGGCGACGTCCTTGACGATGCCCATGAAGTCCTGCCCCACCAGACGCTTCGCCCGTCTGAGGAGGTAGGGAACCGGGCTCGACTTTTCGTTCGCCTCGTACCACGCGCAGATGGCGTCCAGGGCCTTGACGACGTCGCCCTGGCAGGTGACGGTCCCGATGCCGGCGCCGCGTAACGGCATGGGCGATGCCGCTGCCGTCGCGGCCGCAGGCCCGGCGGCGGGCGTGGGGCCGCCGGAGCTGAGGGCACTGCGCAGACGCCCGAGAATCAGCCCAAGCAGGCTCCCGAGCTTGGCTATCTGGGCGGTGTTGTTCGTTCCCAGCGTCTGGCTCAGGAAGCGGTCCATGGCGGAGAGGGTCTCAATGGACTCCGCCAACGCCTGGACCCTGGCCGCCATCGGCACCGGGTCCGTGTCGCGGATGGCCCCGTCGATGAGGGCGATGGCCGGAGCCGCAGCGCCGGCGGGGACCGGCACCTCCCCCGTCGCCATCAGCACCTCACGCCAGGTGAACCGGCCCGCCTGCCGGGCGTCGCAGATGGGGGTCTCCCGTACGGCCGCCACAAAGCGGCTCACCGACTCTCCGCCCGCCGCCCCGGCCGACAACTCCCGCAGCATGTTCATGCGCGCCATGGCGGGGTTGTCCTCGCCTGCGTCCAGGGGCGGGAAAAGCCCCTCCCACTGCTCCGCCAGCAGTCGGGCCAGAAGCTGCAGCCCGTCCCGCAGCCCGGCGAACCCGTCCAACCGCAGCAGGGCATGGGTCAGGTGGACGGCAATCCGCAGCTCCTTCCCCCGTTGGAGCAGCTCGGTGGCGGCATCCAGTACCCGCGGCCACTGGGCTTCCCCACCGGTCCCGGCGCCCTGGCTCTGGGTCGCGCCGGCCACGAGGTCCTCAAGCACGTAGTACTCGGTGAGCTCGGAGACGTCCTCGCCGCACGGTGCCTCGGGGGAAACGGGCCGCACGAGGTGATCGATGCTCACCATGCTCATGAGCGTATCCTCGCCCCCTTACCAGATGCCCCTCCCCAAGCCCTGTCGCGCACCCTCCGGAGCTCGGAGAGACGATCCGCACTCAAGCTGCGGTTGGTGAGGCCAGATCTGCACCGTTGAGGCAGTTTCCCGGC
>Ga0172375_10013248_pt1 | contig 10250 bp, 6 predicted proteins | sample LakKiv1m_FD_114537 | JGI IMG/M metagenome (GOLD analysis project Ga0172375, IMG submission 114537) | Freshwater microbial communities from Kabuno Bay, South-Kivu, Congo - kab_092012_11.1m | ecosystem: Environmental > Aquatic > Freshwater > Lake | place: Democratic Republic of the Congo...
CAAGTCAAGCTGTTCCAGAACGGCAAGAACAGCACTATACCTAACGTCCGCAACCTCGAAGCCTTTTTCACACGGCTTGAAAAAAGCCTCAATGGCCTCGACCGACAGATGGACCGAGAAAAGTACTTTGAGGCAGTCCAGGCGAATGCCAAGGCGACCCGGGAGCACGTCCTCAAACATTTGATGATCCGGCGCACGCGCAACGAAATCATGAAGTATTATGGGGAAGACTTAAAGCTCCAGGGCTTTAAGTTCCCAGATGTCGCTGACCCGTACCCTCTTTTCTACAAGTTCAACAAGGCCGAAAACGACATTTTCAACGAAACAGTCCGCTTGATAACCCAGGCCTTTTTATACGCTCGCTACAAACCGTTGACCTATTACGAAGGGGAACGTGAACACCGGGAAGTCCAGAGCCAGCGTAACTTGGCCAAGTTCATGAAGATACTCTTAATTAAGAGGCTGGAGAGCAGTTTTCATGCATTCCATCTAACCCTTGAACGCTTCATACGATCCTATGACCGCGTAATCGAAGAATTTCATAAGGGCCACGTTTACATCAGCAAGAAGCACATTGCCAAGATTTTCGACCTGCTTGAAACGGACGACCAGGAGGCCATCGACAGACTGCTTGAATCGGATAAGGCCGAACGTTTGAACGCGAAGGATTTCAATGCAGATTTTATCAAGGATTTAGCGTTTGATCGCACGATCCTTTTGGAGATTAACAAACTCTGGAAGCGGGTCAAGCGTGACCCGAAATGGGAGGCCTTTCGTGATGTGCTTGGCAAACCCATTCTGAAGAAGGGAAAAGTAATAATCTTCACAGAATCAAAGGAAACCGCCGAATATCTGTCGCAGAAGATTTCTGGCGAAATTGATAAAAAGGTATTGCTGTTTACCGGCAGTTCCGACGAAACTGTTCGCAGAGAGGTCATTGCAAATTTCGACGCCCGCGCTTTTCAGCCCAAAGATCAGTACAGGATTCTGGTTGCTACCGAAGTACTTTCCGAAGGTGTCAACCTGCACCGCTCCCACATTGTCATCAACTACGACATTCCATGGAACCCCACCCGTCTCATTCAGCGAGTCGGTCGCGTAAATCGTGTAGATACCGCCTTCGACACGATCCATACCTACAACTTCTTCCCCACCGAAGAGAGCAACGACCTCATCAAGCTCAAGGAAGCGGCTGAAGCCAAAATCCACGCCTTCATCGAAATGCTCGGCGCGGACGCTCGTCTGTTGACGGAAGGCGAAGAAATCAAATCGCATGACCTATTTGCCAAATTGACATCCAAGAAAACGATCACTGGAGAGGATGAAGAGGAAGAAAGCGAACTGGAGTATCTCACCGAAATCCGCCAAGTGCGGGACAAGCAACCGGAACTTTTCGCACGCGTAAAAAGGCTGCCTAAGAAGGCCCGCTCGACCAGACTCGTACGCACCGGAGAATTCATTGTTGCGGAGGAGTTTCCATCACTGTTGACCTATTTCCGTCAGGGTAGGCTGGATAAGTTTTTTCTCGCTCCTCCGAATGACGCAGAGCCCCTTGAACTCGATTTCTTCTTCACAGCGAAGATCCTGAAACCAGCTGATCTTGCAGAAAAACGGCTAACCATCCCGCACGAATTTTATGCACTGTTGAACAGGAATAAACAGGCCTTTTCAACAGCAACCAGTCCTGAATTGGGCGACGCGGCATCCAAATACAGAGGCGGTGCGAACGATGCCTATATCCTGAAACGGCTGAAAGCGAAAGAAATTCGCCGCTACCACGGCTTCACAGAGGATGATGAGCTTTACATTCGACGGGTCGTTCAGCTTCTGACCGATGGGGCCCTCCCAAAGCCTACAACCAAAAAAGTGGTCGAAGCGCTTAAAAAAGAGATCGAACCCCTCAGAGTTCTCGGCATTTTGCGCCGAGACATACCCTCCCTATTTTTCCAGGCGACGCGGGTGCAACGGGTATCGCACGTGCTCTCCCCCCGTGAAGTTATCCTCTCGTCGTATCTATTGAAGGGAATGGAATGAATCGCGACCAGGCTTATACTCTTGTTTGCCAGACTTTCGCGCAAGCCTTCGACAAGGCCCGATTCCGCAATTTTGTTATAAACCTACTGAATCAAATCGATGAAACCAAGTCTTCCATTTGGAATAGACAGTACATCAAAGACGCCTTCAAGGACCACGTCAGCAGGTACGAGAGGCTAGGCGCGTACACCTCTGATGACAGGGAGAAAGTGGATGTGCTGATCGTTTATCTGACAAATGAATCCAAGCTGGAGCGTGCTCGAACCGCCCTCCGCAATTTTGTAGCAGATCACTTGAGGACTCGGGAAGAAAAAGAGGCCGCCCTTGTGGCCTTCGTGTCGTCCACGACAAAACATTGGCGGTTTTCTTACGTGAAAATGGAATACGCCACTGTGGAAAAAGAGTTCGGCAGGGTAGGCGTGGAAACCCGTTTCACCCCAGCACGTCGCTTTTCGTACATCGTGGGTGAAGGCGAAAGCTGCCACACGGCACAAACTAGGTTCCTCGGCTTGCTTCAGAATACAGACACTAATCCGAAACTCGCGGACATTGAGGAAACCTTCAGCGTCGAGGCTGTCACCAAGGAGTTCTTTTTGCTGTATGCGCAGCTTTTCGATAAGATTAACAAGGCCCTGGAAAAACTGATCAAAAAAGACAAAAATATTCTTGAGGAATTCCAGTCTAAGAACATCCGAGCAGCGGATTTTGCCAAGAAGCTCTTGGGCCAGATCGTGTTCCTTTACTTCCTTCAGAAAAAGGGCTGGCTCGGAGTTGAAAAAGGACAGGACTGGGGCAGTGGCCCACATGATTTCCTGCGCAGATTGTACACTGGTGCATGCGTAAAGTCAGGTAACTTTTTCAACGACATCTTGGAATATCTATTCTACGATACACTTGCCACTGACCGGGGTCATCTAGCTTGGTGCAAACACTTCCAATGCCGCATCCCCTTCCTCAATGGTGGTCTTTTTGAACCGATTGGAGGCTATGACTGGTGCAAGATAGACATCCTCTTACCAAACAGCCTCTTCGCCAACACCGACTTTGTAGAGGAAGGAATCACTGGAACTGGCGTGCTCGACGTGTTCGACCGTTACAACTTCACGGTAAACGAGGCCGAGCCGCTGGAAAAAGAAGTTGCCATTGACCCTGAAATGCTCGGCAAGGTATTTGAGAACCTTATCGAAGAAAACCTGCGTAAAGGCCTCGGTGCTTATTACACCCCGCGGGAAATAGTCCATTACATGTGCCAGGAAAGCCTTATCAGCTATCTCGACAAAGCGCTGAACAAGGAAAAAGACCTTGTCCCGCTCAGGGATATCGAAAAGCTTGTATATCAGGGGGATCAGGCCGCCCACTACGAAGCGGCGCGAATGTCGGGCACGAAAAGCTACAGGCCAGAATTGCCTAAAACTATCGAAACCCAGGCACGTATGATTGACGAAAGCCTTGCCGACATAACCGTCTGCGATCCAGCAGTTGGCTCGGGAGCGTTCCCGGTGGCGATGATGAATGAAATTGTTAGGTCCCGATCTGCACTTACACCTTACTTCAACGACGTTCATGAACGAACTCCATACCATTTCAAACGCCACGCCATCAAGAATTGCCTCTATGGTGTGGACATTGACCCTGGCGCGGTTGAGATAGCGAAATTGCGTCTTTGGCTCTCGCTCGTCGTGGATGAGGAAGATGTCGAGCAGATTAGGCCTTTGCCAAATCTAGATTATAAGGTAGTTACGGGAAACTCTCTGATTTGTTTCCCGTTCATTTCCCAGCGAATATCTGAAATTGAGAAGTTGAAGCGGCTATTCTTTGATGAGACAGATCATGAGAAGAAGGCAAGGCTAAAATTTCAAATAGACCAACAACTGCAACGAGCGTTTGAGGCTTCCACAAAAAGTCTTGGTTATAGCGTAAATTTTGATTTGGAGATATGCTTCTCCGAGGTGGTTCGCAACAAAGGTGGATTTGACGTGGTGATTGCCAACCCTCCTTACGGAATCATTTTTGACCCTATTACGAAATCGAGGTACGAGTCAGACTACGTTTCTTTCCGCAGAAACAATGACATCTACGTTGCTTTTTATGAACGAGGTGTCATGTTGCTTGCTCCGAAAGGGCAATTAACTTTCATCTCTCCAAACACATTCCTTAACGGAGATTACTTTAAGAAGTTGAGACAATTACTTACGGCGTCAACAATACTCAGGGAGATTTGGGATTACAAAGAAGTCTCCGTATTTGACGACCCAACGGTATTTGTGTGTGTATTGGCCTGCACACGGTCCAGTACTATTTCGTTTCCTTATGATGTAAAACTTAACCGTGCCACCAGCATTACATCAAATTTTGAGAAAACGACCTTCATTGTCAACGAAAGCACCGACGCCCCTTTCAAGCCGATTGATTCCTTACTTGAGAAGATCAAACAGTGTTCCGCTTTTGCACAACTGGACGATTCCTTTTTTGTAAAGGATGTTGGTTTCAATTACTGGACAAAGGGAAGAGGCAAAAAGCGCGGGGGAAACTCAATAGGAGATAGGGTCTTTTACTCCGGGGTGCAAAGTCATTACAAAGATATTCCGTTTCTGAAAGGCAGAGACATACAGAAATGGCATATCCTGACGCCGAGCAACTTCCTTAAGCACGATTATGAAAAGCTGCTCGACAAACGAGTAGATACTTTACGTTTCACAGCGGACTTCCTGGAGCAGAAGCCAAAGATCATTTATCGACAGACCGCGAATACGATTATAGCCGCAATTGATTTTTCTGGAAGCTATTTGGACAAGACAGTTCATCTGATAGTCCCAAGACTCAGTTGGAAACACTGTCCGAGTAGTTTTCTGCTCGGCCTGCTGAACTCAAGGTTGTTCGCCTATCTCTATTCCTATCTGTCTCAGGAAACAGAAGGTCGGGCTTTTGCTCAGGTGAAAACCACATACATAAAGAAATTGCCAATACCGAGCAACACACCAACTCATCCCATAATCTCACTTGTAGACCAAATTGTAGCTGCCAAAGTCGTTGATCCTGATTATGACATTTCCGATCTTGAACTGGAGATTGACCGGCTGGTTTACGAACTTTACGGGCTGACGGAAGAGGAAATCGCCATCGTGGAGGGCAAATCCTCCTGAGCATCGTACCACAGGCCGCTTCACGCAATTACTTTGTGCGTTGGCTTATTGTGAAATAATTGTCAATAACATGTCTTTCGCACAAATGAATCTAGTCTCAAAGTCAAAGGAACCCTCGGAATTCACGCATACAGGCATATTCAAAGTCATCTAGATAACTTAATCAGTTGTTATTCCAAGAGGTTATGCGGCTGGTTCAGTGATTGAACGTGGGCTTACACGAGAAGTTCTTCTTTGCCAACGGGAAAGCTTGGTTTGGACTATCGAGGGCTGACTGCAAATCCGTTGGCCCCTTTTTGTGTTCTCATGAGAAATAGTGAGTAACGAAGGTGTTCTATGGACGTTGCTTTTTCAGGGGCGGCGCTCATTCGTTTTCGCTCAAATTTACTCTGCCCATTACCACGTCTTTAAGAAAGTTCTCGAAGTCCTGCCCCTGCCTCTTAAATTGGTTAATCAGCGGCAGAGATACCATATAGCCTTTGACAGTGTCCTCGATAATCCACGGCTCAAAGTGTTCTCTGTGCTCAGTGAATACCCAGTGTAGCAACCGGTGCAACTTGTCGGGGCTAGTCTTTAGCCATGCAGATAACTCATCCTTGTCATAATAAACTGTCTCAATAGCGGGCGACTCGTATTTGCTTTCGTGGTACAGGTATTCGGACGACTTTTCCTCGATTTTTTTCATGGCGTCTGGGTCGTCCGCCAAAGCATGAAGTATATCGCCTATGGTCTGCAACCAAGTGGCACCTCCTTTTACTTTGGGATGAGCCTTAAGAACAACTCCGATTATTCCATTCAACTGCATAGTACCGTCTGGAAATTCTGTTATGAATACCGTGGGTATGGCTCCTCCGTTCAGAAGAGCTTTAACATCTTCAGCCGTGTAATCCGTGCCCCTGAAAAAGTCCTCATCTTTGTAGACAACCATTTCTTCATGCTCCTTCTATTGCTCAGCATACAAAAGTCACTGTATCCCCCAAAATGTCAAGTATTCTTCTACAGGTCACCGGTTCGCTTTTTTGCGGCAACAGGCCCCCCCCGATTCTTTTGGCACTTCTTTGGCCCCTTTTTGTGCTATCATGAGAACCAATGAGTACCGAAGGTGTTCTATGGATGTTGATTTTTCAGGGGTATCTCGGCAAGACGGCTCTGGGATTGGTTGGTTCTATGCCTTCACACGGCAGGGGTCGGAGGTTCAAATCCTCTCCCGCCTACCAATAGTTTCAAAGAGTTAGGTCGTGTAGTTACACGGCCTTTTCCTTTTTCGGGGACGTTTGTTAACGCCCTGTTAACATTTTTCTCAGAGGGCACCCTGGTACCTTTGCGGGCAACGATAATCTCGGTGTCCCCGTGGTCGAAGGTCATCTTGTCCACAGCCTCGATGAGTTCCTCGTCACTGATCCGGCCATAGCGTTCCGCGACCGATTTCTGGCGAGTGGAGTGCCCCATGATGCTCTCGCGGATCTCAAAATCCACTCCCGACCGCCGAGCGTTTGTCTTCCACGTGTGCCGCAGGTCATGAAATCGAGGACGTGGGTCGGTCAAGCCCAATTCTTTCATGGCCCTGCGCCATGGATTCTTGGTTGATTCATCGCAAGGCGGCCTCACTCCAGCGGCATCCCTGATCAGGAATACTCTCTCTTGCCCGAGAAGTCTCACCTTCATGGCCTCGCGCAAAGTCGGCAGAAGATCCATGTGGATGGGAATCCTTTTGGGATGGCCCTCTTTCGTATCTCCGGCAGAAAGGACGATCAACCCTCGTTTCAGATTGACCTGGCTGCGCGTGAGTCCGAGGATTTCCCCTCGCCTCATGCCCGTGCAGTAGGCCGTCCAAACGATGGGCCTGAACCAGTCGGGAATCACATCCATAATTCGCCGGACATCTTGAAAGCTCAAGTAGACTTCGCGTTGACCGGATTTCTCGGACAAGTTCTTGATCCGTTCGCAGGGATTTTGGTCAACCATCTCCAGCTCCATGAGGACCTGAAAGTATCTGGAAAGCGTCCCTTTCTCTCGATTGACCGTGCCTTCGGCGGCTCCCCCTTTAATCCGGTCAAACATGTACCGTTTGACGTCAGGCACTCGCATAGAGCGGATCGAGAAATCCTTTCCGAAGTACTCGGCCAAGTTTGTCAGACAAATTTCGTGACGATCTCTGGTCTTGGCATCCGAGATACCTGGGTACTTGAGAAAAATCTCTGCCCCTTCCCAAAAAGTGAGTTCCTCTGCCAGCCGCTGCGGAGAGAGACCTGCTGGGAGTTCTTTTCCCTGATTGACGAACATCCTCAAGCAGAGTTCCCGGCTTGTCGGGTCCAGAGCCGAGAAATCTCCCGACTTGCAAGCAGACAAAATCGCTCGTTCGATGAGTTTTGCTTCGGTTTTGCATCCAGAAAAGGTCTTGATCCCGACCAATTTATCATCAAACGGTCGGAATAAGATGTAAAAGACCTTCCCCCGTTTCATCACCGCCATGAGCGGAGCTCCTTTCTGAGCTCTGCTCTGGTAACCCCAGACGATTTCGCACCCCCTTTCTTAGGGGCAGATGATACGGGTGTGGGGCTCCTCTTGTCAACGCGTACTTCTGTGCTCTGGGAGCGGATATAGTCTTGGACCTGCTCGTGCGTGAACCGACGTTGCCGCGCAGTCACTTGTACGCAAGGGAGCTTCCCCTCACGAACAAGCTTATGCACAGCTTTGACGGGGACCTTTAATACCGCCGACACCTCCCGAGGATCGAGCAACGCTGTTATCATCTCCAAGTTCAGAGCGATTTCACTCTTCATGTCTCGATTGTCCATTGCTCGATCCTCTATCACTCAACACTGCGGTCGGAATACTACGGCCCCGTCGGACAATCCCGTTCGGCTTTGATTTGATCCAGTATTTCTTTCAGGTCGCTCGGTAGGCCTTGGCTTCCGTAACTAGGACGAATTTTCTCTGTAAGACGGTCGAGGACGTCTATTCCCGTCTCACGGGCCAATTCTCTGATTTTACCGGCAAGCCACCGTATGAGCCTTCCCGCGTCATCCAGTCTGCCGAGTACCTTATGCAAACCAATAACTATGACGATAAAGTCTGTTGCTGCCCTCGGGTGGGATTCCCAGACCTCCTCGGCCACCATCTGGGCCTTCCGGCTCACCTGAGCAAATCCTTCAATATCCCCAATCTGTTGGAGAAGATGAGCGGAGTCGATCAGGGTTGCCAGAAGCGGGAGTTTGTCTGTCTTAGGTGCCTGTTCCAGAATCTCGGTTGCTTGATCGATAAACATCCGAGCCGAGACAAAGTCACCCCTACGGATCGCAATTCCCGTCAGTGTTGAAAGTATCCTCGGAGCCACAGCCGTCCGGACATCGGGATCGGATTCGCATATGGTCAATGCCTCTTCAAGACAAGCATCTCCCTCTTCGAGCCTTCCCAGCGCAGCGTAACGCGATCCCATGTCAGCGAGCACCATTACGAAGGACCGGTGATTTTGGCCGAGATGAGTCCTGCACAAATTCAGCACTCGTTTGCTCATAGCTTCCCACTGGGCTGGACCGGCGATTTCTCCGTAATGCCTAGCCAAAGCGATAAGCGTATGTACCGCCGAATCAGCATCCTTGGGATTTGTTTGGGACCAGGTGGGAATGGCGTATACAAAAGCTGTCTCGATTTGGGTGAGACGCTCCTCCGCCAAAGACGGATCACCAAATATGTACCGATCCATAATTATCGGCGACGCGACGACATGCCCGCGATTGGTGGGCATTACTACCTGCATGAAAGTGTTTGAATCTTTGTCGCAGCTTATTTCGAAAATGGCTCCTGCTATTTCGAGGAACGCTTCGGCAACCTCCATGCTCTCAAGCCCGAACCGGGCAATTTTGTCCTGAATTGGGTTAATTATAATTTGAAGAACGTCTGTTGCCTGAGCCGTCTTTTTCTTCTTCCTTTTCATGTCCTTTTCCTTTCAGCATTCAAATACTGGAATATTCTGGGGTTTGAGGTTCGACTCGTGGGCGTCAGGAATGCGACCGCTACAACAACTCGAACCACTGCATTCCCTCAACCTCACACTGCAATCAATTCTTGGGGTGTACTTGGGCCACGTGGCCCAAGTACGATTTCTGCTCAGGTTACGCTGCGGTCTCCGACTCCACTTCTTTGCCGTCGAATGTGTCCATAAGATCTTCAAGGAAATCGATGGACTGCTGAAGGCCCTCCAACCTATGTTCCAGGTCGCTCTTCTCCCTGATTCTCTGCTTCTTGATCTTTTCGGCCTTGTCGTAGATTTTCGATTGCTCACGGAAGTTGAATTCCGTTCGCACTTGGGCTGAATCAAGAAGGATCTCGCAAAATTCCGGATCTTCACTGAGGAAAATCGGATCGTCCAATCTCTGAATCACGGTGCGAGCGAGTTCGCACAGGTCTGTGTCGGCATCCGTCTTGGCGGCCTTTTTCGTTTTAGCAATCTCGGCCTGTACTGCCTCTATCGTCTGTTTTACGGTTAGGGACTCTGCAACGATCCGTTTTCCTACAGAAATGCGTCCCGCAAGCGTGGGGACCTTCGCACCCTCCCGGCAGTGAGAGTAAGTGGCCTTGTCAGTGTCTACTCCGGCATTTGCCCACTCCTGCCAGGTTGCTCCCGCTGCAACCCACCTCCTCAACACGGGTCCCTTGAGATCCGGGTGCAAGTCTTTGCTATTCGCGATCTTGTTGAACGAGTCGTCCTTGCGTGGATTCTTGGAATGGGCAGGCTCCAGATTGTTCTTGAGGACGTTGACGATTACCCAAAGTGCTATCGCCAGCCAAGGCTGTCGAATATGCCTTTCGTACAGTTCGTTGAGACGACCAACCTTTTCTCCATCGGAGAGCTGGCTTTCATCATCGGGCATTTCAAACGAAGGGCCATCATGCTCCTGGCCGTCAGTTTCCTTCTTGTTTTCTCCTTCAAATTTTTCCTCAGACGGTTGCCTATTGGCGTCATCTGAACTTTTGCCTGACGCGGTCTTCTTTCTCGAAAGTGCCATTCTGTTTCCTTTCTTGTCTGAAATTGTTGTGTTTTTAGGACAGTGCCCTTAGGCAGCAGCTGTC
>Ga0172375_10013249_pt1 | contig 10249 bp, 6 predicted proteins | sample LakKiv1m_FD_114537 | JGI IMG/M metagenome (GOLD analysis project Ga0172375, IMG submission 114537) | Freshwater microbial communities from Kabuno Bay, South-Kivu, Congo - kab_092012_11.1m | ecosystem: Environmental > Aquatic > Freshwater > Lake | place: Democratic Republic of the Congo...
CCCGGTGAGGACCGGCTCCCCCTGATTCGCGATCTCGGAGAAGCCATCGCCGAGGTCCCGGGCGTCCGAAGAGTCCGATACCGTTTTCTCGACCCCGAGAACCTCGAAGAGGTCACCAGGCTTTTCAAGCATTTCCTTCTCGGAATGAACCCAAGGGAACAGGAACAGATAGGACGCGTCCTCAGCCCCGCGGGACTTGACGGCGCGTTCCGGAGAGCAAGGAATCGTCTGTTTCTCACCGAGAACCCATACGTCCAGACCCGAATTCTTGAAGACCCCCTCGAGTTAGGGCATTTCGTGGCGGGCTCCATGCAAGAGAGGGTAGGCTCGATCAGCTTCGGGGATCTTTACCTGCTCATGGCCAGCCCTGACAGTACCGTCTTTCTGATACAGGTTACGCCATCTTTTCCCAGCACGGATCTGGTACAAGGAAGGATTCTGGTGGATAGGCTTCGGGCGATGGTTCCCGAGAAGGTGGCGTCCCTCATCCAGAGCCTTCCAGGGTTGAAAGACAAATCAAGAGACCTGACGTTGTCGGTGACCGGAAAGACTGCATTCCACCACGAGTCTGAAGTTGTTTTCGACAAGGAGTCTTCCACCATTCTCCTTTGTTCGGTGGGGCTGGTGTCCATTCTGTTGCTGTTGGTTTACAGGAGCGCTCTATCGGCTCTTGTGCTTATGATTCCGCTTGCGGCCGGGATTGGTCCCAACTACGGCGTAATTTACTTGAGCTACGACGAGGTCAATCCCGTAGTGGTGGGAGGAGTGGGGGTTCTCATCGGACTGGGCACCGAATACGGAGTTCACCTTTGGAGTCGGTTCAGAGACGAGATGGACAGAGGCGCCTCGCTCGTCGAAGCTGTAACCACCGTATACTCACATACGGGGCCCGCAGTGACCCTCGGGGCTTTGACTACCATTCTGGCATTTCTTTGCCTGTGTCTATCGGATCAGCCTGCAATGACACAGTTTGGATATGTGGGAGCCTCTGGGCTGCTGCTTACTTACCTGTCGACCATGTTTCTTTTTCCGGCGCTGGCCTGCTTGTTGGACGGCCGACGCAAGGACCGTTTTCCAAGGATTCGAGTGTCTTTCAAGACATTTTCCGATTTGTACAGACACCGACCCGGAATGATAGTCGGATTGACCGCGGCTCTGGTCTTGGTAAGCCTGTTTCTTGCAACGAAGGTTTCTTACGAGAAGAACCTGTTCAAAGTCTTCCTGGCTTCCAACATGGAATCCATGACTGTATCGGAACGGATTTCGCAGAAATTCGGAGCCAATTTCTCACGGCCGACCCTTCTGTCCTTCGATGTGGACGACTTCCAGGAAGGACTTATAATCCAGCGGCAATTGGACGCCATTCTCGAGGAGCTGATAAGAAAGGATCATCAGATCGCCTCGGTTGACTCCGTGTCATATTTGATTGCTCCGGCTCAAGTGCAGGAATCCAACGTCAAGGTGCTGTCGGAATTGCTGAAATCATGGCCGGCTCTCGGAACCGCTTTCGAAGACAAGGTAAGGCATTATGACCTCTCGGGCTCTGCCAGAGAAATCATGAGGAGGTCTTTTCAATGGGTCGAAAAGATAATGAAGGAGCTGGCCGCTTCAGACTTCAAGGAGCATGACCCGCAAGTAGATTTGGAGAGGTCATGGTATACGGCCAATATTCATGGAAAACATAGGTTTCTTACTCAGATACGCTATTCCCATTCCATCACCGACATGGATGAGCTGAAGCAGGCTGACGTCGGCCTTCTGCAGGCCGTGAAGGATTTGCCCGCCAAGATCAGCATCTCGGGCACGCGGCAGGCCATGGAGCAGATCTTATCAAGCCTTGTTTCAGAGCTGTTCAAGTTGGGTCTGTATGCGTATGTTTCAGTGGCCTTGCTCTTTTTAGTGGTCTTTCGGCATCCTCTCGGGGTCGGGCTGTGCCTGATTCCCATGACGGGGGCTTTTGTCCTCACTCTGGGGGTCATGGGCTTGCTTCGAATGGGCCTGCCGTTTTCCATCGTAGGGGTTGCGCCGTTGATTTTCGGCCTTGGAATAGACAACGGGATCCACGTGGTCATGGGGAGTCTCCAGAAAGACGGTTCAGTCGCCCAGGCCATGGCACGGGTTACGAGACCGGCCATACTGACCACGCTGACCGTCAGCATGGGTTTTGTGGCGGTGATAACCTCCAGGCACTATTCCTTGGAGTTTCTGGGATGGGCAATGGTCATCGGGATGGGGTTCACGATAATGCTGACCCTGACAACACTTCCTGCGTTGCTGTTTCTGCTTGAAGAGCGACGGAAGACGCAGAAGTCCGCTTAGACTTGGGCTCTCTGGAAGCTATCGCGAATATGGTGTCCAGGAGGTGAAAGACATGGCTGTGGACCGCGAAGGAATTCCACTTTCAGGAATGCTCCTGTTGGTGGTACTGTGCCTTCTTTGGGGCGCGAACATGGTCAGTATCAAGGTGAGCATCCAGGGTGTTCCGCCGGTAATGTCCGCAGCAATAAGATCGGCTTTTGCCGCCCTGATTCTTTGGGCTTACGCAAGGACAAAAAGCGAGAGGGTCTTCCTTGACGCGAGGCACTGGATTCACGGGCTGGTTCTAGGTGGCCTCTTCGGGACCGAGTTTCTGGTGCTTTACTGGGGCCCCAGATTTACCGACGTGTCCCGCGCGGTCATTTTCCTTTATTCCCAGCCCTTGTGGACCGCTCTGCTAGCTCATTTCTTGTTGCCCGATGACCGCCTTCAACCGTCCAAGAGCGCAGGAATGGTTCTGTCCTTCGTAGGGCTGGTTCTGGTGTTCGGGTCGCGTTCGAACGATCTGGGACCGCTTTACTGGGTGGGAGATCTCATGGAGGTCGTGGCGGGGTTTCTCTGGGCAGCTACCACCGTCTACATCAAGAAATTCATCTCCAGCAGAGAGGTCAGCCATTTCCAAACCTTGTTCTCTCAGCTTTTTTTCTCGATTCCGGTGCTGGTGGCGGGGGTGCTGTTGTTCGAATGGAATCAGCCTGTGGTCCTGAGCCCCGTCGTGGTGGGGGCCCTGTTCTATCAGACCGCTGTGGTGGCTGCTTTCAGCTATCTGTTCTGGTTCTGGATGATCCATCGCTACCAGGTGAGCCAATTGGCTTCCTTCACCTTTCTCACGCCTCTTTTTGGAGTGATACTCAGCGGGGTGCTTTTGCACGAGCCCTTGCCATTGATGCTTTGGGCAGGGCTGGGTCTTGTGGCCGGGGGGATATATCTGGTAAATCGTCCGGCAAGAGCTTACAGCGGTTGCCCAAAATGATGTCCTATTGGATGGCCGCCGCGCTGGAGGACTCCCTCACTTCGGACAACGCAGAGCCGTTAAATCTTCGTTCGGGAGTCCTCGAGGTCTGCGGATCGAACCAATCAGAAATCTTGGCAAGGGCTTGGATGAATCAGCCATCCTGCCGGCATTTATTGGCCCCTTGACCATGGGGGCGGCCTCTCGGCCCGACTACTCAGTCTATGCCGGGAATGCCTTGATACTGTGGTAGGGCGGGCCGGCAAATCCGCCCAGCGAGAATCAGCGGTCACCTCTCGACGGAGGCTTCCTTGGAACCATTGTGCGGTTATTCCCGACTGACCATTCCCAACGACTCCTCTTACCTGGACATCACTACACAATACGTCGGCGGGATTGCAGCCAAGTTCGGGTTCGATCACAGCGATACCCGAGACATAGAAAGAGCGGTATCCGAAGCTGTATCCAACGTGATCGAGCACGCGTTCGAACCGTCCGAGCACGCAACCATCGAGATCTCCTGCGAACGAGTGCCCCTTGGGATCAAGATAACAGTCCATGACAAGGGCCTGCCCTTTGATCCCGACCAGGCTCCGGAATGTCCCCTCCCGGAGGAAGCACTGACAAGTGCGGTTCCAGGGTGTGGGCTCTTTGTGATGAAAGAAGTCATGGACGAGGTCCACTTTCATAACCTGGGAATGGAAGGAAAAGCCCTGGTCCTGGTAAAGCATCTCAAAGATTCGGAAATCACTGACTATTACGAGGCTTGCGATCTCGGCCCATATGCCGTCCCTGAAGGAGACGAGCCAAGGTCACAGGCCGCCACGGAGATCGAGGTCCGGCCCATGAATCCGTCCGAAGCGGTGGAGGTCTCCCGGTGCGTTTATAAGGCTTACGGATACTCGTACGCCAATGATCTCGCCTACTATCCCGAGCGCCTGGTTCAACTGAACCGTAGCGGAGTCTTGTCTTCCGCGGTGGCGGTCACTTCCGACGGCCAAATCGCGGGCCACTGCGCCCTGATCAGATGGAATGGAAAATCCGCCATAGTCGAAATAGGAATGGCCGCGGTGAAGCCTGAATTTAGGTCACAGGGGATCTTCAAGCGCATCTCCCGATACTTGATGCAGCGAGCGGAGTCAGAGGGCCTGACCGGCATTTATGGCCAGGCGGTAACCAATCATACGTATTCTCAGCAGGTGGGTCACCGTCTGGGTATGAAGGACTGCGCGCTCCTGGTGGGCTTTGTGCCTCAGACCGCTTCCTTCAAAGGCATAACCGATCGTCTGGTCCAACGCGAGACCCTCGTGACGCATTTCATGTATCTGCAGGCGCCTGCCTCTGCAGTCTTGTATCCACCGGCCGCACACGCCGAGATGGTCCGCCGAATATACGCGCGCCTCGGTGTTTCACACGAAATCGGAACCTCAACTAAACCCCTTGATGACGGCCTCCCAAGCCAATCAAACGTCAGGACGCGTACCTTCAAGTCTCTGTCCACCGCGCGCATTGATGTGGAAGCCTACGGCCAGGATATTGTGATTCAGGTACGGGAGCGATTGAAAGACCTGTGTTTCAAACGACTTGACGTCATATATCTTTACCTTGACCTTCGAGATGCTCGTACGGCCGTATACGCGATGGAGTTCGAGAAGCTGGGATTCTTCTTTTCCGGGATTCTACCCGGTGCCTTACCTGGAGACGCTCTGATACTCCAGTATCTGAATAACGTACCTATTGATTATGACAGGTTGAAGTTAGAGGGCGAATTGGGCAGGGAACTGCTGGCGTACGTGAAGCACCTTGATCCGCACAATTAGCATGATTCTAGTCGGTTAGATACTAGAGCAGTTCTCGAAAGGAAACACGGATTGACCTGTGGGTGCCACTGCTGGCTCGTCCAGCAGTGCGACGTCATTCCGTGAAAACTTTTGAGAATCACTACAAACAGCAGAAGACAAGACTTCCGGTAGGTGCTACCGAGACTTCCATGACCCGACTGTCACAACGAACAATTAAATGCGATCCCCCCTTCCATTTCTCGACGGATGTGGTCCCCTCCGTTTAACCCCAATGCTGTTGACTTAAGGATAAGGGCATGGATCAGAGCCGTCACCCCGACGAAAGTCGGGGTCCAGAAATCCCGCGTGACGCGGGATTGGGGGACCTGGATTCCGGCGTCCTCCGGAATGACGAGTCACCGGCCTCGTCGAGAGACAGGTTACCGGACAAGATGCGTGCGGCTTAAGTCAACAGCATTGCCGTTTAACCCATCCTACCCGGGCTGCAAAGAAGCGGTGACCAGCGGAAGTTGCTAATATGTTCGGAGTTTTTGGGGAGGGGTCCTGGGGAGGGACTTTTTGCAAAAAGTCCCTCCCCAGCGCATTCACATAACGCTACTGGGTCTTCCAGTTTCGGATTTTCTCCAAGTATTCTTCGGGGAACTTCCAGAACATGGCGGCTTCCATGACTATTCTCTTGTATTCCCGCGTAGGCCAGATGTCTCGCCGGTTTCCCTTATTGGACCTGGCGATGTAGAGCCATGCCGGAATAGTCTTGCCGTCGGTCAAGCGTTCGACGGACACGCGGCTCTCCCCTCGTGAATAAAAATACGGATGGCCCTCTTTGCGATCAAATGCCTTGAGCAGCGATTCGTCGAATTCGATCAGGACGCCGACTATCGTGGAGTTTTCCTTGGGTTCCAGGTTTGCGGCACCGCCATAGCGCCCCTGGGAATAGAAATTCCACACAAAGTCATAGCCGTGGAGAACGGCGGGGGTTGCTTCCACCACCAGAGACGAATCATAACCGCCGGCCTCGAGCCACGACCTGAGGTCTGAGCGGTTCATGTTGGAGCCGTAAGCGAATACGTAATCATTTGCCATTTTTGCACACCAATCGTTATTCCGGGCGCTTACATGACGGAATCATGATGAGAATTGACACGGGCACTTTCGCTAATACTCCTAATCCTCTCTCTTGTCGAAGACCCTCTTGGTCTTTCGATCGCTTCGAGGAAGGGAAGCGTAAGGAACGATCTCAACCTCCGGAGTGACCAGTATTTTGCGCTTCACGGCTTCTTTTACCGCTGCCGCAATCTGCGCGTCCGATGAAGGATCCGAGTCGAGACTTCTTTCAGCTCTCAGCATCATGACGTCTTTGCCGTCCTTGCGCTTCAGTATAACTTGATACTCGCTTCCTATCCAGTCCATCCGGCTCAGTACGCTGTCAATCTGGCCGGGATACACATTGACGGCCCTGATTATGAACATATCGTCCGATCGGCCCAGTATCCTGTCGTGCCTGGGCAGGAGACATCCGCAGGGGCATGGTTCGGGCTTGAGCGCGGTCAGGTCCCGAGTCCTGTAGCGAATGAGGGGGACAGCCTCCTTGGTCAGCGTTGTTACCACCATTTCGCCGACTTCACCTTCGGGCACGGGCTCCAGAGTTTCCGGATCCAGGATTTCCAGGAGGTAATAGTCAGCCCAGTAGTGCATTCCGTCGTGCGCTGAGCATTCCAGGCCGGTACCTGGCCCGTAAAGCTCGGTCATCCCCGGAATGTCGTACATGTCCGTGAGGTTCAAGAGTGTCCTGATTCTGTTTCGCATTGCGTCCGAGGATCGTTCGGAACCGTAAATCATCTTCTTCAGGTTGATCTTGTCACGCACGCCGCGGCGTTCCACTTCTTCGGCCAGCAGAAGGCCCATAGACGCGGTGCAGCACATTACAGTGCTCTGGAAATCCATGAGGAATTCCATCTGCATCTCAAGGTTGCCGGGTCCAGCGGGGACGGCCATTGCCCCGAAATTCTCGCAGCCGAGCTGGAAGCTCGCTCCCGCAGTCCAGACACCGTACCCAACGCAGATCTGAACGCGATCCTCGGTAGAGAGCCCCGCCATTTCGTAGCACCTGGCAAAAAAGTGCGTCCAGTCGTCAATGTCCTTGCGCGTATAACAGAGCACCTTTCGCTTACCCGTGGTGCCGGAGGAGGCGTGAATCCTGACCACCTCGCTGAAAGGCACACACAATAGCGGGAAGGGATAGCCTTGGGCCAAATCGGAGGCGCTTGTGAAAGGGAGTCTCTTCAGATCGTCCAGGCTCTTAATATCGCCCGGGTCAACTCCGGCCTCTTCCAGCTTGGCTCTGTAGATCTGAGAACCCTGATACGCGTGATTGACCGTCCATTGCAGGCCCTTGAGCTGTATGTCGGCAAGCTCCTGGAGCGATTGGAACGTTGGCATGAAGCTTCTCATGAGGGTGCTCCGTATACTTGTTCTAACTCCGACCTTGTTCGCGGGCCGACCTCAGCCTTGCGGTTTCGGCCTCATTAGCCCAGAACGTGACCGAATCCACCGCAATTCCGTAGTATTCTGCCGCAGCCTCAACAGAGTGGATCTCGGAGCGGACCTCCCCGGCCATGTCGAAAATGCCTTGCAGGGCGGTAATTGACTGATCCATCGGCGTCGAAAGCACTTTGCAGGTCCAGGACTCACCGTTGGAGAGTGTCGGCAAGAAGTCGGTGAAGGTTCCTCCTACGTCAATACCGATCTTGTAGTTCATGACAGCCTCTTGGGTATTGTAGGAAAAACACTGCGTAACAAGGGTTGGGGGGAAGTCCTTTGAATATTAGAATGAAGCCGGGTCCGTGTCAATCTCCATGAGAGCTTGGGCGGCTTCGCACGGGCTTTTCGGACGGTAAGCATATTGACACCACCAAGTTTTCCAGTATGGCACCGGGTGCCTGGTAGCCTACCCGCGACGATTTCATCATGATATCGGCCGCGAGTATTTCCTCCATTAGCCGGGCGAGCTTCTCCAGCGGGAATCTCTGCGCATCCCTGAGCAGGAGATACAAAGGATAGTCCTTCATGGACAGGAGGTTGAATTTGCTCTTTCCCGCGGCCGCAGGGTGTTCTTGCCTGACCTTCTGGACGATCGGCAGGAACTTCTCGTAGGACATGCCGCGCTTCCACGAAGCCCTGAACCCGGTGAAGAGCAGTTCCCTGGCGGCCATGAGGCGTCTGATTTCGCCCGCTATTGCACCCAGGGTTTGCAGCGGATGGTCCACCATCTTCAGGTTGTCGTGCAGCGCAGGCAGGCATTTCTTCAGGTCCGCGGTACGTAGGGCGTTGGTCAGATCGTAGAAGGCGGCCTCATGGAAGTCCGAGAAGACCTCCTCGACGTCCCGGACAGTTACCTGCTCCCTGTCCCCCACATAGGCTACGAGTTTTTCCAGCTCGCCGTGAATCCTGCGCAGTTCCCTGCCGGCCCTGGAGTGCATTTTCTGGAGGGCGTCGCCTGAGATTTTCTTGCCGGATTTTGCCAGCGCATCGCGCACACGCTGCTCGAAGAACTCTTTGTCAAGTCCCGTGCCGTACCTTTCTTCACGGGGCACGCATTCCACAACCCTGCCTCTCTTCTCAACCGCCTTGAGCACTTTCTTCCGTTTGTCTATGCCAGGAGCGGTGAATATAAGTACCGTTCCGTCCGGAAACCTTGAAGAAACAATTTCGGCAACAGCGTCTTCGTCCCCAGCCGGCCCAACGGTCTTTCCCTCGCCCAGGAACGATCCGAGGACAGCCTGAATCGCGTCCCTTTCATCTGCAGAAGCTGATTCTCCCAGCACCTCCTTTGTCCAGTCCGGATCCTCCGCGGCCTGGGCCGCTTCGAGGCCCGCCACGGACAATAGCTGGCCCAAGCTTCGGAACGCGGCCTTACGGTCGCCTGATCTCCAAGAGTCCAGAGTCTTTACCGCCAGCTTTTTCTGGTCGGACCGGCCCATGAATATGGTTGTCCAGTCTACCAGGATCACGCGGGGTCCGCCGAAAAGAGACTGCGTGAAGAGGTGGTTGGAAAGCGCCCCTATATCGAGATTGTTCCCGTCAATCACCACCAGGTTGGTGTCGCGGAGGCCGGGATCGAGCAGTCCGTTCACCAATTGACGAACCCGCTCCTTGACCAGGAATTCGTCTCCAAGAAATAGATACACATCAGAGGGCGATTCTTCGGGCCTGGAATTGGAGGGTTGTTTCTTCATGAAACACCTGGGCACTACTTCTTGTACAGCTTTTTCAACCTGTTGATATGACCCCTTCCAAGTCCCTTCACTTCGCAGCCGAGTTGGAAATAAGCCTTGATCATGCCGTCATCCAGTATCCCGAAGCAGTCTATGATTGCAAGGGGGCCGCCCGCGGCCTGGACGACCTTCTCGGGTCCCAAGTCGAGGAAATGCTGGTGCCGGACCGCCAATATCATCACGTCCGCGCCTTTGAGAGCACTCCACAGGTCTCTCTCGATGTGCAAATCCTTCAGCTTTTTCTGGCTCCTGAAGAAACGACCGCGGCTCTTCCCAGGCGCGGGGTAGTAGTCCTGGGACTCGAATTCCCACCAGTGATCCACATAAGGATCGTGGACGCAAACCTCCGCGCCCATCTCCACCAGGCGACGAATGATTATCTCCGAGCCGCTGTTGCGCGTGTCGCCCACGTCTTCGCGGTAAGAAGCGCCCAGAAGCGTCACCTTGGAAGCAGCTATGTACCGTCCCATGTTCCGGAGGGCATCCCTCGCCAACTCCGGCACGTGGAGCGCCCTCGCGTCGTTGATGTTGATGGAAAGCGGCGTGATCTTGAAAAGGTCGTCCTCGAAACCCATTAGATGACGGTAAGCCCAGACCGCCAGCCCCCCGTCCTTGGGGAGGCAGTAGCCGCCGATGCCGGGACCCGGGAAGATAATGTTGGAATGGGTGGGACGGACCTTGATGGCTTCAATGACCTTCATCAGATCCACTCCGTTACGCTCGGCAAAAACGCTCCATTCGTTGAGAAAGGCCAGAATCGCAGCACGGTAGCTGTTCTCCACTATCTTGGCGGTTTCCGACTCCATGGGCCGGTCCAGGACGGTGAGAGGATAATTGTCCGTGTCTATGACCTCGCCGAGGAATTTCACCACCCGATCGCGGGATTCAGGGTTTATCCCGCTGCA
>Ga0172375_10013252_pt1 | contig 10247 bp, 5 predicted proteins | sample LakKiv1m_FD_114537 | JGI IMG/M metagenome (GOLD analysis project Ga0172375, IMG submission 114537) | Freshwater microbial communities from Kabuno Bay, South-Kivu, Congo - kab_092012_11.1m | ecosystem: Environmental > Aquatic > Freshwater > Lake | place: Democratic Republic of the Congo...
AAACAGTAGCATAAACAAACTTAAATTTTTTTTCTTTTATTTTTTTATTTTTTTCTTCTAATCCGCGAGAGCTCTCGAAGATTTTTTTAGAATTATAATTTTTTCCACATATACTCGCCTTTCGGCGAGTAGCCGAGCTTTCTATAATATTCTTTCACGCCGACTCCTGAAATAACAAAAAGCTCAGGAGCTTTTTGTTTTCTTGCAAGGTTTTCTGCCCCTTGCATAAGCCATTTTCCGAGCCCGCGGTGCTGAGAAATTTCAGACTTTGCTTTTTCTCCAACTTTAAGAGATTTGCCATAAACATGAAGCTCTCTGATAAATGCTTCATTTTTGTTGGTTATTCTTAATCTTGCCAAGCCAAACAATATATTATCCCTATTAATAATCTCCAGAAAATATTCAGCGCCGTTGCTTGCTTTGTATTTTGTTATTTTCAAGCTGAGTCTTTGATTTATTTTTTCTTTCGGCAGTTTATCTCTATATTCAAAGCCAATCTCTCTGAATCTTATCTCATTTATCTTTAAGTTTTTTCTTCTTATTTCTTCTTCTATGTCTTTTCTTAAATCTATTCTTTCTGTTCCTGCCACGAGAAATTCCGGAGGAATTTCTCTCATAACTCTCATTACTCTGCAATAGTTAGGAATTATCTGCATGATTTTTATTATTAATTCTTTAATTTCTTTTTCAGAATAGGGCTTGTATTTTCCTTTTTTGTAAAAATTTTCTAATTTTGCGCCTTTAATGACTTGGCAAGGATAAATTTTAAGCTGGTCTGGCTTGAAATCCTCGTTTTTGAAAAGAGTTTTGAACATTTGCAAATCTTTCTTCTTATTGCTTCCAGGCAAGCCAAGCATCATATGATAACCAATCTTAAAGCCTGCCTCTCGCAGAATTTTTGTTGCTTCAATTACATCTTTAACTTTATGGCCTCGATTGACTTTTTTGTAAATCTTATCATCCAAGCATTGAACTCCAAGCTCAACTCTTGTGCAGCCGAAACTCAATAACTCTCTGATTGAATTTTTATTATTAAGAATAGTGTCTGGCCTGCTTTCTATACAGAGAGCAACACAGCGATGCCTTGCTTTTTCGTTTATTTTTTTTGCTTGCTCTAAATTCTTGCTTTTTCTTTGATTTAGAGCATCATAACATAATTTTATGAAATCTTTTTTGTAAGAATCGGGATAATCGAGAAAATTTCCACCCATCACAATAAGCTCTATTTTATCTGTAGGATGGTTCATAACTTTGAAAGCATTTAGCCTGCTTTTAACCTGCTCAAGAGGATTGTAAGCAAGCCTTTCTGCCCTTAAAACAGGCGGAGATTTAGGAGTATAGCTTTGAGGAACATTTAAGCTCGGGCAGTAAAGGCATACGCCATGCCTGCATGGTTTCGGCTTGCACATTACTGCAATAGGAGTTACGCCTGCGAGAGTTTTTGAAGGCTTTCTTACTTCGTTCTTGTTTTTTGGAGGAAGCATAAATATAATGCGTATTAATGATTTATAAACATAAAGAAACTAAACACAATATGGGTCAAGAATATGTCTGGAATATAATCGCTGAAAAATGGGCAGAATTCAGAAATAAAACTCCGAGCGAAGTTCAAGAATTTTTAAAAAATAAAAAAGGCAAAATTCTTGATTTGGGGTGCGGCTCAGGAAGAAATATTATCCCTTCAGATAAACTAAAATATTATGGCATGGATTTTTCCTCGGAAATGCTGAAAATCGCTGAAAAAAATTCTTTAAACAAAAAAATCCCGGCAGTTTTCATAAAAGCAGATATTGGAAAAGAAAAACTGCCTTTCAAAAGCAATTTTTTTGATGCAGCAGTTTTTATTTCTGCTCTTCACTGCATTGAGCCTTCTGCTGAAAGAGAAAAAGCTCTTAGAGAGCTTTTTCGCGTTATGAAAAAAAATTCTGAAGCAATGATAACTGTATGGAGAAAAGATGCAATGATTGAGCAATGGAAAAATAAAAAGATTATGGATTTTAATTTTAATTACAAAGACTCGAAAGAAATGTTTGTAAACTGGAAAAAAGACGGCGTAAACTATGAGAGATACTATTATTTCTATGATGAAAAAGAGCTGGAAAGCTCTCTTAAAAAAGCTGGATTTAAAATTATAAAACCTGAGCTTAAAAATGATGATTTTCTTTCAAGAAAAAATATTGTTTTTTATATTAAAAAATCAAAAAATTAGTTCATAGGATTTCTTGATTGAATGTATTTTTTTATTTCAAATACGATAAAAATCGGGCACGATGCTAAAGTAATAATTAACAGCTCTTTTAAAGAAAGAGGCACAAATCCAAAGATGTCTGCAAGAGGCGCAAAATAAACAGCAAAAAGCTGAAGCACTACTGCAAAGAGTATAGAAAATACCAAGAATTTATTGCTGAACCAGCCTATTTTCCAGACGTTTCTTTCGCTTCTGCATGACAAAACCACAAACATTTCGCAGAAGACACCTGTGGTCAGGGCAATTGTCTGAGCTTTTGGAAGGTCTGTTTTGTAATAAACAGCAAAAAGCCCTATTGTTGCTATAAACGCAAGAACTCCTGCAATTAAAAGAAACATTCCAAGATTTGTAAGAATAGTCTCATTTTTGCTTATAGGCTTTCTTCTCATAATATCTCTGTCTGGCTTTTCAACGCTGAGAGATAGACTTGGAAGAGAATCTGTAATAAGATTCATCCATAAAATCGCGAGAGGCATGAGTGGCAGAGGCCAAGACATCAGAAGAGCAAACATAACCACAAAAATCTCGTCTACATTTGCAGCAATATGAGCCTTTATTGATTTTTTCATATTATCATAAACTCTTCTTCCTTCTTTTACCGCGCTTACAATTGATGCAAAATTATCATCAAGAAGAATAATATCTGAAACTTCTCTTGAGACTTCAGAGCCCCTTACCCCCATAGCAATTCCTATATGGGCTTCCTTCAAAGCAAGAACATCATTAACGCCATCGCCAGTTACAGCAACAATCTCGTCCTGATTTTTCAGCTCCTGAATAATCCTGAATTTTGTCTCAGGGGTTATTCGCGCAAAAATTGTTTTCTGCCTGACACAATCTTGAAAATCTTTTTCCGACATTTTTTCAATGTCAGACTCTTCAATGCTTCCACCGTCAAGCCCAATCATATTTGAAACAGCAACAGCAGTATTAAGAGAGTCCCCTGTAATCATCTTTATTTTTATTCCAGCCCTTATGCATTCTTTTATTGAAGATTCTACCTCTTTTCTTGGGGGGTCCATCACGCCCTGATAGCCTACAAAAATAAGCCCTGATTCTGCAAGCTCTTGCGCATAGCTTCCATGCATTTCCTTAAAAGCAAAACCAAGCACCCTCAAGGCTTCAGAAGCCATTTCTTCATAAACAGCAATAAGCTCGCTTTTTCTTTTTTCGCTTAGCTCTATAACTCTGCCATTAACAAGCTCATGAGAGCATTTTTTGATTAATATGTCTGGAGCTCCTTTTACATAGCTTATAGGATGAATTTTGTTTTTTCTTACAATAGACATCAATTTTCTCTTTGATGAAAAAGAATATTCTATTAGCCTTATTTCTTTTTCAGTTTCTTCTTTTTTCAAAACTCCTGCAATATCTGCGGACATCACAAAAGCTTTTTCTGTCGGGTCTCCGAGAATATCAATAATTTTCCCGCCAATTTTTTCAATTCTTGCGTTATTGCATAGAATTCCTATTCTTAAGAGCTGGTTAAGCTCTTTTATTTTAAGAGGGTCTATCTTTTTATTTTCTGAGTAAAATGAGCTGTTTTTTATTGAAAAACTTCGGCGATTGCAGTAAAGTTTTGTAACAGTCATTTTTTCTTCTGTCAAAGTTCCTGTTTTATCTGTGCAAATTACTGTTGTCCTCCCAAGAGTTTCAGCAGCAGGAAGCTTTCTTATAAGCGCAGAGTGTTTCTGCATCCTTTGAATCGCGAGAGCCATTGTTATAGCAATAACTGCAGGAACTCCTTCTGGAATAACAGATATTGCAAGCGCGATTCCTGCAAAAATCATTCTGTAAATATCTTCCCCTCTAAAGATTCCCAAAATTATAGACAATGCTGCAAGAACAATAACAACCAATGCAACTTTTTTTGAAAAATCATCCATCTTTTTTTCAAGCGGAGTTTTTTCGGATTTTATTTTTTGAACAAGCCCTGCTATTTTTCCAAATTCTGTATCCATGCCTGTGGCCACAACAACTGCCTTGCAGCTTCCATGAACAATCGTTGTTCCCATAAAAATCATATTTTCCCTATTTGCAAGCTCGGTATTTGGCTTCAAAATAGCAGAAGTTTTTTTCTGGGGAAAGCTCTCCCCGGTCAAAACAGCCTCGTTCGCTTCAAGCTCAAAATCTCTTATAATCCTGCAGTCAGCCATAACCTTATCGCCCTCTGAAACCTGAAAAACATCTCCCGGAACAAGCTCGTCTGAAAAAATTTCAACAAGCCTGTTGCTTCTAAAAACTTTTATTTTTGGGACAAGAAGATTTTTCATCTTCATAATTGTTTTTTCTGCCTTATACTGCTGAAAAAATCCTATAAAAGAGTTAAGCAAAACTATTGCCATAATTACAAAAAAATCAATATAGTGCTTTATTACAAATGAAAAAGCCGCTGCAAGAAGCAGGATAATTATGAAAACTGACTTGAACTGCTGAAAAAATATCTGGAACGGCTTTATCTGCATCAGCTGCTTTATTTCGTTTTTCCCGTATTGAGACAGCCTTTTTTTGGCTCCATTATCGGATAATCCTGCCTCATCGGTTTTAAGAATTTCAAAAACCTCTTCTTTGCTTACAGCATGCCAATCTGCCATAATTTAATAAGAATAGTTAATTTATAAAGTTAGCACATTAGAATCTTCTTGAGTCTCTTCTTCCGTGGAAATTGCCCCTTCTTCCTGAAAATCTGCTTCTTGAAAAATTTCTTCTGCCTTGGAATCTTCCGTGAGAATTATTTGACCCGCCTCTGAATCTTGGCTTGTGCTTGAATTCTATCTGCACTGCGGAAAATTCAGGAAGCTCTTCTCTTTTTATTAAATTAACATTTTCGCGCATGATTTTTCTGAAATTTTCATAATCTCTGCTTGCCACAATATTTACAGCCTTTCCTTCATGCCCTGCTCTTGCAGTTCTTCCGATTCTGTGAATATACTGGCCTGATTCATTTGGGGCGTCATAGTTGTAAACATGCGAAACTCCCTTTATATCAAGGCCTCTTGCAGCAACATCTGTGCAGACAAGAACATCTATGTCTTTTGAGTGAAATTTATCGAGGGCTTTTGTTCTTTTGTCCTGAGAGTATCCTCCGTGAATTGCCATAGACCTTATGCCCTGCAATTTTAAATTTCTATCAACAAAATCCGTGTTTCTCTGAGTATTGCAGAAAATCATAACTAATCCTGACTTGTCTTGCTTAAGGAGATGAACTAGCAATGCGAATTTCATATTATCCTGAACATCATAATAAATTTGGGTGAGTTTTGAGGGGTCTACTTGGGATTCTGCGAAAACTTCAACAGGGTCCTTCATATATTTTGACGCAAGATGCTTTATTTCCTTAGGAAGTGTCGCTGAAAACAAAAGAGTCTGCCTTTGCTTATTGCATCTCCCAATTATTTTTTCCACATCATCTATAAAGCCCATATCCAGCATTCTGTCTGCTTCATCAAGAACTAAAATTTTTATTTCAGAAAGGTCAAGTGTTCTTCTTTCAAGATGGTCTAAAATTCTTCCAGGTGTTCCTACAATTATGTCTGCCTGGCTTGCTTCTTTTATCTGAGGATTTATTGAAACTCCGCCATAAACAAGCGCGATGTTAAGCCGCTTGAATTTTGAGAACAATCTAAGTGATTTTGCGTTCTGCTCTGCGAGCTCTCTTGTAGGAACTAAAACAAGAGCTTGAACTCTGTTTTCATTTTCGCAAGTATTTATGATAGCTGAGCTGAATGCAAGGGTTTTTCCAGAGCCAGTTGCTGCGCCAGCAATAACATCTTTTCCAGAAAGGACAAGAGGTATTGATTTTTCCTGAATTTCTGTCGGTTTTTCAAATTTATGCTCTGCTATAGATTTCAGAATTTCCTCGCTGATGCCAAGATTTTTGAATTTTTCCATTTTATTTTCTTCTGATGCTTCCAGCATCTATGCTTCTTTCAATTTTAACACTAAAGGATCTCAATCGTATTTGCGTTCTGAGCGTCCTTTAATTGCTCAGAAATAGACTTGCTTAATAATTGCTTATTACTATCTATATTTTCGTTATTATTAAAAAAAGTGTATTTATAAGGCTTTGCCTAACGATATTTCATAAATATTTTTGCTCCATTTTTCTAAAAAAGAGTGTCTGGCGCGCGCTTTGAATCTATGATTTTTTAATCAAATTTTCCAATTGCATCCTATTATTTAAATTAAAAAAATTCTGCAAAATAAGAAAAAAATAATTATCTTGAATAATCGCCAAATTTTCTTCCGTCGATAAAATTTTTCCAGGAAATTAAAAATTTTGTTTTTTCAGAAAGATATTTAAAGAAAAGATGATTATTATAATCATAAAAAGAGAGGTTAAAATGGCAAAAAAGAAAGCAGGAAATAAAAAAAAGAAGAAATTATAAGAAATTTCTTCATAGTTTTTTAACTTTTAATTTTTTTTGTGCTGGCGGTTATTCTCAGTTCTATATCAGAATAAAAATAATTATTCCGAGTGAATGGAACATGAAGGTTAGTGCCGCAAGCGTCTTCAGCTTTATTTTTGTGAGCCCTGCAAGCATTATCACTCCGGCTTCATCAGGCATCGGCGAAGCAATGACAAACCCCGCGAATATATACAAAAGATACAGTTTTATTTTGTGCCTCAGAGTTTCCCGGATTAATAGAGACGCTGTCTGAATAATTCTTGTATTTACAGTAGTGCTTTCTGCAGGTGTCGCTTTGATAATCCTAAAAAGGGAAACAAAAGAGCTTAATCACAGCTACCGCAAGTAAATTAAATAATATCAAGAATAGTTTCCTAATTATATTCTGCAATTGAATAATACTTATATATTGATTTGATATCTAATTTTTATGAAAATAGGAATAATCGGAGGCTCTGGGCTTGATGACCCGAAATTTTTAGAGGATTTTGAAGAAAAAGATATTGAAACTCCTTATGGAAAGCCGAGCTCTAAAATTGTTTGCGGAAAACTTTTGGGAATTGATGTATGCATTCTTTCAAGGCACGGAAAAAAACATGAAATACCTCCGACAAAAGTCAACAACCGCGCGAATATATTCGCGCTTGGAAAGCTCGGATGCACGCACATAATTGCTACAACTGCGGTAGGCTCGCTGAGAGAGGAAATAGGAAGAGGAGATTTTGTTATAATAGACCAGTTTATAGATTTTACAAGAAGAAGAGAGCTGACATTTTATGATGATTTTGCAAACGGACCAAAGCATACTGGAATGGCAGAGCCTTTTTCAAAATTCCTCAGAAAAAAAATAATATCTGCCTGCGAGGATATTGGAATAAAATTTCATTCAAAAGGAACAGTAATAACAATAGAGGGCCCAAGATTCTCTACAAGAGCAGAAAGCAAGGTTTTCAGAATGTGGGGCGCAGACATAATTAATATGAGCATTGCTCCAGAGGCTATTCTTGCAAAAGAAGCAGGAATAGAATACTCAGCTATAGCAATGAGCACAGATTATGACTGCTGGAAAACAGACGAAGAGCCTGTAACTTGGGAAGCAATATTAGAGATATTTACTTCAAACGCAGAAAAAATGAAAAAACTTTTATTCAAGACAGTGGAAAAGCTTGGAAGCAATGATGATGAGTTAGTCAAGAGCAAAATAAGAACAATTCCGGATTTTCCTAAGAAAGGAATAATGTTCAGAGATGTTACAACCTTGCTTAAAGACGCAGAGGGTTTTCAGAAGATGACAGAAATATTTGAAAAAAGATACAGAGGCAAGAATATTGATTTAATTGCGGGAATTGAAAGCAGAGGATTTGTTATTGCTTCTGCTTTAGCTGCTAAATTAGGAAAAGGAGTTGTGCTTATAAGAAAACCTGGAAAACTTCCTGCTGAGACTGTGCGCGAAGAATATTCTTTAGAATACGGCTCTGATGCTGTTGAGATTCATAAAGATGCTATAAGTCCTGGACAGAAAGTTTTGCTTGTTGATGATTTGCTTGCAACAGGCGGCACTTGTAATGCTGCGGCAAATTTAATAGAAAAACTTGGCGGGAAAATTGTAGAGTGCGCGTTTGTTGTTGAGCTTCCAGAGCTTGGCGGAAGAAAAAAGCTTTCTAAATATCCTGTTTTTAAGATTGTTGATTTTGAGGGGGAGTAGATATTATTTTTTAAGATAGGCTTACGCAAATTTAAACTATAACATTAATGCCCCGATAACTTTGATAAATGTGGCTTCTATTTCTTTTATTTATTGCTAAAAATTTCTGAAAGCTAACTTAGGTTTAATTGCTCGCAGTGTTATGGTGTTGATAAACTTAACTTCTCACAGATGAACTTTTCTTCTAATTCATCAAATTATGCGAAGCACAAACTAAAACCCAACTTTTATAAACAACATTATTCTCTCAAAATAAGGTGTCAAAAAGAAAACATGAAGATACTATCATTACACTGCGACTACATAAAGTTCAAGCCAGTAAAGCCTGCTCTTAAAGGAGCAACACTGGAAAAAGCAGAAGAGAAGCAAGTGGAAGTAAAAGAGCCTCTTGTAATTTTCACAGCAATAGAAAAACAAGACGAGTCTAATAAAGAGATTCTCGCGGAGTACATAAAAAATATTCTTGACTTGCAAGACAAGACAAAAGCAAAAAGCATTGTGCTTTATCCTTATGCGCACCTTTCATCATCGCTTTCTGCGCCAGATTTCGCGAAAAACCTCATGGTTGAAGCTCAAGAAGAATTGAAAAAAAAGAAGATTGATGTTTCAAGGGCCCCATTTGGATTTTATAAAGAATTTGAGCTGAAGTGCAAGGGCCATCCTCTTGCAGAACTTTCAAGAATAATTGGTGTTGATACAGAAGCTCATGCTGGAAAAGTTGAGGTTACGAAGACGATGAAAACCGCAAAGAACACTTATCACGAGCCAGATTTGACTCCGTCACAAAGAGAAAACTTGTGGAGAATGATGAGCAAGGTCCACATGTCTGCGCCTCTTGGAGAAAAAGGCTTGAAAAGCAATGTTGAACTTGGAAAAGAATTGGATTTGTATATTGTAAGCGAGATAGTCGGAAAAGGCCTCCCATTGCTTACTCCAAAGGGCTCTATAATCAGAAGAGAACTGGAAAGATTTAATGTCGATGAAGAGCTGAAAAGAGGCTATGTTCATACTTCCACACCTATAATGGCAAAAGCAGATTTGTACAGAGTATCAGGCCACTGGCAACATTATAAGGATTCAATGTTTGTTCTGAATGTTGGCGATGAAGAGTTCGCATTGAGGCCAATGACATGCCCATTTCAATTTGTAATTTACAAAAGTAAGCCTAGAAGTTACAAAGAACTTCCAATAAGATATGCTGAACAAGCAGAACTTTTTAGAAATGAACAATCAGGAGAATTAAGGGGCTTGACAAGAGTAAGACAATTTAGCCTATCCGATGCCCACATTGTTTGTAAACCTGAGCAATTAGAAGAAGAATTTGGAAAAGTTGTTGATTTCATAAAATATATTATGAAAACTCTTGGAATTGAAGTTTGGTACAGATTCTCAAAATGGGATCCTAAAGATAAGGGAAATAAATACATTGATAATCCTGTTGCCTGGGAAAACTCGCAAAAATCGATGAAAAAAATTCTTGATAAACTTAAATTAAAATATGTTGAAGCAGAAGGCGAGGCTGCTTTTTATGGCCCTAAACTTGATTTGCAGTATAAAGATGTTTATGGGAAAGAAGATACATTAATAACTGTTCAAATTGATTTTGCTCTCCCCGAAAGATATGATTTAACATATCTTGATGAAAATAATAAATCTCAAAGACCTATGGTTATTCATCGTTCTTCTGTTGGTTGTATAGAAAGAACAATGGCATACTTGCTCGAGAAGACACAAGGAAGGCTTCCAACATGGCTATCTCCTGTTCAGGTTCGAGTTCTCAGTTTTACAGACAAAAATATAAAATCTGCTGAGAAGCTTTATGAAGAGCTTAGAGAAGCAGGAATAAGATGCGAGCTGGATATTGTTTCTGCCCCTGTTCAGGGCA
>Ga0172375_10013254_pt1 | contig 10246 bp, 9 predicted proteins | sample LakKiv1m_FD_114537 | JGI IMG/M metagenome (GOLD analysis project Ga0172375, IMG submission 114537) | Freshwater microbial communities from Kabuno Bay, South-Kivu, Congo - kab_092012_11.1m | ecosystem: Environmental > Aquatic > Freshwater > Lake | place: Democratic Republic of the Congo...
CGCGTGTAGACGCGGTCGATGCGAATGGCCACGTCGCAGCCTTCAGCCGGCCGTGCGCGCGCTGCCGCTCTCGCGCAGCCGCAACGGGTAGCTCTGTTTGTCGAACATCACGTCGCAGCCTTCAGCTGGCGGCGCGCGCTTCGACGATCTCGCGCAGCCGCGACGGGTCAATCGGTTTCTTGAAAATCACGTCGCGTAGACCTTCGGCCTTCGAGCGCTTGATGACGTGGTCCTTGTCGTAATAGTACGCGGTCATCAGCACCACCGGCAGTTCCGAGTGTCCGACGCGGATGCGGCGGAACAGTTCGTAGCCGTCCATGTCGGGCATCTGCACGTCGCTGATCACCAGGTCGAAGTGGCGCTGATCCAGGAAACGCAGCGCCTCGTTGCCCGACTGGGTCGTCATCACGTCGCACCCTTCGCCGGCCAGGATATCGGCCATCGACAGCCGCACGCCGTCGTCGTCGTCGACTACCAGCACGGTCTTGCCCTGCAGGTGCGCCGGCAGTCCGTTGGCGCAGGGCGACTCCTGCAGGGCCGGCCCGCTGTCGAGCCCGAGGTCGGTCATCAGGCGTCCGGGCATGTACTCGCGCAGCGCGTAGGAGCCCTCGGCTGCCATTTCGCCGACCCTCTCGACGATCGCCTGTATGCGTCGCAGTTCGCGCTTGACCGCGTCGATGCGTTCGTGTTCGCGGGGGTAGTCTTCGTGGCTGGCCTTGTGCTTGAGGTAGCGTTCGAGGAGTTCGACCTGGTTGACCAGGACTTCGAGCGGATTGTTGATCTCATGGGCGAGGCTGACCGCCAGTTGGCCGAGCGTGAGCAGTTGCTCGTGCTCGCGCAGGTCCTTTATCTCTTTGGCGTAGCCGATGCTGCCCTGCTCGCGGCCCTTCTCGTCGTGGATGATCGAGCCCGAGATTGCCACCGGTACGGCGTGGCCGTCCTTGGCCTTGAACTCGGTCTCGAAGGTCTTCACCTGGCCCTTGCCGCCGCGCATGGCCGCCATCACCCGGCGTGCCTCGTCGCCGTCGCGGTAGATGCGCACCACCGGCGTCCCGAGCACCTCGCGGGCTTCGTAGCCGAGGGTCGCCTGGGCGCCGCCGTTGTAGAAGATGACCGCGCCGCCCTTGTCCACCGCGATGATGATGTCGGGCGAAGTGTCGAGCAGGCGTTCGAAGTAGACTTTGGGGAGTTGTTTCAAAGCGGGTGCGCAACTGTGCGGGCCTGCCCGCTGACGCGAGCGCATCGTAGAACTGGGCGGTAGCGAGTCAAGGAGCCGCAGCGCGGCCGCGCCGCTCTGCAGATTCACGCGCAGAGGTCTGTGGATCTTTCCCGAGAGCGATCGCGCACGGCCTCGGCCGATCGCTGCCGCAGCGGTCCGGGCTACTTGGGCACGTTCTTCCAGTCGGCCAGGAACTTGGCCATGCCGATGTCGGTGAGCGGGTGCTTGAGCAGGGTCTGGATGACGCTGAAGGGGCACGTGGCCACGTCCGCGCCCATCCGGGCCGCATCGACGAAGTGCATCGGGCTGCGCACGCTGGCAACCAGGATCTCGGTGTCGTAGTCGTAGTTGCCGAAGATCTCGACCAGCGTCGAGATCAGTCCCATGCCGTCCTCGGAAATGTCGTCGAGGCGGCCAACGAAGGGGCTGACGTATGCCGCTCCGGCCTTGGCTGCGAGCAAGGCCTGGGAGGCCTGGAAGATCAGCGTGACGTTGACGCGGATGCCTTCGTCGCTGAGCGCACGGGTCGCCTTGAGGCCGTCAAAGGTCATCGGGCACTTGACGACGATGTTGGGGTGCAAGGCCGACAGCGCGCGGCCTTCGGCGATCATCTCTTTGGCTTCGGTGCTGATCACTTCGGCGCTGATCGGTCCGTCGATTTCCTTGCAGATGTCGGCCAGGACGTCTTCGAAGCGGCGCCCGGTTTTGGCGACGAGCGAGGGGTTGGTCGTGACGCCGTCGATCACGCCGAGTTGGTTGGCCTCACGAATCTCTTTGATATCAGCGGTGTCGATGAAGATTTTCATTCGTTTCCTTATGTAATGGCGGGCCTTGGGCCGGCTTAGTCGGCCCTGAACAACATCACCTTCTTCTTGTCGGGGGTACCGGCGAGCAGCGAGGAGACCGTCGATCCGCAGACCGGGTGGACGTAGGCCGGGGCCAACTCGGCCAGCGGCAGCAGCACGAACTTGCGTGCGGCGATTTCGGGGTGGGGGACCTTCAGCATGCGGGTGTCGATCGTTTCGTGGTCGAACAGAAGGATGTCGAGGTCCATTTCGCGCGAGACCGCGACTTTGACGGCCGGCTTTTTCTGATCCTTCGCGTGGGCTTTCGTAGGAGCTTTCTTGGTGTCTTTGGCCGGGTCGCGCTTGCGGCCGAGTGCGATCTCGATCTTCTGGAGTTCCTTCAGCAGCGCGGCGGCTTCCATCTCGGTGGCCACTTCGATCACGCCGTTGAGGAACCAGTTACGCGCCTTGCCGTGCGGTTCGCTCTCGTAAAACGACGATTTCCGGGTGATACGGGTGCTCGGCAGCGCAGAGATTTTCTCCAGCGCTGTCTTGTAGTTGCGCACGCGATCTCCCAGGTTGGTGCCGATCGCTATGTAGGCCGTGTGGCTCACCAGCGAAGTTCCCGTGCCCGGCGGTATAGCGGTTTGGCAGGGTTGTGCGCAACGCCTTCGATGTGCGGACGCGCCGGTGTCAGGCGCCGGTCAGGCCGAGGACGCCCTCCATAGGAGGCCGCAGCACGAAGTTCTCGCCCAGGTAGAAGGAGGGTGTCAGGTGCCGGTCAGGCCGAGGACGTCCTCCATAGAGTAGAGGCCGGGGCCCTTGCCGGCCAGCCAGTGTGCGGCTCTGACAGCTCCTGCGGCCAGGCAGTCACGCGAGGAAGCGCGGTGTACCAGTTCAAGCCTCTCTCCGGTGCCGAGCAGCATCACGCTGTGCTCGCCGACGTTGTCGCCGCCGCGCAACGCGACTACGCCGATTTCGCCGGCCTTGCGCTCGCCGGTCAGGCCCTGGCGGGCCAGCGTCATGGCCTCGGCCGGGTCGACGCCTGCGGCCTCGGCGGCCGCCGAGGCCAGTGCTAGCGCTGTGCCCGATGGCGCGTCCTTCTTCTTGTTGTGGTGGATCTCGACGATCTCGACGTCGAAAGCCGGACCGAGGCGGCGCACCGCTTCGCGCACCAGGCCGAGCAGCACGTTGACGCCGACGCTCATGTTGGCGGCCATCAGGATCGGGATCTGCGCGGCCAGTCCTTCGATCTCGGTGCGTTGTGCGGGTGAGAGGCCGGTGGCGCCGATGACGATTGCGGTATTGGTGCGGGCCGCTGTGCGCGCGTGCTCGACCGCGGCGTCGGCGCTGGTGAAATCGAGCGCGACTGCGCCGCTGATTGCGGCCGCCTGATAGTCGTCGGTGACCACCACGCCGATCGGGCCGATGCCGGCCAGGTCGCCCGCGTCGCGGCCGAGCAGCGCAGAGCCCGCGGCCTCGATCGCGCCGCTCACCCGCGTTACCGTGCCGGCCTGCGCCAGTGCGACGATGCGGCGGCCCATACGGCCGCCGGCTCCGAGCACCACGAGACGGACGCGGTTCACCGCACGCTCCGGCGGTTGTTGCCGAGGTCTGCGTTCACGCCGGCACCAGCCCCTGCGCTTTCAGCACCTCGGCAAGAATCCGGCGCGGCGCTGCCGACAGCGCCGTGAGCGGCAACCTGAGTTCGTCTTGGATGCGGCCGGTCATTGCCAGCGCCGCCTTGATCCCGATCGGGTTGGTTTCCAGGAACAGTGCCTGCATCAACGGCAACAGCCGGTAGTGGATCTTGCGCGCCTCGGCGTAATCGCCGACGGCGCAAGCGCCGACCAGCGCCTTCAGGCGCTGCGGCACCAGGTTGGAGACCACGCCGATCACGCCGTGGCCGCCCATCGCCATCAGCGGCACAGTCACCGCGTCGTCGCCCGACAGCACGCAGAAGTCGGCGGGACAAAGTTGAAAGATACGCAACCACTGATCCACCGATCCCGAGGCTTCCTTGATGCCGACCACGCCCGGGATGTTTGCGAGTTCGGCGACGGTGTCGGGCGCGATGTTGACGCCGGTGCGGCCCGGAATGTTGTAGATGATGAGCGGCAGGCCTGCGGCTTCGGCTACAGCCTTGTAGTGCGCGACGTGGCCGCGTTGCGTGGGCTTGTTGTAGTAGGGGCTGATCAGCAGCGCGCCGTCGGCGCCGGCGTCGGCAGCGGCGCGCGTGAGTCTGCACGCCTCGCTAGTGTTGTTGGAGCCGGTACCGGCGATCACCTTGATGGCACCGGCGGCCTGCTCGACCGAGATCTTGATGACACGTTCGTGTTCATCGTGGCTGAGCGTGGCCGATTCGCCGGTGCTGCCGCACGGCACGATGCCGTCGATGCCGGCGGCGACCTGTTCGTCGATCAGGCGGCGCAGCGCCGCTTCGTCGATCTCACCGTCGCGAAACGGTGTCACCAGCGCGGTGTGGGTCCCTTCAAACATGGCGTCCTCGATTCTCGTCGGCGGCCGTGGTTGCTCGCTTCACCGGTCACGCGCCGCGGCCGAGGTGCGCATCCGGGATGTCGATGGTTGCGGAGAAGACTTCGACGGTCGGGCCGGTCATCACCACGCTGCCGTTTTCACGGTACTCGATCTCGAGGTCGCCGCCGCGCAGGTGGACGTTGGCGCGCCGCTTAGAGCGGCCGGTCAGCACCGCCGCCACCACCACCGCGCAGGCCCCGGTGCCGCACGCCATGGTCTCGCCCGAGCCTCGTTCCCACACGCGCATCGTCAGGTCGCTTGCTGAATCGACGCGTACGAACTCGGTGTTGACACGTGCCGGGAAAAAACGGTGATGTTCGAAGCCGGGTCCGATGCGTTCGAGATCGAGATCGCGCGGATCGGCGTCGAAGGTCACGCAGTGGGGATTGCCCATCGACACGCAGGTGACGTGCCAGGTGCGTCCCTCGACTTCGAGTTCGCGGTCGATCTGCCGGCCGTCGGCGTCGACCGGGATCTTGCGTCCGTCGAGTTCGGCCGCTCCCATCTCGACGGTGACGCGTTCGACCAGGCCGGCGCGGCGCAGCAGAGTCAGGGTCTTGACGCCGGCGTCGGTTTCGACCTCCAGCACGTCTTTGCTGGTCAGTCCGTGGTCGGCGACGTACTTGGCCAGACTGCGGATGCCGTTGCCGCACATCATGCCGCGGCTGCCGTCGGCGTTGTACATTTCCATGCGGAAGTCGGCGACCTTCGACGGGTACACCAGGATGAGACCGTCGCTACCGACGCCGGTGCGGCGATCGGACACGACGCGCGCGACTTCGGCGGCATCGTCGATGCCGCTGGCCGTGCAATCGACGAATAGGTAATCGTTGCCGCAGCCGTGGAGCTTGGTGAAGGGAAGATTCATCGCGGATCCGTATCGTATCGTATCGTGTCGTGTCGTGTCGTCGCAGCGCCGGTGCGCGCGTCGATTCGAAGTGGGATACAACGGCGCGCCGATCAAGGCCAATGGCCGCCACCGTTGCTGCGCGCAACGTATCGGCTCGGCGATGCCGGAGTGATCGGCGGGCCGCTGGGCCGGCGCCGGCCCGCAGCCGGCGCGCTCGCTTGCAGCGCCGGCTGCGGGCCAACTGGCGCGCTGGCTCGCTCAGACCTTGGCGAGATTGGCGGCCGCGAAGTCCCAGTTGACGAGGTCGGCCAGTAGCGCCGCGACGTAGTCGGCGCGCCGGTTCTGGTAGTCCAGGTAATAGGCGTGTTCCCAGACGTCCAGTGTCAGCAACGGCCGCATCCCTTGCGTGAGCGGATTGTCGGCATTCGCGGTCTTGACCACTTTGAGTTTGTCGCCGGCCTTGACCAGCCAGGCCCAGCCGCTGCCGAACTGCGTTGTGGCGGCATTGGTCAACTCCGCTTTGCAGGCGTCGAGACTCCCGAACGAGGCGTCGATGGCTTTCTTGAGCGCGTCGGGCGGTGCTCCGCCGCCCTTGGGGCGCAGGCTGTTCCAGTAGAACGCGTGGTTCCACGCCTGCGCCGAGTTGTTGAAGATCGCCGCTTTGTCGGCGATGCCGGCGCTGGCGACCAGGATCTTCTCAAGCGGCTGTCCGGCGAACTCGGTTCCCGCGGTCATCTTGACGACGTTGTCGACGTAGGCCTTGTGGTGCTTGCCGTAGTGGAAGCTGATGGTGTTGGCGCTGATGACGGGCTCCAGCGCGTTGGTAGCGTACGGCAGCGCGGGAAGCTCCAGCGCGTCGGCGGCCGCCGACGCGGTTGCGCGCCCGGTCATTGCGACCGCTGCTACCGCCCCGGCCGTTGCACCGATGAACTGCCTTCTGGTGAGTCCGCCGTCTTTGTCTTCGTTGTTGTCTTTGGTCACGGGTCTACTCCTTCGCGAGGGAGGCCTGAGGCGATCCCTGCAGGTCTGGGTGTGCCGCCCCGGCGCCTCGGATCCACGGGTTCTGCGCCGAGCAGAACCTCGAACGGGCGGCGTCGGGAAATCGGGCCGCCGGGCGGTCCGCGGCTTTGCGTGAGTCAGTCACGGCGCCGGCAGCCTAGTCCTGCCGGCGTTGCTTCGCGACCGCGTGCCGGCGCGTTCGTTCCCATCCGTGCCCGGGCGTGATGGACTGGGCGGCACTCCCGGCACACACTCCGGCCGATGCGACCGATGTGTGTCAGCGAAGCCGAAGCCTCCGAGGTGGCGGCTGCCGTCAACATCGCGCTGTTGAGTTACAGGAGGGGGCGCGCAGATCGGCCTCAACTTGAAACCGCTTTCCCAAGACCAAGCACTCCGATGTTGAGTTACAGCGGGGTCGCGCGGGCCGGCCTCAACGCCAACCGCGGGGCGGTTGCCCACAGCGGCCTGCCGCGTGCGTGCCTCGAGGAGAGCTTCGCCGAAGTTCTCGGGATTCTCTGAGCCGCCGATGGAGCAGAAGCCAGCATCGGTCAGTCGGGTCACGCGGGCCCGCTTTTCCAGAGCGGTCCGCGAGTTCGCGATTTCGGAGGTCGGCGGCAAGGCCAGGGTACTGTTCGCGGCGCTGATGGGGTTGCTGCTCGGCATCAACGGTCTGAACGTGGTGTCGAGTTACGTCGGGCGCAACTTCATGACCGCGATCGCGCATCGCGACATATCGGAGTTTCGTCTGCAGGTGGTGCTCTACCTGGTGGTGTTCGCGGTCTGCACCGTGGTTGCGGTGTTCCAGCGCTACACCGAAGAGCGTCTTGGGCTTCTGTGGCGTGCGTGGCTGACACACCGGTTGGTCGGGATCTATCTCGAACATCCGATCTACTATCGGCTGACCGACCACGTTCTGGAGAACGGAGAAATCGCCAACCCGGACCAGCGCATCGCAGAGGACGTCAGGGTCTTCACCACCACCACGCTGTCGTTCGTGTTGATGGTACTCAACGGGGTCTTGACGGTGGTGGCCTTCTCCGGGGTGCTGTGGTCGATCAGCCCGTCGTTGTTCGTCGTCGCGGTGGCCTATGCGGCGATCGGTTCGGTGGTCACGGTCGCGCTCGGCAGCCGCCTGATCGGCCTCAACTCGCGCCAGCTCGACCAGGAGGCCGACTTCAGGACCGAACTCATCAACCTCCGCGAGAACTCCGAATCGATCGCGTTGCTGCGTCACGAAGCGCGGCTCGAGGAACGTATCCTGCGTCCGCTCGGCGCTCTGACGATGAATCTGCTGAAAATCATCGCGGTGAACCGCAACCTCGGCTTCTTCACGACCGGCTACAACTATCTGATCCAGATCATTCCGGCGCTGGTGGTGGCACCGTTGTTCATCCACGGCGACGTCGAGTTCGGCGTGATCACACAGTCGGCGATGGCGTTCTCGGCGCTGCTCGGCGCGTTTTCGCTGATCATCACCCAGTTCCAGTCGATCAGTTCGTTCGCGGCGGTGATCTCGCGGCTCGGAGCCTTGGCCGAAGCCGCCGAACAGGCCCAGTCGGCGTCCGCGTCTGCGATAGAGATACGTCACAGTCCAGACTGGATCGAATACGCGAACCTGTCGCTGGCGTCGAGGGGCGACGGCAGTTACCTGGTGCGCGACCTGACGCTGACGGTCGCGCGCGGCACGCGTCTGCTGGTGCTGGGACCCGACGACGCCAAGATCTCGTTGTTCCGTGCGACGGCGGGAATCTGGGATTCGGGAAGCGGAACCATCGTCTGCCCCGATGCGCCGTCGATCTTCTTTCTGCCCGAGAAACCGTATCTTCCGCCCGGGACACTGCGCGAGTTCATGGTTCCCGCCAGCCGCAACACGATGCTCGCGACCGACGCTATCGCCGGTGCATTGAAAGCGGTCGGTGCCGAGGCGATCGTCGAGCAATCCGGCGGGCTCGACGTCGAACGTCACTGGGACGATCTGCTGTCGCTCGGCGAGCAGCAACTGCTCGGCTTCGCGCGCGTCGTGCTCGCGTCTCCGGTGTTCGCGATCCTGGACCGGGTCGGTACCGCTCTGACGACCGCACGAGTCGAACTGCTGCTGGCGGTCTTGGACGAGCATTCGATCTCCTACGTGCACTTCGCCGAAACCGAAGCCGACGCCACGCGCGAACACTACGACGCAGTGCTCGAACTGGCCGGCGACGGTAGCTGGACATGCACGCACACCGGCGCGGATTCAGGCCTGAAGCCGATCGCGTGAAGCCGATCGCCTACCAGGCACGGCGCAGCGTCCGCACCCCCCGGGGGCTGGTACACGGCTTAGAATCCGCGGGTGCGTAGACTCTACGGCCCGGCTTCGTCGGCAGTTTCGCCGACGCGGCCCGCAATCAACGATACGATGCTCGACCCGGCAGTTGGTCTGGAGCCGGCGCTGCGCCGGCCCGATCCGCTGTGCACTTAGCCCCAATGCCAGTAACTCGAGAGGCTCGGCACGGGCAGGAGTCTTGCGCCGAGTCAAGATTCTTCAACAATTTTGCCACCGGCACATTCTCCGTCGGCACCACGATCGCCTCGAGTTGCTGGCATTGCACTTAGCCCGGACTATTTGTGAACGCTTGTCGCGAGAGCGCCAAAGGTGCGCCAGCTCGGGCCGCGCGCAGCGCTGAGCAACGCAGGCGTACTTGCAGTACGTCGAGGAGCGAAGCGCGAGCACGGCCCGAGATGGCGAGCATTTGGCGGTCGTAGTAGAGGGTTTCACGAATAGTCCGGGCCAGGCGATCGAGGCGGCTTGCAACCGGCACGCGGAGGGGGGTAGGTTGCCGCACTCGCGCGTCCGCGTGTGGCCTTTTGGGCGGGACTCGTCGTAGCTTCGAGTGCCACGACGCGAGGTATGTCGCGAGCGATGCACCGATAGGGTAAGTGGATTTCTCAGGGGACCCCGCGGGCAGCGGGCCGTTCGGTGCGCGAGTGACGGCAATCAACCGAGGAGGGAGACATGCAACAGACTATGGCGACCAAGATGGCCGCGGTATTGGCGGCGGCGGTACTGAGTGCGGGGACGGCGATGGCCGAACCGGCCTCGGGGCAGACGTGCGAGGCGAGCAACGCCGATGCCGTCGGCGCCTACGAGGCGTGCCTGGCAAAAGCCGACAAGGCGTACGTTTCGACCGGCGATGAGACGAAGTACTCGGAGCGGGTTTCCGAGTGCACGGTCGCTCTGGCCGCTGCGCTGGACGAGCTCCAGGCGGCAGCGGGGAGCGCGTGCGCAGCCACGGAAGCCGCGACGTCGCTGCTGGATTTCGCCGATGCCTACCGGCAGCGCGTAGCGGGTGGGGCCGCCGACGCCGTCTACAGACCCGCGGCGCGGCCGCTCGAGACCGGGCAGACGCTCTGTTACGACAGCGCCGGTGGGTTGATCGCGTGCGTCGGCAGCGGACAGGACGGCGCGTTCACGAAGGGCGTCGCGCGCAGCTTCACCGACAACCACGACGGCACTGTCACCGACAACGCGACGGGTCTGATGTGGGAGAAACTGTCGGACGACGGTTCGATCCACGACAAGGACAAACAGTACACGTGGACGAACGCATTCGCGGGAAAAGTGGCCGCGCTCAATTCCTCGCAGTTCGCGGGTTACGAAGACTGGCGGGTGCCTAACGCGTTCGAAATCTACTCGCTCGCGAACCTCGGCAAGGCACAAATGGCCACCTACGAGGCATTCGGCAACGGATGCAAGAACGGTTGCACGGTGACGACGTGCAGTTGCACGAAGTGGGACGGCCGTTACTGGTCGTCCACTACCAACCGATCCGACCGCCAGCAGGCCTGGCACGTGGGCTCCGGCACCGGCGACGTGTC
>Ga0172375_10013258_pt1 | contig 10244 bp, 10 predicted proteins | sample LakKiv1m_FD_114537 | JGI IMG/M metagenome (GOLD analysis project Ga0172375, IMG submission 114537) | Freshwater microbial communities from Kabuno Bay, South-Kivu, Congo - kab_092012_11.1m | ecosystem: Environmental > Aquatic > Freshwater > Lake | place: Democratic Republic of the Congo...
GTTAAAGAACTACAGGGACAACGGGCTTTTGCATTTTTACCTGGGCATGGCATATGACGCGCAAAAGAACTCGCCCATGGCCCTGCAGGAATTAAAGGAAGCTATAAAGTATGACCAGACCATCCACGAGGCGTATAATTACCTCGGATATATGATGGCAGAGCAAGGCAAGGACCTGGACCAGGCCGAAATATATATAAAGAAAGCTCTTGAGCTGGACCCGGGAAATGCCGCGTACATGGACAGCCTTGGGTGGGCATATTATAAAAAAGGGGAATTTAAAAAAGCGTTCGAAGAACTTGAAAAGGCCGCCAAGGGCGAGCCGGATAATGCCGTGATCCGTGACCATTTGGCTAAAGCGCGGGAAAAGGTCGGCGGGGCCAGGTAAATAAGAAAGGGTGAATTATGGCAAATAGGCCGGATATGACATTTTTAAAAAAGAAAGCGGTCAATATCCGCAAGGATATAATAACTATGCTTTACCACGCCGGAAGCGGCCATCCGGGAGGCTCTCTTTCGCTGGCAGAGATATTAACGGCGCTTTATTATTATGCCATGCGCCATGACCCCAAAAACCCTTCATGGCGGGAACGCGATAAGCTCCTTCTTTCCAAAGGCCACGCATGCCCTGCTCTTTACGCGATACTTGCAGACCAGGGATATTTCCCTCATGAAGAATTGCTGACGCTAAGGAAATTCGGCAGCCGCCTGCAGGGGCACCCGCAGCTGGGTCTGCCGGGCGTCGAGATATCCAGCGGATCTCTCGGGCAGGGTTTATCGATCGCCAACGGCATGGCCCTGGCCAACAGGATGGACGGCATAGATTCCAGGATATACTGCATTATGGGCGACGGCGAGACCAACGAAGGGCAGGTCTGGGAAGCCGCCATGACCGCCAGCCATTATAAGCTGGACAGCCTGTGCGCGATAGTCGATTTCAATAAATTACAGATAGACGGTAAATGCTGCGAAGTCAAGGACATGACCTGTTATGACGCGAAATGGAAAAGTTTCGGGTGGGAGACGATAGAGGTCGACGGCCACGATGTCGGACAGCTCATGGACGGGTTCGACAAGGCAAGGGCCGTTAAGAACAAACCCACGGTCATTCTCGCCCATACCATAAAAGGCGCGGGCGTTTCGTTCATGGAAAATAAAGCCGAATGGCACGGGGTTGCGCCGAAGAAAGAAGAGTATGAAAAAGCCATTCGGGAGCTGGACCAGACTTTGGCAAAAATAGGGTAATTTAAATAAGGAGCGTTCCGATGAAAGTATTCATGATGTGGTTCCGGGAGAATAAGGTCAAAATAATAATTCTCATAGGAGTACTGGGGCTTTTGGTCCTTTCGATCGTCGGACTTATGTCATTAGAGTCCTTCTACCGGAAGATGACGCTGGCGACGTTGCCCCTTCAGTTCCTTATGGTCGGGGCGAACGCGAGTATCTTCGTATTCATGTACCTGTATTTCCTGCAGGGCGGTTTCGCGAAACTGGACAAGGCCCCCATCAAAGGCAAGGACATAGAGATCAAATGGAAAGACGTTGTCGGCATGGAAGATGCCAAACAAGAGGCCTGGGAGATGGTCCAGCTTATCCGCGACCGGGCGAAGCTGATGAAGATCGGCGGCAAGGTCGTCAAGGGGCTTCTTATGGTAGGGCCCCCGGGATGCGGTAAAACATACATGGCCAAAGCGATAGCGACCGAGGCGCGGCTGCCTTTCATATCAATGTCAGGAAGCGAATTCACCGAGGTTTTCGTCGGCGTAGGAGCATCGAGGGTGCGTAAGCTTTTCCAGAAAGCGCGTTCTTTAGCTGACGGATACGGCGGCTGTATCATATTCATAGATGAGTTGGACGCGATCGGGCGGCACCGGCAGCTGTCATGGGGCGGCGGCGGGCAGGAGACCAACGCGACGCAAAATCAGCTCCTTGTAGAGATGGACGGGCTTCGCGAAAAAGGCGGCAATGTGATAGTCATAGGGGCGACCAACGCCTCCGAAGACTCTCTGGACGCGGCCCTTCTCAGGCCGGGCCGGTTTGACCGCAAACTCTACGTCGGCCTTCCGGGGCTAGAGGACCGGGAAAAGATATTCGAGTATTACCTGACAAAGATCAAGGCGGACACGGATATAGATGTCGGCAGGCTTGCCAGGCGATCTGTTTACAAGTCACCTGCGGACATAGCCAACGTTGTCATGGAGGCCGCGCTCATATCGACTCGTAAACGTAAAGAGCTCGTAGGCATGAAGGAGCTTTCCGAGGCGTTCGAGCGCATTGAGCTGGGGATCAAGCATAAGGTATCCATGAACAAAAAAGAGCGCGAGATGACCGCCTACCATGAATCAGGGCATCTTATGGTCACTTATCTTATCCATCCTACGGACGATGTGTTCAAGGCTTCCATCATCCCGCGCAAGGGATCGCTTGGAGTTGTGTACCACTCGCCTAAAGAGGAATTCCACACTAAATCACGCGACATGCTTTTGGCGGATATCAAGGTCGCTTTGGGCGGATATGTGGCGGAAAAGACCGTGTTCGGCACTACGTCGACCGGGGTCTCTTCTGATTTTGCCACTGCCATGAAGATCGCTCACATGATGGTGTGGAGGCTGGGCATGGGCGAGTCCGGGTATACAGGCGATTATACGCAGATACCCCCGGAACAGCTTTCCGACAGCATCAAGACCAAACTTAACGAGGATACTAACAGGATATTGCGCAGCGGCATTGATGAGGTCGAGACGCTCCTTAAGGCTGAGCGGCCGATCATAGACCGCTTCGCGCAGGAGCTCCTGCAGAGGGAAGAACTCGATTACGACGAGATCGAAGATATTTTTAAGCAATACAATAAAACAAAACGAACGATGTCGATCAATTGAGCTGATCAAACTACAATGAATTTTGTCCGTCTAATACTGGTGTGCGCCATAACCCTGTCCCTGGCAGGATGCGGTCCGTCTTTTCCCAAGGCGAACCTGGCCGGCGAGATCGTGAGCCTCTGTAAAAAAGAGTATAATATCGACATAAAGACAGAGGTCATCGGAAGGACCCTGGCTGTTTATGTCCCGATGCCGACCCTTTTTGATATAACCTTTGCCATAGACGAAAAAGCCCAGGAGATGATCCAGAACGTGCTTCTGGCGGCCTCCCGGGTCTCGCTGAGCACGGATGCGGACCTTCTGTTCTATTGCGTTATAGCCCAGGACGTGCGCCTGCCCGAGATCCAGGTCATTATCATAAAATATATCGATGATGTAAAGCGCGCTTTTTATACCGACATATCGCGGGATGAGTATTTTAAGCGCACGATATTCGATATCAATATCAATCCCCAGTCCAAAAAAGAACAGACCATCAAAGAGATCTTCAAGAAATACGATCTTGATCCCCAGTGGGAAGAGCAGGTGCTTGACGAATTTTTCAGGACCTCGCCCCTTGACCTTAAGGATTTCGGGTACTGGCAGAACCGCTTTTACGTTAAAGACATAACAAAGCCGGAATTTTTCGCCGAACAGATCGCCTACCGGGTGAAGATGCGGATGCGCGAGGACAAGAAATTGTCCGAAAAATTCATTACCAAAAAAGTCGATGGGTCTTACGAGAAGACCGGAGCAGGCGCGGATTTTTACATTAAATTCGATATCCCTACCTCGGATCTCTTATCCGCCGTGGGGCAGGTATCAGATATCCGCGAGGTCTTCAGGATCATTGTGGACGAAGCGGCGGATTGTCTTTACGGCTACAAATTCGAGGATTTCAATACCGTCAAGATATTTGATGTGAACAGTAACGCGCATTTGCTCCTGACAAAGGAGAATATTTATTTGTATCAGCGGAACCGTTTGAAGATGGACGCTATATTGAAGGGCATACAAGGGATCGGAGGCGCTTAGGATGAAGACTATGAGTGAGAAATTGCAGATGGTTCCTACCAGAGACGGTTTCGGCAAGGCCTTGATCGAGCTCGGAAAGACCAACAAAGATGTTATCGTGCTGTCGGCTGACCTGACGGATTCCACGCGCGCGGCATGGTTCAAAAAAGAGTTCCCTGACAGGTTCTTCAGTTTCGGTATCGCCGAGCAGGATATGTTAGGGGCCGCCGCGGGTTTTGCGCTGTCGGGCAAGATACCATTCGCCTGCACGTTCGGGGTCTTTGCCAGCGGACGCGCCTGGGACCAGATAAGGATATCGGTCGCGTATATGGGATTGAATGTAAAAATAGGCGGCACCCACGGCGGTATATCTGTAGGGCCGGACGGCGCTACACATCAAGCTCTCGAAGAGATCACGCTTATGAGGATGCTGCCGAATATGACGATCATCGTTCCCTGCGATGCGGTAGAGGCAAAGATGGCGACGATAGCCTCAGCCAAATTTAACGGGCCTGTTTATCTCAGGCTTGGCCGGAGCGGCACGCCTGTACTTACAGATGAGTCGGACTCTTTTGAGATCGGAAAGGCCAGACTGATGAGGAACGGCAAAGACCTGACTATATTTGCCTGCGGGCATATGGTCTATGAAGCCCTGCTTGCCCATGATATCCTCAAAAAAGAGAATATCCATGCCAGGGTCATCAATGTCCACACTCCAAAACCATTAGACAATAAGATCGTGCTTAAGGCGGCAAAAGAGACCAAGGCTTTTGTCACCATAGAAGAACACACGCTTCAGGGAGGGTTGGGGAGCGCCATAGCAGAGGTAGTTGCTCAAAAGTGCCCGGTCATCATAAAAATGCTTGGCGTGGACAACAGTTTCGGCGAATCGGGCGAACCAGAGGAATTATACAAGCATTTTAACCTGACCGCCAAAGATGTAGTTAAAGCGGCGAGGCAGGCTGTTAAGGAAAAATAGTGCTTATAAACGCCCCGGCAAAGGTCAACCTGTATTTACGCATTCTCGGTAAGCGGAGAGACGGCTTTCATGAGCTTGAGACGCTATTTGAAAAGATCGATATTCTGGACACTATCAGCCTGAAAACGGCCAAAACAGGCATAAAGCTGACCTCTAACGATCGCGACCTGCCTTTGGATGAGGCGAATATCTGTCATAAGGCCGTTCGGCTCATACAGAAAGAATGCATGATCGGCCGCGGGGTTTCTATACATATTAAAAAGAGCATACCTGTTGCCGCAGGCCTTGGCGGGGGGTCAAGTGATGCCGCAGCAACGCTAAAAGGCCTTAACCGGTTGTGGGAACTGGGTTTGTCTGATAAAAAATTATTAGAATTAGGCGGATCTTTGGGTTCGGATGTGGCATGTTTTCTTTGTAAAGGGCCGTTCGTGATCGGCAAAGGCCGGGGAGAGGATGTTAGATCATATCCTGCCGGGTTCAAACTGTGGCATCTGGTAATAAAACCCCCTGTTTCTCTGTTAACTAAAGCTATATATATACTATATGATAAAAGGCATGGTTTGAGCTTGACAAGGCAGGGTTCTGTTGATAGAATTATACCCCCCATGGATAAGTTATGCAGCCGTGGCGAGGTAAGCGCACATCTTTACAATGATCTGGAAGACACTGTGCTTGTCAAAGAACCGCTCATTAAACGCATTAAAGACTTTCTTTTGGAGAATGGGGCTGAGGGAGCGCTATTGTCAGGAAGCGGTTCCAGTGTTTTTGGCATATTTGGTTCTGAAAAAGAGGCCCAGCGCGCGAAAAAAGTGTCTGCTCGAAAGCTGCCGGTGACTGCGCGGTGGCAGTTTTTTGTTGCAAGAACGTATGGGTGATGCACGCCGGTGTTTCACCTGCTGTGAAAGGAGCTAGCGGCATGGATATTACCGAAGTCAGAGTATTTATTAAAGAAGGCCCGGATAAAAAACTGAAAGCTTACGCAACGCTTACTTTTGACAGCTGCTTTGTGATAAGGAATGTAAAGGTAATACAAGGCACAAAAGGCCTTTTTGTCGCTATGCCGTCCCGTAAAGTCAGGGAATCGTGCCCTAAATGTAATTTTAAGAATGCCGTGCGCAGCAGATATTGTAATCAATGCGGTTCAGGCCTTCCGCAGCCTGTGCAGCAGGTCCAGACAGCGGCTACCGCGGTGCGCCAGGCGGAACACCGGGATATTGCCCATCCGATAACCCTGGAATGCAGGGAGATGATACAGAAAAAAGTCCTTCAGGCTTTTGACGAAGAATCGATCAAGGCGCCCCAGATGCGCAACAAAATGAAGGGGGATTTTGCCCCGATCGATGAGATGGAAGACGACGCCGAAGGTAGAGATATCGCGCTGTAATCAGCTCTGCCCGGTAGTGTAATGGTAGCACAGCAGCCTTTGGAGCTGCGTGTCCAGGTTCGAACCCTGGCTGGGCAACCATTCTGCTTCGCTCGAATATTTGCGTGTTCGAGCTTCGCAGGAATGCCCCTGCGAAGCTTTACCGCCGTAAAGTATGCGAAAAGCGAAGCAGGGCAATTAAGGCAAGCTTAGAAAAGATCAATTATGAAAAACATCACATGCGTTATATTAGCAGCCGGGCGCGGCACAAGGATGCGGTCAAAAGTCCCGAAGCCGCTCCATGAGGTGCACGGCCGGCCGATGCTAGAGTATCTAACAAGCGCTGTGAAAGGCATCGGCATAAAAAATATAGTGCTGGTGCTGGGGCATGGACGCGATGAGATCAAGGCCCGCTTTAAGGATTGCGCGGTCGTGACACAGAAGGATCTTTTGGGAAGCGGCGATGCCGTTAACTGCGCGCGTAAGTACCTAAAAGCTCATAAAGGCGATGTTCTTGTCCTATATGCCGATACGCCTCTGTTAAAAGGCGAAACGCTGAAAAACCTTATTAAAATGCATAAAAAGGACAAGGCCGGTTGCACGCTCATCTCGGTCAAGGTTCAGGATCCCAGCGGATACGGTCGTATAATACGCGATCCTCACGCAGGGCGCGTGATAAAGATCGTCGAAGAAAAGGACGCCGCCGTTCATGAAAAGGAGATCCAGGAGATAAACGTAGGAGCGTATGTTTTTGACAGAAAGACCCTTTTTGCCAATATAGATAAGATAAAGCTCAATGCGGTCAAAAAAGAGTATTATCTTACGGATATTATAAACATATTCAATAAAGACGGCATTCCGGTCGGCGCGTTGTGCATAAATGATCCTCTCGAAGGCCTTGGGATAAATTCCAGAGTGGAGCTCGCCGAGGCGAACGAAGCCGCAAGAAGGCGCGCGCTTAAGGATTTCATGCTGGGCGGGGTGACTGTTATAGACCCCGGCACGACGCACATTGACCAAAGCGCCAAGATAGGGCGAGATACCGTTATCCATCCGCATACGGTCATAGACCGCGATGTCGTTATCGGAGCTAATTGTTCTATCGGGCCGTTCGCGCATTTAAGGCCCGGAACGGTGCTGGCCGGCCACGTAGAGATCGGCAATTTCGTGGAACTGTGCCGGACTTCGGTGGGGCCGTTCTGTAAGATCAAGCATAAGACTTATCTGGGTGACGCTGTGCTCGGGAGGAACATAAACATCGGTGCAGGGACGATCACGGCGAATTATGACGGAAAGAACAAGAACAAGACCATCATCGGCGACCGGGCGTTCATAGGCGTAGGGTGCATACTGATAGCTCCGGTCAGCGTAGGGAAAAATGCAACCGTGGGCGCGGGCAGCGTCGTGACCAAAAAACACAATGTGCCGGACGGCGCGACAGTAGTCGGTATACCGGCGAGGATATTCAGTAAAAAGTAACATTTCTAGGAGGCATAGCATGACCGATAAAATGAAGATATTCGCCGGTAATTCCAATAGGCCTTTAGCCGAACATATCTGCAGGATATTGAAGACCAAGCTCGGAGATGCCCGCGTCTCGCGTTTTGCCGACGGCGAGATCTCTGTCAAGATCAACGAGAACGTCCGCGGAGAGGATGTTTTTGTGCTTCAGTCTACCTCCTCCCCTGCAAACGATAATCTTATGGAGCTTTTAATACTGATAGACGCCCTTAAGCGTTCTTCTGCCAGCAGGATCACGGCTGTGCTGCCGTATTTCGGATACGCCAGGCAGGACAGGAAAGATCAGCCGCGCGTGCCCATAACAGCGAAACTCGTCGCTAACCTTATTACGCGCGCAGGCGCCTCGCGCGTACTGACGATCGACCTTCACGCCGGGCAGCTCCAGGGTTTTTTCGACATTCCTTTGGACCATTTATATTCTGTAAATGTCTTCGTTGAATACTTTGATAAACTGAAACTCCCTAAACTTACGGTCGTCTCCCCGGATGTCGGAGGCATAAAGATGGCCAGGGCATACGCAAAACGCCTTAACGCGGCGCTTGCCATAGTTGACAAACGCAGGATAGATGACACATCGACCGAGGTCATGAATATCATGGGAGATGTATCCGGAAGGAACGTCGTTATAGTGGATGACATGGCGGCTACCGCCGGCAGTCTTATAGAAGCGGCTCAGGCGGTGCGTAACGCAGGCGCCCTCGATATTTTCGCATTAGTGACCCATCCGGTCCTGTGCGGTGACGCGATACCCCGTCTGCAAAAGAGCGTGGTCAAGAAGTTCCTGGCAACTGACACGATCTGGATAGACGATGCACGCAAAACGGATAAAGTAGAGATAGTCTCTGTCGCGCCGCTTTTGGCGGAGGCGATGAAACGTATACACAATGAACAGTCTATCAGTATTCTGTTCGAATCTAAATAGCCCTTTAGGGCGCAATAGCCCTTTGGGTAAGAAAGGACATAGGTCATGGAAAAAGTGATTTTAAACGCTGAAATGAGAGAAGAAAAAGGAAAGGCACTGGTCAAAAAAATACGGACCCAGGGGTTGGTGCCGGCCGTTTGTTATAAGGAAGGGAAGGAATCCGTCAACTTAAAGATAAAGAGTACGGACCTTTATCATGTCCTTCATACAAAGGCCGGTGAGAACGTTCTCATCACCCTGAGCGTCGGCGGCGCCAAGGCAGGGAAAGAGCGGCTGGTCATCATCAAAGAAGTCCAGACCGAGCCGTTAAGAGGCCAGGTGATCCACATCGACTTTAACGAAGTATCGCTTACAAAGAAGATCAAGGTGAAGGTGCCTGTCGTTACCAAAGGCGAGGCCAAAGAGGTATTGAGCGCCAGCGGAGTTATCGAACATACCATATGGGAAGTAGAGGTAGAGTGTCTGCCGATGAGCATACCTGAAAAGCTGTTCGTTGATATAGACGGGATGAAGATCGGGGATACTAAGCTTGTAAAAGATCTTTTGGGCGCGGAAGACGTTAAGGTCCTTACTGATCCTGAACTGGTCATTATCTCCGCTAAGCCGCCGGCTAAGGAAGAGGTCAAGGAAGTGCTGCCTGGCGAAGAAGCGGCAGAGCCTGAAGTTATAGCCAAGGGTAAGAAACCTGAAGAGGGAGAAGAGGCGGAAGAAGGCGCAGCAAAGCCGGCACCGGCTCCCAAGGAAGAGAAGAAATGAAGCCAGCTGTGGCAAACAGCGTAATGGCTTGGCAAACAGCGGGCGGAATCCTCCGAAGCCAAACGTGAAAGCAATTTGGCGAAGGAGGATAAAGTAGATGAAGCTTATTGTAGGGCTTGGGAACCCAGGCTGGCGGTACCGTAACACCCGGCATAACGCCGGCGCCATGGCTGTTCAGGGCTTTGCCAAGGCTTTAGGGATAAAGATACAGAAACGGTTGTACAAGGGGTTGTCCGGGCAAGGCGCTGCCGGGGCTCTAGAAGTGGTCCTGCTCATCCCTGAGACATTTATGAATCTGTCGGGAGAGGCTGTTTTACGCGCGCGCAGCCTTGTGAGCGATCTTTCTGATATATTGATCGTATATGATGACATAGATCTTGGCCTTGGGACCTTAAGGTTCAAACCTTATGGTTCAAGCGGCGGGCATAAAGGCCTCGGGTCCGTTATACGGACCTTGGGGACGGATAAGATACCGAGATTGCGTATAGGTATCCGGCCGGACAAGACCAGGGAAGAAATAGGAGATACGGCCGAGTTCGTCCTTAGGCCGTTTGACCGGCATGAAAGGGAACAGCTTGCGGATGTCCTTGAAGAGGCGGTCAGCGGGATGGAGACATGGGTTCGGGATGGAATAGATGTCTGCATGACCCGGTATAATAATAAGGGTTAAATACGTTTGGCAAATGGCTTGAATTAAAAAAGGAGATATGTTAATATGAAGAACTACGAAGCGCTTTTTATCGTAAAACAGAATACCGATGACGAAATAAAGAAGATCCTGGCAGGGATCGTAAAGACCGTTGAGAAGAACACCGGTAAGATAACCAAGGA
>Ga0172375_10013260_pt1 | contig 10242 bp, 6 predicted proteins | sample LakKiv1m_FD_114537 | JGI IMG/M metagenome (GOLD analysis project Ga0172375, IMG submission 114537) | Freshwater microbial communities from Kabuno Bay, South-Kivu, Congo - kab_092012_11.1m | ecosystem: Environmental > Aquatic > Freshwater > Lake | place: Democratic Republic of the Congo...
GTTCGACAACGTCGGCCCGGCCGGAGGAACCGGCCCAGTCCGCCGTTGTCTCACGTTCTCAGGTGGAGATGAGGAGGATAATACTCCTCCCCTCAAACGGGGCCAACGTTGCCGGGATTTTCCCAGCAGTTCCATGCCGGAAGATACCGGCAACCTCTTGTCTGCCTTTGCGTGAGACATCTTTCTCTGTGTCTCTGTGACTCCGTGGTGAATCTGTCATCCGTATCGGCGTTCATCGGCGGTTACATTTCCTTCTGAACTGAATTGCCTGTACTAAGAAACCTCCGCCGGCGGACGTCTGTCTTGTTGGAAGGCCACACACATGGTCCGCCGGTAAAGGACGGACGCGTTTCCGGGGAGGTGCTTCATGAAAGCGGAAATCGTCGTACACCGGTCTGCGGAGGAACCCCCACAAACAACGAAACGGGAGTATCTCCTCCTTTTCGAGGGCTTCAACCTGCGCTCCTATCTCCGGAGCGTCCGGCACGGGCTGAACCAGCCCAGGGGCGATACCGAGCATAACTGGGCCGTCTTCCAGGTCTACCGGTGGATCGCCGACACGGCGTCATTCCTTGTCCCCGTGGTCATTGCACTGCTGCTGATGTTCCTGTGCACGGGAGAAAATGACCGGATTACGGAAGGATACACGTGCATAATCCAGGAACCGGAAGCCCCGCCGCCGGATACGGATCCCATACCCAAAACCCCGCCCGAGACCACGCCGGAGCTCATCACGCCCATAGCTCCGGATTTCAGCAGTCAGCAGACGACCGTCCGTCTCACTGAAATCACGCCGCCGGGAGCGCCGGGTCCGTCGTCGGACAACAGGGCCAGATCGCTCCTCTCCGACGTGCAGATGAACAGGGGCCCGGTGATACTCAAGACGCTGCTCGGCCCGCGCGGAGACAGGTTGGGCCAGCTCAAGCAGCACGGGGACGGTGTCGGGATCGTTACTGAACCGGCCGTGATGCGCGCGCTGCGATGGCTGAAGAAGGAACAGAGGGCGGACGGGTCGTGGGGTAGTCCCCCCGTCGCGATGACCGCCCTCGCACTGCTCTGTTATCTCGGCCACAACGAGATACCGGAGTCCGACGAATTCGGGCCCACCGTCGAGAAGGCCATCAAGTACCTGCTTGGCCAGCAACGGCCTGACGGGCGGTTCCCCGGCAACTACGATATTCCCATTGCGACCTACGCCCTGTGCGAGGCATTCGGTATGACCCAGGTCCCGATGGTAAGGGACGCGGCTGAGAAGGCGCTGGACGTGATAATCGCCGGGCAACACTCCTCCGGCGGATGGGACTACAACTGTCAGCAGAGCGAGCGGGATGACACATCATACATGGGCTGGTGTGTCCAGGCGTTGAAGGCCGGCTACATGGCGCGGCTGTCGAATCCGGAGCTCAAGGCGTCGCTCGGCAAGGCCGTGCGCGGGTTCAAGAAGAATGCGCACCCCACGGGTGGGTTCGGGTATACGGGGCCCGGCGAAGGCGGCCTTACCGCAGTCGGCACGCTCTGCATGCAGCTGCTGGGGGCGGCGAAGGAATCCGAGTGCCGCCGGGGACTGGTGTGGCTGGACCGGATAACGTTTGACTGGAAAGAGCCGTGGGGTGCCCGGCCTGTGTACTACTGGTATTACACGACGCAGGCGAAGTTCCATGAAGGCGGCTCCACGTGGAAGCAGTGGAACAACGCATTCGCGCTCCGCCTGGCCGATCGCCAGACTGTCATGGAAGGCGCCGGGCCGGACGGGGTTGATATCGGCTACTGGGATGCTCCGTCGGAGACCGAGAAGTCGCTGGGGCTGATATACAACACGTGCCTCTGCACACTGATGCTCGAGGTCTATTACCGCTATCTTCCCACGTACCAGGAGAAGGCTGTGACCGAGGAGCAGCCGGTGTTCGTCGAGAAGGATCCCGTCCCGATAACGGTGATCATGCCGAACGTGTGATCCTGAGGGTACCCGAAAAACTCACGCAAAGCCGCCAGGACAAATTAACCACCCGCTTCGCTGGAGCCACGGAGGTACGGAGAAGAGAGGTTCGACAACGTCGGCCTGTCCCGCGCGGACGCGGGCCGAGCCCGCCGTTGCCTCACGTTCTCAGGTGGAGATGAGGAGGATAATACTCCTCCCCTCCAACAAGGCCAACGTTGCCGGTATTTTCCCGGCAGTTCCATGCCGGGAAAATACCGGCAACCCATGCCCTGTAGTGTGCGCCTCGCTCTACTACAGGGTCGTTCTGCCTTTGCGCCTTCGCGTCTTTGCGTGAGACATCTTGCTCTGCGGTCTCCGTGCCTGCCCTGTAGTGTGGTGTGCCCTGCGCTCTACTACAGGGCCTCCAGCGAAGCGGGTGGTAGATCCTCTCCGCGCGGGCTGGTTACCGCGTCCCGATGCCGACGCGGGCGGCCCATGCAACGGTGCGGCGGAGCGCCGGGATTTCAGATTCAACGCGCGCGCGGATTGCGGCGGCGCGTTCCTGCCATGCCTGGTAGACCTTGCGGGCGTCCTCGCCCATTTCCTTGCCGGAGAACAATTCCGCCGCGCGTTGACTGAAGTCCAGGTTGGCCTGTACAGCGCCCGGGGCAATCATGTCGCCCAGGTTGTAGCCGGTGAGCAGCAGACAGCTCCCCGCCATTTCCCCGCCGCAGCCGTCCAGGTACCAGGTAGGTGAATCGCTCAACGTGTCGACGTGCAACAGCTGGAGAAGTTTCTTCTCCAGGTCGAGAAGGGCCGAAATGTCCTCGATGGAGATCCCGCACACGCGTAGCGAGACAATACCCCTCAGGAAGGCTTCGTAGGCGGAAGTGTATCTTTCGCCGTCTTCGTGAACGGGCAGCGCCAGGGTCTGCTGAAGCTGCCGCACGTAAACGGCCGGCCTGTTCAGACGCCGACACAGGGTCGCGAAATCGATCTTCGTCTTGTTCACGGCAGCAGAAGATTACCAGAGCGCCGGGAGAAGCGCCACTGCAGGAACACCAGTATGGCTTCTCCTTCATTCCTTTGCGTCCTTCTGTTCAAAGCTCCGGATCTGGAGTTCTTTCCGCCACAGGCGGACTCGCCCGCGGCGAGGAACACCCACCTTCGCTCGGAAGCTACGGTGGGCAGGCCAGGGCAGCGAAGGAAGCAAAGACGGAGATTAGACAGGATTACCGGATGGGAGACAGAAGGCAGTAGTCAGGAGACAGAATTCAGAATTTGGCATTCCTCCCCTCCTCCGATTGACAGCCACGTTCGTCCATGCCACCATGCCTGCCACTTCTTCATGAAGCACACCTGCACATCGCTATGCGCAGTTGCTGTCCTGGCAGGCCTCGGGCTCAACCCGCTCCGCGCCGACACTGTTATTCTCAAGGACGGCACCGTGCTGCAGGCGGACATCAAGGGCCGCGCCGGTTCAGTGGTAATGCTGCAGCCGCTTGGAGAAACCCGAACCCGCATGATAGATGATGCCGACATTGCAGAGATCCGCAAAGGTGACGCACCTCCGCCGGAACAGGTACCTCCCGCCGCCACCGGCAACACTCCGGCCCCCACCGCGCCTTCATACGGTAACACCTCGCCGCTCGAAGACCTGCGCTTTGAGGCTGATATCCTGCGGGCGGGCAAGGCGGCAAACATACCCGAGGACCGCGAGCGTGTGCGGGATGAGATAGGCAAGCGATGGAAACACGCGACAGGAGTCGTATCCAATAAGTGGTCCGGGATGGCTTCCTCAACGAAACACCAGGGCGTCTCTTCGAACGTCAATCACAACATACTCAAGGACGAGGAGGCGGAGGTCAAATACCTCAAGAACGGGGAATGGGTCTACCTGCCCGGCCCTCCCAGTAACACGATCCCGGCCGATTCCGAAGGCATCACCGAATGCTGGCAGAAGAGCTTCAGTTCGTCCTGGAGCGACGGGATGATGATCTACTACAGCCAGGATCCACGCGCCTATTCCAGGTGGCATAGACTGAACTGGGATGCCGAGGTCAAGAAGTGGGTATTCACCACAGCCGCCGCCAAACGGGCAACCGCTGAGAAATTTCGGAAATGGCTCGCCGCCGAGATAGCCGGCAAGCGGAAGGAGGCGGCACAGGGGCCGAATGCCGCGAATATAAAGCTGGCCGGCAGTTACGCGAAACGCGCGGCCGAGGCCCGGCAAAAGCTCAAGTCGCCCAATCTGTCCGAAGACGAGATCCGAAAACTGGAATTTGCCATCAAGTCTTCCGAGCCGAATGCCTATGAGCGGCTGGTATGGGCTTTCGCCGATGAGTTCGAGAGACGCGCCCTCGAGCAGTACCTGCAGGAATTCGACAGACGGGATCCCCTGTCCACGGAGAACTGGAAGTGAAAACACCATCAGGCAGGACCGAGCTTCACATTCGCGGCCGTAACTCCCGCTCACCACGCCACCGCCCCGTAGGGCCGGACTTTATGTCCGGGCCCACACTTCCCCGCAAAGACGGGCGTCGGCCCCGACACAAGGTCGGGCCCTACAATCTCCGGACGCTCAGGGTTGCAGCGGCACAGATCAATGTGACAACGGACATCGACAGGAATACGAAACGGATCGCGCGAATGATCCGTCTTGCGGCCCGGCGCGGGGCCGGGGCAATTGTGCTTCCCGAGTGCGCCATAACGGGCTATCCGCCTGCCGACAATATGCCCGTGTCCGCCGTGGACCGTCAACTTGCCGCGCGATCGCTCAAGGAAGTCCGCCAGTTGGCTGAACAGCACAGGATCCAGGTCATGGTCGGTTCGATCCGCTTTTCCGGGAAGAAAGCTTTCAACAGCTCCTACGCCATCAACCCGGAAGGGCGGATAGCCGCCGTATATGACAAGGTCCAGCTCGTGCACGGCAAAGGCGGGGACACGCAGTATTTCGAGGCGGGAAACCGGTTTCCCGTATTCACCATCAACGGCATCAAGTGCGCCATGCTGATCTGCCTCGATGCTCGCTATCCAGAGAGCTACCGCTACCTGGCGCGGCGCGGGGTCAGGATCATCTTCCAGCTCTTCTTCGCTTCGGCAAAGAAGAGCTCGTGGAAGCTGCCGGTGCTCGAGGGCACGTTGCGCTGCCGTGCGGCGGAGAACGGAATCTTCATTGTGGCGGCGAACGTTTCCCGCACGCCGCAGATGGTCGTATCGCGGATTTGCGATCCCGCCGGCGTCTCCCTCGCTCACGCGCAGTACGGCAGGGAACAACTGATCGTGGCTGACCTCGACCTGCGCCACAAGGGCGGTGGGTTCTTACAGACTCAGCGGAAGGATCTGCTGAAGCTGGTGGCTGTCCGGAAGTTGTGAGGCGAAAGCGCGGCGGGGCACAGTGGCGGGAGACAATGAACCGCACAGTGGGGTAATTTCACCCAGTTTACTATTGAGTCTCCGCCGCGATCTGACGTAAGGTACGGGCATGAAGGCACGCCGACTGATGCCGCAAGTGATGGCCGCGCTGGCCGATACGCCTGTTGTTTTTGTCCAGGGGCCGCGACAGGCTGGCAAGACTACGTTGGTGGAAATGGTGCGGGGGGCGGGGCACGAGGCGGAGTACCGCACGCTCGACGACGCGGCGGACCGGGCATCCGCGCAAAGAGACCCCGACGGGTTCATTGCCGCATTGCCCGAACAGGTGGTGTTGGACGAGATACAGCGGGCGCCGGCGTTGTTCCTGGCGATCAAGGCGAGCGTTGATCGGCGCCGCAAGCCGGGACGTTTCCTGCTGACCGGTTCCGCCCATGCGCTGGTTCTGCCGACCGTTGCCGACTCGCTGGCGGGGAGGATGGAAGTCCTGACTCTTCGGCCGTTCTCGCAGGGCGAAATTGCGGGAAGCGAGGAAGTCTTCGTGGATGCCTGCTTCGCCACTACTTTCGCCCCGCGCCGGGTGGAGGCGGCGGGCTGGCCGGATCTGGTGGAACGGATCGTACGTGGCGGTTTTCCGACAGCGCAGGCCCGCGCGGATGCCGGACGACGTGCGGCATGGTTCGCAAGCTATACGACCACCATCCTCGATCGGGACCTGCGCGACCTGGCCAACGTGCAACATCTGAACGAGTTGCCGCGATTGCTGCGGCTGGTAGCGGCGCGGTCGTCCGGCGTGTTGAATCTGGCCGATCTGGCGCGGGATGCCGGGATCCCGCCCAGTACCCTGCAACGGCATTGGGCAATGCTGGAGGCGATCTTCTTCGTACAGGCAATACCGGCTTGGAGCGGGAACCTGTCATCACGGCTCGCCAAGGCGCCGAAGGCACTGGTGTGCGACAGCGGCCTGCTCTGTTACCTGCTGAATCTGGACGCGGGCCGCCTGCGAGAGGACGACCTGATGACAGGAGCGGCGCTGGAGTCCTTCGTGGCGTGTGAGCTGGTCAAGCAGGCGGATTGGAGCGAGACACGACCGAGTCTGTTTCACTACCGCACGCACAAGCAGCAGGAGGTGGACTTTGTCCTGGAGGACCGTCGCGGGCGGCTGGTGGGCATCGAGGTGAAGAAGACGGCCAGCCCGGGCCCGGCCGACTTCAGGGGGCTACGGCATCTCCAGGAACGCGCAGGGAAACGGTTCCTGCGCGGCTTCATGCTCTATACCGGCACCGAGAGCGTAGCTTTCGGACCGGATTTGTATGCGTTGCCAGTGAGCGCACTGTGGTCCGGACAAATTGCTGATGTGGCTCACAGCAGAACGCCCCTGTAGTAGAGCGAAGCGCACACTACAGGGCGGGGGTTGCCGGTATTCTTCCGGCATTGCACTGCCGGAAAAATCCCGGCAACGTTGGCCTCGTTGGAGGAGAGCAGCATTATCCTCCCCGTCTCCACCTGAGAACGTGAGACAACGGCGGACTCGTCCCGCGTCCGCGCGGGACAGGCAGACGTTGTCGAACCTCTTTCTTCTCCGCACCTCCGTGCCTCCAGCGAAGCGGGTGGTAAATCTGTCTTTGGGGTGAGTACTCCGGGTCCGGCTTTAGCGTCCCTTTAGCGAGCTTTGGCGGGAGATCTGAATCCGATCCGGAGTTGCCCGCGAAATGTCGCGAAAGGACACGAAAGGGAGATCTCACGGGGAGGCGCTGAGTTCACAGAGAAAGATGCCTCACGCAAAGCGCGCGAAGCCGCAAGCAAACCTTTGATCCAGTTCCCGGATTGTGTAAGATGGCGAACGAACGGTGGCGCTATCATGCTTTGTCCGGTGAATAATCGGGTGTCCGCTTTGCCAGCCGCGGGCAGAATGCTGCCTGCCATTGCAGTGTTCCTGCTGGCCATGGCCACGTCCGCCTCGGAGTGGTATGTCTCCACGAACGGGACCGGGGCGGGTACAAACTGGGCGACGGCCTTCACGAGTGTGCAGACGGCGTTGAGCACCGCGACCAACGGGGACTTCATCTACATCAAGGGCGGCACGTATGCCGTCATGACCCAGCTGAACTGGACGAACTCCGGCGTGACGGTCATGGGGGCGTACAAAGGGACGAACACCGTCGGCCCCGGTCCGTTCAACGTAACGAACTGGCCGACGGTTCTCCGGCGTCCCGGAACCCCAGCGTCCACAAACCGCATCATGTTCGTGAAGGGGGCTAATGGCGGCACGCTTGGTCGGGTGACCCTCAGCGATGGGTGGCTGAACACGGCAAGCGCAGTAACCGGTGGATGCCTCTGCGTGATCGGGTCATCCGGCCTGACGCTCTCTTCCCTGACCGTTGCGGGCGGGAAGATCGCGCTCAATTCGCCGCTGTCAAAAGGCGGCGGGGTATTCATTGCCGATTCCATCAATGTGACCATTGCCGACAGCACGATTCGGGACAACAATGTCGATGCAGGCAACAATAACGTCGCGGACGGCTGCGGGATCTATGCGCGAAACACAATCCTGACGATCACGAATTGCTCGATCCGGAACAACTCCGGCGGTTACAGCACAAGGGGGGCCGCCGGTGCCGGGGTCTACTTCAAGGACTGCCGGGTGACCGTGGCGGACACTGCCATTCACGGGAACTATTCGGCCGCGGGAGTCTACCAATGGCATTCGGGCGGTGGAATCTATGTGAGCGGCGGAACGAACCTGTTCAGGAACTGCCTGATTGCCGGAAACGATAACCTCTATCACGGCGGTTCCCCGGGTCGCGGCTGGTCCCACGGCGACGGCGCCTATCTCTACAGCGGCGTCTCAACCTTTGTGAACTGCACGGTCGTGATGAACAACGGCGAGGGCATTTACTGCAACGCAGGCTCTGTTGCCGTCACAAACTGTATCCTGTGGGACAACCTTGACGATCTTGTCAACTTCCCCACGAATGCGGCAGGAGTGCTGACCGGTGTGTGGTACTGCAACGTGGAGAACGGGGACAATGCTGGAACTAACGGCTGCATTTCCTCTGATCCGCTGTTCGAACGCGGCCTGTACCTTGCAACCAACAGCCCGTGCGTGAACGCGGGGAGCAGCCCGGCGGGGACGGCCGGGCTGGCCGGCCGGACGATCCGCGCCGACGGCGTTCCTGACAGCGCGACCGTTGATCTCGGGTATCACTTTGCCGGCGGAATCCTCGGCGGGCCGCGGGACAAACTCTACGTGTCGCCTTCAGGCACGGACACGAACACGGGCACAGGCTGGTCGACGGCCTTCCGCTCGATCACCAGGGCGCTCTCGGTGGCCGGGCACGGAACCCGCATCAACATTGCGACAGGGCTTTACAGCAGCGCGTGCGAGACGTTTCCGCTGACGATCAGCGGCCTGTTCGGCGTGGAACTGCTCGGCACGAATGCTGCCGCCACGCTGATCAAACCGACGGGCAGCGGCAAACGCGGCTTCAACATCAAGGGTGTCGGTTTCCTTCGCATACACGGGTTGAGTATCACGGGGGCAAACCCTAGTACCTATACGCCGGGGAGTGCGGCGTATATCGGCAACTCGCGCCTGACGGTTTCCTCCTGCTCCATCAGCAGCAACGGCTGCTGGCCGGTAGACGGCGGGGCAATCTGGATGAAAGACACATTCCTGACAATGACGAACTGCACGCTTGTGAAGAACACATCATCTTCCGACTGGGGCAATTACGGCGGCGGCATTTACGCGGAGGGTGGCCAGTTGGTGCTGCTTGACTCGTTTGTGCTCAACAATTCGGCAAGTCCCTCCGCCGGCGGCACGGCCGGTGGAGGCGGCATCTACCTGGGCGGCACCTGCGGCGCCAGGCACATGATTCGCAACTGTGTGTTCACGGGGAACAGGCTGACGAGCCCGGCCAACAATCACGGCGCCGGCCTGTATCTGGCAACGACAACATCCATTCGCAACTGCGTTTTTGCCTTCAATGGCATGAGCCGGGGAACGAAGCTGGGCAGCGCGGTATTTGTGGGCGCAGGCCATACGACGATCGAGAACTGCACAGTGGCGAGCAACTCGCCGGAGGGGATCAGGCAGAACACGGCCGGCAATGTACTCGAAATCCGTAACTCAATCCTGTGGAGCAACAGCGACGACATTGCCTCGGCCGATATCGCCTCCACGCTGGCGAACCTGTGGTACAGCGACATCGAGGATGGAGATAACAACAACGTCAATGGATGCATCTCGACCGATCCGCTCTTTGCGAATCCAGCCAGTGACTGGCATCTCCGGTCCCATGGCGGCCGCTGGACCCCGGGCGACATATGGGTCAAGGATGTGGAAGACAGCCCTTGTATCGACGCCGGTGATCCGGCTTCGGACCATTCAAAGGAACCCCAGGTTAACGGTGGACGCATCAATATGGGGGCCTACGGAAACACCTCGCAGGCTTCGAAGCCGTTCGCCCGTGGAACCGTCTGGGTGATCATGTAGAGCTCCCGGCGGCAGCCGTGGTAGATCTTTCCTGGCGGCGTTAGCGTCCCTTTCCTCCTTCGTTCAGAAACTTCGGAGGACAAGTAGCGTATTTCGCGGGTGATCTGAATCAGATCCGGAGTTGCCCGCGAAAGGACGCGAAGAGATGTAACCGCCGATTAACGCAGATGGACGCCGACCTGTCCGTCCGTAGCTCCGAAGGAGCGAAGGCGGATGCGGATGGCAGATTTACCACGGAGGCACAGAGACACGGAGAGCAGGAATCACACCGAGGTACGGAGGCATACCACACGGAACGAGGTTGCCGGTATTTTCCGGCATGGCACTGCCAGGAAAATCCCGGCAACGTTGGCCCCGTTTGAGGGGAGGAGTATTATCCTCCTCATCTCCACCTGAGAACGTGAGACAACGGCGGACTGGGCCGGTTCCTCCGGCCGGGCCGACGTTGTCGAAC
>Ga0172375_10013261_pt1 | contig 10242 bp, 12 predicted proteins | sample LakKiv1m_FD_114537 | JGI IMG/M metagenome (GOLD analysis project Ga0172375, IMG submission 114537) | Freshwater microbial communities from Kabuno Bay, South-Kivu, Congo - kab_092012_11.1m | ecosystem: Environmental > Aquatic > Freshwater > Lake | place: Democratic Republic of the Congo...
GGTCCTTTCTTCCCGTCTTGAGTCCTCTCTTTCATCCACTCCTGCACCCTCCCCTGAACTTTTTCCACCGCCTCATCGATAGGCTTCAAAAGAGCATCTATTTCATCCTGCGGAATTCCATTTTTCTCCGCAAAACCGGGAAGAAATCTCACAAGTTTTTCTCTGGCTTCGCATAAAGTTCTCAAAGGAATCATTCTATCCATGTCTCGATCCCCCTGCTCATTCAAAAACCCAATAGCTTTAAAAAATCCCTCAGGGCCTTGAACCTCATCCCACTGCGGATAACACGCCCTAAGCAGCGGCAATATTCCATTACCTCCAGAAGTAAGCTGTTCCCACATCTCAGCCAAAATCTGACTAATTCCGCCATCCTTCGTATCCAATTTTTTCGGCCAGTTTTCCATACAATTCTCACATTAAAAAAGGAGAGCAAAATACCAAAGATGGAGAGGAAAAGCAAATTGATAACAGTTTCACAACAAAACCCAGCGCTAACATTAACTCAAACTCACCACTCCACCAACAAATTAATATTTCTTCTCCAACGCCACTATCCTCTTTTCATGATCATCAACCTGATCATTCATAGTGCCATACCTGTAGCCCTGAATCTCCCTCTCGCGGCGGGACGCCTCAATTTCACCCATGATGGAATCAAGCTTGGTCATAAGCTCCTCCCGATCTTCCTTGGTAAACATATTCTCTTTCAAATAACGAACGTCTTCCTGCAAAGCTAAAATTGCAAATTTAAAAGAGTTCAGTCGACTGTCAACACCATCCAATCGGCCATCAACACTGTGCCTCCAATCACTCATGTCTTTAGTCCAATCAATCAACTCCTCAAATCGATCGTTTACATCCTTTCTCCAAACCTTCAGCTCTTTGAACTGGCCATCAACATCCTTTCTCCAAACCTTCAGCTCTTTAAACTGGTTATCAACATCCTTTCTCCAAACCTTCAGCTCTTTAAACTGGCCATCAACATCCTTTCTCCAAACCTTCAGCTCTTTAAACTGGCCATCAACATCCTTTCTCCAAACCTTCAGCTCTTTAAACTGGCCATCAACATCCTTTCTCCATTTTTTTACCTCACCTTTCGCCATAAATTTTCATTAAACACCCACCTGGGCTCCGAATATTAACACCACCAAAAATCCCCACGCAACCAAAAACCCCAAAAAAGTGTTGTCTAAATTAATACAACACGCCGTGAGATAATTTACAAAGAACACAGCATCAAAAAAACAGCCAACCTAGCCAGCTAACAACTTGTTTTTACTTCAACTCTTTTTCCACCCTCCCCCTCACCCCCTCACCATCCAATCCATATTTTTTATAAAGATCGCCCGATTTCCCCGACTCACCAAAACGATCATTCATTCCAATTCTTATCAATTTTTTTCCAACCCCGTTTTCCGCAAAAACTTCCGCGACCGCGCCGGCAAGCCCTCCAATAATATTGTGATCCTCCGCCGTCATGCAAATTTTCGCACGACCGGCGCATTCAATAATCGTCTCAGTATCAATAGGTTTAATCGAACTCACATTCACAACAATGATTTTATTTTTGCCAACACCGCGCACAGCAGTTGTCACCCCACCACCCTGCGCACCAGCCTCACCATTCCTCCGCGAGCCGCCCTCTTCAATTTTCTGCGCCGCAAAAATACTCGACGCAACCAATGCCCCGCTCGCAAAAATACAAACATCCGCTTTTTTATACTCGCCGCCGTAGACAATATCGGACTTCCCAAATTTAAAATCCGCAGCAGCACGACCACCCACACCGACTCCATTCCCAACACCGACTACCTTCCCATTCCCGCCGACTCCGCTCCCGACACCGACTAATTTCCCATCATCTTTTCCCACTCCGCCCTTCTCCACTCCTTCCCCATAAATCACCGGCGTCCCCTGACGCAAAAGCCGCACATACGTCGGCCCAAAATCTTTCATCAAAGCTTCCATCACACTCAAGGTTTCAAAATGATCGGCGGGCTGAACAACCTTCATATTCGGAATCGCGCGCATAATCGCAATGTCCTCAAGCGCCTGATGACTAGCGCCATCTTCGCCGGTCAAAATCCCAGCGTGCGAGCCAATAATTTTCACATTCAAATTCGGATAGCAAATTGAATTGCGGATAATTTCCCACGCGCGCCCAGCCGAGAAAATCGCGAAACTGCAGGCGAAAGGAATTTTCCCTCTCGTCGCAAAACCGGCGGCCGCACCCAGCATATTTTGCTCAGCAATTCCAAAATTAAAATGTCTCTCCGGAAATTCTTTTGCAAACTTCGCCGTCCCAACACTACATGACAAATCCGCGTCAAGTACGACAATGTTTTTATGCTTCGCAGCGAGCCGCACCAGCGCATCGCCAAACGATTTTCGCGTAGCGATTTTTTCCGCATCAGAAGCTAGTTGTATATGATGTTTTGACATAAATGATTTATTTGCTGCCCACCCCGAGAACGTCCTCAGGACGTTCTTCATTACCCCCTAACTAATGAACGTTCGCAGAACGTTCCTGACAGCATATTTTTACCTCCACACCCCCACCACTAACTTCCCCAGCACCTCCCCGGAATCCACATACGTCCCCACAAAATTTCTGCTATCAATACTCGCCTCTCTGTTATCCCCCAGCACAAAATACTTCCCAGCCGGAACATTGTAAACAATACCCTGCGCGTCCGCACTCATCACGGGATCCTCAAAAGAATCAACCTTGGTCTCACCACGCGCATACGGCTCACTCAACATTTTCCCATTCACCTCAACCCCGCCATCACGAATCATAATTCTGTCACCCGGCATCCCAATCACGCGTTTTATAAAAAGATATTCGTCGGCCGCGCCGCCAGCACCAAAAACGTTCGCTTCGCCAACTCCACCGCCACTGACCTCACTCGCTCCACCACCCTCACTGACCTCCGTACCATCACCTCCACCCGCACCACCGCTCCCCTCCCCCATCTCAAACACCACCACATCCCCCCTCCCCACTCCTTCAAACTTTGCCTCATACGCCCCCATATACACAATCTCCCCTTCGCTAAAAGTCGGAAGCATACTCCCACCCTCAACCAAGACCGGAAAAGTCATGAGAAGTTTTATAAAGCTAAATGCGAGTGGAAAAATGATCATAAAATTACAAGTTAAGTTCGGCTTGCCCCCGCCGTGGCGGGGCGAGACTTAAGTAACCCCTTGCTTAACTCCCGGACTCAAGCACTCCTCCGCCACCTTCAATTCTTCCTCACTCAACGCCGCCCCGTGATACTCAACCTTCCCCTCCGCGAACGGCACACCCTTCCCTTTCACAGTGCGACACCAAATACACACAGGCATCCGCACAACCCTCTTCGCCCTTTCAATCGCCTCAACCACTTGCCCAATATCATTCCCATCAACAACTTTTATAACCTTCCACCCAAACGACTCAAACTTCGCCTGAATCGGCTCAACATTCATCACCGCCTTGCAAGGACCGTCAATCTGCAAGCCATTATTATCAACTATCGCGATCAAATTGTCAGACATAAATTGCGCGGCACTCATCGCCGTCTCCCACACAATCCCCTCCTGCAATTCCCCATCCCCAAGCACAACAAAAACCTTATTCGGCCGCTGATCAAGCCGAAGGCTCAACGCCAACCCATGCGCCGCACTAAACCCCTGCCCCAGCGACCCGGTCGACAAAGTAATTCCCGGAATTTTCGCACAAGGATGCCCTTGCAACATAGCCCCAACTTGGCGCAAATGCCCCAATTCATCTTTAGAAAAATACCCCAAATCCGCAAGTATCGCGTACTGCGCCGGCACCGCATGCCCTTTTGATAAAATGATATAGTCTTTGTCCTCCTCCCGGCCCTCACCTGCACGAAAACCCACCGCATTCACCGCCCCATATAGCCCGCGGCAAGAATAATAAAGAGCAACAAGAATATCCATCGCCGACATACTGCCTCCCGTATGCCCGCTCCCAGCTTTCGTAATCGCACGCAAAGCTTGCACCCTCATCTCCGCAGCCTTTTTTTGAAGTTCCTGAATTGTCATAAGCAGCCCGCACTATAACTCAAAAAGAACCAAACAGAAAAGCAAAAAACTCGGGCCATCACAACACGAGAAGTCTTAATCTCTCAAATCTCAGTCTGAAAATCCAAGAACAACATCCTTGGCATAAAAAGAAGCAGTCCCTAAAACAAGAGATGCGTAAAAATGCGCGTACTCCTTAACCGTCGAGACGTCTTTACCGGAAGCATATGCATCCCCAACGTAAGACATTATCGCCTTACTCAAAGGAGATTTATCAAAAGTTTTAAAAACGGACAATATCTCTTCTCCGCTTTTAGCAGAAGCAAACTTCCGATTAAGTTCAGAAATCTGAGCAACAGCAGACGGATGAATCGACCTCAACCAAGAATCTTTACGAGCCAAATCCCCAAGTTCATTTTTATAACTCTCAGTAAAATCAGCATATTCTTTCTCATTCATTTTCACTACCGCCTTTTGAACATCAGAGAAATCCCTGAAAACCCGGTCAACATCATCTATAAGGCCAGAAACCTCTGCAGACCAATCACCGTCCTCGTTATAATTTTCATACTTATCCTCTTCACGCTGTTCCTCAGCCAGCATAGCGGCTTCTTCCTCCTCACGCCGTTTCTCAGATTCAAGCCTTTTCTTTTCTTCCATAACCTTTTTCTCACGCGCAAGTATTTCTTCCTTCAATTTTCTCTCAGCCTCCTCTCTCAATTTTCTCAGCATCTCTTCTCTCCGTTTTTTTTCTTCCTCTTTTTTCCTTACAATCTCAGCGACAGCCAATTCAACACTTCCAAGTTCTCTAGACAACCTCACAATCTCCATCAATTCATCCCGGATTTTTTTAACAATCACATCATCCAATTCATCAAGAGGCGACATATAAATCCTCCAAACGGCATCATACAAAACAGGAGCGCGTCCCAAAATCGCTGGCTTAACAATCCTCTCAAAATCAAAACCTTTTGTAGCTTTTTTAATTTTTGGATAAATAAATTCAGCCCAATTCAACATGATATCCAAATGTTTAGGCCCTTCAACGCTAACAACCCCACCTCGAACAAAAGCCAAACGCCCAGTGCCTTCATACGCAGAATCTAAAGCAATACTATTCCCCGGCATATCACGAACATAAGCCAAAAACTCATTTACATAAGGGTTTGTCTTATCAAAAATCACACGCCGAGCTTCCCCGTTTGAAAAACCAGCCTTAATCATCAATTCCAAAACCCTCCCCGAATACTTTTTCAAACCATTATTCTTTGACTTTTCAACTTTTAAAACATCCTTGGAAAATTCCGCCCTTTTAGGTTTAGAGCCAGTAGGGTCAAATTCGCCCCTTTTAAAGAACCCCTCTTTTGAAACAACACCAAGATTTTTATTCCCAGGGGTCTCGCTAAATCTAAAAATGAATTTACCTTCCAATATATTTATTTTTATTTATTAATTTTTCAACCCAAAGCTTATTATACCATATTTTAACCGCACAAGCAATTACTTCAAACCTGAAAATCCTCAATAAAAACTCTCTAAAACACAAAAAGCTCCCCCCCGCCCTCAGCGCCTCCTCATACGCAAACCATCTAACCCCCGCCCTCAATATCTCCTCACGCACCGACCCACCCACCCCCAAATTTACCTCCCTACCACTTTAAGCACCTCGCTGTACCTCGACCCACCAGCCTCAAGTTCGCTCTCCATTAAATAAAACGCATCAACATCAAACTCCCGATCCGAAACCTCCACCCCAAAAATCACCTTTTCAAAATCACCGGCAATCTCCCGCGGGTAAAATCCAACCCTCGCCAAAGTGATATGCGGAGAAAAAGGCCGCCCATCTCTAAATCCAAATTCCCCAACACAATCAGTAATCATTTTTTGAAGCCCCAAAAGACTTTTATACCCATTAAAATTCTTATCAATATCGACAAAAACCGCTTTGATAAAACCGCCACCCTGCCCAAACCCACCCCCCTTAAAAACCCCAAGCCTATTTTTAAACTTTAACTTAAAAGGCTCAAAAGAAATCGCGGCCAATTCTTTTTGCAAATCCAAAACTTTTTCAACCGGAACCTCCCCCAAAAAGAAAAGAGTCAAATGGAATCCGCTCTTTCGACCGGCCAGCGCGAAGCGCAGACCGGAGCGAAGCGAAGGTACTACTGAGTCCGCAGCCCCAACCGCACCACCGCCTCCGCAACCAATTGCACCCACCACCTTTTCCAACTCCCCCTGCACACCCGCAAGATAATCATTGAGCTCCTCCCCCAAATTTATCGAAACAAAAAGCCGCATAGACAAAGTTTACAACCCCTCAGATAAACCATTACCTCGCCTCGTCACAACCATCTTACTACCCCCTCTCATCATCCGCATAAACATGCATATACTCAGACTTGTCATAAGAATACAATTCGTCCGATTTGAAAAACCTGCGAACTTCTTTTTCCGCGTTCTCCGCAGAGTCCGACGCGTGCACGACATTGCACGCGACACTCATCGCAAAATCCCCACGGATAGATCCCGCTTCCGCAGATCGAGCTTTTGTAATTCCGCAAAGTTTCCTCACCGCTTCAACAACCTCAAGTCCCTCCCAGCACATCGCGATTATCGGCGTAGACTGCATAAATTTCGCGAGCCCTTTAAAAAAAGGTTTGTCTGCGAGATGCGCATAATGCTCACGCAACAAAACTTCATCCAACGTCATCATTTTGCACCCAACCATTTTCAGCCCTTTTCTCTCAAATCTCTCAAGAATTTTCCCAACAAGCCCGCGCTGAATCGCATCCGGCTTAACAAGCACAAGCGTCTGTTCTTTTACTCCTTTTGGCATATAAATTTTTGTTAAATTTTTTCGCAAAAAGTCTACACAAAGAACAATCCCAAGGCAAGCCCAGCCCACCGACCCCGGGGTCGTTTTTCTTCAGGTTCAAAAAACCCACCCCGGGGTAAAACCACCAAGCCTCAACCCTTCACCCAACTTTACGCCGCCGGTTCTTCCTTCGGCGCCTCCTTTTCCGCCGCATCGGTGGGAGCAGGAGCAGACTTGTCAGCAACCTTCTCTTCCACAACATACTCCAACCAAACTTTAACTCCTTTGCCAAAAACGGTACCGGCAGGAATTTCTTTCCCGCTCACAGCCTTAAGCTGCAACCCGCCTTTCGGAACTTCAACTTTGCCATTAACTTCACGAGAAGTCCCATCCATATTATTCAAAGTAAACCTTTGCTTAAAATCAACAGTAGCAAATTCGGGAATATCAATAATGAGTTCTTTACCCGGAAGAACTATCTCAGAATTAGCCAATGAAATATCACTAAGAATCCCTTCCTCATCTTTTCCCCATTCAGGACGAATATCCCCTAAAAACGAGTCAATTGATTGAGGTTTTGAAGACAATCCAAAGGAATCCCCAACTCCCTGAAGCTCTTTCCTCCATCCTTCAACTTTTTCACCAAACCCAGGCCAACGCGCACTTGCAGCCTTAACCAAAGGATCAATTGCTCCTTTCGCAAATTCAGCTCCAAAAAGCCATCCAACAAATTTCACAACAGGGCTGTCAACAGCGGCATCATAGTCAGGTTTTCCATCTTTCTCTGGAATCAATCCAAAAAATCCAAGAACAGCCACTAAAGATTGTTTTTTTAAAAGCTCAGCTTTTGCCTTATTTCTCTCAGCGAGCAATCTAGCTTCTTCTTGCTGTTCAGGAGTAGTCGCCTCGGCAGCCTTCGCAGCCACACTCGCGTCCTGATCACTCAACTCAACAACAAAATCTTTATTTTCGTACTTAACTTTAAAAGACCTTTTGCCATCCAAATCAGTCATTTGCTGAACTTTCAAAGCGACTTCTTCTGCAAAAATATCGACAAGTAGTCCGTTAGCCTTAGCCGTATCAACAGCAGCAGCAAGACTAACCGCCTTAAGAACACCTTCATCAATAACTATTTCGAGAGGAACCTCCTTCACGATAGATTTTTTTAACACTCCAAAAAAATCAGGACTATTTTTCTCGGGAATCGAGAAAGATTTTTCTTTTAGCGCAACCGAAATATCCGCATATATCTTTTCCTTCTCTCCCACCCTCGATTCAAGTTCTTTTTTCAAATTTTCACGGTCTTGCTGAGCCTTAAGAGCGGTCGCATCATCTAAAGCTTTTCTAGCTTCCACGGCATCTTTCTGCAAAGCAGGTATCTTGGCAGCAGCATCCAAAACCTTTTTAGCCTGTTCAGGATCTATCCCTTGCCCAGGAGCCGCACTCGGCACGGCATCTTCATACACCAACCTATTTTCCTTCATTTTTATTTTTGTTTAATTTTTGATCTACTAATTATACCAAAAAAAGAGCTAATGGACAAGCTCTTGAAGGTGAAGCTCGAGCATCACTACCCTCTTAACCCCGCACTGCGGGGCTCGAGCAATAGTTAAGCCTCGCTTATACTCAAGCCCTGGCTAAACTTCGAGACAAAAAACTCACGACGAACCAAACCCTGAAAATGCAACATGACAAATTTTCGGCGCCGAAAATTTGACGAAATACGGAATCTCAACCTGATTTCCCGTTTGGAGATTTTTCCAACCTGTAAAAAAATCTCAAACGGGACTCACCATCGCCCGAAACTCGAACATGTCTCCATCGAGACAACCTCCTCATTGGAATACAGCCTCCGAAAACTGCCATTCCATCGCCCTCTCAACCCCCCTCTCGCCAAAGTACAACATCCGCAAACCGCCAACTACCATTTCATCGCCTTCTCGAACGCCCCCACAACGTCCACCAACTACCACCTCATCGCCTTCTCGAACACCCCCCACAACGTCCACCAACTACCACCTCATCGCCTTCTCAAACTCCCCCTCATCAGAATACGGCCCAATCACCGCCAACCTCAACCGATCGCCAGTAAACAACGAAGAGGCAACCCGACGAACATCCGCCGCCGAAACTTTATCAATCGCGGTCATGATTTCCTCCGGAGTTTTGGCATCATCATGCAAAAGCTCAAACTTCGCGAGCAAATGAGCAAATTCCTCACTGTCTTCCAAGCTCAAAACCATACGACCCTTTAAAAAACTTTTCGCCTTGGCCAACTCCGCCGCGCCAACATCCTTCTCAGCTATCAACTTATATTGCTCAACGATTTTCTCAACCGCCATGTACACACGGTTCACGTCCACCCCAGCGGTAGTGGAAATCAAACCCGTATCGCAATAATCATCCGTATTCGTCCTTACATAATACGCAAGCCCATGCGCTTCGCGCACATTAAGAAACATCCTGCTGCTCATATTCCCTCCAAGAATCGCCGCCAAAACTTTCAAAACCCAATGATCCTGATCCGTTTCGCAAAGCCCCTCAAACCCGCAAGCCAAATGAACTTGCTCGGTGGTTTTATTTTTTAAATAAATCTTTTTTGGTTTCTTCGGCGCAGCAAATTCTTTAAATTCATACGCCCTTTTCCCATCCGCAAGCGTGAAATATTTTTCAACCAATTCAACCGCTTCGTTATGCGCAATATTCCCGCAAACAGCAATCACAATATTGTTTGGCTGATACAATTCATTTTTATATTTCACAAAATCCTCGTGCGTAACACCTTTAATCAATTCCTTCGTCCCAACTTCATCCCAACCCAAAGGCTGATCACCAAAAACCAAACTCTCAAAATTCCAGCCAATTTGATACATCGGCGTGTCTTGATACATATTGTATTCCTCAAGAATAACTCCGCGCTCTTTTTCAATCTCAGCTTTATCAAATTTCGCGTTCAAAAGCATGTCTGACAAAACATCAAACGCGGTCTCGACTTTTTCTTTTGCGGCCTTCACGTAATACCCGGCATATTCCTTGCCGGTAAACGCATTGAACTCTCCGCCGACCGCATCAATCGCCTCCGAAACCTCTTTCGCGTTTTTAAATCTCTCTCCACCCTTGAAAAACATGTGCTCAAGAAAATGCGAAATACCGTTTATTTCTCTCTTCTCATAGCGACTTCCCGCGCCGGCAAGCACAAGCACGGTCACGGCTTTCGTGCTCTCAAGTTTCTCGGTCATCACCCGAAGCCCATTTGTTAAAGTTGTTTTTCTAAACATTTTTGTGTCAGTTAAATTTTAATCGCGCACAGCCTACAGACACACAGCCTACAGACGCTCAACGTCAAAATCAAATCAGTAAACATCGCCAGCCAATCTACCATTATAGTTTTA
>Ga0172375_10013262_pt1 | contig 10242 bp, 7 predicted proteins | sample LakKiv1m_FD_114537 | JGI IMG/M metagenome (GOLD analysis project Ga0172375, IMG submission 114537) | Freshwater microbial communities from Kabuno Bay, South-Kivu, Congo - kab_092012_11.1m | ecosystem: Environmental > Aquatic > Freshwater > Lake | place: Democratic Republic of the Congo...
CGGAGTATTTATCCCGGCTGAAGCTTGGCAAATCCACCTGGGGCATACCGGATAAGATCGAGGCATTTCGCATAACCGCGGATGAACTTATCATTCCGCGCGGCTGCAATAAAATGGTCAGGGATATTTTCGGGAAGGTGGAATACAGCGACAGACGTACCAAAGGTATCTGTCTGGCGGAAATTCCTCGTGCATCTATCTGCCTCCGTAACTATCAGACTGAGGCTGTGGAACTGATGCTAAAGCGGGAGCAGGGGGTGATAATAGTCCCCTGCGGCGGCGGGAAGACCGTCATTGCCATTGATGCGCTCCTTCGGACAAAAACAACAACCCTTATAATGGTGCATACGCTGGATCTTTTATCACAGTGGAAAGAAGTTCTGAAGAAATGCGGCGTGGAGGCCGGCGAAATCGGCAATGGCAAATTCGACCTAAAACCTATCACTGTTGCAACTATTCAGACTCTGTCGAAGCTCTTAAATACTCTGAAGAAGGAATGGTTTGAGCAGTGGGGGTGTGTCATTCATGATGAAGTGCACCGCGCCGCCGCCAAGACCTTCTTCCGCGTGGTGAGCCATTTTCCGGCGAAATACCGCTTCGGTCTGACCGCTACCCCGGAAAGGGAAGACGGTTTAACTCCGCTCTTGTATTTCCTCTTTGGGACTGCTATCTACGAAATCGACCGCAATACGCTTCTGAAAAAGGGATTTCTAACCTCTGTCAATGTCCAGCCTGTTTTTACCGGTTTCCGGTACCCCTACTTCAATAAAGCCGACCGAAATGCCATGCTGGACACCTTGGTGAACGATTCAGCGCGTAACCGAAATATTACCGCTGATATCATCTGTGCGGTGGAGGATGGGCACACCTGTCTGGTTTTAACCGGGCGGGTCGACCATGCAGAAATTCTGTGTACTAAACTGAACAGACTGGGCTTTTTCGCAGAGGCGTTATTGGGAAAAGTTAAAAAACAGGATCGCGATACGATTCGCAAGAATACACTCAAGGGCGAACTTAAGATAATTGTCGCTACTTCGGTGGCAGATGAGGGATTGGACATTCCCAATCTGTCGGCGGTGTTTTTTACCTTCCCATCAAGAGCGCTGGCGCGGATACTTCAGCGCGCTGGAAGAGTTATGCGGCCTTCGCCGGGCAAGCCCGACCCCGTAATCTTCGACTATATCGATCACAATATTCACACCTTGAAACAGCAATATTTTCAGCGCCGTCAGGCCTATCATCAATTAAGAGCTACTATTCTAACATCAATCCTTCAGGAGTGACGGCTTTTATCGCAATTAAGTTCACACTAAAATCAATAATTTCGCTCGCGGAAAACAATCTTCTTGAATATAACGATAATGGAGAAAAAATGAATCAGAATCAATTCACCGTCGGCGTCGATGTGGACGGTATTTTACGCAACTGGCTGCAGACTATTCTGCAGCAGGTTAATATTATGTATGAAACCAAGATTTTCAACAAGGACATCACCAGCTATGACATGGTGGGAATTATCAAGGGACGAATTCCCGGCTTCGACCGGAAAGTCCTGGAAGGCATCCATAAGCGTTGTGTGGAGTCCGGCAAGATGAACGACGCATCCTGCTATAAGGATGGCTTCTTAATGTTCAAGGCTATCTATGACGCCGGTTTTTCCATCAGATTTTTGACCTGCCAGCCGCTATGGGCGCGAAAATCCTTCCAGCAATGGGTGCAGGAAAACTATTTAGCGGATAAGATCGCTGGCATCGACTTTCTGGACCCATTGTCCAAAGCCGAAGCTAAAGTCAGCATCATAATTGATGACAACCCGCATATCGTCGCCACAGCCGCAAAACTGGGTAAACCCTCGATATTGTGGCAGCGGATGTGGAATAAAACCTGGCAATATCCTGACAAGGACATTTCCGAAGATATGATTTGCTATACAGTGCTGCCGAAAAAGGCGCTGCAGTTCGTGGAACATTGGTATGAAAAGACGGAAGATGAATAGAACCGATCGATGCATTACCGAAATAAAATATTCTGCGGAAATAACCTGGATGTTTTAAAGACACTGCCCGAAAGATGTGCCCATATGTCGGTGACCAGTCCGCCCTATTTCAACACCCGCGTCTATGACGCGCCGCCGGTCGATTGGGACGGCTGGTGCGGAACTCTGGGCAATGAACCTTCGCTGGAGTTCTATATTCAGCATCTGTCGCTGATATTTTCCGAACTTAAGCGGGTTCTGCGCGATGACGGTACCTTATGGCTGAATCTGGACGATGGTTATGCCGGGAGTGGAATCCGCAATTATCCCTACAAGCGAAAAGGCGCCGGGCTCAAGGATAAAGACCAATGTCTGGTACCGCATCGAATGGCCTTGTCCCTGCAGGGCTATGCGGTAATCTATGCGGACGAGATTTGGAAGCTGGCGGAAACATTATAGTGTGCGCGGGAAGTCGGCGATTGGGAGGCGGTGGAATCAGTTAAGGAGGTCCTGCGTAAATGGGCGCTGGCGGTCAAACTTGCCAATGTTACCGGCTGGTGGCTGCGTTCGACAATCATTTGGCAGAAATCCAATGGAGTCCCCTCGGGCGCGTCCGACCGCCCTTCCACCGATTTCGAATATGTCTTCCTTCTTTCGAAAGCGAAGAGCTATTACTATGATGTAGAGGCTATTAAGGAGCCGCAGAAACCGGATTCCATAAGACGGGCTTTCGCCAACAATCACCTCGACAAGCGGAAGGATAATGGCAAAGATATTTATGCCCTGTCCTCCGCTGCTCAGAGCCAGATGCATGAAAGATTAATGGAATCCATCAATCAGGGTGAAAAGCCGCTGCGGAATAAACGATGCGTCTGGAATATCGCAACGCAGGGATTGCGGGATGAACATTACGCAGTTTTTCCCGAGCGATTGATTGAACCGATGATTTTGGCGGGTTCCAGTCCGATGGTCTGCGCCGAATGCAGCGCACCTTATTTCCGTATCAGAAAAACTTCGGAATTCGAACCCTCATGCAGTTGTTGCGCGGAATCCGCCAAATCCATAATCCTCGACCCGTTCATGGGCGCCGGGACGACGGCGGTGGTTTCCGCAAAGCTGGGCCGGGATTTTATCGGCATTGAAACCGGCGAAAAATATGTCGCTTTAGCGAAGCGGCGGCTGCAGAAAATCGGCTTAAAACTCTCTATTTAAAGGATAAAACCATGAATGCTTTGGAAAAGCAGCCCTCCGGCAAAGTCTCCGAATTCTTCTCCTATGAAGAATTTACCCAATCCAATTACGGGAAACCCGTTTTCAACAAAATCAGCAAATATTTATTGGAAAACCTCTGCCGGAATATCCTTGACCCGGTTCGCAGGGAACTGGGCGGCCCCATCGTTATAACCTCCGGGATACGGGATGTCATTATTATGAACGGACTAAAAAAAGCGGGCTACTACCCATCATCTACAACCGACCACAGCTTCGGTGATCCGACTGTGAACGCCTACGGCGTCGGTGCCGCGGATATTATCCCGCAAGGCACCTGCTGTGAGGCGCTATTCAATACCACCTGCGAACTGTTCCGCAGGAACAGGATACGCATCGGTCAATGCCTGTGGGAAAGACAGGGTGGCAAAGAATGGGTGCATATCGCCAATCCCAAATCCGTTCTTTTTTCCCCGGAAGTATCCGTCTTAATCGCCCCGGCTATGATAATCGGATACGGTTTGAACGGGAAATATGGCAAGGACAGGCTATGGAAATAATACAGGGGACGCTCGCTAAAATCTACAAGCAGTTTACCAGCGGATATTTGATTGCGATTATCGAGCCGGGCGGGGAGAAAGTGGTGGGAACGCTTTCAGAACCTGTCCTCGGCGATAAGATGGAATTTTACGGTGAATGGGTGGATCATTCCAAATACGGGCTGCAATTCAGGTTCGACAGCGCCGTGAAGTATATTCCCAAGGATAAACAGGAAATGCTGGAGTTCTTGAGTATGCTGAAAAACATCGGCCCGGTGCGGACGCAGGAAATAATTAAAACCTTTGGTGATTCCATCTTCACGATTTTGGACGCAGAACCGCAAAGACTAACCGCTATTTCCGGGATTTCAACGGCGCGGGCGCAGGAAATTGCTAACAGTTGGAATCGCCTCAAGGCGGATAAAGATAACATCTTTTTTCTGAACGATTTGGGATGCACGCCCAGCCAGCGGCAGGCTATACTAAATCATTACAAAGAAAAAACTATCGAATTAATGCAGGAAAATCCCTATCGTTTGATTAAAGATATAGCCGGATTCGGCTTTAAAACCGTGGACGAACTGGCTAAAAAATTGGGATTTGGGAACGATTCGATAGTGCGGGCGGAGGCGGCGGTAGAACATATCTTTCAGGAAGCGGCTGCAACCGGTCAGCATACTTATTTGCCGGGTAAGGACATTCTGAAAGCAGGTCAGGAACTGCAGATACCTAAAAATGTCCTGAAGACTGCTATAAATAATCTGACGGAAAATAAAACCGTCGTGCCCAATACCAGGGAAAAATGGTGCGCGCTGAGAAGTTTTTATGAAAAAGAAAAATACATTGCGGAAAAAATACGCACTCTTTTAAGCCATGAAAACAAAAATAATGTTTCCGATGATGTTATCGATAAAGAAATCGAAAACAATGTTTTCTTGAATGATAAACAGCTGGAGGCGGTTGAAATTGCCTGCCATAACAATGTCGCTATTATTACCGGGTTACCCGGGACCGGAAAAACCACTCTTCTGAAAACCCTTCTTTCTATCTATAAAGGGAAACGGATAGCGCTGGCTTCGCCGACAGGCAAAGCCGCCAAGCGCATGTCGGAAGCCACGGGACTGCCCGCCGGCACCGTTCACCGGCTGCTGGAATATAATCCCGAAAGGGACGAATTCGAACGCGGCGAAGGGTATCCCCTGGATGCGGACTTGGTGGTCATCGACGAATCTTCTATGCTGGATACCTGGTTGACTTTTCATCTTCTGAAAGCTATCGCCCCCGGTACCAAACTGCTATTAGTGGGCGACGCCGACCAACTTCCTTCCGTGGGCCCCGGCAATGTACTGGCGGACCTTCTTTCTACAAAAAATATCCCCTCGATAAAACTTACCCAGATTATGCGGCAGTCGGAAGCCAGCGTCATCATTAAAAATGCGCACCGTATCAATAAAGGATTACCGCTGGAATTGGATTCGGAGAAGGATTTCTTCTTTATAGAAGAAGACGAACCTGACTTTATCATTACCACCATTAAAAAATTGGTTTCAAGAGTAATCCCGGAAAGATTCCGTCTTGACCCCATAAAGGACATTCAGGTTCTGTGTCCGCAAAATGTCGGAGCAATCGGTTCTATCATCTTCAATAAGAAATTACAGAGCGCCTTAAATCCCGCCAGTGATGGTAAGGCGGCGATAAAAATTGGGACGGAGGAGTCATTCTATTATCTAAGAACCGGCGACCGGGTCATCCAGACTGTCAACAATTACGAATTGGGCGTATTCAACGGCACCTGTGGGATTATAAAAGATGTCGATTCGTATGATAAAACTGTCTGGGTCGACTTCGGCGGCGAAAGCGACAACGTCGAGTACAAAGCAGAGGATCTTATTCAGTTAAAGCTATCCTATGCTATTTCGGTGCATAAATCCCAGGGCAGCGAATTCCCCTGCGTAGTCATTCCCATACATATCTGTAATAAATATATGTTGATGCGGAATTTGTTGTATACCGCAGTCACCCGCGGAAAACAATATGTATATATAGTCGGAACCGAATCCGCCATCAATTACGCTATCAAGAACGACAAGCCTACGCAGAGATATACGCTGCTGCGGCGATTCATGGCTGAAGGAGAATAATGCGGCTGGATTTCCAACGCGACGCTGAGACCGGCATCGATTTACCGCTGGCGCTATACTACTCCCGGCTATTTGTGAACAAATACGGCGTGCATGGCGAACAGTTTCTGCTGAAGAATGGTTTAGCCCGCTATCGCAATAATATTCCGGGCGATATCGACATTCTGATGGTGCGAAATGCCTTATACGGCACCCGTACCTTTGCCGCCTACGGCTGCGATTGTGAAGGCCATTCCAAGTGGACGATGTTCGACCTCGACATTCCCAAAGAAATTAGAACAGAAATTGAACAAGCCTTTGACCCGGAGCTTCGCTCCAAGCTGGAGGAATACGCCTGGCGCACCATCTACCTTATTCGCGACAGTCTGCTGACTGAAATTAAACGACTGGGCTTTCACCCGCTGGTGTTCTTCAGCGGTTCCAAGGGACTGCATATTTATGTGCTTTTCGCCGAACCCATTCCTACTGAAAAGGCGGTCAGGTTGGGTCTTTTGATAAAGCATCTGACACAGCAGTCGCAACAATCCGGGCCCTTGAATGACATAGTCGATTATCTTTCGATTGAAAGCTATCCTTGTCCGGCGGATTTGAAGACAGTCGAAGGGCTTCCGCATTTGGTCAAGCTTCCTATGGTAAAACATAAGGGCAGTGGGAAATTTTCCGTCCTGCTTGACCCGGCGGACCCACGGATTGAAAATCAGCTTCATCCCCGAAAATTAAGGGAATACAGACCCGACTCGGCCGCTCTGGTCGATGATGTCTTATCCTCCTATGAGGATGAATTAAAGGTTGTAAAAAAACGGGTTAAACCCATCACTGTTTTCACAGAACCGTCAACGCCCTATATAATCCATACGACGGAAGGTCCTACTAAGCTAATAGCCCGCTGCGCCGCCCTGCGTTCACTGATGAATAAATTAGTCCAAAAGCGGCATCTTGAACATGCCGAAAGGCTATTCATCCTTTGTACCATGAAATCCTTCGGGGCCGAAGGCACCGCCGCTATTCATGACATTATGAAGGGCGCCTCAGATTACAGTTTTGACAAAACCCAGTATTATATCGACCATGCTATTAAACATGGTTACAAACCATACACTTGCGAAAAGGCGCAGACGCTGCGTATCTGCCCGCTTAATGAACCCTGCCCTGCGGTAGGACATTATCGTATTCCGCTGGGTGTGGTGTTAGGTAAGCGGGCTGAAGAGCGCGCTAAAATCCAGCCTGTCCTGGGCGGCCTGAAAACGCCCTATGACGCCGGTTCGGTCAAAGAAATCCGCAATGATATTGAAAAGCAGATTTTAACTTATTTAAGAGAAACCCCTGAAAAGGCGCTGCTCATCGAATCCGATCCCGGTTCCGGTAAAACCATCACCGTTGCCAAGACTTTAGTCAATCTGCCGTCCGATTTGAAGAAATACAAACGCATAGTCTGGGCGGCGCAGCGGCATGATATGTTTGAAGAAATGGTTCAACACATCCCCAATCTGAAACACATCCGTCCGAAGGTCTCGGATGAGGAGAGTTTCCCCCTCAATTACGATGATAAAATCGGCTTGTGCTGTATCGAAAAGAATGAACAAAAAATCAGAATTTTACGCGATAAGGGCTGGGCGGAATTAGAAACAAAGAAAGTCTGTCTGTTCTGCGATTTAGGGATTAAAAACTGTGAGTATTTTCAGCAATGGAATCACAGCGGTTCCTACTACATCCCCCAGCAGCATTTAGTCACGAACCGAATCCAGGAAAACAAAATCAAGTTCGACATACTGGTAGTGGACGAAAATCCTTCCTCCATCTTTGAAAAAGAAACCATCATCACCTGCGCTGATATCCAGGCGATGGTTACCTTCATCCGGGAGGGAAAATATCCCAAAAGCGATTTAATGATAACGCTTTTAGAAAACTTAGCACACACTATAAATGCGCATAAAACAATAATCGAAGGCCATACCGTCATCCGGGAATGGGACAGCGCCATCCGTTTGCTAAGTGGCGAAAACACTCAGCAGGGCAGTCTTCTAACCCCGGTTGAACGAACCGATGCCGGCCTTTTCAATCTGGTCAACGCCATCGACCAATCCAGCTTTTGGCTTAAATGGTCGGATTTTATCGACCGGGCCGAACCTGAAGATATGCCCAAAAACTGGTTAGAGCCCCTTTTTACCGCCGTCAAAGAACAAAAGTTTGTCGCCGGGGTCGAACATAATTCCAGAATATGTATTAAGAAACACAACCAGCATATGGCGCTGGCAATTCTGGACTTCGACAAAATACAGAATGAAGAAACACCCATTCTTTTCCTGGACGCTACGGCGGATGCGGATGATTACAGAAGAATCATCGACCGCGATATCATCAGCTTTCGCAGGAAGATTAAGCTGCAAAACCCGGTGTATCACCTTACCGACGGTGAGTATCCCCTGGAATCGATCATGCCCGAAAGCAGCAGAAGCACCAGACTTCGTCTTTTGCGACTTACCAAAGCCATCATCGAAAGCGGCAATTATACCCTGGTGGTATCTGTCATGCCCTTTCACAATAAATATCTGGTCGATTATCTGAAGAATGCGCGCCCTTCCAAAGAATACTGCACCGCCTATTACCGCAACCTGCGCGGTTCCAACGATTATGAAAAGTGCGATCAGATTATTCTGCTGGGCGTAGCCAACCCCAACATGGATGAAATCCATATCCGCGAGCAGGCGCGCCGGGTCGATGAACCTTATCTTTCTAAAGAGATATTAAAACGGCTGGAACGCTACGGCGACAGCCAGCTCGGGCGGGAAACCACCGGCTATGAAGACGCCCGTATGAACAGCGCGTTGAAACAAAAACGGGAATATGAGATGGTGCAAGCGATTTACCGCATCAGACCTATTCAAAACCCGGATAGGAAAATATGGGTCTTGTCAGCAATCCCTTTGGAATTTCCGGCAAATGTAACCTGTATGAACTATCAGGAGATGTTAGAACTACTAAATTTATCGCGGGAAAGAAGAAGTAAAAGGTCGACGCCGGCATTTAACAAGCTGGTAAAAGCTGTCAGCGTGCTTCGTAATAATCATCATAGTAAGTTTACAGCGAGAAAATTAGCGGATACGGCGGGCGTGAATTTAAGGACTGTTCAACGATATGAAAAGCAGTTATTGATTAAAATTGATTACTTATCTGTGAATAATAACATATATGAAATACAGAGAATTTAACCCGATTTTTAATCGATTTTTTATCCCAAAAATTGCCGCCAATGCTTAAATTTTAAAAAATTTCCCCCATTTTTTTTCTTAAGCATAAACGCGACAGACTTTAATTGACCCTTGAAAACAAAAATGCCGACTAAAGCGTCAGCATAAAATTAAAAAACGACATTGAAAAATTTAAGCTTTTTAAGCTTAAAATCCGGACATTTATTTTCCTTGAAATTGATAATTTTTACGACTTTTAACCTCCTCAAAATTGCCTTTAAAATATCAACTTTTAGGAGATAAATTTAAGCATAAACGCGACTTTTAAGCGCTTATATATAGTACTATAAGAGCTGTCGTGTCGCAGCCTTCCATTTTTTATATTCACAAAATGGAATATGAAGCTCAGGGATATTTTTCATAAGAGCATTCTATCAGAGTTTTAAAAATTCAGAGCTGTCGTCTCCCGCGTTTATAAATATACAAACAAATTGCCAGTTTGTCAATAGCCTCTTTAATTGCTCACTGTTATCTTTTCAGAAAGAATGTCATATGTCAGCCCTTTTTCCCGAATATGTCTCTCCGGACGGACAGCAGTTCGTCTTTACCTTAGCCTCAGACGAGGCCTGCACCTATATCTGTTCATCGGTAAAGCTGCGGAAAGCCATCGCTGAAGTCCTGAATACAAAACACAGGCCCGCGCCGGATTCGGCGCTGCATTACAAAGAAGCGGCGGCAGCAATCATTAAGGCGGTTAAACAGGCTTCCGGCGAAACTTTGAGTGCAGTCAGTTTTGAAGATGCTGCCGGCCGGTTCCTGACCATTACGCCGACCTATTTTCAACACAATTTCCCGCCAACTCCGGTTGAAGACACTTTAGCAGAACCGTCTGCGCCCATAATGTCAGACCGGCAGAAGGAAATCCGCGCCCGCTTAGAAAAATTAGCACTCTAAAATACACACAAGGAATCACAAATGCAAATTCCCGAAAAATACATCAGCTTTTCAAGGCTGGAACTGGTGACTCAGTGCCCGGCAAAGTTCAAACATCGTTATATCACTGAATCCAAAGCAATGCTCGATTCGACCTCGCCGGCATTACTGGGTTCAGTCGTGCACAAGGTCTTGGAAAAGGTATATCCCATTCTGAAATCCGAAGGATATAACGGCCCGCTTTTCAAGCGCATCGA
>Ga0172375_10013264_pt1 | contig 10239 bp, 24 predicted proteins | sample LakKiv1m_FD_114537 | JGI IMG/M metagenome (GOLD analysis project Ga0172375, IMG submission 114537) | Freshwater microbial communities from Kabuno Bay, South-Kivu, Congo - kab_092012_11.1m | ecosystem: Environmental > Aquatic > Freshwater > Lake | place: Democratic Republic of the Congo...
ACCAAGTATTAAATTACTGTGGGTAACAAGTTGTATAGCCGATTGCCGAGTTTTTTGTTTATTCATCGTTTCTGCATTTTATAAAGTTGACAGGTTAGTGCTTTTAAGTCGGCAACCTGCCATACAACCGACCGTTGTGCGTAATACTAAAGCGACTTACAAACAGCGTCCATTATTTTAATACTTGCTTGATAGTCATACCATGCTTTTAGCAACTCTGGATATTCTTCCTGAATAATGGGTTTTAATTCTTCAAATTCGCAATATCTTGTTATATCCCCTTTTTCTTCCCAGAAATACCTTAGCATATCTTTTTGTTCATCAGTTAATTTACTCATCGTTTTGATTATTAAAGCACTACGCACAACACGCAATATAAAACATGCTGGGCTTTGTGCGGTTATTAATTATTTTCTATCGTATCATCGGTTCATCGGTTCTACAAGTCCGTGCCTCGTAACCCAGCACGTTTCATATCGCCAGCCGTTATGTGTAATAATTTTTTACCCATCCACAATTAACGACTATATTTCATATAATCTGTAAGTTGTCGTTTCTCATCTTTCGTTAAATGTTGTGAAAAGATGTAAATACCATCACCTTCACCCGCCACGTCAAATCCAATTCCGTGTTGTGAATCTTCTTTATCATACAACATTAACTTCTCTCTATCCAACCACATTTCATAACCATTTAAGAAGATTTTTTCTCTTTTACCTTCATTCAAGAACTGACCAAAGTTCTTTACTTTATTAATTTGTTCTCTCATTTCTTTACTCATAATTTTATCTTTATATATAAATATTCAGAAATTAAATTTTAGTCCAAATCCCACCCACAAAATTACTACACATAACAAGGTGTATATGTAATGTGAGTTTCAGTGGTATATTCAAAGTTTCTATATCTAATTAACATTTGTGGTTAAGTCAAGGTTTGTGCTTCAAATCTCACACTACATATACGCCCAACCGTTATAAGTAATAAATTAAATTTGAGAAACACACCACATTGTTCCATCTTTGCATCTAACTATCATATCGTTGTGTTGATATTCCACACCTTCTTCGAAAGCCAAATGTTTAATTATTGCTCTTTTACTAATACCAGTAAATATTCTATCAGTTCCTTCTATTGGGTCGCCATTCGATTTGGCTTTCCAAGCAATGTATTTGTGTTGTGTTTCCATATCAATAAATTTAATTTACATACTTATAACAACAAATATAAAACATTTATTTCGGTTTTCCAAATTTATTGTTGTGTTTTTATTTATATTCTGTTTTTTAATTTAAGTTTTATTTATAAACGTTTTATATTTGCAACCGTTATGTTTAATTGCTTGCTTACCTTCGCTCGTTTGCAATAAACTCCCGTATATAATTAGATTCATCATTTTGCTTTCTTGCCTTTAATTCAGCAATCTTTTCATTTAACTCAATATCTTCATCTAATGAAAGTGTATGAGCAAAATGATTATACCGACACTTACTATCTCCATCTAAAACTTTGGTGATTTTCCCACCTTTTGAACATTGATAACAATACATAATATTTTCGTTTTAAACCGCAAGCAACTAAAACATAACAACAAATATATTGCATTAAAACGACAATATATTTGCAAGCGTTATGTATAATTATTTTTGAAGTTCTCTTTTCACTAAATCACGATACCAATTTTTATCATATATCCATCGTTTTTTAGTTTTATCAAAAACATAACCATATATTCTCGTCATACAAGGATAACCAATTGGTATCGTTTGAAATTCTCCAGTTAATTTAATTTGTTCCATTTTATTTAATTTAGTTTATTCAAAAATAACATATACATAACAAGGTGTATATGTAATGTGAGGTTTAGTGGTATATTCAAGTTCATCTTTCTAATCAACATTTGTGGTTAATCAAACATTCTACCTTTCTATCCACCACTACATATACACCCAACCGTTATGTGTAAGTGTTCCGTTCATCGTTCTAATCAACATTTCGGTTTAAAATTTTAAAAGAAAAATCCCACACACTTTTATTTCAATAAAGATTTATCAAATATTAAAATGTTATCACCATTCATAAACCCATCATATCCTTTTGAATTTAAAAAGGATATAAATTCATCGGTTGGTTCTCATCAAATTCATCAACCAAACTTTCCCATTCACTATAATAATCAGTATCTAAAATATTTAGATTTTTTGGTAATTTGTATTCTTTAACGTTACCATATTCATTCGCAAAATCATAATCATAAGTTACCCAAATTGAATTTCTTGGTGATATATCATCAACATCATTAGGTTGTCCTCTATATACAGTTTCATAATTTTGAACATTTTCATTCAAAAACTCTCGTATAGTTGTCTTTATAAATTTTCTTAGTTCCATGTTTAACAAAAATATTTTGTCGCTTATATTCCACTCACAGCAAAGCCGATGGGTGGGTTTTACGCTCCATTTTATAAAATGTAGCCATAATTAATCAATTTCAATACAACATTTTTTATATTTTTTCCCACTTCCACAAGGACATGGAGCATTTCTTCCTGTTTTCAAATCAATAGGTTCTTCAAGAATCACTTCTTCGTTTGTAACAACCTCTTTTATCCCATTAATGTGATTTACTTCATGCTGCCATACTTGTGCCTGGAATCCGCTATGAGTTTCTTTATGAAACACACCATCTGGAGTATAATATTCTACATCAACAAAATGATTCCTGTCTGCAATTATACACCAGTACCCTTCCATGTCCTGAGCCCATGTTAAACACCTCTCGGCCTTCTGACGCTTTATTCCATAATACCGAACAATTTTGGGGTCAATTGCAACTATACAATCACGTCCTTTGGTTTTAATGTCTTTAACAACAACCATTCTCACATTGAATCTTTCTCCATCAATAGAACATTGATTTGCTGCAAGTCCAATACAGTTTTTTGTTTCTTCTGCATACGCCTTAAAAGCATCAATTTTTTCTTGATGTTCCTGTATAAAAGCAGAAACATTCTCAATTAATGGAGTATTGGGGGTTTGCTGATGTTGTATTACTTCAAAATTCATATTGTATAGTTCTTTACTCTATAGTATACGAATTTATACACAAAAAAGTTGCAGCGAAAAACTCCCAGTTTATGTTCTGGGGTTTTTTCCTAAAAAGTCATTTATCTTGTCTACGTTCATAGAGACATCTGTGGATGTGGTTGGGTCAAACAAATATGCTGTTGGTTTTACATCATCTTTAGTTTGTTTTGCTAAGTCAAACATTATTTTTTTTATATAAGTGCCTTCTCTGCCTTTCTTTTGTAGTAATAGTCTTTTGCTCTTTGAGTTAATTTTGCTTTGTTTTCTTTGTAATATTTTTTTCGATAATTGCGCTGGTATTCTTTCATTTTTTCACTATTGGCCTCATAGTATTTTTTTGTCCTGGCAATTACTTTTGTTTTATTTTTATCATAATATTTTTTATCATATTCACGATATTTTTCCAGATTTTTCTTGCGATATTTTGACTGGGAAGCCCTTACGCTTTCTGAGTGTTCTTTTTGCCACTTAACGCAACTTTGGATGTGCTTTTCTTTATTCTCTTTGTAATACTCTCTTGCTTTTTTATTTATTTTTTCACGATTTTTTTCTCTGTATTTGGCAGCTGATTTAGCAAGAGAATCCTTGTGTTTTTCAGGATTATTTTTTTTCCAAGCCTTTAAAGATTCTTTCCTTCGTTGTTTGCGCTCGTCTGGAGTTAGCGTTGCCTTTCTCATAATATATAATTTTTATTGTTCATCATTGCAAAATGCCATTTCGTCCTCAGCTGTAGCTTCGTTGAGATTTTGTTTTCTATAAGCTTATGATATTCCGAGTGTTACAACTTTTACTTTCACATTAAACTATTTTAATGGGATTATCCCCATTTTCATCAACAACTGTAATTTGTGAAGGAGCTGAACAGTGAGAGTTGTCTAAATTTAAAAGAATTTGCAAATAAAGAGCTTCATCGTATTGTAATGAAGTCAATCCTTTTTTTGGCTTTTTAATTTTTATTCCATTTCCTGTATCAGTAAGCATAAAAAGCAATTTGTTCCTAGCTCCTTCACACCACATTGGGTCATCAGAAGCAAATAGAGAATAAATTGTATGAGCATGACGCTTTGTTCTTTCGATTGTAATAATGTATTCCAAACGACCTCTGTTATCTTTTATAAACAATTTGTTGGGCAAATTTTCTCTCATAATTACCAAGTTATTTCAGTATCAATTTCATTCATTCCTGCCATTTTTTCGGAAATTTTATATCCTTCTGATTCAAGATTTTCTTTGACATCTCTTCTTAAATGGCCATAAAAAGTTGCCTTATAAGCACCATCATCAACAGCCTCTGAAATGAGAGCCTTAACTTCGGCGTATTCTTTTTGTCGCTTTTGCTCATTTATTTTTTGAGCTTTTGTTCTTGCTTCTTTTGCATTCATAATTATTCAATTACTCCCATTATTTTATCATTCTTGTCAATATCACACAAGAATATTGTTTCATTAGAGTTTTTTGTAAATTTCACTTTGTTATCAGTAAGTTTTTCAAAAATTTCGTCGGTTGTATATGCTGGTGAAGACTCTCCTGAGTCTTGTCTCAATCGTATTCGAAGATTAAGATAATTTTTTCCAGTATAAACATCAGGAGAAGTATTCATTTTAAGGAACACGTTTTGCTGGTTAAATAAAATAACAGCACTTTTTCCTGTTTTAATATCATAAACTTTTTTAAAAGTTTCCAGTGGACTTATACTTTCTACGGCTAACCTTACGGCATGGGAAAAAAGCAAGTTCGATTGAAGGAGTTCATCGTCTGTTGCGTTAATGCAATACATAACGGCTTCTTCATATTCAGATATAATCATACCAATATGAAAACCTTTTAACCCGTATTTATCAACAAATTCATTGGCTTTACACCAAACACAAACGCAGTCTTTTTCTCTTAAAAGATAGACGTAAGAAGAATCAATTATAAATCTGGAAAACCCATAAAGCCCAGCCTCTGTACCATGGCCAAGCATGATTATTCTATCATGAGATTTGATTTGAGACTTCAAGTAGCTTTTGGACACGTTTGTAGTAATAGCATCCCAACCCTTACCTGCATATACATAGGTTAGGAAATCAGTTGTTTTATCCTGGGGGTGTATTACTAATGTCTTCATACTTTCTTATACGGTTTTTGTGTTTTTTTGTTTCAATCATCTGTATCAAAGGCACCAAAAAACAGCCCTAAAACAAAAACGGTTCCACCTGTGCTAATAGCTTCGGACTTTTGAGCAGGATATACGAAACACCAAACAATACATGCAAGGATTATTACAATTGCAATAAAACCAGCGGGAGATAGTTTTTTAAACATATATTTTTTTAACTTGGGTTATTTGCTTTAAAAAGTATCAATAAAACCAACACTATTAACAAAATGGTATTAATCCAAGTTGTTAAAGATAATATCTCATAAAGTTCATCTGGACTTTTAGAGAATTTTTTGAGGTTTGGCTTATCCACTTTAAATGGATGGTGTTTGGGTAATGCCCAAATTGTTAACCACATAAATACCCATATCGGAAAGAAAAAAACCTTTCTCATGTTATTTATTTTTTGTTCCAACTTTCTCTGCAAAGAACATATAAATCATAAAGCTCCTGTTCTGAAAGTTCTTCCAAACTATAACTGCACCACCTCCACTCATCACGACTTCCCCTATAGCTTCCACATTTTTTTACCATGGGATGCTCAAATAAAGAATAATTTGGTTGCTGTCCACAAACAAGAGACATCAACGCCACCTTATCAAGTTCTACTTTCATTTTATTAATTTATACGATATTTCTGTTTTTTTGTTTCTGCATGATTTCTTTATTTTGTTTTTTGACATCTGCAAGATAACATTTTCCAACAATTTCAGTAACCCATTGTTTTAAAGTCTTATATTTTAACATCTTTGGATGTTCGGCTAAAAGCATTATAAGAATTACTTCCTCAAGTTTTGCACCAGTTTCACTATCAATATCATCTGAAAAAACATGGAACAGTTGTTGTGAAAGACAAATTTCAAATTCTTCAAGTTCTAATTTTTCCTTCTCAGTTAACATAAATTATATTTTTTTTTAAAAATTAAGTCCCACTTATAAAGTTCATCCCACTCACCGCTTTCAAACATTTCCCACTTTTCTTGGAAAAGTTTGGATCCTCGAATAAAAACAATATCATAATCCCTCAAGTTCTTACTTTTGGAGACAAGAGGAATGCCGCCCCACGTCATTTCGCAGGTAAACATTTCTTCTTTGGATAATGGTTTGGGTTTTTCAGCCATTATTTAATAATGAATTTGACTGAAATAAATTCACTATTATCTGACATTTTTCCTCTTTCGGGAATTTCAACTTTTATGTTTTTCTTATTCTCTTTGATGAGACTTTCAATATCAGACAAGTCAAGTGATACGACTTTTTTAAATTTCTCAGCATATACAACACGAACTCTTTTTTGTTTAGCCATAATTTTGATTTTTCTTTCTATATACGAAAAAAAATCAAAAAGGTTAATAAAACCCCCCCATTTTTTGTGGGGGGGTTTTTTAATATTCAAAATTCATGTATTTTTTAATCACGTTTTTGTAGTTTTTTCCAAACAAATATTGGAATACATTATAGGGATTTCGCCAGTAAATTTTAAACTAAATTAGGGTCATTAGTTATAGCAGTTAATGATTTAGACCCACCCTCTATAAATAGTTCGGCAATGTCACTCCTTTGATGCGCCACATCTAATATTCTGTTAATTGTTACTATAATTTCATCTGGGTCTTTTTGCTTTATTATTTCTTCTCCAAGTTCAAATAAAGGTTTAAGACCATAATCGCTTAAAACCCATTGCCCGTTAGAAAACAATGGAAGCACTTCATCCATTTTGTATACTTCATCTAAAAACTCATATATTGGATTAAACTGATATTTTTTGATATATTTTTTATCACCAGTTTCTTCGTACTTTTCTTTTGCCCACTTAGTAAATTCACCGTCTATTGTTTTGTTTTCTATGCCGCCAGTAAATAAATCATATTGATTTGTTTCAATTTCTTTTTCACTATCAAATGTGTCATAAAAATCATCATATGGAAAATGTGCGGTGTGCCCAGCTATTGAAGTCAAAATTTCTAACTTGGCTATGTTTTCAAGCAATAATTGTTTCCATCCAAAAATAACTCTTTCTGGAAATCTCATAAAGCTTCCATATTTCATAAATTCTTTTAACGCATTTAAGTATTGGGTCTTTGGCATTAATTCAAATGTAATTTTCTCATGGTTTTTAATCATGTAAAATATATCTCTGGTTAATTCATTTTCAAGAGAATACCAATCATCAATTGTATCCACTTCTTCTGTGAGAATTCTATTAATATATTCTCTAATTAAAATTTTTATAAGTTTTTTTGCTTCCATGTAAATAAATAGGAACAAAAAATTGAATCTTCTATCTATTAATGTAAAACGCAAAACTAATATGGAAAAATTACGTAAATATATTAGGAAAATTATAGCAGAATCTTTAATGAAAAACATTCAAGTTCATAGAGGTGGCGCCAGGGAGTGAGGTTCATTCGACATGGAAAAAATAGGAACTGGAGACGGAAAAATTTTAGGTGGATGGGGAATATATTGCTCAAACTCGTTAGCAGTTGCAGAAAGATATTTTCTAAAAGGTGGACAAATCTTAGATTTTGAGATAAAAAAAGATCCCTACTTTGACTTAGATGAAACTTTAGATGAAGGAGTTGCCGCCCAAATTATGGAAAGATTAAGAAAAAGAGGCATTGATGAAAATGAGCTTGAGCAGTTCCAAACAGACTATATTGATTACATACAATACGGTGATATTACCAATCTGTGGAAACCAGCCCATCCTTTGGTGGGTGGGAGGAGCAGAGTTCTATTTTGAGAATATACGAAAAATATTTAAAAATATTTCACGAAATTCAAAATTTTATTTTTTAATAGATTTTTTTATTTCCTTCGTTGTAATGTTATCTTTTAATAGGTTCTTCAAGTTCTTTGATGTCTTCCTTTATAATCTCGCTCAAATCTTCAAAGTCCTCATAGGTTAATACCAAATCAGAAAGTGATGCGGCCTGGTTTCTTGTCAAACGGATTCCATTTTTTCTTACTACAATTTGAACCTTGTCAATATGGCGCATTCTTCCATCAATTGGGAAACTCACGCCCAGCACTTCTTCAATAGATGATGCAACTAAAAACATTATTTGTTCAAATGTTTCCAACAAATCTCTTACCAGTACACCAGACTTTTTTTGAATGTATATAGGTAAGCTATCAATTGTTTCAAAATAATTTTCTTGCTCACTTTCCTCAGAATCCAACCACTTACAAAACTTATCTGATTGAATAATTTCCAAATGAGTTTCTCCTTCTTTTTCCAAAAATATGATAAATTTGGAAATATTTTGAATTATTTGTTTCCTTTTTGCGATTTCTTCTTCTTTCTTTTCTTCCAGGTCTTCTTGGGTTTTGGCTCCCAGCACCTTCATGTTTGCATAAAGTCTTCGGGGAGTTTTCTCTCCATCCTCAAAGTATTTAACCAACCATTCCTCTATCTCCTTTATTTCTTTACACTGCTTTAAAATGCTATCACCGCAAAAGGAATATTCTTCCAAAAAATCATAAAAATTTTGTGGTTTCATATTGTCTATTTATCTTTTAACTCATTATAAATTTTTTGTAAATGTCCAGTTGTTTCAAAAGAAATTTCTTTAATAAGATGATTTATTAGAAGTTCTTTTTTTCTGTGGTAAATTTCTTTCAGAGACTCCATCAAATAAAGGTCATAGGAAAAGAAGTAAGAATATTTTCCATTTACAAAATGAATAGAGGCAGCATCAAACTTAATAAGCATCATTCCATTTTTAATATAAAAAATACCAGTTCTTGGACTTGATTCCAAAACAGAGTCTTCGTCAGAAAGAAATTTTCTTGCTATATTATAAACAATTTTTTGTTCTTCAGTTAATTTGGACAAACGCCTGTTTATTTTCCCACTTTCGATTCGAGCAAGTATTCTGAGAAACTTTGTCTTTAATTTTTTAATCATTATTGTGAAGATTTATTAAGTTATACGAAAAAAAAAGGACAAAAGTTTCTTTATATCTTATGAGTTGTGAACAACATCCTCTCCGATTTCAAATATTTTCGTTCCTTCATATCGTATCATCGTTGGTGATTGTATTCGCACTGTATATAGCCAGATACCATTATGTACAAGTGCTACATTGGTGCTCATTAAATAAAACAAAAATAATTTTCCAACGCACAAAGATAATGAATTTATTTTAATAATTCTAATTTTTTAATAGATTTTTGTGGATTAAATATTACACATTGAGTTATATCCATTAAGCCATCATAACCATCTTCTTCAAATTCATCTCTTAACCCATGTTGATTTTCAAGATAATCGTTCCAAAATTCATTATGATTTATCTCAAAAAATCTATCAGTTAAGTAATAATTATCCTCATTGTTTAATAATGTTTTCAATTCTTTTTTTGATAATTTTAATTTTTTCGACCAATAATCAATGCCCTCATCTTCTATCATATCAAGTATGTTATGCTGATATTCTTTTTTCATATAATTATAATATTGTTCAAATGTTCCATAAGTTCCAAGCATTTCTCTTGATTTGACTTCATAAAAATTGCCATCAAATTCAACTTCATATATATATTTCCCATATTTTTTGGCTAAATTTATATCTGATGCTACATAAAAACCATTGCCATAAAATATTTCTGGCGAATCATCATTAATTTTAATGGTATTTATAGTTAATTCAGGAGAATTGCTGCCGTGATACCATACAGTTGAGTTTGTACGTTTATTTACAACATTTTCGGTCAAACATTGCCTCCAATCCCTAAATCTATTTATTTGTTCTCGCATTTCTTTTGACATAATATTTTTTTATATAAATATTTAATTTTAAAACATTCGACCAAAATTTTTTTTTGTTTTTTTCAACATTATCAAGAAAACCACAATTTTCATTGTTATATTTTATAATGTTGACATACTCCCACGGCTGAAGCACGTGGGATTCTGGTTTTAAAATAACGGTTGCAGTTCCGCATTTCTGTGTCCCTGTCTTACACTGTCTATACCAAGAGAAGATGTCCCTTCTCTTAAAA
>Ga0172375_10013267_pt1 | contig 10238 bp, 8 predicted proteins | sample LakKiv1m_FD_114537 | JGI IMG/M metagenome (GOLD analysis project Ga0172375, IMG submission 114537) | Freshwater microbial communities from Kabuno Bay, South-Kivu, Congo - kab_092012_11.1m | ecosystem: Environmental > Aquatic > Freshwater > Lake | place: Democratic Republic of the Congo...
AGAAATATTGCATTAAGAGAAGCAAAAGGACACTGGATTGCGTTTCTCGATAGTGATGATTTGTGGTTACCAGAAAAATTGGAAAAACAAATAGATTTTATGGTAACTAATAAATACGATTTTACATACACAAATTATATTAAAATAAATGAAGATTCAAAATTCGAACAAATTATGGTTACTGGACCAAAAATAATTACGAAAACGGGCATGTTTAATTATTGTTGGCCGGGTTGCTTGACGGTTATTTATAACGTTCAAAAAATTGGCCTTATTCAAATAGAGGATATTAAGAAAAACAACGATTACGCCATATGGTTAAAGGTTTGCAGAAAGGTAGATTGCTACCTCCTAAATTTACCATTAGCCGAATATAGGCGAAGACGCGGAAGTCTTAGCAAACATTTCTTCGGTAAACTCATCAAGTGGCACTATGTACTATTTAGAATTTCCGAAAAACAAAACGTATTTTTAAGTTTTTTACATACTTGCCGTAACCTTGTATTTGGTGTTTGGAAGAAAATTAGATATGAAAAAAGAGTGAAAAATATATGAAAAAAATCGTTTTCCTATCAAGATTGATACCTAATGAAGTTAAAAATGAAGTGATTGAAAACGCAAAACACGGAATGTATGAATCATCAATAGCATTACAAATAAAAATCATTCAAGGATTTGATAAAATACTCTCAGAAGGTGCTTTGATTCTATGTAATGTTGAACCAATCGGAAGTTGGCCACAGCATTATGGAAAAATAAAGATTAATTCTTTTCTTTTTGATCATCAGAATAATAGCATGTTTAGTGATTATAACGTTGGATTTACAAACGTTATAGCTATTAAACAAAAATCAATTGAATTGAATCTTATCCGAACACTAATGATTTTACAAAATTATGAAAAAATTGATGCAATTATTGCATATTCACCAACTACTTATTTTATTAAGGCACTAATCCAATTCAAAAAACGCTATTCGAAAACGAAATTATGCCTTGTTATCCCAGATTTGCCAGATTTCAATGATATGTCAAGAAAAATATCTATAAAGAATTTGATTTATAATAAAATCCAAAATAGGTTGCTGAAAAATGGTTACCGGCATTTTGATTCAATGGTATTATTGACAAGTCAAATGGTGGATTATTTGAAGTGGAATAAGCCATATGTAGTTATTGAAGGAATTGCTGATGATTACATGAATTCAGTAATTGAAAACAATGATAATACAAAATCGATTGTATATACTGGAACAACGCATAAAAAGTTTGGTATTCCACTTCTACTTGCCGCCTTCAAAAAAATCACTATTAGCGATATTAGACTTATTATATGTGGCTGCGGCGATTATGATAATGAAATTAGAAAAATTGCAGAAACAGATCAACGAATACTATTTCTCGGTGTAGTGAGCCACGATAAAGCAATTTCAATTCAAAGAAAGGCAAGTGTTTTAGTTAACCCAAGACAAAATTATGGAGAATATACTAGATATAGTTTTCCTTCTAAAATCATGGAGTATCTATCCACTGGAGTACCAGTTGTCGCTTACAAGTTGGATGGCATTCCAGAAGCATACAATGAATATATAAACATACCTGACGATAACTCGATAGAAGCACTCGCCGAAAAGATATCCCATATTCTTAAACTTCCCGACGAAAAAAGAAATTCATTAGGCAGCAAAGGGCGTTTATTTGTAACTTCTAACATGAATTCGATTATCCAAGCAAAAAAAATTCTAAATATGTTGGAAAACTGCTAGGGATTTTAATAGAAGAAAATGACACACGCGTAGGCAACTTAAGGCAATCCATGGATGAAAGGAAAAACAATGAAGGTTCTGATTATTGACCCTTGGGGGATAAAAAACACAGCTGATTATCTTGATGGTCTAATCTATGGACTCTCTCCACTTATAGAATTGACAGTTTTTTGTAATTATTATTATAAAAAAGCGACTAATTCAATGTTTAATATACACCCTATTTTTTTTAAAAAGTCAGAAATGATGAAGCCAGGATTAATTAGAAAGTTCACACGAGGTCTTGAATATTTTAAAGGCTATTATGAAATTATTACTAATTTAAAAAATTGCCCTAGATTTGATGTGATTCACACAAATTGGTTACTTTTTTATAAATTGGACATAATATTTCTAAAATTTTTAAAAAAACATTGTTATAAGTTAGTTTATACTGCACATAATGCAATTCCGCACATTAAAGGTAATAAAAGTATTCCGCAACTACGCAAAATTTATTCTATTGTAGACAACATTATTGTTCATGGACAGCAGATTGAAAAAGAATTGGCCGAAGTATTTCCAATTGCGAAAGGAAAAATTTATATACAAAGACATGGATTTCTTTTAAAAAAACCTTACATTGTATCTCTTACGTATGAAGAACAGAGTATCGTTAAGAAATGCGAGGAGTTCAATAAAGTACTAATATTCTTTGGTTTAATATTTCCTAGCAAAGGAATTGATAGAGTGGTTAGTTTGTGGATTGATAAATATAGACAATATAATGCTCTATTAATAATTGCCGGGAAAACTATTACTGATTATCCGCAAATGGAACAATTAAAGAAAGAAATTTACAGGACAAATAACATTTTATATCTTAATCACTTTGTTGAGGATTCTTTGCTTAACGCCTTAATTTCCAAATCAGATATCATTCTTTTACCATACAAACATGCAAGCATGAGCGGTGTTGTCTTTGTAGCAGCTCAATTCAAAAAGACAATATTATTTACTGACTCCGGTTCTTTAAATGAATATTTAAACTCGGGTCAAGATAGTATTGTTTGCGAAAACACTAATGATGGGATTGACCAGGGATTGTTGAGTGTAATAAATTCTGATAGAAAATTATTAGCATCTATGGGAGAAAGGTTACAGCTCAATATTCAAAAAAAGTGCGATTGGAAGGATATTTGCAAGGCTCTAGTTGAATCTGTATACATAAATAAAAGGATAGTAATGGAGAAAAATAATGATAATCACAAAAACACCATTTAGAATGTCTTTTTTCGGCGGTGGAACCGATATCGAGGAACATTTTAAAGAAAACGGCGGTGCAGTTCTTTCAACTACCTTTGACAAGTATTGTTATGTTATCGTTCGTCATCTGCCAAAATATTTTGATTATAGCACTGAACTTTCATATTCAAAAATCGAAAGGGTGAGAAATGTTGAAGAAATTCAGCATCCTGCAATAAGAAATGCCATGAAAATGCTCGATATGCGTGACATTCGTCTTACTTACGAGGCAGACTTGCCAGCAAGAAGTGGCATAGGAACAAGTAGTTCATTTGCTGTTGGAATGCTGAATGCGTTCCACGCACTTAAAGGTACATGTATTGATAAAAAGAAATTAGCAGATGAAGCCATTTTCCTTGAAAGAGTTCTTTGCAATGAAAAAGGAGGATGGCAAGATCAAATAGCCGTTTCATTTGGTGGCTTTAATCGTATTAATTTTTCTTCTAGCGGATATGAAGTTTTACCAGTCGTTATTTCTCCAGAACGCAAGTCACAACTGAACAATAATTTGCTCATGTTCTTTACGGGATTTACAAGATTTTCTTCAGAAATTCATCAACAAACCTTTCTGAATGCAGATGACAAAGTCAATGAACTTCAGAAAATGTTCAAACTTGTTGATGAAGCAGAAAAGATTTTGACTAACAAAGAAACTAATCTTGATGAATTCGGAAAATTACTTGACCAAACATGGAAATTGAAAAGGCAAACCAATTCCAATGTATCGAATGACATAATTGATGATTTATATACAAGGGGTATTAAGGCAGGTGCCCTTGGCGGCAAATTGCTTGGAGCGGGCGGTGGAGGCTTCTTGCTATTCTATGTTCAACCGACTTTTCAAGATGAAGTCAAAAATGCTATGAAAGACTTGCTTTATGTTCCTTTCAAATTTGAAAACACCGGCACAAACATTATTCATTACTCACCAGAAACCGACTTTATCGAAATGAATAGGTGGCGTTAGTATGAAAGTTGTAATAATGGCTGGGGGAAAGGGAACAAGAATTTCTTCACTTTTTCCTAACATTCCAAAATCGATGATTATAATTGAAGGAAAGCCAATTCTTCAACGTGAAATAGAATGCCTTAGGGATCAAGGTTTCAATCAAATAATTATTACACTTAACTATCTAGGACAAATAATCATGGACTATTTCAAAGATGGAAGTGAATTTGGAGTAAACATTGAGTATTTTATTGAAAAAATACCCCTAGGTAATGCTGGAGCATTATTTAAAATTAAAGATAGACTCACCGATAATTTTCTCCTTCTTAATGCAGATACTTTTTTTAACATTAACCTTGAGAGGTTTGTCAATTTTCATGAAGAGCATCAAGCCATCGCGACGATTTTTACTCATCCGAACAATCATCCTTACGATAGTGGGTTAATAATTGCTGATGAACGAAATAATGTAACCAAATGGTTGTCAAAAGAAGATGAAAGACCAACATGGTATAAAAATCGAGTTAATGCTGGAATTCATGTTATTTCTTTAAAACTTCTAGACATGAAAATTAACACCGAAAGAATCGATCTTGATAGACAATTACTTAAACCATTGGCAGGCACAGGAAAAATGTTCTGCTACGATAGCTTTGAGTACATTAAGGACATTGGCACACCAGAACGATATGATGAAGTTTGCATTGACTACAATAAAGGGCTTATAAATGCAAAAGATCAAAAAGTAAAGCAGAAAGCAATTTTTTTAGATCGAGATGGAACCATTAACAAGTATGTCGGATTTTTAAGCAAGATTGATGAGTTTATTCTTCTTCCAAAAGTAGCGTTGGCAATCAGAAAAATTAATTCCGCTGGTTATCTCGCAATAGTTGTTACAAATCAACCAGTTATAGCAAGAGGGGAAACAACCTTCTCCGAATTAACTGAAATACACAATAAAATGGAAACACTTCTTGGTTTTGAAGGAGCCTATCTTGATAAAATCTATTTCTGTCCTCATCATCCTGATAATGGCTATCTTGGAGAAATACGCGAATTAAAGATTGCGTGTGATTGCCGGAAACCACAATCAGGTATGTTGTTGAAAGCCGCTATGGATTTTAACATTGACTTGAATATGTCTTGGATTATTGGTGATGAACAGTGTGATATTATTGCAGGTAGAAATGTCGGATGTAAATTTAAAAAAATTGGTGACCGTCCAATAGAGTGTGCTTCCTTGCTTGATGCTGTAAACCAAATCTTTGAAGAGGAAAATATATGAAAGATTCTGTTAAAGATAAACTTGAATCTCTTATTAAACGCTATCCAACATTAGGAAACTGCCGGGAAAGTGTTTCTAAAGCATATTTCATTCTCGAAAAATGCTTTAGAAATGGTGGAAAGATTCTCATTGCTGGAAACGGTGGCAGTGCTGCGGATGCAGAACATATCGTTGGAGAACTTATGAAAGGCTTCAAAAAAACACGTAGTCTAAGCAAAGAATACGCTGATCAACTTAATTTGATTGATAAAGAGATGGGCGATTTTATTGTAAAAAATTTACAAGGAGCTCTACCAGCAATAGCTCTTGATGGACACCCATGCCTTTCTACAGCTTTCATCAATGACCGCGAGCCACTATTATCATTCGCTCAGCAAGTCAATGGTTACGGAAGAGAAGGAGATGTTTTACTTGCTATTTCCACTAGTGGAAATAGCAAAAATATCTTGTATGCTGCAGTAGTTGCACGTGCTAAAGACATGAAAATCATTGCACTTACAGGTTCAAAAGAAAGCAAACTCTCTTATTTTAGTGATATATGCATTCAAGCGCCCGAGACCGAAACGTATTTAGTGCAAGAATTTCATTTACCCATATACCACACGCTTTGCTTGATGTTGGAAGACGAGTTCTTTGATAATTAAAGGCTCTAATAATTTTTTGTGCAAGTATGTATAAGAAAATGAAAACGGACATTCAATCAAACATTGCTTTTATGTTATTGATTCTCGTCGCGTTTTGCCAGAAATCCTTGTTTCAGTATATCCCCGTTATTATCAGTAAAATACCGATTATTTCTCCTTTGAGCGAGTTGTTTTTCCCATTTATTTATATTATATTAGTTCTTTTAGCGTACAACCCAACGCGTTTTAAATGGTTAAAGAGTGGAGATTTACTGTTAATTATCACTATTTTCATTGCAATCTTCATAACTTTTATTCTTTATCCGAACAATATCAGATACATTGTTTCTGCTTTTAAAGAAGATTTATCACTTTGCATACCTTTTTTCTTATTAGGCATCTGCTTTGTTGCAGATGAAAAAACACTTAATACTTTAGCAATCGGATCCGGTATTGCAATAATAGTCAATGCACTTTATGTTATCTACTATCAAAGTACAGGTAGGCAAGTATCGACTGATAGTATGTACTGGTCCTATATTTTATTGCCAAATACAATGATTGTTTTCAATTACGCATTGAATAGTAGAAAAATACTAGCTTGGCTGTGCTTTATTATAGGATTGATTTACGCATTTGCGATGGGAACACGAGGTCCAATAATCATCTTGGTGGTGTATATACTAGCGGCATTTTGGATTCATTCAAAAAAAAGCAAAATTTATAAGACAGTTCTGTTTCTAATTTTCGGGGGAGCAGCCTATTTCTTCTATTCCTCACAGTTATACAATGGTCTTCTATTAATATTTAAAAATTTTATGGTATCAAACAATTTGTCTACTCGAATTATTGATTATCTGCTTTCGAATGAGATGGTTTCCTACTTATCTGGAAGGGATGAAATATATTCGGTCCTAATTAAGAAATTACTAGAAAGGCCATTTTTTGGTTACGGTATTTATGGCGAATGGCAATTCGGTTTTTATTCGGCGCACAATATGTATTTGGAAGTTTTGCTTCATTTTGGTATTTTCATCGGCATTGCTATTTTAATTACATTAATGATCATATTTATTTATTGTTTAAAAATTAGTGAAACCAAAATTTCACGTGAATGGATCATGTTATGGGGATGTTTTATTTTTGTTCAAGGAATGTTTGGAGGTTCATATCTAAGCTTCTCTGTTTTCTTTCTCTTAGGTTTTTGCTTAAAGGAAATAAGAATTTTTAAATCAAAGAAGACTCAACTATTAAACAGATTTGACTTAAATATATTTGCCAAATGAAAAATAAGAAAATATTTATAAAAGAAATGGCATCAAACAAGAGTTAAATGAGAAAATAATTGTATGAATAACAATATTTCGTTAGCACCTTTAATATTAATGGTATATAAAAGGGTGCAACACACTAAACAAGTATTGAAGGCGCTTAGCGAGAATTATCTTGCTAAAGAAAGTATTTTATTTGTTTTTTGTGATGCACCCAAGGATGAAAGCGAGATATCGGCTGTAAACGGAGTGCGACAAATAGTAATTGATTATAAAAAACAAAACTGTTTTAAAGGTTTTGAATACAAATTCCAGCAAACAAATAAAGGGCTTGCAAACTCCATAATTGAAAGTGTCAATCAAATAATAAACCAATATGGTTCTGTTATCGTCCTTGAGGATGATTTAGTGACATCAAAAGATTTTTTAAATTTTATGAATGATTCTCTTGATTTTTACAAAAACAACAAAAGAGTTTGGTCAATTAGCGGATATAGTTTTAATATGAATGAGTTAAACAGTTATTCACATGATGTTTTTTCAACATATAGAGGTTGTAGTTGGGGTTGGGCAACTTGGAATGATCGTTGGAATCTTGTAGATTGGCACGTGAAAGATTACAAGTCATTCCAAGTTAATCCAATACTGCGCCATGCTTTTTCCGTTTCAGGAAATGATATGCCCGGAATGCTTGATTCACAAATGAAGGGATTTATCAATTCTTGGGCAATTAGATGGTGCTATCAGCAAAATAAACTTAAAATGATTACCATATATCCGAAATTTTCAAAAGTAAGAAATATAGGACTAGATGGTTCTGGGACTCATAGTTCTTCAACAAATAAATTTGATGTTCAACTTAGGGATGAAATTCCTATATTTCTTGAAAATGTTATACCGGATATCAAAATACTAAAAGAATTTCGTTCCAAGTACGATGAAACAAAATGGACAAGACTTAAAAAATATGTTAAGCACAATATATTAAACCGAAAATAATTAACAATGAATATAGTAAAAAAATGAAGAGGGAAAAATAATGACTTACTGCACGCTATTTGATAGCAATTATTTAGACAAGGCAATAGTAACTGTTAATTCATTAAAAAAAGTTGACATGAATGCTTTCATATATATCCTTTGCATGGATACGCAATGTCATTCAATAATGAAAAATGAAAATTTTACAAATGTCATTCTCATAGGGACGGAAGAATTCGAAGACGAAGATCTAAAGAAAATAAAAAATGAAAGAAGTCGTAGCGAGTATATATGGACTTGTACAGCAAAATTGCTCCATTACGTTCTTACAAATTATAATATCGAACTTTGCACCTATATAGATGCAGATCTTATGTTTTTATCTAATCCACATGTATTAATGGAAGAAATGATAGAAAATAACTGCAGTGTTCAGGTTATATCACACCGATTCCTCAAGAACGTGAAAGGTGTATTTGAAGAGAAAAAAAACGGAAAGCATTGTGTGCAATTCAATACTTTTTCGAAAAATTCAGATAGTATCGGACTTCTAAAAATGTGGATGGATCAGTGTTTAAAAGAATGTTCATCTACTAGTGCGGGAGACCAAATGTATATTAATGATTGGGAAAAATATAGATTTGTCAATATATCGAAAAATGCAGGGGCCGGAATTGCCCCATGGAATATTGCAAGATTTAGACATTTAAAAAAAGACTCGACAAGAGTATTTGATCGTTATGAGAAAAAAACATTCATGCCCGTGTTTTACCATTTTCAGCATGTTGTGTATATTGACAGATATAGAGTAAAGATTAGTCCTTACATTGATTATTGGTGTATTGACAAAAAGCTTTTAAAAAGATTTTATTTACCATATCTTCTCGAAATAGAGAAAGTTAAACAATATCTAGAGCAAAAGTATAATTTTGTCCCTATGACTAATCTATTAAGGATTGAGCAGGAGCCAAAAACAAGAATTTTAAAAGAGATAATCATGGAAGGAAGAAAATATGGAATACCGATTATTAAATATATTACTTTTAAAATGTGCAAATTTCTTATTAGAAAAATTAGGGAGCCAAGATCTATTATAGATTTGAAAGATTTAAGGTTTTAAAAATGGATAAACAAATGATACCATTAAACGATTCAGTACGTATATTCAATAAACATAAAAATGAATATGAGACTAAAGCGCTCGAAGTTCTCCGAAGTGGTACTTATATCCTCGGTAAAGAAGTTTCTTCTTTTGAAGAGGAATTTGCTATTTTTAACCGGAGTAGGTTTTGCATCGGCGTTGATAATGGACTAAATGCAATAGCTCTTGGTATCAAGGCTCTTGATATTAAAGAAGGTGATGAGGTTATTTTGGCTGCAAATACTTATATCGCTACTGCTTTAGGTGTTTCGCTGAATAAAGCAACACCAATATTTGTTGATTCTGACAAATATCACAACCTCGATCCCGACAAAATAGAGGCATCAATCACTAAGAAAACGAAGGCTGTTCTTGTAACCCATTTATATGGCCAAGCATGTCGATTGTCAAAGATAAAACAGATTTGCGATAAACATGGGCTCCACCTTATTGAAGATTGTGCACAGGCGCATGGCGCAGAATGCGATGGAAAAAAAGTTGGCACTTGGGGAATTCTCGGTTTCTTTAGTTTTTACCCCACTAAAAACTTGGGTTGCTTTGGCGATGGCGGAGCCATAATAACCAATGACGATGCTTTATATGCCAAAATTAGGGCGCTTCGAAACTATGGAAGCGTTAAAAGATATCAAAACGATTATGAAGGGCATAATTCGCGTCTTGATGAGTTGCAGGCTGGACTTCTCAGAGTAAAACTAAAGTATTTGCAGGATATTACAAACGAGCGTAGGCATATTGCTAATCGCTACTTTTCCGAAATCAAAAATTCTAAAATTGAAATGCCCCTTATTGCAGCCCAATGCACCCATGTATACCATCTATTTGTTATCCAAGTCAATGACAGAGATAAATTCAGAGAGTACATGAAAGAACTCGGCATCTCAACAGATGTTCACTATCCCACGCCTCCTTATTTGGCA
>Ga0172375_10013268_pt1 | contig 10237 bp, 9 predicted proteins | sample LakKiv1m_FD_114537 | JGI IMG/M metagenome (GOLD analysis project Ga0172375, IMG submission 114537) | Freshwater microbial communities from Kabuno Bay, South-Kivu, Congo - kab_092012_11.1m | ecosystem: Environmental > Aquatic > Freshwater > Lake | place: Democratic Republic of the Congo...
AGGAGCAGATCGAGCTGCTGGAACTGGGCCGTTCCGGCATCCATGTGGCCGAATACCTCACCGATTCCCTCCCAAAAGAGCTGTTGGAAACCAAGCTCCGAAAGGCCATTGCCCTTGCCCGCAAACGGTTGGAAAACCTGGATGAGGAAGGGCTTGGTGAGAATGTGGGCAGGTTGGGGGAGGTAGAATGATTCAAAAAACAAACTGTTACGTCCTCAAACAACTTGGTGATATTCTTGATTTCAAGAATGGAAAATCCATCAAACCCGGAGGCATTGGTAAATATCCAGTCTATGGTTCAAATGGCATTATCGGTGGTTGCGAGGAACATAAAGAACAGAACGGCATAATACTTGGTCGTGTGGGCGCGTATTGCGGCTCAGTTTCATACTATCCCGGAAAATTCTGGGCATCTGATAACACGATAGTCGTTTACCCGAAAAATTCAGAATATGACGTCCTGTTTCTTTCATATTTGCTCAGAGAACTAAATCTCAACCGTTGGGCTGGAGGAGCCGCTCAACCGCTTCTTACACAAGGTGTATTAAAACAGGTCGAAACGCCTGTCCCCCCTCTCCCCACCCAACGCAAAATTGCCTCAATCCTCGCCGCCTATGACGATCTGATCGAGAAGAACCTGCGCCGGATCAAAATCCTGGAGGAGATGGCCCAGTCCCTCTACCGAGAGTGGTTTGTGAAGTTCCGCTTCCCCGGACATGAGAAGGTGCGGATGGTGGATTCGCCGTTGGGGAAGATACCGGAGGGGTGGGAGGTGAAAATGCTTGGCGAGCTGGCAGATCAAGTCAGAGATAGCGTAGACCCTGAGTCTGTTGACCCAGAGACGGCCTACTTCGGACTTGAGCATCTACCGAGGAAATCAATAACTCTCGCTGATTGGGGTCTTGCCAGAGAAGTTCAAAGTACAAAACTCTTATTCGATAAGGGCGATATTTTGTTCGGAAAGATCCGTCCATATTTCCACAAAGTGGGCGTAGCTCCTCTGCCGGGGATTTGTTCATCTGACACAATCGTTATTCGACCGAAAGCAGCAGATTGGTTTGGCTTAGTTCTTGGCTGCTCATCAAGTGAAGAGTTCGTAGAGCATGCAACTGCAACATCGCAGGGTACGAAGATGCCAAGGGCTAATTGGGATGTATTGGTGAAGTATCAAATCTACGTCTCACCTAACCCAGTCCTTGGCCGGTTCAATGAATTTGTGAGTGGAATTGTGAGCCAGCTTCATAACTTCGTTTTCCGCAACAAATTCCTCCGCCAAACCCGTGACCTTTTGCTCCCCAAACTCATCTCCGGCGAGCTGGACGTATCCGAACTGGACATTTCTATTCCCGAGGAGGCGGCATGAACCAAGTGTACAATGTTTACTGTGACGAATCTTGCCACCTGGAAAATGACCACCAAATGGCCATGGTCCTTGGAGCGGTCTGGTGTCCCTTAGAAAAAACTCGGGATATCTCCAAGAACATCCACGACATCAAACTGTTGCATGGGCTGAATCCGGGTTTTGAGATTAAATGGACCAAGGTGTCTCCAGGCAAAATCTCTTTTTATGAAGACCTGATGTCATACTTCTTTCGTGAAAAAGATCTCCATTTTAGGGCGCTCATCGTCCCAGAGAAATCAAAGCTTAATCATACCGAATTCCCTGAACAAGACCATGATGTCTGGTATTACAAGATGTATTTTGACATGCTTAAAGCCATCCTAACACCTCGATCCCATTATCGAATCTATCTTGACATAAAGGATACACACGGGGGGCCAAAGGTCAGTAAACTCCGTGAGGTTCTATCCAACAATATGTACGATTTCTCAAGAGAAATCATTGAACGCGTTCAATTGGTAGAATCGAGCCAAGCAGGACTGCTCCAGCTTGCAGACCTGCTCATTGGAACGGTTTCCTATGTGAACAGATCATGTAAGGGAAGCAAAGCCAAGCTTGCCTTAATTGAACTTATGAGGCAAAAATCAGGATATTCCTTGACCAGAACAACGCTGTTGAGAGAGGAGAAGGTCAATATTTTCCGTTGGCAGGCAACGGAGAGGCGACCATGACCGGACTGCCTGACTGGCTCCCACCAATGCTTAAGGTCGACCCATGGGGTCAATATACATTCGGTCTCCTTTATTCCGTTTTTGAACGGGACTTCAAACAAACCCCCCCACGGTTCAAGGGCGCCCCTATCTGGTTCTTCCCTGAAATGGACGACGAGAGAGAAAAGATCTTTTGGCACCTCACCCATAGAGAGGAGAGGGAAACAGGGGAAAGACTGCCCGACTTGAGGCGCTGTGAGAGGCTGCCCTGGATAAAGGCTATCATCGAGAATCATGACCAACAAGAGGTATTGAGCTGGGATTATAAGGAAGGGGATGGCTCGATAAAGACCTACGTATGGCTTGAGCATTTTGATTTTGTTGTAATAATGAAAAAATACCGTGACGGGGGGAGACGATTAGTTACCTCTTTTTATGTGGATTACGCCCATGAACGGAAGAAACTTAGAAAAAAATATGAGAAGAGAATCGAGTTGGAATTGGAAAGGCCGACGCTGAACGTCGGCCCAACTCCTTCTACGCGTGGCAGATGAGATGTGATCAATATAGCCAAGAGACCAAGCCAAGTCAAGAGATTTTTCATAAAAATCCTATCTGAAGGTTAATGGGATAGAAAGATGTCTGATTTTTCAGAAGACGCGCTGGTGGAGAAGCCGGCCATTGAGATGCTCAAGGGGATGGGGTGGGCGCATGTGGATGGGTTTCATGAGTTTGAGCGGGTCGGCGGGAGTCCGTTGGGCCGGGAGACCAAGGCGGAGGTGGTGCTCCTGTCGCGTCTCAGGCCGGCCCTGGAAAGGCTCAATCCGGCGTTGCCCGGTCAGGCCATTGATTTGGCTATCGAAGAGATCCTGCGGGACCGGTCCCGGATGAGCATGGCCGCGGCCAATCGGGAGGTGTATGGGCTGGTCAAAAACGGGATTCGGGTGCCGATCCCGGACCCGGACGGCGAGGAGGAGCGGATCGAGATGGTCCGGGTGATGGACTGGGACCATCCGGAGGCGAACGACTTTCTGGCATGCTCCCAGCTCTGGATCACCGGAGACATGTACACCCGGCGGCCGGACGTGGTGGGATTCGTTAACGGTATCCCCCTGGTGCTCATGGAGTTCAAGGCTGTGGACCAGCGGCTGGAGACCGCTTACCACAACAACCTGGAGGACTACAAGGATACCATCCCGGCCCTTTTCTGGTACAACGGCCTCATCATCCTGTCCAACGGCAGCGAGAGCAAGGTGGGAAGCGTCAGCGCCGGGTGGGAGCACTTTGGGGAATGGAAGCGGGTAGAAAGCGAGGATGAGCCCGAAGCCATCAGCCTGGATAAAATTCTCCGAGGCACCTGCGCCCCTGAAAGGCTCCTGGATCTCATGGAGAACTTCACCCTGTTCATGGAGGGCCGGGGCGGTCTCGTCAAGATTCTGGCCAAGAATCACCAATACCTGGGCGTCAACAATGCCATCGAGGCCATGACGGACATCAAGACCAGGCAGGGCCGTCTGGGCGTGTTCTGGCATACCCAGGGGAGCGGGAAGAGCGTCTCCATGATCTTTTTTTCCCAAAAGGTCCTTCGGAAGATGCCGGGGAATTGGACGTTTGTGATTGTGACCGACCGCAAGGAACTGGATGCCCAGATTTACAAGAACTTCAGCAGCTCAGGCGTGATCACCGAATCCAAGCCCCAGGCGGAATCCAGCCGGCACCTGAGGCAGCTTTTAAGCGAAGACCACCGCTATGTGTTCACCCTGATCCACAAATTCCGCACCGAGAATAACGAACTCCATCCGGTATTGACGGAGCGGGACGACATCATCGTGATCACCGATGAGGCCCATAGAAGCCAGTATGATCGACTGGCCATGAACATGCGGACCGCCCTGCCAAATGCCTCTTTCCTGGCCTTCACCGGTACGCCGTTGATCGCAGGGGAAGAGAAGACCCGGGAGGTGTTCGGCGATTATGTCAGCGTCTATGATTTCAAACAGTCGGTGGACGACGGAGCCACGGTCCCCCTCTACTATGAAAACCGGATACCGGAGCTGCAACTCACCAATGAAAACCTGAACGAAGACATGGAGCGACTGCTGGAAGAGGCCGAACTGGATGAAGAACAGGAAAAGCGGCTGGAACGGGAATTTGCCCGGGAATACCACCTGATCACCCGGGACGACCGCCTGGAGGCAGTGGCAGAGGACATTGTCCAGCATTTTACCGGCCGGGGGTTTCAGGGAAAAGCCATGGTGGTCTGTATTGACAAGGCCACGGCCCTCAAGATGTACAACAAGGTCCAAAAACACTGGCAGCGTACTATGGCCAATCTCATGGACGATGTGGCGTCGTCATACGGCGATAGGCAACAGGAGCTGAAGGCCAAGCTGGATTTCATGGATAGAACCGAGATGGCGGTGGTGGTATCCCAGTCCCAGAATGAGATCCGGGACATGAAGGAGAAGGGCCTTGACATCCGGCCACACCGAAAACGGATGGTGGATGAGGATCTGGACAAAAAATTTAAGGACCCGGATGATCCGTTCCGTCTGGTCTTCGTGTGCGCCATGTGGATGACCGGTTTTGATGCGCCCCCTTGCTCCACCATTTATCTGGACAAGCCCATGCGCAACCACACGTTGATGCAGGCCATTGCCCGGGCCAACCGGGTCTTCCGTGATAAGGTGAACGGCCTGATCGTGGATTATGTGGGCGTGTTCCGAAACCTTGAGAAGGCCCTGGCCATCTATGGATCAGGCGCCGGGGGAACCGCTGATGAAGGCGAGAAGCCGATCCAGGAAAAATCCGCCCTGGTGGATGAGCTCAAAAAGACCATGGCCGAGTGCTGGTTATTCTGCAGAGACAACGGGGTGGACGTGGAAACGGTGGAAGAGGCCGAGGCCGCGGATCGCATCCCCCTGATTGACGACGCAGTTGACGCCCTGGTGAGGAGCGACGATACCAGGAAAGGCTTTCTCAATGTGGCCGACCGGGTGGAGCGTCTCTACAAGGCGGTCTTGCCCGACCCGGAGGCAAACGTCTTTGCCGGGAAAAGAGAGCTGTTCAGGACGCTCGCCAAAAAGATCCGGTCCCTTTCTCCGCCGGTGGATATCTCTGAGATGAAGGACCGCGTGGAGAAACTGCTGGATGCGTCCGTCTCTACGAAAGGCTATGTGATCGAAGAGGCCCCTGCAGGATTTGACAAAGATCATTGGGTAGATTTGACCAAGATTGATTTTGAGGCCTTGAAGCGACGGTTTGAGACAGGACGAAAGAATACCGAGGCGGAGAAGGTGAAAAGCGCGGTTGCCCGCCGGTTGAAAGAGATGGTTCGTCTGAACCGGTCCCGCGTGAATTTTCTGGAGCGGTTTCAGGATATGGTCGATGCCTACAACGCCGGAAGCGTCAATATCGAAGAGTTTTTCCGTCGCCTGATGGCGTTTGCCGAGGAACTGGAGGATGAAGAAAAGCGCTCTATTTCTGAGCACATATCCGAAGAGGAACTGGCCGTCTTTGACCTCTTGACCCAGCCGGAGCCGAAATTGACGAAAAAGGAGCGAATGCAGGTGAAGAACACGGCCCGGGACCTCTTGGAGACCTTGAAACGGGAAAAGCTGATTCTGGACTGGCGAAAGCAGCAACAGGCCCGTGCCGACGTCCGGGTGACCATTGAGACCATTCTGGATCAAGGGCTTCCTGACATTTATACCCCAGAGCTTTTTGCGAAAAAATCGGCCGCGGTTTACCAGCACGTCTTTGATTCATATTATGGGGATATGAAGAGCGTGTATGGGGCAATGGCTTGAAGCCCGAAAGAAAGGATGCCTGACATGGCCAAGTTAAAACGGGACGAAGATCGTGAAGAGCGCATGGAATAGAAAAATCCATTATTGCCAGGGCTGGTTACTTTATGGCCCTGTGTGATCAACTCGAGGCCCAAGTGGCGAAATCACAAAGGGGCGATGATGCCCCGTTATCGGCCATTGTCAATCATATTGGGCAGGGAGGGACATTGTTTCTTTGTTGACTTTTGAGGGAGGATTGAACGTACAACCGGTACACCCGCCCGGTAACGTGACCGCTGTGTTATTATGCTTTGCCATGTATGGTATAACAAATTGACATCTTTCGCTTGTTTGAATTTTCAGGCATGTGCGCAGATCTGTGGTTGGCCAACGGAGAGAGCCGGGGAGTAGGTATTCGCTGCGTTGGTAAGTTGCTGGAAACGGAATTTGGGTGACAGAGTCATGGACGGATCTTGGAGTGCGAAATGTATGACGGCATTTTGAGGCAAATGCAGGAAAGAGTCAGAACTCGGAGATATGTGATGACCTTACACGCTGAAGAGGAGATGGACGATGAGGATTTGTCCATTTTCGATATTGAACGTGGTATTCTCACCGGCAAGATCATCGAGAGGCAAAGAGACCGTGATACTGCGGAATGGAAGTACCTGATTGAGGGTCAAACCCTTTCCGGAGACATGCTGAATGTGGTTGCCAAGGTAAGCATGACGGGAAAACTTGTTATTATCACCGTATATCTTGTGTGAGGCGAAGGGGAAAAAGTGATGATATGTGATAGTTGTGGGGCAGAAGGCGCACGCGTTCGCCATGTAACGCGGAGTTACGGCAAGGGCAAGCATCTCCTGATTATTGAGAACGTACCGGTCGTTAGTTGTCCGCAATGTGGGGAGAGCTATCTGACCGCTGAAACGCTGCACGAGATTGAACGTATTAAGCTCCATCGGAAGTCTTTCGCTCGAGAACGCCCTGTACCTGTCGCCGCCTTCGGTTGATTTGAGACGCTGCGGCCTCATCAGGAGGAAAATCCCATTGAAGAGTGAGGGCGGACTTGAACTGTCGACAAATTGTAGACAGTTGAAAAGGATGTCGGGATGTCATTACCCAATTGGAATGCGCACTATTCAAAAAGATCAAATGCGTGAACGGAAAAGGTCTTAAGCTGCTTTTCAGAATAGTCCCCTTTCCCGCGCCTTGATGAACGACGCGGGTTAGAAGTTCAAACATTGCGAAGATGCTAATCTGGTTTATGTGGGATCAACAAACACGAAGACGAGGACATTTCACATGGCCAAGGTGAAGCGGGACGAAGATCGTGAAGAGCGCATCAGCATGGAGATCGTTGTGGATGCATACGGGGCCGAAGAGCAGGCCATGGGGTGGTACTATTACCTCGAAGACCAGCTTGAGTTTCCGTTTACCGCTGAATGCATTCAGAAACGTGCCATATCACCTCTGCGGATAGGGGATCAGGTCGATGTCATCGGGATGGCGCCCGAGGAAGAGTGTGAGAGGGAAATGTTCGTAACCATCCGATGGGACAAGGGCAGACTGGTGGTTCCGCCCTCTCAGTTAAAGCCGATCGGCAAAACGCCTGAACAAACGAGGGAAGCGGTTGAGGATTGGCATTACTGGGTCGGGATGGGGTATGAGTATGGTTGATATATAGGGATGAACGGTGCCGATTTTGAGAGGAAAGGACATGCCGCAAAAGAAATCCAAAAAGCAACCCACGACATCCAAAAAGAAGCTGCGGCGCCAGGCCCGAAAAATGGAGCCTCGGGACCTCATGGACAAAATGCTAAAGGAGAAGCCCCAGTTGGCGGGCAAACTGATTCGGAATCCTCCGGGCAAAGAAAAGATGTCGGAAGTCATCCTGGACTACGCTGAACCGCTGATGGAGCATGCTGAGAACGTGGAGCAGCAACAGAAAGCGATCACTATGGCCATTATCTGCTGGAATGCTTCTTTGCTTAGCGGAGAAGACCGGGATCGGATACTCGCGGAGGCCTTTGCTGAAACGGGGGATATGGAGGACTCCGGCATTCAGGAAGTGCTGCAATTCATGCTGATCCGGAAGCAGGAATTGTTCGCTCATAATAAGAGTATGGTCGCGGACTGGATTGTGAAGGATAAGGGAGATCGATTAATTTTCGAAGTGGCAACGACCCTGCCAAAAGAAGACGCGAATCGGTGACCATAATCAGGCTACCGATAACTATGGGAGTTTCATGGGACTGCAATATTTGTTTCGGATGCCAACTTTTCCTGTGGCTTTAAGTACTAATGGGGTTTTCATTGGGGCTAAGACTCCTGAAGAATTGAGTATTGAGGTGGAAAAACTTCATCTCGACCAGGACACAAGTTACGATCTCGTTGATGTTACGGGAGAGGGTTGGAGCCTTTATGCCCTCAAAATGGTGATCTCTCCTCTTACCTTTAAAAAGCGATGGACCAAACGGGAAATAATAAAATTGTTTAATGAAAGAATAAATATCGAATTGCGGGAAGGGAGGAAATATTCGGAAAAATCTCTCTCGGCCAAGCGTCTTGACAAGATAATTCGTGATTTGGTGGAGATATCTTGAGAAGAGGAAGGGCAGGCTCTTAGATTACAGGTGACTCTGATTTATAACCGTAAGGATAGAAAATGAAAACTGATGATGCCGAGATACAAAAAATATGCCTCAACTGTGGGGCATTTTTCCCTGCAAGTTTTGAAATGCCGGACGATTTCGGGATCTGTCTCAATGACCCTGAATTCGATCCCCTTATCGATGAGATATTTGATCGTCAAGATTACGCATCATGTCAAGAGCTCGTAGATCGTAAGAAATTCAACGGAGAGCGCGAGGCATGCAGCGAGTTTGAGCCGATTGAAGAAATTGAGATTGAGGACGATAGCCCGCTGGGCAGGGACCTCAAGGGCCTTATGGATGCGGGTCAACTGAACGCTGATACATTTGAGCGGGCTTTGTTTGAAGATCAGGTTCGAAACGTCGCCTGGACCCAAATGCCGGTGGAGCGGCAGAAGAAAGAATTGAAACATCCTGATACCCAAGGCCGAGCCATTGAAAGTCTGGGGGGTATGATCTCGTTAGGAAACAGAGAAGCCTTCATGGTCTTATCCCAGTTTCTGAAGGAACTTCCCCCTCCCACCACAATTGAGCAAGTCCATTCCAGAAAGGATGTCTTAAAATATCTGCGTCGCTCAGAAGAAAGGGGGGCCTTGTTGCCATATTTGGTGGATGCCTTGTACCGTACCCCTTCAAACAATACGACACGCCAGTGGATTTCGGACATATTAGACTTCATGGAATATTTGCCTTTTGAACAGGTGTCCGAGCCGCTTGAGAAAATGTTGGAAGACAAGAGGTTCTCTTATAAGCTCAAGCAGAAGATGGAATATGTCTTGATCCGGGCAAGGAAGGATCGATAAAGGGCAGACGCATGGTGAACCAGGCAAAGCGTATCCTTAAACAGGTGTTCGGTTACGATGAATTCCGGCCGCTTCAGGCGGAAATCATTGCCAATGTATTGAACCGGCGAGACACACTGGTCATCATGCCCACAGGGGGCGGCAAGTCACTCTGTTATCAGATACCGGGGCTCCTCTTTCCAGGACTGACCATTGTAGCTTCCCCTCTCATCTCTCTGATGAAGGACCAGGTGGAGCAACTGAAACAGGCCGGTGCCCCTGCGGCATTTTTGAACAGTTCGTTGTCCCTTGAGGAATATCGCCGGACGGTTCAGGCCGTGAAGGACGGGCCCATCAAATTGCTCTATATGGCTCCAGAGGCCCTTCTGCGGCCCGACATGCTAACCCTTCTCTCGTCTCTGGGTGTCGCTTGCCTCACCATTGACGAGGCCCACTGCATCTCCGAGTGGGGCCATGACTTCCGGCCCGAGTACCGGCAAATCGCCGAGGTGAGGGGTCGTTTCCCGGATGCCGTGTGCATCGCCCTGACCGCCACGGCCACGCCACGGGTGCGGGAAGATATCAAGACCAGCCTCAGTTTCAGGGACTCCAATGAGTTTGTGGGCAGCTTCAACCGGGAAAACCTCTTCATCCGCGTGGCGCACAAGGTTGACCCCTTGACCCAGACCATCGAATTCATCGAAGAATTCCCGGAGCAGTCCGGGATTATCTACTGTTTTTCCCGCCGTCAGGTTGATGATCTTTCAGATGTGCTTGCCATCAGGGGCTACTCTGTCCGGCCCTACCACGGCGGCATGTCGGATGCGGACCGGAACGAGAACCAGGAGCGGTTCATCAAAGACGATGTCCAGATCATGGTAGCCACCATCGCCTTCGGCATGGGGATCGACAAGCCCAACGTCCGGTTCGTGGTCCACTACGACCTCCCCAAAAACATGGA
>Ga0172375_10013272_pt1 | contig 10232 bp, 10 predicted proteins | sample LakKiv1m_FD_114537 | JGI IMG/M metagenome (GOLD analysis project Ga0172375, IMG submission 114537) | Freshwater microbial communities from Kabuno Bay, South-Kivu, Congo - kab_092012_11.1m | ecosystem: Environmental > Aquatic > Freshwater > Lake | place: Democratic Republic of the Congo...
TAAAAACTGTTGCCTCGTGGTTCCCGGGTTTCTTTTGAAACCCTTGAAATGCTCATTCGCATTTCAACCACTCGGCCATCTCTCCATAAATTTTTAAAAACTGTTGCCTCGTGGTTCCTGGGTTTCTTTTGAAACCCTTGAAATGCTCATTCGCATTTCAACCACTCGGCCACCTCTCCTAATATATTAAATTTATCCTAAATAGCTTAGTTTGGCAAAAGGCTGGTTGTTGCTTTTGAGAAAATGTTGTAAAATATTATTAAGCGACAAGCATTAAGCAACAAGCGACAAGTTACGCTTAATAAAAATAAAACCCCAGTTGAATAGCGACAGGGTCGCTACTGCTTCGCAGTATTCAACGGGGCAAGTATATGGAAAATGTAAATAAAAATTTTATTGATCCAGAAAAGATTGTTGCGGGGTTAGATATAAAACAGGGAAATGCGGTGGCGGATTTTGGTTGCGGAACAGGCTATTTTACTTTTGCCTTGTCAAATAAAGTTGGGGATAAAGGTATTGTATATGCATTGGATGTTTTACCTCAAATCATTGAAGCTGTTGAAAGTCAGGCGAAATTGGGAAATATAAAAAATGTTGTTGCCAAGAGAGTGAATTTGGAAAAAGAGGGTGGCTCAAAATTGGAAAATGATAGTTTGGATTGGATTATTCTCAAGGATATGCTTTATCAAAATCAAAATAAAGAAGTGATTTTGCAGGAAGCCAAAAGAGTTTTGAAGCCAAGTGGAAAAATTTTAGTAGCAGAATGGAAAAAAGATAATTTGATGATTGGGCCAGAAATGAATCTTAGAGTTGATAAGCAAGAGCTTTTAAATTTAGCAAAAAATGTTGGTTTTCAATTTTCTGCTGATATTGAGGCGGGAGATTTTAATTATGGATTTATTTTAACTAAATAAATTCCGTTTTTTATAAAAGACGGGATAAAATTAAAAAAGATGAAAAAGAAAATTTTTGCTAGTCTTATTTTAATAATTTTGGTTTTTTCTTTTTCCGGATGTGGTTGTAAAACTAAAAATCCAAAGTTTGGATTGAAATTGGAGATTTGGGGAATAATTGATGAACAGGATTCCTTTGGTGAAATATTTGAAAATTATACTAAACTTAATCCGCTGGTAAAAGAAATTGTTTTTAGAAAATTTACTCCAGAAACTTACAAAAAAGAATTGATCGATGCTTTAGCGACTGGGAAAGGGCCGGATATTTTTATGATTAATAGTACTTGGGAGCCATCTTTTAGAAATAAAATTGCTCCTGCACCAGAAGAAGTACTTACGGAAAAAATGTTTCGGGATAATTTCGTAGATTTAGCTTCAGATGCTTTTGTGGTTGAAGGAAAAGTGAATGCTGTTCCCTTGAGTGCTGATTCACTAGCGCTATATTACAATAAAGATCTTTTGGCTGAAGCGGGAATTGCTAACCCACCTAGAACTTGGGAAGAACTTATTTCTATCTCTCCAAAACTCACCAAAATTGATTCTTATGGACAAATTAATTATTCAGCTATTTCTATGGGAGCTGCCTATAATGTTAATCGGTCGACGGATATTCTGGGACTTTTAATGCTTCAGTTGGGAGTGAAAATGGAAGAAAATAATGGAGGAGTAGTTTTATTTGGAGGATATTCTGGAGACGACAGCTTGGCAGAAAAAGCTTTTGATTTTTATACTAATTTTTCTCAAAGAGATTCAAGTCTTTATACTTGGAATCCAAGTTTGCATTGGTCATTGGATGCTTTTGCTGAAGGAAGAACAGCTATGATGTTAAACTATTCTTGGCATATTCCAACTATTAGAAATAAATCGCCAAAATTAAATTTTACTGTAGCTCCAGCGCCTCAGTTTGTCGGTTATCCGAAAATTAATTTTGGAAATTGTTATGGTTATGCGGTAGCAGTTAATAAGAAACCAGAAATTGTTGGAGAAGACGCGGGAAGTGTTAATGTAAAGGATGAATCAAGAATTAGGGAAACTTGGAAATTTTTGAGATATTTGACGATGGGTTATCTTGGGGAAGAAGCAGGGCCCGCTAGTATTATTGGTTTGGGAGGAAAATTCGATTCAAATTTAGATCCAGCTCAAGTTTATTTGGAAACTACAAAAAAACCAGCAGCCAGAAGAGATTTAATTGAAAAACAAAAAGGAATTTATGAGTTAGGGGTTTTTGCCGAGGAGAATCTCTCTGCTAGAAATTGGAAACAACTTGATCCAGACGCAATTGAATCGATTATGGGAGAAATGATTGACAATGTGAATCGAGGAAAATTTAATATTCGGGAAGCTTTAGATTCCGCCGTCACCCGAATTAATCAGGCGATAAAAAAATAAAACTATGAAAAACAAAATAATTATTTTATTAATAATAATTTTTTTAGGGATTTTATTTTTGTTTATTGAAAACTCTTTTGCTCAAGCTAATGGAACGGTTGTTGAATTGGGAAAAGATCCAGCTTGGAAAGGGATTGTGCCTTGTGGAAGAAGTTTTGGAACAGCAGAAGAAATGGCACCCTGCACACTTTGTCATTTGATTATTGGAATTCAAAGACTTTTTACTTATGGACTTTCGATTATTATTATAGTTTCCTTGGCGGCATTTTTTATTGCCGGAATTATGTATATGGTTTCGACTGGCGATCAGGGAATGATGGAAGCAGCTAAGAAATTCATGATTTCTTCCATGGTTGGTTTGGCGATTGTAGCGGGAGCATGGCTGATTGTCAATGTTGGGCTTTGGGTTCTTTCAGTGAGAGGAGATTTTGGAATTGGAAGAACTAGTTGGTTTTCTTTTGGTTGTAAGACTTCTTCTGAGACAACACCAACTCCGCCACCATCGCCAAAAACAAATTGTTCCAGTGCTGGAGGGTCTTGTGTGGCAGGAGTGGGTGAATTGAGATCAGGTGGAAGTATAGTTTACTCTTGTCCCAATGGTGGTGAAAAAATTGAAAATTTAGATGACCCTTGTCAAAGTGCCGCGCCCTATTCAGTGAATATTTGTTGCAAGGGAGGAGGTGCAACGCCAACGCCACCAGAACCAGAGCCATTAAAATATACTTGCTCTCTTGACGGTAGTGGTTGTAAGCAAGTGGCAGGAGGAACCTATGCTACACAGGAAGAATGTAGCCAGAAGTGTATCGAGCCAGATAAGGATATTCAATGTCATGATGCATATCGTCCATTGTTAGGAGTTTATTGCTTAAGGGGTAACCCAGAACCAATGGGCAAATTGAGTTGTCCGGATCCATTCGTTAGGTATGATCTTGTGTTGAATGATCCGAGAGGTGATTGTCCAGATGGCTATCTTTGTTGTGAGAAAGATTAAATATTTTTTTAGCTAGTAATAAAAATAAATTTTGTGCTATAATAAAAATATGAAAAAAATATTTTTAACATTAATAATTTTTGGAGGGCTGTTTATTTATTTGCAACAAGATGTTTTTGCACAAGAAACGAATTATAAATGTGTCGAAATGCCGTCTTGGTTTGAATGTCAACTGGACCCAAAAGGTTCCTTTGATTCTTTGGAAAAATGTAAATTAAATTGTCATACAAGTGGAAGTTGTACTTCATTAGATGGACAAACAGGAACCTGTACGTTTGATGATGGTACTGGCTGTGGTTCAAAAGCATACTTTCCAACTGGAAAATGTTATTCTCTTTATAGATGCTGTGGTGTTGCAAAATCACTGCCGAAATCAGGTGAATCTTGTTCAAAAGGTGGGAAATCTGGTACTTGCACTGCCGGATGTGGTTTAGATCCAGAAATAATAGGAGAAAATCTTTGCGAAGCTGGATTGATGTGCTGTAATCCAAAGGAGGAAGAAGAAAAAACCACTCCTCCCACAGCTCCCCCTGGGGGAACAACTGATAGTTGTGGCAATCCGTGTCCTGCGGGAGCGGTTTGTTTTGCCAATCCACTCAGCGTTTGTTCGGTGAAGGGCTTAGTGATTAATGTGTTGCAAAATCTTCGAGGAATAGTAGCCCTGATTGCCATTGTGGTGATTGTGATTGGCGGAATTTGGTATATGGCATCTTTTGGAAATGAAGAAGCGATGAAAAGAGCCAAGATGATAATTGCAACAGCAGTAGGAGGCTTAGCTTTAATTTTGGCGGCTCCTAGTTTCATTAAAGAAATTTTGCGAATTCTACAAGACAAACCAATTGGTCCAGGGGATGTGAGTCAAGCACTCACTATTCAACAAATTCTTCTTTCAGTGCTTCAATTCCTTTTGGCTTCAGCTGGAATCATCGCTCTCATTTCAATGGTTACTGGTGGAATAATGTATATGACTTCAGGTGGCGATGAAGACAGGATGAAAACTGGAAAAAAGATTTTTGTCTATGCTATTATTGGAATCGTGATTACAATTGGTTCGCTCTTGATTATTAAACAAGTGGCATCATTTTTTGGAGTTAGATAATTGAAAAAAATTTGATTAATAAATTAAAAATAAACTAGATGGGAGGTGCTATATGAAAAATAAAATTAAATCATTCGGGTATGCAGTATCAGTGGCAGCTTTGACTTTTCCGGCAATTGTGGCCGCCCAAGTTTCTAATAAGGCTCAATCAGCCGGGAATCTTCCTAAGGGTTCGGTTTTCGGAATAATCCAAGCTTTGATGAAATGGATTTTGGGAATTGTGGGTTTTGTGGCTATTATTGGTTTTTGTATCGCGGGTATTCTTTATCTTACTGCCGCGGGAGATGAGGATCGACAAAAATCAGCCAAAAGTGCAATGGTTTATGCTATTATTGGAGTAATCGTAGCTTTGGGAGGTTATGTAATTTGGCAAGCAGCGATCGGCCTTCTTGGTGGGAATAAAGCTGATTTCTAATTTTTTTGAATGCGAAGACGGCGAGTTATCCACTAGCCGTTTTTGTTTTTTTAATGCTATAATTAAATTGTTATAAATAAATCATCCCAATTAAATTAGGTTTCACCTTTCGCCTTGGGCGGAATTTAATAGGGCAAGAAAAAAGATGAAAAATTTTAAGAAATTTGTCTACCCATTGCTTTCTCTAATTTTGTTAGCTTCTCCAATGATTGTTTTAGCTGGTGGTTTTGATCCACGAATGCTTATCACTCTGGGACTTCCAATGGGCGCTTCTCATTCGATTATGGAAAATGTTATGAAATGGCTTTTGGGGATTGTAGGCTTTATTTCGATTATTGGATTTGCTATTGCTGGAATTATTTATTTTGTCGCTGCTGGAGATGAAGATTTGGCGAAAAGAGCCAAGCGAGCGATGTTCTATTCTATAGCAGGAGTAATTGTTGCTTTAATGGGAGGAGTTATCTGGAAGGCAGCGCAAAGAATGTTGGATGCAAAATCTAATTTTTAAATAAATTCTGCTAGCTGTAATTAGCAGGAAAAAAATAAAACAAAATGAAAAAAATATTTAAAAAAATAAATTTGCTTATCACTTTGAGTTTTTGTCTTTTTTCTTCTTTCTTTTCAATAGCACTGGCTCAAGGCGGCGGGATATATTTCCCTACTTTTGCCGAAACTGGCTTGCCTTCCCCTCCTGGGGGAGTGATCGGAGTTTTGGCGGTGATTCTCGGTTGGATTTTAATGGTGACTGGATTTTTAGCTATTATTAGTTTTGTGATTGCAGGAATTATTTATCTTACAGCCGCTGGAGATGAAGATCGAGCAAAAGTTGGAAAAAGAGCGATGCTATATTCAATTATTGGGGTAGTCATTTCTCTTTCCGGATTAGTTATTATCAGAGTCGTTTATGGTTTATTGGGAGGAGTTTTTACTCTTTGGATTTTATAAGAATTTATTTTTTGGAATGAAATTAAAAAAGCCGTTTGATTGTTCTCAAACGGCTTTCTCTTTTTCTTTATCACTGCACTTTTTTATTCTCAGATTCTCATCCCGAGGATGTGCAGTTTCCTGCGGGTGAGTGTGACCAGTTCCCAGTTTTGGTCTGGTCCTTTTTGCAGTTCTTGGCCAAAATGCATCTTGGCCATGAGTTTGTTGAAGCTCTCGGCTTCTTCATCGAAGATTTTCACTCCGGTGTTGTTTTTTTCTCTGATCTTGTTGATAAGATCGGAATTGGCTTTGTCTGTCTTGGCTTTTTGCTCCTCGACCAAATTCTGAATAGCTGCTTCGGTTTGCGGTGTTTCGTTAAAAACCGCTTTGCCGAAGGAGTAGATGTTCCAGCCGAGAGCCACGATTACTAGGAGAAAAATTATATTTTTTCCAAGCCTTGCAGTGAACTCCCAGACAAAACTCATAAGACAAAGAACCAACAGTAAAGCGATAATTGTCAGTGAAATTTCCGGAGCTTTGTAGATGGGCACTTGATAAAAGTATATCAATAAAAGTACATAATACAACACAATAGCTCCAAAGGTTTTTCCGTAAAAGCGCATCGCCTTGGCAGTTTCTTCTTCAATGGTAGTTTTGTTTTTAGCGCCATTGGCAATGCCGATGGAAATGACTATTCCCAAAAGTTCGGGCCAACAGAAGATGACGACCCCAGTGATTGCTGTTATGAAAAACAGAATCAAATTGTAGCTGGGGAAAATCCCCGTGGCGCTGAATATCCAGCCAATAAAAGCAAGGATAATAGCAGCGAAAAATCCAGTTACGAAAACTTCGATGTAGATTCTTCTTGCCTGGTCTCGGCTTACTCCAAGAAAATTTCCAATCGCGGTGATAAATGCATCCATGGTGTTTCTCCTTTAGTGATTTGCGGGAATCCTTAGAAGTGTTTTCCAAAAGCCTTTGTAGGGCTTGGTGTTTATTTTGCAAGCCAGTTTGTTAATAATTTCGGCTGCTTTTTCCAGTTTCTCTTCGGGATGCTCAAGCATTCCGCCAACCTTGATGATTCTTAGGATATCCGTTCTGGTTTTTTGTTCTGCCAAATAGAGCAGATACTCAACTGCGGGTTCGAACCGTTCTTCTTGGTCAATAGATTTAATTACTGGCTTGCCACCTGGTTTCTTATTGGGAGTTTCAATACTCTTGGTGACTTTCTTAACAATGGTAAGAGTTGTTAATTTCCCAACATTAGCTCGAAAATTTTCCTGCTGGTATTTTTCGAGAGTTTCCAAGGCCTTAATCACCATTAACCCCTTGGTCTTCCATAATGATTTTCCGTGAACCAAGCTCAGGGCATAGGACCAAGCTTCTTCATCAGAAGAATTGCCATGTCCATCATTTTTTACTTCTACTCCTCCATTTTCGCCAGGAACTACACCGACTTTGCGAAACAACCTTTGAGCTGTGTTGGAGCCAATCATAGCTCCTAGAAACAACTCCCCAATAGAGGGGATGATTTTACCGCCGATTACCTTTAAAATTCCAAAAAGTCCTTCCATTTTTCCTCCTTGTCCCTCGACTATGCTCGGGACTAAAAAATTTTTTGTATGCGGTTTTTAAGGTTCTTTTAAGAACCTTTTGTCCTTAAAGTCAGCCACGATGGTTGACCTATAATCCTAGCATAAAAATAGGGAAAAGTCAATACATAAGCCACTTTTGGCTTGAATTAGGCAAAAAATGGCAGGGGAATTTTATTATTGACATTTCCTGTCAGTTTGCTATAATAGGAAAGTAATATTCCTGAATGATGGTTCGCGCAAGCGAACTTTTTTTTCCGCCAAGGGCGGAAAAAAGTAAATTACAAATTCAAAATCTCAAATAACAAATAAATTCAAAATAACAATTATCAAAATCCAAAAATATTTGCAATTTAGTATTTTTAACATTGTAATTTATTTGGAGCTTGTAATTTTGAATTTGAGATTTAAATTTATAACTCATAACTCATAATTAATAATTCAAATTTTATGCCAAGAAAAAAGAAATTAAGTGATGAAGGAGTAGGCGGAATGGGCGACTTTGGAAGCGCCATTACCCAGATTTGCGAAGAGAAAGGAATTTCCAAAGATAAAGTAATTGAAACCATTGAAGCGGCTTTGGCGGCAGCTTACAAAAAAGACTACGGTCGCAAAGGTCAAAACATCAAAGCGATTTTTGATCAGAAAACTGGCGGAACAAAATTTTTCCTTTTGAAAGAAGTGGTGGATGAAACGACTCGCGAATTTATTTCTGAAGAAGAATTGGAAAAAGAAAGAGAAGAACGCGAAAGTAAAAAAGCGGAAGAAAAAAAATCTGCGGAACCAGAAGAGATTGTTGAAGGCGAAGAAAAATTGCCTCGTTTCAATGCGGAACGAGATTTAACCGTGGAGGAGGCTAAGAAAATTAAAAAAGATGCCAAAGTTGGCGATGTTTTGGAAATTGAATTGGAAACCAAAGCGGATTATGGTCGGGTGGCAGCCCAAACTGCTAAACAAGTAGTGATTCAAAGGATTCGCGAAGCGGAAAGAGATGCAATGTTTGAAGAGTATAAGGATAAGGAAAATGAAATTTTGAGTGGAGTGGTGCAAAGAGTGGAAGGCCGAAATGTTTTTATTGATTTGGGAAAATCAATTGGCGTTTTATTTCCATCGGAACAAATTGAACGCGAACATTATCGCATCGGACAAAGACTCAAAGTTTATGTAGCGAAAGTGGAATCTAGTTCCAAGGGTCCAGGGATAACTCTTAGTCGCATTCATCCAATGTTAGTGCAAAAACTTTTTGAATTGGAAGTGCCAGAAATTTTTGCGGGCACCGTGGAAATCAAAGCGATTGCCAGAGAAGCGGGAGAGCGAACAAAGTTAGCAGTTTATTCAGCGGAGGAAGGCATTGATCCGATTGGTTCTTGCGTGGGACAAAAAGGAACACGCGTGATGGCAGTGATTGACGAATTAGGAGGAGAAAAAATTGATATCATTTTATGGAATGATGATGTAGCGAAATTTATTGCTGCTGCCCTAAGCCCAGCGAAAGTTTTGAAAGTGGAAATTAATGAAGAAGCTAAAGAAGCCACCGTTTCTGTTCCAGAAGATCAACTTTCTCTAGCGATTGGCAAGCGCGGACAAAATGTGAGATTGGCGGCCAAGCTTACTAGTTGGAAAATTGATATTTTAGGAATCAAGTCTGATGGTGAAGTGGTGAAGGCAGAGGAAAAAAATGCTGAAGAAGAAAAAAGCGAAGAAGAAAAAAGCGAAGAAGAATAAAAAATAAAGTTAATAGGATAAAAGTAATTTTAAATTTTATTTTTTAGGCGGGCGTTCAATGTTTGAATGCCCAATTCACGAATGGCCCTTAGTTAAAAAACAAAATTTAAAATTACTTTTATCAACAATAAATAATAAATTAATTTTTAATTAATTTCAATTCAAAAAAAAGGAGATTGAATTGAAAAGCAAAAAGTATGTCTATCGAACTCTATGCCATTGTGGCATCAGTCATCTCGATTGCTTTTGCTTTCTATCTAGCTTGGGAAGTAAACAAGAAATCTCAAGGAGAAGGCAAGATGGTGGAAATTGCTAACGCAATCAAAGAAGGAGCGAAAGCGTTCCTTAATCGCCAATATAAGGCTGTGGCCTATGTGGCCGTCGCTATCGCAATTATTCTTTTCTTCGCTTTTGGTGGAGGAAAATCAGGCGCAGCGATGAGTGTCGGATTTCTTTTGGGAGCTGGAGCGTCAGCGTTGGCAGGATATATTGGAATGAATATTTCCGTGCGTGCGAATGTCAGAACTGCGCAAGCGGCGAAAAGCGGAATGAAAAAAGCTTTGGATGTCGCTTTCAAAGGTGGCGCCGTGACTGGTCTTTTGGTGATTGGCCTTGGTCTTTTGGTAGTCGCTGGATTTTTTGCGGTGACTGGAGATATCAAAGCTTTGATCGGAGTTGGTTTTGGAGGAAGTTTAATTTCTGTTTTTGCTCGTTTGGGTGGAGGAATTTTCACCAAAGCCGCTGATGTAGGAGCTGATCTTGTCGGAAAAGTAGAAGCGGGAATTCCTGAAGATGATCCAAGAAACCCAGCGGTGATTGCCGATAACGTTGGAGACAATGTGGGAGATTGCGCTGGTATGGCCGCTGATCTTTTTGAAACTTATTCTGTAACGGCGATTGCGGCGATGATTTTAGGTTCTTTATCTTTTGCAAAATTTGAAAATGCAATTCTCTATCCATTGGCGATTGGCGCTGTTTCGATTATTGCTTCCATCATTGGAATTTATTTTGTAAAACTAAGCAGAAAAAAAGAAGGCGTGGATGAAGGTTCTCGCATTATGGGAGCGCTTTACAAAGGACTCCTTGGTTCTTCCATTATTTCTTTAATTGCTTTCTATCCAATTACTGATTGGTTAATGAAAGA
>Ga0172375_10013274_pt1 | contig 10232 bp, 13 predicted proteins | sample LakKiv1m_FD_114537 | JGI IMG/M metagenome (GOLD analysis project Ga0172375, IMG submission 114537) | Freshwater microbial communities from Kabuno Bay, South-Kivu, Congo - kab_092012_11.1m | ecosystem: Environmental > Aquatic > Freshwater > Lake | place: Democratic Republic of the Congo...
CAGCACGCCCTCCATGATGGCGCCGATTAACAGCGCGTACCCCGCAGCGTCAGCCGAAACAGGGGTTAGTCCGCTGATGTCACAAGTCTTCACCGGCCCGCCATTGATCTGATACGTACAGGAGGTCAGGGCGGGAACTGGGGAAACGAACGCTCCCGCCCCGCCGTCCTTCACAGCCGCAGCGCAAGCCACCGTCACAGTCTTGTCGCCACCACCGTTCACGGCCATGACCAGAGCCTGACCGTTAGACACCTGAATACCGCCAGAGATGTCAACGTTGCCAGCATACTGCGCGAAGGTGGCCACACCAATACCGTCTACCTGGGCGTAAGCCGCCACGCCACCACGAGTGGTGCGGTCAGCGATATCCGAGTAGTGCGCCAAACGAGTGACATAGCACAGCGCCCCGCCGTTCTCGAAGAAACCCTTCACAGCGAAGTAAAGTGACTCGTTCTCTACCGGGTTGCCATAGATCCGAATAAAGTCATCGACGCTAGTGATCAGCTTCGGCGTGCCTACCGGCCCCCTGGTGGCCACGCCTACGAAGCCAGGGATCGAGGAGACGACCCCATTGACCACGTTTTTCGTGGTATCCTGCTCCTCCATGTACACGTCGGGGCGGTAATACTGCGTTGCCATCTACGGCCTCCACTCCAAAGGGTTAACCCGCCAACCGACCGTCCCCGTTCAGGGGATCTCAATCGTGCGGTCTAATGTCTTCACCGCGTCTTCAGCCTCCACCACATTACCTAAATTGTCAACAGGAAGCCAGACATTTCTTGCCGTACCCTCGTCGTACACCAACTTTCGACGCTGCCGAATCGTGTACATCTTAGCCTGGATCTCATGAATCAATGGCGTATCCGTCTTCGCTGTCTCGTCCTCTAGATCAACCAGCACGGCGAAAGTCCATATCTTCCAGTATACTACCGATTCCGGCTGCGAAGCGTCATCCCTTACAACGTGCCCCTTGCAAAAAAGCCAGTGCCTTGTTCGTGTGTCTGGAGCCCCACCAACCGGGGCAGTTCCAACAAGAATGGAGTCTTTTCCTCGTGTATGTGTGGCCATATACAACTGAAGTGCCCTATCCGCCGCCGCGTCTCCCCGCACGTAAGTGGAGACGTTGAACTCCAACCAGTACCACTTCTGCGCCGGGTGCATCGTGGCTATGTGGGGAATCTTGGAAGTATCTATGGACTCAAGATACTCCTCCTCATTCTCCATAACCTCTTCTTCGATGTCACTGTAGATTACAGAGATGGAGGGGAATGTTCTTGCCGTGTACTCTTCTGGGTCAGGAACGTCGATGAATACGGCGACGCTCTTAGAAACGCCTTTGACGACAATCGACTTGCCAGCCCACAGCGCCCCAAGAGCCTCTTCAACCTGCTGAATCGTTACGCCCAATTATAACCCTGTTTGTCAAGAACTTTTGGCCCACTGTTCCCCTACACGCTTTTGAACGTTCTTTATGAGCGTATGTATCGAGGCCGCCTTTCCCGACAGTACCTCTTTCGTAACCGGCCCTGCCACCGGACGTGCTGGCACACGCCCATCCCAAGTACCATACTCCAGAATCCAGAAAAGATCACACGCGGGAATCTTGGCTACGGGGTGCATTCGATCTGTCACTTCTACAGACACACCCCCCTTCTTAGTGCCCGCACCATAGGTGTGATAGGTGAAGGCGTGACTGGCTGTGGTAAACCACTCTGACATTATCCAAGTATGCTCTGGGAGTGGAAACCCACGCCGCATTTTCTGCTGCACGGTATCTGTATCAAGTCTAGGCCCGACATCGGAGCGCATCCGCGTTCTTATACGACGAATTGTGGCGATGCCAAAGTTCTTAAGCTCCTTGTCATTGGGCTTCGTGTCCAGACGCTCGATGTCCCTAGCTACCGAAGCAAAGGAGCGGCTAAGAGAAACGGTGATACGCATGCTATTCTTCGATCTTGTCGAATGTGACCAGCACAACTTCGGTGAGGTCTTGCAGCCTTCCCGTATAGTGAACGCCGGCAACTTTCCAAGTACCCCCGTCGAATGACAGCCTGTCCTTGTCGGTTATAGCCGTATCAACAGTTAGCGAAGGAAAGGCGGCGGTAAGTGCCAGTCTTGCGAAGGTGATGACACCTTGTACCGGCGCGTTGGAGCCTATAGCTGACAGCAGATCCGGTGAGGGGTCGTAAGCTACATGCCCATTGACATTAACAGCGGTGTTGAAAGTCTTGGTGTGCTGCTTGTAGACGTTCTCAGTGGTTTTGGCTTTGTACTTAAGAACACCGATGGTCGTGGCAAAATCGTCTATGACCGACTTAACTGCGGCGGCGATGTCAGCCACGTCCATCACACCACCTCAGCTTCAACTGCCGCCGATTCTGCCTCTAGCGCATTATCGTTGATCACCACGATCTTGTAGTACCAAGTGCCCACGCCAGGAGTGTCAGTGTATGTTACTGTGTGGTTATCATACTCCGACACCACCTCCACAGTATCCGCTTCCACGAAAGCGTCTGTGGGAGCGCGCTTAATCAAGTACCTGGAGAAATGGTGCTCGTATACAGCTGTCCAGGTGAGAACAACCGAAGTACCATCTACCTCGGCAGCTAATGTAGTAGCAGTCAAGGCCGTGTCCATAACGTAAGGAGTGCGGCGGCCAGTTCTCAGGCTAGTCCTAAAAATAGTGCCAACTTGAATCCCGGTATCCGCCGACTCTCGGATGTCCGTGATGGCCGCTACTGCCGCAGCGTAATCATCGGAGAGTCTTTCCGCAAGCTCCAGCCAATAGTCTGGCCCAGCAGGCTCACCTCCCGTGCTTTTGGTTACGGAGAGGTTTGGAACTGTAACAGTCTGTACAGCGCCCACCGCAGGCGTGGCATCTGCTCCCTCAGTGCCACGTACGTAGCACATATCAATCGTTGCCAGCAGTTCGAGCGGGTACAGATACTTTGCCGGAAGATTAGAACGAGTGTAGTCGGTATGAATGTCGATGTTGAGCCGCCCTAGCGCTGCCTCCAAGGCGTCGGAGTAGTAAACGTCAGCGTAGATCGGAGTAACGCCCGCGTCGTCTACCCTACGACGAACCTTGATAATCAGCGCGTCGGCCATCTTTCACTACACCACCCGGTTGCCACTACGAAGCCACTCAGCAATCTCGACGGGCAAATCGTAATACTTACCCGCCTCAAGGCTGATACGCATGGCCCCATATCGCAGCGTCTCTGTGACACACGCCCTTACCTTCATCACCTTTCTTGGCGGGATGACGGCCGCCGTTCTGGGAATAGCACTGGGGACCACAGGTTTGGGTGGGGCAGCAACAGATGGCGAAGTCGGGGCGGGAGTGTCCACCACGGGGGCCACGTCCTGGGGCTTCGTGTCCCCCGCCTCGACTACCGGCTGCTCCTCATGCGTCTCAATGGGCGCCACATCAACGATAGGGTTGTCGGGAACAACCCCACGTCTCTGCACTTTAAGAGCCGCCTTCTTCGCCATAGTACACCCCTTAGCTGGAGATGATGTGGATCAGGTACGTGGAATTCAGGATGCCCGTGCCCCAGATCCCGTACCAGCCCAGCATGTGCTTGCGCCCGAAGTCGTGCACACCGTCGTCACGCATCTCGACCGGCAGACCATCGGCGATACCGTAAGCCTGATCAGCCATCAGCGTGGCCTTGTACAGGTTCTGCCCGTCATGCCCCGTGCCAGCCAGCCCGGCCAAGTAGCCAGGATCGGTGACGGCGGCGGCGCCGTTCTGCTGATGCGTGGTGGTGATGAACACCACATCCTCCCACCGCCCGATCTCACCATTGAACAGCCCACGAGCCATGTTGCCGTACATCTGGGCCGAGATCCAGTCAGGGTCACGACGCAGGTACGCGCTCTGGTGCGGATGCACGAAGCACACGTAGAAGTCGTTGAAGAACTTGGGAGCGTTGGCGGTCTGAAGCTGCTCGATGGCCAGCCGCAGCGTCTCGATGTCGAAGGTATCCGTGTCCAGCACGTCACCCACAGCCGCCGCACCAGGAGTGGTGAACATGGTAGAACCGGAACCAACGATCACGTCACGAATGCTGATGTCACGGACTACGGAGTAGTCACGCCCAAGCAGCAGCGCCGCCTCAGCCATCTGGTTGTCGAAGGACACCTGAAGCAGCTTCTCGGACACGCCGATAGCGTTGCCCCACTCACCGACCGTGATGCTCTTCTGAGCGGCACTCATGTTCTTGGTGGCCATCTCCACATGCTCAGACAACGCGCTACCACGAGTGATGTCGTTGTACTGAGTGAACACGATGGTCTGCCCCGGAGCCGTGCCAAGCTCGGTCTTCGGAACGCCAAACTCCTCATAGCGCATAACACCCTGCGCCGCGTGCAGGATATCCAGTGAGTACACACTCAGAATCGCTTCAGGCAGGGCTACAAATTCTCCCGCCGTTGAAACGCCAGAATAGGAATTAGCCATGATTCCTCCACTCCCCTACTGTGGCGCTTTACGCGCCGTTAACAGTCGCCTTCGCCTTCTCCAGCAACTGCGCGCGGATCTTCTTGTACTCCGCATCGTTCAACTTGGCAACATCCATGCGACTACGGCCGTCAAGTCCCGACATGGAGGCGGAAGGTGAGCGAGGACCAGGAACCGAGCCAGCAAACTCCTTGCGAAGCTTCTCCTCGGTAGCCTTTTCTGCGGCTTCACGAATCTCCTTCTCTCTGCCCTGTGCTGCGGCTATCGAGGCGTCGATCTCCTGAGCGTTCTTTCCAGTAACAAGCTCGGTTAGCTTGATGCCGGACTCACGAATCTTCTGCTCCCGATACCTTGCAAGCTCGGCCTCAGCCACACGCTGCGCTCCAGCGTCTGCCACCGCGTCGATCTGCTTCTTCAGAGTGACCTCACGCTCCTTGGCGGCCTTAACCTCAGCCTCAAGAACAGCCATCTGCTTCTTGACGGCCTCGGTTTCAGTGGCCTCCCCAGCCTTAACCTTGAGATCATCAACCTGCTTTTGGAGCGCCGCCTTTTCCTCGGCGAGCTTCTTCTGCTCGCTTTCAAAGGACTTCTGCTTCTCCTCAAGCTTGGCCTTCTCTTCCGCAGCAGTCTTGGCGGCCTGCTCCTTCTCAGCAGCGGTCTTCTTGGCCTCTTCGAGATTCTTGTACAGCTTCTCCTTCTCTTCCTTCCGAGCCTTCTCGATAGCGGCTTCAAGCTGCTCTTTGGAGAAGGACTCCTGCGCCCCGTTGCCTGTCGTATTTGTAGGGGTGGGATCTGGCATGGTTAATTTAGCCTTTCTTTCAGCCTTTGTCGTTTAGCACTTACACCAGACGCGGAGACGACGGAGCGCGACGAGTGCTCTCACCCGTCTTGTTCGGCGTCTTCGGGGCACCCGTCTTCTGGATCGCCTTCTTCCCCGGAGCCGCCGGGGTGGAGAACACAACCGAGTCGCCGCGATCCTTGGTCGTCGGCTCGGAGCCCGCCTTCACGGCGGGGGATGCAGTCTGGGCCATGATTCCCTCCTTGATGATGGTACGCCCTACAAGACAACCCTAGTAGAATTCCCGCACCTGTCAAGAACTTCCAGCGAATAAGATATCCAGGTTTGTAAAGAAGTCTACACGCCTTCGGCAGAACGAGACCTAGACTCTCCCTGCGCATTAGGCTCAGGTGTGGCGGGACTGGAATTACCGCCACGGTTTTCCTGCTCCTTTCTGGGCATCTGCTCACCGTTAGGGCCTATGGCGGCCTGCGGCTTGGTCATCTGAACCAGCTTGGCCTCCATCTCAGCATCCTTGTCAGCCTCCTGAAGAATCTTCTCCGCTTGACGCTGTGAGAAACCATCCTCTTCCAAAACCTGCCTTCTTGACGCGATGCGGTTTTTCAGCCGCCGCTCTACTTGCTGTAGTCGTAGTGACTCGTCCCTTGGTAGAGGATCGGGAAACACAATCTCTGTGCGATACTTGGCTGCGGTAATTTTGCGAAACTCTTTATGGAACTTGTCGTCCTTCAAGTCTGTGTACTTCAGCATGAGCCGGTTGATCAACCTCAGCCCCTCGCCATAGGTCTGAATCTTGTCGTTACGCCGCCATAGCAAGGGTAGGAAGTGCATAGCCAGCGCCACACCAGACATATTGGCCGCCGTCCCAGACGAGTCTGCCATCAGCGCATCCTTTGGCAAATCCGCTAGCTCAAGGAGGGAACTACGAATAAGCTCCATGTACCCCTTGGACAGGGCCATGTCCCCCTTAAGCTCAAGGTTCTCTACTCTGGCGTCAGGGTTCTCAATACCCCACATACGATTGGCGCCCTTTTCCACAGCCGAGAGCTTCATGCCATAGAGAAGAGTAATTGGCGAGCCGTGGTAGTTGACCACATCCGAGATATCCGTGGCCTTCTCATTAAACTCCCGCTGGATTGTGATCAGCGCGTCGATATCCGACTCGCCATACTCCTCTCCAGCTATGGGATAGTTGGCGATGTGCACAACCGGGATCTCGCCGAATAGGTTGGGCTCTTCACTTTTGATGCCCTTGCCGTCGTCGTTGTAAATCGTGTGCTTCTCCCTAGTCCACGTTTCTACACGAATGGCGGTCTTCTTGGCCGGTAGCCCCGTAATCTTATCTACCTGCCCAGCGTCTACAAAGTATGGGTAGACGATAGTGACCGCCTCCATCCTCTTACGGTCCACGCCATAAGGACCGCCGTATGTGGGGAACACAAACTGCGAGGGCAACACGTCAACTCTGGCATACGGGTCTTCAATGGGGTCGTTTGCTTCCCAGGAGACGAAGCAGAATACGTCACCCGTGATGCCTCCAATTTGCCCCGCCTCTAGGCAAAAGCGCCCGATTCGGTTTCTACGCCAAGTCTCCTCCAACATAGAGCGAACGAACTCTCTGGCCGTAGACTCGTCTTCCGGGGTGTCGGGCAAGTCTGGAACAACAACCTTGAAGCCCTTGCCAAGAAAAAATGAAATGTGCCGCTGGACAATCTTCTTCAGATAGTTGATCGTCACAAACGGGTCATCCTCCCCTCTGGCGTAGTCCCACTGATTACCTTTGTAAAAATTCCAGTTACGCTGGTAACGAGTGAGTCTTACAGCATGCTGAATCTCTAGCTGTGAGGCGATGGAGTTGGCGTCCGTCGCCTGAAACATCTGAGAGATTAGCCGGAAGGGATTCTGCATGTTGGTTAGCTCTTATAGCCAGCCTGCCGGGGATCTCTGGTACGCCCGTTCTCGGTTTGCTGCTTGGCCGGGTCTTCTACCTTGAGGGGGAAGCCCTCGGCGTCCGTCTCGACAATGAGCGTTTCCCGTCTGGCGAGTGCCCTGGCCGCCGAATCCAGGCCATCCATATTCCCCATGACCGGCACCTTCTTGGCTCCCTCGGTGAAGGCCGCCTTCACCCTGGCTTGAGACTCCTGCTGGCGAGCCACGATGTCGGCTTGGAATTCCGCAGGCGTAAGGTACTTCTTCATGGGCCGCTGTTCGCGCCGAGGGAGACCGCGCCCACCGACATTTTGTGCCACTCTGTCAGCCATCTATGCCTCCCCACTTTGCTTTACGAGAGACGTGTTCGCGCTTCCATCCCAGTGCGCGCAATTCTCGCACCACCTCACGCCCCACACTAGCAGAAACCATGGCCCGAATCCACCCCGCAACGTCTTCTGGTGATTGACTTTTCAACGATCCTACGGCCAGAGCACCTCTGACCCTGAGAGTGGTGCAGGCCGCCAGGACAGCGATGGTGTCGATCTCAAGCTTAGCGTCCACGAAGACCTCTAGCCATGCGACCCCAGATGGTATTTTCGTCTGGCGGCGGGGCCTTTTCAATGGTAGTCACACACTTTCCGTAAACGGCCATCTGGAGGGGGCGCTCTTTATACTGGAGTTGGAAAGCATGCAAGTCTAGGGCGGTGAACACATAGCGTAGCCCAGATGGGTGCGAGAGCACAAACACCAGTCTAGGGTTCTTGTCGTTGGTCTTGGGGTATGACTTCATCTACGTCCGATCCCCTTTGGAAACTGCCGTCTGTTTACCACTGTATCACGGAACCACGATCTTGAGCGTTTAAGCGTATCGGCCATAGCGCGGCGAGTCATGAATGGAGAATCCCCCACTTCTATCTTGGAAGAGTACCGCTGATTTACGAGGTTACACAGCATCATCAAGCTGTCAGGATAGTCGTCGTGGGGCCGCTCTGTCTTAGAGCTGGAAGACTTCGGAGCCTGAATGACCATGTACTTACCGCGCCAGTCCTTCTCAAGCTCTATCATCTGCTTGAAGAAACGCTGCCATTTCTGAAGCTTCTGTGCCCCAGGCCCAGCCGGATAGGTCAGGCGCTTCTCTCTGATCTCCTGATAGAGCATGGTGTAGCCGTCATGCTTAGACCTATCGGAAAATAGGAACGCCTTGGTGTCTATGTCATACTCTTCCAAGAAGGAGTGCAGACGATCATAGATCGGCTCGCCCTTTCCGGTGGAGTCCACCATCACCACGCCGATACGGTAGTTCTGTAGGAAGTCCACTATCTTTGGATACTGCGCCTCGTGATCATCGCCCTGAAGCTCCAGCCAATTCTGAATGTGGGTGTAGTAGCGTGTCTCATCGCCGAATTGCTGAGGGTTATCCCACCACACCTTGGCCACCGTGACAATGGTGGAGTTGGCTCGGCCTACGTCAATGGCCGCCACTTGATTCTCAGTCGAACGATCCGACGTGGATGTGTAATCGGAACGATCAAAGGAGGTGGTTACTTTGTCGCCCCCACGGATGATCTTCTTGGACAGGTGATCGCGCTGCTTGATGCCGGCCTCTTCGAGAATCTCCGGGGCCATGTATGTCCCACGTTCCAGAATCCAGTGAAGCCGGTAGGACATACGGTACTCGTCGGAGTCAAACCCCAGGCGCTCTTTGTCCTTTTCTATGTACAGAGCGTAACGGGCGTTGTACTTGGCACAGTTATCACCGTCTGATTCAAAATGTGTCTGTACTCTCTCTGGGTTAGCTACGCCAAGAGCCGGCAGTTCACGATTCCGTTTTCTTCCACGCTCAGTAGCCTCGTAGAAATCAGAGCGGTGTGTCGTACAAGTGCCGGTCTTAACGAGTGTAGCCAGCGTGGCCGCGCCCATAGGGTGCACGCTTTTTTTAACTTTGATGTCGTCTATATCCTGAGCTTCGTCGAGAATGAGCAAATGATAGGTCTTTGACTCGATATTAGAGCCGGGAGCACAGGAGTGCGACTGTATAAACGAACCGTTCTGTATGGTGAGGTTGTGCTTGCCTCTTGGAATGTCAATATCAATGTCAGGATCGGCTAGCACTTCCCGCATCTGTACGCTTCTTAGATTGGCAGACATACGCGATGCAAGCGTGCGCACTTGCTCATACTGCGGAGCGAAGATGCCCACCCATAAGCCCTTGGCAAACTTTGTTATGCGGGAGTCCTCGCACAGATGAGGCATAGTTGCCAATCTGGGAAGGAGGACGCAACAAGGAATGACCACAAACGCCACAGTTTCGGTTTTCCCGCTCTGTCTGGAGTACAGTGCTGTTATCTCTTCGCCATCTTCTGATAGCAAGGAGTAGATGATTCTCTTGGCGAAGCCTTCTTGATAGGGGTAGAGCTTTACGCCGGTAGCGACCTCGCAAAACTGATAAACCTTCAGCGTGAGATCCCAGATTTCGTCGTCGCTGAGAACGTAAGTCTGCCGAAGTCTCGCTAGAGCTTGTTGAGCGGCCTCTGAGGTGGCAGCGAGCTGGTAGTCACTCATGGAACTTATGCGAAATCAACCATTCACCGTCTTTATTCATGGTGGCTGCATCCCATCCGTTGCCGGTGGTTGCAACGAACCTTGCCGCGATTTCCACGGCCTCAGTGGCATCTTTACCGCAGTACATGGCCGCCAAGGCGCACTCTGAGCCAGAGCCCCAGGCCGCGTGGCTGTCTTCGATGTCCTGCCGAGAAGGGTAGCTGTCGTAGTAATAGACCACCGGGGTCCAGCCATAGGAATGCTGCACGGCCTGCGCAACGATCAAGCGTGCCCAGTCGTCTTTGTCCTGCTGGCAGGCTGGGAAGTCCTCCTTTTTGGCGCCACTTTCAAACCAGTCCATCATCAACTGGCCGCACTCCACAAATCCCGTGTAAGCCATGACCACGTTGGCGCCAGCCACGGTGGCGACGCGAAACTTGGTGCCACTTCGGTAGTGCTCGCCAGCAACGATGCGCCGATCAACTGCCAGCGTTC
>Ga0172375_10013275_pt1 | contig 10231 bp, 7 predicted proteins | sample LakKiv1m_FD_114537 | JGI IMG/M metagenome (GOLD analysis project Ga0172375, IMG submission 114537) | Freshwater microbial communities from Kabuno Bay, South-Kivu, Congo - kab_092012_11.1m | ecosystem: Environmental > Aquatic > Freshwater > Lake | place: Democratic Republic of the Congo...
AGACGGCTATTTCGTAGAAACGGTGGGTCGTATCAATCAAGCCATGATGAGAAATTACATCAAAAATCAAAAAACCGAGAGGCTGAAACAAGCTCCGGCCTTCAGGCCGGAGTAATTGACATACGGTTTTTAAAGCTCTAAAATATTAACAGGTTTAGCACTCACAGATTATGAGTGCTAATAATAAATTATTTAATATAAGCAAAAAATATGAAATTAAGACCACTTGCTAACAATGTTATCGTGAAGCCTTTAAAAGGTGAAGAAATTACTAAGTCCGGCATTGTCCTGCCTGATACTTTAGATAAGGAAAAGCCGGAGCGGGGTGAGATTATCGCGATTGGCGAGGGCCGGGTTTTAGATAATGGCCAGTTATCGCCAGTTAAGGTTAAAGTCGGCGATCAGGTAATGTTCAAGAAATATGCGCCGGACGAGATTAAAATTGATGGTGAAGAATATCTAGTCTTGAGCGACAGCGATATTATCGCCGTGATTGAGAAATAATTATTTAATTTTACCTATATGTCCAAACAAATTATTTTTGATGAAAAAGCGCGCTTGGCGCTGAAGCGCGGCGTTGACCAGCTCGCTAATGCCGTCAAAGTCACTCTCGGCCCCAAGGGGCGGAACGTGGTAATTGACAAGAGCTATGGCGCGCCGGTAATCACCAAAGACGGCGTGACTGTCGCCAAGGAGATTGTTTTAGAAGATAAGTTTGAGAATACTGGCGCGGAAATCGTCAAGGAAGTCGCCTCCAAGACTAATGATGCCGCCGGCGATGGGACCACGACGGCCACCGTTTTAGCCCAGGCGATTATCAGCAACGGTCTGAAGCTTGTCGCCGCCGGTGTCAATCCGATTGAAATCCGCCATGGCATTGAGAAGCGGGTCGCGGAAATTGTCGCTCAGCTCAAGAAAATGTCCAAGGAAATTTCTTCTCCGGAAGAGATTGCCCAGGTGGCCTCTATCTCGGCCAATGATGAAAGTATTGGAAAAATCATTGCCGAAGCCATGGAAAGCGTCGGCCAGGAGGGCGTCATCACCGTTGAAGAGGGCCAGTCTTTCGGCATTGAGAAAGAAGTTGTGGAAGGCATGCAGTTTGATAAAGGTTATGTCTCCCCCTATATGATAACTAATCAGGATTCCATGAAAGCGGAAATGGACGAACCTTATATTTTAATTACTGACAAAAAGATTGCCGCTATCCAGGAAATTCTGCCGCTCTTAGAAAAAGTTATCCAATCCGGCAAAAAGGATCTAGTAATTATCGCTGAAGATGTTGAAGGCGAAGCTCTGGCGACATTTGTGGTTAATAAGCTGCGCGGTACCTTTAATGTTTTAGGCATCAAGGCACCGGGCTTCGGCGACCGCCGCAAAGCGATGCTAGAAGATATCGCCGTTTTGACCGGCGGCCGGGTAGTTTCTGAAGAAGTTGGTTTGAAATTAGACAAGATTGATTTAGATAGCTTAGGTCGGGCAAGAAAGGTTGTTTCTTCAAAAGATAACACTACTATTATTGACGGCCGCGGCGAAGCGGCAGCGATAAAAGCGCGGATTGAGGCAATCAAGAAGGAAAGAGAATTATCAGACTCTGATTTTGACAAGGAGAAGCTCCAGGAACGCCTGGCTAAATTAGCTGGTGGAGTGGCGGTTATTAAGGTAGGCGCGGCCACGGAGACCGAAATGAAGGAGAAGAAGTATCGAATTGAAGATGCTTTGAATGCCACGAAAGCCGCGGTGGCCGAAGGAGTGGTTCCGGGCGGTGGTCTAGCCTTAGCGGTCGCTTGCTATGGCGCAGATTTTTCAGGTTATGAAAAACAGCTGGGCGAGAGCCATAAAGATAAGGCCTTAGAAGAAGTCGGTGCGAAGATTATTAATTTCTCAATCCTTGAGCCCATCAAGCAGATTATCGCTAATGCCGGTGTGGACGGTTCCATTATTCTGCAGAGAATCATTGAAGAAAATAAGAAAGGCAAGGCAGTTATTGGCTATAATGCCGCGACTGGCGAGTTCGTTGAGATGGTTAAGGCGGGGATTGTTGATCCGACGAAAGTCGTCCGTAGCGCTCTGGAGAACGCCGCTTCCGCGGCCATGATGTTCCTGACGACCGAAGCGGTCATCGCTGACAAGCCGGAACAGAAGAATTGTTCCTGCGACCACGGCCACGGCGCGCCGGATATGGGCGGGATGGGTATGATGTAATTTAGATTTCTATTGTTTGAAACATAAAAACCCGGTCTATCAGCCGGGTTTTTTGTTTGTCGCTTAAGCCTTTTTTTGGTATAATGGAGTTATTAATAATTATTATTTTTTAGTATGTCAATAAAGAAAACATCAGCCGCTTCCCGCCGGCCAGTTAAGAAGAAACCAATCGTTGTCGCGGTTTCCGGCTATTTTAATCCTTTGCATGTCGGGCACTTAGAAATGATAGAGAAGGCCAAGAAATTAGGTGACAAGCTGGTTGTTATTGTCAACAATGACAAACAGGTCGCTCTGAAAGGCCGCGTCCCGTTCATGCCTGAGAAAGACCGGATAGAAATAGTCCGCGCTTTGCGCGCTGTTGATCAAGTGATATTGGCAGTTGATGATTATCAGCTGCCTAATGGCGAGGTGCCGGTCATTAAAACTTTAGCTAAGCTGAAGCCGGATATTTTTGCCAATGGCGGCGACCGCAAGAATTTAGCCAACGTTCCGGAACATGACATCTGCCGGAAATACGGCATTAAGATGGTTGATGGACTGGGCAAAAAAATCAGAGCCAGCTCGGAAATGATTGCTAGGGCTGCCCAGCTTAAAGGCCAGATCAAGGTTAAATAGTTATGAAGATATCTCAAGGTTATTTCAAAATTAGTCTGGCCGTTTTAATTATCATCTTGGCAGCCATAGCTTTCTCAGGCCGAGCCCTCTGGAGACTAATCAACCCCCCGGCCGCCAGCCCGATTGTCTATCAAGCCGAAGAAACTATTAAGATAGTTGAGGGCTGGACGAACCAAGATATCGCTGATTATTTCGTTGAAAAAGGTAAGTGGACAAGCGCTGATTTTCTTGAACAATCCGGCCAGGGCTTATTGGGAGACAAACAATATCCCAGCCAGCCGCCAGCCAAAGATTGGTCCGGCCAGTTCTCATTCCTCTCAGATAAGCCAGCTGAAGCCAGCCTAGAAGGCTACCTTTTTCCCGATACTTACCGGATTTATGCCAGCACGACGATTGAGGCAGTTATTTCCAAAATGTTGGAGAACTTTGACACTAAGCTGACCCCGACGATGCGGGCAGATATTGAGAAGCAGGGGCGGACGATCTATGAAATTATCATCCTCGCTTCTATCGTTGAGAAGGAAGCCCCTATCCAGAACGCTAAAGGCGATAATTATGATGCTCGCGTCATCGCCGGGATTTTCTGGGATCGCCTGAAGATCGGCCAGGCCCTGCAATCCGACGCCACCCTGTCCTATATTTTAAAAGATAATAATCCGCAGCACAGCGGCCGGGAATTGGAGATTGATTCCCTGTATAATACCTATAAGTATCGTGATTTACCGCCCGGCCCGATCTGCAACCCTGGACTACTAGCCATCAGCGCCGCTATTTATCCAATCTATACGGATTATAACTATTTTCTGACGCCGACTGATACTCGGGAAGTGATCTATGCCCGGACTTATGCTGAGCATTTAGTTAATAAGAATAAATACTTAAAATAATCGTATGTTTGAGGAACAGCCGAGAATTATTTCTTCGTCTCCGTCGCCGGCGCCCGGCGCCAGCCGTTTCCCGGAAACGCCTCAGAAAAATCTTAAGAAGATTATTTTTTTGGCTGGGCTGGGTCTAGCTCTCTTGGTTGTGATTGTCATAATTGTCGTAATAATTAAGAATCGGTCGATTGAAACCACCCCTAACAGCCAGCCAGCCAGTCCTAATCAGACAACTACTCAGCCGACTCTACCCGGTTTAGATGAGCCTGGCGACAGTCAAGCTAGTTCTACGGTCGCGACTTCTAGTTTGTCTAATTTGGCGATTGAGCGTCTGTCATTCGCAGATTTTTACCAGGCGCCGGCTGACCAGCTATCTGTAAAAATAAACGATTACCAGCTGCCTCTGAATATCAAGATTGACGTAATGAATTATTATGACGTTTCGCGCAAGCTGTTGCTTGATCCTGGCTTGGATAATTTAAATAATCAGGGCTTAGCCCTCTTAGATAATCCCTGGCCGGAAGCAGCGGATTTCTATTCTGTCTATAACCGTTTGAGTGAACAGCAGGTGCCGTTGCTTATTACTTCCGACTTTATTGTCTACTACTACCAAAGCGTCTTGAAGAAGGCCTTCAAGGATATTGAAGAAAATATTTTTTATGAAAATTTGTGGAGTATCAATAAGGAACTCTATACTCTAGCCAAAGACCGCTACGAAGCGCGCTTGGCGGCGATCGGTAATGTTAATGATTCTCTCTTAGAAGGCGAACGCCTGGCGGCCGCCTATTTCGCGGTTTCTCTAGAACTTTTGAAGCCGGCTAGCAATCAGATAGCCGCCCAGGGTTCTTTAGAAGATAAGACAAAGTTTACCTCCTTTGACGCTGATCGCTTCTATTTTGTCATCCCGCCTTATCTGCGCGCCGACGTCCTCCGGGAAGTGGAGCTGATCCGGGCGGCTAAGGATAAAGTCAAATCACCTGTCCTCTTGTATACGCGAGACTATAAGAGTTTCAGCGTGGCCACTGATTACCGGGCCAATGCTAAGCTGAGTAATTTTTATCTGACCACTAAATGGCTGAATTCCGTCTTTCCTCTGGAACCGCGCCGCGCTAATTGTCCTAATTGTTTGCTAGACCAAGAAGACAGCCGGATCAACCTGATTGCCGCCAGTCTGATTACTACGGATTTCTACAACTCTCCGGAGCTAAAAGCGAAGTGGGCCCGGATTTACAAGATCATGGCCTTCTTCAAGGGCCTGCGCGAGGACCTGAATTATCTTCATTATCATGATTCCTTAGTGGCTTTATTCGGCGAGGGATATAAGTTGGAAGAATTGTTCGCTGATGCGAACTCAGAGGCGAATAGCAATCTAGAAAAATTACGTCAGGCCCTCCTTGCCTATAATTTCCCGGAAATCCAAGGCGCCTGGAATAAGCAGAGCGCCGCGAGCCGTCCGAATCTCGGCCTAAAGATACTAGCTGACTCCTATTGGCCTAATAATTATCTTTTTGATAATCTAGTCTCCCCGGCGGTCGGCGTTTTTCTGGGAGCTAGCCCGCAAAGTAATAATATTACTGCCTGTGAAGTAAAGAATACCACCCAGCGCTGTTCCGGCTTAGCTTTGGATGTTATTAATTTAGTCCAGCCGATCAGCGGCTCCGCCTATTTTTCCGAAAATACTAATTATGCCAACTATGCCACGGCCGTCAGCCGCTTGCAGAAACAGCTGGCCGATAATCAAGTCTGGCGGACTACGAACTATTGGACCACTTTGAGCCTGCTCCAGACCTTCTTAGGGACAGATAAGGAGGCGCAGCCGCGTTTTGCCAGTTCGCCTCTCTGGCAGGAACAAGCCTGGCAGACAGCAGTTTCTGCCTGGGTTAATTTTCAACTACCCTTAGAGCCTCTGGCCGTGCGCCAGGATTTCCAGAGTTCAGGCTTAAATAGCGCCACTCAATGGAGCGATAATTTCTATATTGATCCCAATCTCAAGCTTATTAACGAGCTGTTGGCCAACAACGAGATGCTTTTGAAGATGCTTTCCGCTTTGCGCCTTAATGAAGAGCTGGGATCGGTCTTGCAAAGCCTCCAGGACTTAGGGAACAACCTGAGCAGCTTGAAAGATATTATTACCAAGGAACTGACCAACGTCTCTTTATCCGTTGAGGACAATGAGGCGATTGTTCGTTTTGCCAAGCAGTTCACGGCCACGCCGACCTCGGGCAAAGATAGACAGCTGAATCTGGCCGGCGGAGCGCGCAGCGGCCCCAAAGAGGATCTCAGTCAATTGAAATTATTAGTCCTCATACACAAAGAAGGCGATAATTTGGTTATCGCCGTCGGTCCGGTATGGCATTATTTAGAAAGCCGCTAGTAGTTAGCGCTGATATTTGAAGATATAGATAGCGCCGTTATCAATCATTTGCCAGCTATCGGCAGTGAGTTTAGCGGCGTTTATAATCCGGCCGCTTTGATACCAATATCTATTAATAATTAAATAACCTTCATCTACCCCAGCCAAGTCCAAAGCCTCATTCATGGTCTCCCGGCTGGGTTTTTTGTAGGCCATATCTAGGTAGTATTGATATAAGGGGCCGCCGGTCGGTATGGGATAGAAATAGACCAATCCTTGGTCAGTCTGGTAATAGTGGTCAAAGCCTTGCTCTTTAAGAGCTGCCGCCGAAACCTGCTGGTTAGCTAAGGCAATATATGGCTGAGAGGCCGTTTCCGCAACAGCCTTGACCGCCCGGCAGTCCGCTTGGCTGGTACTGTAGCCGTGCGAATTGAAGTAGCGGTCGAAACGGGGATAGGAGACATAGAGAGAAATCATCAAGAAGGCCAGCCCTAAGCCAAACCAGATCAGCCGGCTGACCAAGGTCTGCCCCTTAATTTTTTTAATTAAATAATTAAGGGCTAGGCTGATAAGCGGCAGGCTGAAAATGACTATAATTATGAGCAAGCGGCTGGCATAGCTCGCCTGTTCATAATGAATCAGGTCATTGAAGACAATCTGGCTACTCAGGAGGTAGGCTATTAATAGGGAAAGGTTAATTAAAACAAGGCCAGAGAAAAGAGCCTGCTTTTCTGGAGAGAAATTACGTTTGTAGCGGTAGAAATAGATAAGTCCGCCGAGGATAGCCAGGCCGAGCCAAAGACTGAGGTTCTTGTCTAGTAAATAAACAAGATTAAGGAGCCAGTCCTCCCGACCGGCTGACGACCAGTTTTGGATCAGGCCTTTCAAAGGCGTCAAGAAACTAGTCCAGCTGATTGCTATTTTTTCCGTAGAGTCTGGCCGGGAGAAAAATAGCGCCGCCGGCACCGCGAGAGAGTTAGCCAAGAAGATTAGACCGGTAGCGGCTTGGCGGACAGCTAGTTTCAGATGGCCCTGGTATTTTTTTAGAAACAGCCAAGCCGTGAAGAAGATTGCCGGCAGGCCAGATAAGGGGTGGATGGAGAAGGCCGCCAAGGAAAGAATCAGGACAAAGCTCGGCGGAGCTTGGCTTAGGCCTAGAAAAACGACTAAGATCAAGAAAAGATAGCTAAGATTCTGCGGCGTGGTGGCGATAAAGGGCGCGAAGGTCAGGCTGAGCAGGAAGATTATGGTTAGGAATTTGTTAGACGTCGCTCCGTGACGGCTCTGGCTCAAGAGAAAACGGTAGATGGTAATTGGCAGATAGATAGCCGCTAAGCCGAGTACCAAGAATTTATTTAAAAAATAAATAGACAGGCCACTCAGCTTATGGATGATTATGATTAAGCTATATTGGCCGAGATAGTAGGGGGGTTTGGGCTCCACGGCGCCAGTCTTAGCGATAAGCTCCATCGTTGCTTGATGGATGAAGGGGTCAAAGCCGTAGCCGATCTTATAGACTAAGACGGCCACTCCGAAAGAGAGGAAATAATGGGCGGAGATAAGCAGGAGTTTCCAGAGCGGCGCAATCTTTTTCTGCTGGACGGCAATCAGGAGGCTGGCCGAAGCGGCCAGATAGACAAAGAAGAATTTTCGGCTGACTACTTCCCAGGGAGAAATCAGCGCCTGGTCGCTGCGGCTTTGGAGCAGGATGATAATAGCCGCCGAGAAGAATAATAAATAAAGGCCTGCCCATAGGACGGTCCGGCTGTTCAATAAAGGAAATTTTTTGCTTTCCTCCCCAGGTATTTTTTTTAGCCAAAATCGCCAGCCAGTCCAAAAGACGCCGGCGGACAAGAGCAGAGTGATGATTATCCCAAGCCAATTTAAGGCATAGAAATAATAGACTAGAGCGCCCAGACAGGCGGTGAGAGAGAGGCCTAGCAAGAGATAATCACTAATTTTAGCAATAATTTTCATGGAGGTTGTTATTCTGATTAGATTACTCTAATCATAGCAAATTCTTGCTAAAATTGGCAATTTCCGATAACATTAGAATGATGAAAAGACATTATCAGAAATATCTTAATTTAATCATTGTCAGCGTCCTGGCCCTTGTTTTTTTTGGGGCGACGGCTAGTTTTAATTATCTTTCCCAGGATAAGGGCTATGTTAAGTGGACTTCGCCGGATGAGGCGGCTAATTATTTTTTTAGCGAACGGTTTAGCGCTACCGGCCAGCTGGCCTTTTTTGATCGAGCTAACTTAATCGGCGACCAGATGGTTCTGCCACGGAGCTTTCGCAGCGACGCCGGCTGGCTCAAGCCGGTAAGCTTCTTAGGGATAATTTTGATTTATGGCACGCTGGCCAGCGGCTTGGGTGCCGGGCTTATCCCTTTCTTCACGCCGCTCTTCGCCGCTTTTGGTATCATTCTTTTTTATTTGTTAATCAAGAAGATTTTCCATGATCGCTTAGCGCTCTGGGCGGCTTTTTTGTTAGCCACCTTTCCGGTTTATATCTATTACACGGTGCGCAGCTTATTCCACAACGTTCTCTTTATTGTCCTACTTTTAGCCGGCGCTTATTTTCTAGCAATAATCCTTAGGCGGAAATCTATTCCCGACCAAGCCGCTCCAAAGGAGGACTCGGCTCATAAATTTTTTACCTGGCGCTATCCTTTAATAGCTTGGGGTCGTCTATTAAGCGCCTTATTGGCTGGTCTCTTTTGTGGTTTAGCAATAATCACTCGCACTTCGGAGCTTCTCTGGCTCGTTCCTGCCGGCCTTATTATCCTGATTTTCTATGCGCGGCGCCTGTCTAGCGCGCAAGTTGTCCTATTCTTCAGTGGTCTATTCCTAGCCTTACTTCCGGCCGCTTATGAGAACAAGATTCTTTATGGCGCCTATCTCCGGGGCGGCTATAATGAGATGAACCGCTCTTTGACGGAAATTTCCCAGGTGGGCGGTTCCTTCCTGCAAGCGACATTCCGCGGCCAGTTCTATCAATATCGTGATTATCTTTTTGATTTAGGCCAGAAGATTTTCTATTTCGGCTTCCATCCTCAGCAATCTTTAGCGATGTTCCGCCACTATGTGTTAGAAATGTTCCCGGTGGTCTGGTACGCTGGCGTGTTAGGTTTAGGCCTGTTGTTCATCCAGAATTGCCGGCGTTTCCAAAAGAAATATTTAGTCTATGTTTTAAGCTGGCTAGCGGTTAGTCTCATCCTAGTCTTCTACTACGGCAGCTGGCGCTTCAACGATAATCCCGACCCAACCCGCTTTACCATCGGCAATTCCTATACTCGCTACTGGTTGCCGCTCTATCTCGGTCTTTTGCCGTTAGTCTCTTTGGCAATCATCCGTTTCAGTCGGGCTCTCTCGGCCGCTCTTATCCAGTGCCATGAGCGGCTTAAAGAAATAGTGGCGACCGGCCTGCAAGCAGTGATCGTCTTTTTAATCGCCGCCGCCTCAGTGTTATTCGTGCTCTATGGTTCAGAAGAAGGCTTGGTCTATCTATATTACAACAATCAAGCCGAGCGGCAGAGCGTCGGCCAGGTCTTTTCCTTGACCGCGCCGGATAGTGTGATTATTACCCGCTATTATGACAAGCTCCTATTTCCAGAGAGGCGGGTTATCGTCGGTACAATTCCTGATGAGGCGGTTTTAAAGGCCGCCGCCAAGTTGGTCAGTTATTATCCGGTCTATTATTATAATTTCTATCTATCGCCGGCTGATGTCCAGTATCTGAATGAACGGAAATTACCCGCCTATCAGCTTCAGTTGGCAGTTGTTAAGCAGATTAATGGTAGCTTTGCTCTATATCAAATAACTAGTTATGGCCAGAAATAAAACCTACCATATCATTACTATCGGCTGCCAGATGAACAAGGTGGACAGCGAACGCTTAGCCGCCTTTTTGGAAGAATGTGGCTGGCATCCGGCCCAGACCGCCTATCGGGCCGATGTTGTCTTACTGAATACCTGTGGCATCCGGCAAGCGGCCGAAGATCGCATTTACGGCCTGGTCAATCAGATCAAGAAGAAATCTCCCCGAGCTAAAGTCGTGGTGACTGGCTGTTTGAGCCGGCGTCCCGATGTCCAGAAAAGGCTCCAAGGCCGAGCCGACCTCTTTTTGCCGACTAATGAGATAATTAAAGTGCCGGAAATTTTAGCCGGCGGAGACTATC
>Ga0172375_10013277_pt1 | contig 10230 bp, 6 predicted proteins | sample LakKiv1m_FD_114537 | JGI IMG/M metagenome (GOLD analysis project Ga0172375, IMG submission 114537) | Freshwater microbial communities from Kabuno Bay, South-Kivu, Congo - kab_092012_11.1m | ecosystem: Environmental > Aquatic > Freshwater > Lake | place: Democratic Republic of the Congo...
TTATCTCTCTTAAACCATGTCATCTGACGTTTGGCAAATTGATGAGTGTGAATTTTTATTAAATTGATCGTTTTTTGTAGGGACAATTCATGACTTGCCTCTACATTGTTTGAATCATCAACATTATTAAAATAATCCGCTATTTCTTTATACCCAATCGTCTGTAACGGCGCAGTATTTTTACCAAATTTTTTAATTAACATTTTTGTTTCATCAATTAAACCACTTTTTATCATCTGATCCACGCGCGCGTCAATTCTTTTTTTCAAAATATCCCGGGACAAATTTAAACCAATTTGCAAAACATCAAACATTGGCTCTGACTTTTTTCTAACTTCAGAAAATTTATGACCAGAGAAACAAACTTCCAGGGCGCGGTCCAACCGCCTTGGATTTTTTAAATCTACAAATTCCAGCGCCTCTGGATCCATTTTTTTCAAAAGTTTTATCTTTTTTAATGCTGTTAATGAACTTAGTAATTTTCTAATTTTTTCATCTGGCGCGACTCTTGACAAATCATAATTATCAACGATAGCAGAAATATATAAACCAGTTCCGCCAACAATGATCGGCAACTTGCCGCGCGATAAAATATCTTTAATAGTTTTCAAGGCAAGTTTTTTATATTTAGCAACATTGAAATTTTGATTAGGGTTAATAATATCAATAAGATAGTAAGAAATTTTTTTATTCATTTTTGTCATTCTCGCCCCGTCTTGTAGCAGGGGGTAAACTCCGGCGGGAATCCGGAAGCCCTGTCTTTGAGATAATCCACTGGATCCCCGCTTCCGCGGGGATGACAACAAAAAATAATTATCCAAATCTTTGCCAGTTCCGATATTCATTCCGCGATAAACCTGGCGGGAGTCAGCCGAGACAATTTCGCCGTTGAACCGGCGCGCCAAGCGTGTCGCCAGTTTTGTTTTTCCAGAGGCAGTTGGTCCCAAAATAACAATTATTTTTGGTAAAATTTTATTTGACATAAAATATTTTTTGTGTAAAAATATGTTTGTTTTAAGCAAATTAACAATCTAAACGAGTAGGAGGTAAAATTTGTTATCAAAAATTATAGTTTTTATTTGCGGATTTTTTATATTAGAAACATGGGGAAAACTGCTTTACGATATCGGTTTTTCTAAACCAATAATTGTATTATCTCTTTCCCTTTTAAACGCTGTGATATTACAATTTGATTTATTGATCTGGCATTATTTTTTAAAATTTCTAATCTTTATTGGGGTAAACAAATTTGTTTTAAAAATATCTAATGAAAAAATTAATTTAATAACTTTTTTTCCAAAACAACAAGGGGGACAAAATCTAAATGGCTATCTTAAAAAAGGAATGCATTATCCTGTTTTAAGATATTTTTCAATGGCCTTACTAATTTTTCTACCATTTATTGGCCAAAAAACAGCTGTGGCAATTGGCGACTCTACTCATAGTAAATATTGGTTTGGTTACCTTTGTGCTTGGGCAAGTTTACGGATTTATTTGTATGTTTATTACGGCTCCCAAGTAATAAAAAAAATCATGACAGCGCTATTTTAATTTTTTTGCGCCAGCATAATTTTTATTTACACATGCGCGATTGATTTGGCCGGCCAAAGTTCCGCCTTTATTTTTCTTGATGACAGCTTTGCGGGCCAGACACTCGCGCTGTTCAGATTTAGTGATTGGATTTTTTAACATTGTAATGCATCGCGGATCACCATGATCCGCTTTTTTATTTTCCTAAAATTATTAAATTAATTATCAGTTTTATCAGATTATTAGTTTTATCAAATTACCAGCTCCCCTTCTACTCCCCACGCCCCAGCTTTTATAATTTTTACTTTTACAAATTTGCCAATAAACTCTTGCTCATTTGTCATTCCCGCTTGAATTGTCGGTGACAATTCTGCGCTGATCGGGAATCCAGGATTTTTTTTTGATTCTTTCTGGATTCCCGCTTGCGCGGGAATGACAAAAGGAGACATGTCTATTCTAACATTTTTCATCCCCCTTGTCCTGCCAAAGGCAAAGCTATTTTTTATAGATTCCACTAAAACATCCAGAATTTTTCCCAACAATTTTTTATTATTTTCCAAGGCAGTGCTTTTTAAAATTTCATTTAAAATATTTTTGCGTCTTGCTTTTTCAGCGTTTGGCACATTATCTTTTAATTTTGCAGCAACAGTACCTGACCGCGGCGAATATTCTGCCAAGTAAGCCATATCAAATTTATTTTTTTTCATCATCTTCGCAGTCTCTAAAAAATCTTTTTCTGTTTCACCAGGAAAACCAACTATTAGATCAGAGGTTAAACAAATATCAGGGACAATTTTGCGAATCTTATTAACAATTTTTAGATATTTTTCAGCAGTATAATTTCTATTCATCATCTTTAAAATTTTATCTGAACCAGATTGAAGTGGCAAATGCAAATATGGAGCCAAATGCTTACAAGTTTTAAAACACTTTATTAAATCATCTGACATATCTTTTGGATGAGAGGTAAGAAAGGAAAGCCAGTAATTGCCAGGAATTTTATCAATCAACTTAAGCAAATTAGGAAAATTAATATCTTTATCAACTGTCATCCCGACGAAAGTCGGGATCCCATTGTTTAAAAAATGTCTACGGGATCCCTCCCCCGACTTTCGTCGGGGTCGGGATGACATTATTCCTAAATAAGAATTTACGTTTTGCCCGATTAAAATTATTTCTTTAACCCCTTGAACAATTAAATTGTTCACTTCATTTAAAACTTCTTCAACAGGACGAGAAACTTCACGACCGCGCGTATATGGCACGACACAGTAAGAACAAAAATTATCACAGCCAGTCATAATCGGAATGTGAGCCGTAAACGAAGAAGAATATTTTGGTGGAATGGAAAAATAATTTTTTTTGTAAATGTCATTCTGAACGGAGCGAAGCGGAGTGAACAATCCCTTGGATGATAATAATTTAAGATGAGGGGATTTCTTAGCCGACGGTTTGGAACGACGAAAAATAATATCAGGCCATTCGGATAAATCTTTAAGATCCAAAATCAAAATTCCTCTTTCTTTAAACTTCTTTTTATCTTCTGGTAAGATGCAGCCAGTTAATATAATGAGTCTTTTGCGTTGGCCACGGGGTCTCCCGGCCAATATTACATCAGCCTCGGGATGACAACTTTTTATCATACCCCAAATCCTGTCAACAGCCCTTTGACGCACAGAGCACAAATTAAAAATCAAAACATCTGCTTTATTTTTTAAAGATTGTTTTAAACCCATACTATCTAAAACAGAAGCAATTCTTTCTGAATCAGAATAATTCATCTGGCAGCCAAAAGTAGTAAGATGGTAAGTCATACAAACATTTTTATATTAACATTTAAACATAAAAAATCAACTTGATTTTTATTCACATAATTTGTATAAAATCCCTATATAATAAAAAACACCCGGTAATTATCCGCGTGTTTTTTGTTTTTATTTTTGTTTTAAAGTACACAAGTTCTGGTGTCTGTCCCGAACTTTTGTATTTTATATTTTAACACCGCCTTGGCTTGATTATTTAAATGCGTTAGTTTTAAAAATTTGAACGCCTGTTTGCCTGGGCTTTATTGTGTTCTTTTATTTTACGCAAATATGACAGCTGCTAAAAATAAAACTACTGACAAAAAGGCAAATAAACGGATATAGCGGCTTATTTGCGGGCTAATAAAAAAATACAAACTTGTATTTGGATAGTTCATTTTTATTTTTGTTTTGCGCTTACTACAATAGTAGTATAGCATGAATTTTAAAAAAAGTCAAAAAAATTAACTCCTAATTTTAATGCTTTCAATCATACCAATCATAATTAAACTCATAATTAAAAAACTTCCCCCATAACTCACAAAAGGCAGTGGCAACCCGGTGACAGGCAAAACGCCAATGGCCATACCCACATTAATCAATAGTTGAATAAAAAATATCATGGCAAAACCAAAAGCAAGAAATGCTCCAAAATCGTCTTTAGTATTTTTAATAATTTTAAATAAACGATAAAAAATAATAAAATATAAAATAAAAATTAGAGAAGCGCCGATAAACCCCCATTCTTCACCCAGAGCGGCAAAAATAAAATCGGCTTCAGAAACTGGTAAAAAGTGCAACTGACTTTGAGTACCCAGCCCTAGTCCCCTGCCAAAAAAACCGCCCGAACCAATTGCCACTATTGATTGATGAACATTATAGCCAGATTTCAATAGATCAGACTGCGGATTTAGAAAAATTAAAATTCTTTCTTTTTGGTAGGGCTGCAAAAAAAATTGCCAAGAAATAATCATAGTCAAGGCCAATATAAATAAAAAAATAAAAAAATATTTTTTATTAAAACCATAAAACCAAAGCATTGCAAGCCAAACAAAAAATATTACGGCCATGGAACCAAAATCCGGTTGTAACAATATTAGCATCCCGAATGGAGCGACTGTCAAAAACGACTTAAACCACAATGAAATTTGTGAATCAAGTTTGGAGCGACTGGCAAAAAATTTAGCCAAGAGAATAACCACAGCTATCTTGGCAAATTCTACTGGCTGAAAACTTAGTTTGCCAAAAATAAACCAGCCTGTTGTCCCCTGGATGTTCTGTCCTAAGAATAAAACCAAAAATAATAAAATAAAAGACAAACCATAAACCCAAAAAGCAACTGGACGCCAAAGACGGTAATCAAAAATTATAAAAATAAATACCAAGATAAAACCTAAAAATGAAGATATAATTTGTTTTTCCAAAATACTAAAACTCTTATTTTCTGAACCCAAAGCCAAACTGTATAAAGTTGACAGTCCAAAACAAATTAAAAGAAAAACGGCTACTAAAAGTAGCCAATCAATATTACGAAATATAGAAAATATTTTTGCAAGTAACATATTATTTTTCATCATGTATTCCTTTGATCAAATTAACAGGCAAATCATTGGTCCTAAAAAAAATATTACTGTCATAAACATTGATATCAGGCACTATTTCTATTTTCGTGGGCTGGCTAAAATCATAATTCCAGGCGGTGCTAATCTCTCTTTTTTGTCCGCTTAGTAAACTATCCGCCGTAACATAATTAACGGCCACGGGATAAGAACCTCCATAAGCCACCACCTGCCAGCCAACCTGCCAAAAATTAAAATGGCTTAAATTTTCCACTGAAAATTTTATTTCGCTATGTCCTCTCTCGCTTTGAAATTCTTGCTCACCAACAATTATTTCTTGCAAAATTTGATTTTCACTGTCAACTTTTTGCCAATGATTTGTTTTTATTTTTAATTCCACATTGTTAGGATAATTTAATGAATAATAATTAAAATTAAACAGATATTTTTCTTGGAGAGGCAGAACAAAAGTGGACCAAGTGTCCAGAGCCAATCCATCAACCACAAAACCATATTCAATATTATTCACCCAGCGCTCATTGGGATTTGATATTTTAGCCACTAAATCATATTTATTATTACCCAAACTGATCTTATTAATGGAGATGATTTCTAAATCCAATGGCTTATGTGTTTCACGATATTGTCTTATTGCATTGTCAGCTTTTGATAACTCGCTCAAAACTTTCTGGTAATTCTTGGTGTCAGCAAAATAATTAACTAATCCGACACCAGAAAACCAAAAAAATCCAATGTCAATTAAAAGCAATAAAACCACGGCCAAACGTTTAAACAACACTTGGTTGGCAATAAAAAAATAAGCGATTTTATAATACCATTGATTTTGCAGTTCGCTGTTCATAACTATATGGTAGCATATTTTTTTAAGAAATGATATAATAAAGAAATCACAAATATCAAATCACAAATTCCAAATAAATTAAAAATCTCAAATTCAAAAAGGTTTTAAATTGTTTTGGATTTTGATATTGGTGCTTATTTGAAATTTGGTGCTTTGAATTTGGAATTTATATTTACAAATAATTTCTCTTTTTCAAAAAAGAGTCATCCAAAATTTTATGCTCAACACTTCCAAAGACATTCTTTATCTTGTTCTGTCTTTTTGCATCCTCTGGATTACTGTTTTTATTTGTTGGCTTTTGTATTATTTTATCTCTACCGTTGGCGGTGTAAGAAAAATTGTTAAGGGTGTGGAAGACAAGGTGGCAAAAGTTGATGCTTTATTAAATTTAGTTAAAGAAAAAGTGGAACACTCTGCCACTTATTTAGGACTTTTGGTTGAAGGCATTGCTAAAGTGGTTGGTTATCTAAAAGACAAAAAAAATAATTGGCGCAACAATGATGACCTGGAAGATAATGAAGATGAAGCAGAAGAAAAGCCAAAAAAGAAATTTGGCAAAAAAATTAAAGTTAAAGAAGAATAAATTTTTTCTAATCTTCACCTATTTTGTCATTCCCGCGCAAGCGGGAATCCAGAAAATTTGTTTTGTGATAAACCACAATTTCTGGATCCCGTTCAATCTGCCACTGGCAGATTTGAACTTCATCGGGATGACAAAAGAAAAAAGAATAAAAAAAAATAGCCCTGTTTTTAAGCAGGGCTTTAGTGTTTCAATTGACAAAAATTTGTCAAGCATTTTTCAGTTTGGTAAGATGACAATAGTAATATTGTCATCCCCACCATTTTGTCATCCTGACGAAAGTCAGGATCTCATGGATATACTGCAAACGCTGGGATCCTCACTTTCGTGAGGATGACAAGAGAAAAAGGGTAACAAAAATAAAATCCTTAATTTTGACTTTTGCCTTTTGACTTTTAAATTACTTTTATGTTCATCTCTCTCCACAACCACTCCCACTACTCTCTTTTGGATGGATTGCCAAAAATTGATGATTATATTAAAAAAGCTAAAGAATATGGCATGCCTGCTTTGGGCTTAACTGATCACGGAGTGATGTATGGCGCCATTGAATTTTATCAAAAATGCACAAAAGCTGGCATCAAACCGATTATTGGCTGCGAAATGTATGTGGCACCGAGAAACTTGCACTTAAAACATGTGGGATTTGATGATAAAGCAAAACACCTGATTCTCCTGGCAAAAAATTATGAGGGTTATAAAAATCTGATTTATTTGTCAACCGTCGCGCACTTGGATGGTTTTTATTATAAACCTCGCATTGACAAAAAAATATTGCGCAAAAAATCTTCGGGGCTAATTGCAACCTCGGCTTGCTTAAACGGAGAAATTCCCAAGGCAATTTTAAATAAAAAATGGGCAACAGCCATTGCTTTGGTAAAAGAATATCAGGAAATTTTTGGGCCTGAAAATTTTTATTTGGAATTAGAATACATTGGCGAAGTAGCCGACCAGTTGATGGTTAATCCTAAACTTATAGAGCTTTCAAAAATAACAGGAGCGCCAATTATGGCCGCCCGGGACACACATTATATTAATGATGAAGATAAAATTGCTCAAGATGTTTTAGTCTGCGTGCAAACAGGAAAAACTCTGGCTGACCAAAAAAGATTAAACATGACCGGCGCTGATTTATCATTCATCAAACCAGAATTAATGGCAGAAAAATTTAAAGAATGGGGAGAAGCTATTGCCAATACAGAAATAGTGACAAAAAAATGCCAGCTAAAATTAGAACTGGGAAAATGGCGCTTTCCGAAAATTGAGCTGCCAGAAAATACAACCCCAGAACAACAACTTATTAATATTGCAAGAGAAGGATTTAAAAATAAATTTCCCAAGCCAACAGAAGCGCAAAAAGAAAGATTGGACTATGAATTAAAAATCATCAACCAAAAGGGGTATGCGCCATATTTTCTAATTGTTTCCGATTTAATCAGATGGGCGAGAAAACACCAAATTATTACCACTACGCGCGGTTCTTGTGCCGGTTCTCTTGTCGGTTACGCCACAGACATCACTACGCTTAATCCACTAGATTATGGTCTGCCTTTTGAAAGATTTTTAAATCCTTTCAGACCGTCTCTGCCTGATATTGATATGGATTTTGCTGACAACAGGCGCGATGAAGTTATTGAATATGTCAGACAAAAATATGGTTATGACAAGGTAGCCAACATAGCAACATTTGGCACTATGATGGCCAGAGGCTCTGTCAGAGATGTGACGCGCGTCTTAGGATTGTCTTATGAATTTGGAGATAAAATCGCAAAATTAATTCCTTTTGGTGCTCAAGGATTTCCTATGACTATTGAGAAAGCGTTTGCAGAAGTTCCGGAATTAAAAAATATTTATGAAACAAATAATCAAGCTAAACAAGTTCTAGATTTAGCAAAAAAAGTTGAAGGATGCGCCAGACATATTTCCATTCATGCAGCTGGTGTGGTGATTTCGCCTACACCTTTAACAGATTTCACTCCTTTGCAAAAAGATCCAAAAATTCAAAAGAATATTGTTACTCAATACGAAATGCATTCGGTAGAAGAGGCGGGCTTGGTGAAAATGGATTTTTTAGGCATTCGCAATTTATCAATTCTTGGGAATGCGGTGACAATTATTGAAAAAACAAAAAATATAAAAATAGATTTAGCGCAATTGCCACTGAACGATCAAAAAACTTTTGCTTATATTGCCAAGGGACACACTTTCGGCATGTTTCAGTTAGGCGGCTCTGGCATGACAAAATGGCTCGTGCAATTAAAGCCGACTTCAGTTAAAGAAATTATGGCTATGATTGCTCTTTTCCGTCCAGGGCCCATGGAATCAATTCCAGAATATATTGACCGCAAACAAGGTAGAAAGCCAATTACTTATTTAGACCCAAAATTAGAACCAATTTTAAAAGACACTTATGGCGTGATTACCTATCAGGATGATTTGCTTCTGATTGCAATTGATATTGCCGGCTACAATTGGGAAACTGTTGACAAATTTAGAAAAGCGGTTGGTAAAAAAATTCCAGAACTTATGGCAGAACAGGAAAAAATTTTTCTTGAAGGCTGCCAAAAAAACAGTAACTGGAGTTTGGAAAAAGCGCAAAAACTTTGGCAGCTTTTTGACCCCTTTAAAGGTTATGGTTTTAACAAAGCTCATGCCGCTTCTTATGCTTTAATCGCTTATGAAACAGCTTATCTTAAGGCGCATTATCCTGGAGAATTTATGACAGCAGTTATGACAGCAGAAGCGCAAGACACAGAAAAAATTGCCGAAGCAGTGAAAGAATGCAAAAAAATTGGCTTAAAAGTCCTGCCGCCTGATGTAAATTTTTCCCGGCCGGATTTCACCTATATTAATGATAAGGAAATTCGTTTTGGAATGCTGGCCATTAAAAATTTAGGCGAGGAAATAGCCAATACTATTATTGCGGAGCGCAAAAAAAATGGGGTATTCAAAACACTGGCCGACTTTTTAACAAGAGTAGAGAGCAAAAATCTAAATAAAAAATCTTTGGAAGCTTTGATTAAGTCGGGTGCCATGGATTCCTTGGGCGAACGAGGTCAGATGATTGGGAATATTGACAGACTTCTGGATTTTGTCAGAAGCAAACAAAAACAAAAAAACAACGGCCAATCATCTCTTTTTGGATCCCTTGTCACAAACCGAAAATTGCCAGAATTGGTTTTGGTTCCAAGCATGCCTCTTGATATTAAAACAAAACTTGGCTGGGAAAAAGAATTATTAGGTCTTTATGTTTCCGGTCATCCATTCTTGGAAATGTCTCTTATTATAAAAAATCAAATTTCTTGTCCTCTGGCAGAGATTAAACAAAAAACAGGCCGTCTAAAATTAGCTGGCCAAATTGTTAAAATTCAAAGAATCACCACGCGCGCTGGCGAACCTATGATGTTTGCCATAATTTCAGATACAACAGCTGATATTGAAGCGGTAGTATTTCCTAAAGTTCTGAAAAACAGCTCCGCCATTTGGATAGAAGGCAACCAGATTTTTATCTTGGGAAAAATATCTGAAAAAGATGATCGCCCCAAGATCATTGTTGATTATGTCTATATCCTTAATAAAGAAAATGTAAACGATGTTTTAACCCAAATAAACTCTGACTCACAAAAAATAAATAATAATCAAAACTGGAAAAATAATGAAACAAATAACTGGACGACATCCAATCATCAAAAACCAGAAATTAAGCCAATTAAAAAAATTTGGATAAGTTTGCCCAAATTTTTCAACTCTAATATTCATAACCAACTTAAAGCGGTGTTTAATGAATTTCCTGGCCTGACCAAAATTTTTTTAACCATCAATCAAAGTGGGTCCATACGAAAAATAGAAACGGATTTTAAAATTAATTACAACACGGCTTCGCGCCAAAAACTTGAA
>Ga0172375_10013278_pt1 | contig 10230 bp, 8 predicted proteins | sample LakKiv1m_FD_114537 | JGI IMG/M metagenome (GOLD analysis project Ga0172375, IMG submission 114537) | Freshwater microbial communities from Kabuno Bay, South-Kivu, Congo - kab_092012_11.1m | ecosystem: Environmental > Aquatic > Freshwater > Lake | place: Democratic Republic of the Congo...
ATCCAGGACGGAGTGCCTCCTGAAAATATCTTAACTATGTTTGAAGCAGCATTGAATTATGGTACTTATTAATGTTTTAAAGGCAATTATTAAATATAAATAAAAAATCGTATTACTGAGAGGAGAAAAAATGATTATTGACGGTCATTGTCACATGGGAACCTCATGGTTAGGTTGGCAGAAAAACGAAGTTGATATGGAAAGATTAATGGAAATATATGATAAAATCGGTGTAGACATGGCTTGTTTGAATGCTTGGCAAATAACTTATGATATTGAAGTTGGAAACAGAGAAACTTACTCTTATTTAAAAAAGTATCCAAAAAGACTTATAGGATTTGGGATTATAGCTCCAAGAGATCGAAAAAATGCATTAAATGAAATTAAAAGATGTGTCAATGATTATGGTTTTAAAGGATTAAAACTTCATCCTACCATGAACGAATATATGATTGACTCAACACTTGTAGATCCCGTAGTTGAATTGGCAAACAGCTTCTCTCTGCCTATATTAATTCACTCCGGTCCTGATAGTTTTGCGCATCCCAGGATGATCGGCACTTTGGCTGAAAGACACCCGGAAGTTATTATGATAATTGGACATATGGGTAGCCATGCATGGCTTGAAGCTGTTGAAATGGCAAAAAAACATAAAAACATTTTTTTGGATACCACAGATGTTCCAAATGAAGTATATATTATCCCGACTGCAGTCGAAGTAGCAGGATCAGACAAGATTATCTGGGGTTCAGATGCACCAGTATTAAATTCTGCAGTTGAATTGGCAAGAATAACAAGCGCGGATTTATATGGAAAAGTCACCAAAAAAGATAAAGAGCTTATATTAGGCGGCAATATAGCCCGTATATTAGGTATTAAATTTTAAAAATATAAATTATTTAATGCAATTACCGAACCGGTAATTAAGTAATAGGGAGATTAAAATGGAATTTGGAGAGGATAAAAGAAATATTTTGGAGGGTGATGAGGGAGCACAACAAAGAGCACTTTATAAATGTATGGGATATACCAACGATGACCTGAAAAGGCCTATGATTGCAGTTGTTAATTCATGGAACACTGCATGCCCAGGGCAGTTTAATTTAAGAGATGTTGCCCAATCAGTTAAAAACGGTATTTATCGTGCAGGAGGAACTCCTGTTGAGTTTGGGACAATAGGTCCTTGTGATGGTGTTGCAGATGGGAATGAAGGAATGATGTACATACTACCAATTAGAGATGTTATAGCACAAAGTGTAGAGGTGATGACATTATCTCATCAACTTGATGCAGTAGTTTTGTTATGTTCTTGTGATAAAATAGTCCCCGGCATGTTAATGGCTGCAGCAAGACTGAACCTGCCTGCAATTATTGTAGCCGGAGGGCCCATGCTGGCAGGCGTATTTGAGGGAAGGAAAATCGATGTCAACCAAATAATGATTGGACTTGGTGCATACAATGCTGGAAAACTTACAAAGGAACAGTATGAAGAACTGGAAGCTGAAGCTTGTCCTGGTCCTGGTTCCTGTCAGATGATGGGAACAGCTAATACCATGTGCACTATTGCGGAAGCAATAGGGCTAAGCCTTCCTGGGAGTGCGGCTATTCCTGCTGTTAATGCCGGAAGACTGAGGGTCGCCATGGAGTCGGGGATACAAATAGTTGAATTAGTCAAGAAAGGCATTAAAGCAAGAGATATTATGACACGAGAATCTTTGGAAAATGCAATAAGGGTTGCAATGGCAGTCGGCGGTTCTACTAATCTATTTTTACATATGATGGCTCTTGCTTTTGATTTAGGAATTGATTTTAAAATGGAAGAATTTAACAGATTAAGTGATACAACCCCATACATCTGCTCACTGATTCCTGCAAGTAATTATACGATGGAAGATTACTGGGCAGCAGGAGGAGCTGCAGCTGTAATGAAAGAGTTAAAGAGTATATTACATACAGACTGTTTAACAGTCACAGGTAAGACTGTTAAAGAAAATTTAAAGAGTATCAGAAATAAAAATCCTGAAGTAATACATCCAATTGAAAAAGCATATGATAAAACCGGAGGTCTTGCCGTTCTTGCAGGAAATTTAGCACCTGATACAGGCATTACAAGGCCAGCTGTAATTGCAAAAGAATGCTGGAAAATGCAAGGACCTGCAAGAGTTTTTGATTCTGAAAAGGAATTATTTAAAGCCCTGGCCAAAAATGACATTAAATCAGGAGATATAATTGTAGTGCGTTATGAAGGTCCAAAGGGTGGCCCAGGTATGAGGGAAATGTTTGTACCTATGGAATTAATAAAAGGCATGGGAATGGAAAAAGAGGTTGCACTTATAACTGATGGCCGTTTCTCAGGATCTAATTCCGGACTTTTTGTTGGACATATTTGTCCTGAAGCTGCAGATGGAGGACCTATTGCAATTATCAAAGACGGAGATGTAATAGATATTGATGTCGAAAAGAGAACTATTAATGTAAGACTTAGTAATGAAGAAATAAATAATAGATTAAAAAACTGGATAAAACCAAAACCTAGAATAAAAGAAGGATATTTGGCATTTTATGCCCAGGTTGTTAAACCTGCCTGCGAAGGAGCTGTTGTAGGAGTAAAAAAGTAGAATAAAATAATTTTTCAAAAATTTTAAAATCCCCAATAATGATTATTACAATATAAAAAGGAAGGTAAGAATCAGAAATGTATTTATTTAATGAGTTTCCAAATGAGATAAACAACAAGTTAGATAAACTTTATTCAGCTGCGCTTTGTGATGTTATGGATTTACACGGTTTTTGGAATCAAACTATGATACACAGCATAAAACCTTTAGATGGAAAAATGAAAATGTTTGGCCGTGCTTTAACAGTATTAGCAGTTGAAGTTTATGAGGTACCTGAACCTGAAGAAGTTTATAAACTGGAAATTGAAGCTGTGGATTCAATAAAAAAAGGAGATATCTTAGCAGTCACGCAAAATGGTTGTGATAAGGCAAGCTTTTGGGGAGAGCTTCTTTCAACTTCTGCAATATTTAAAGGATCACAAGGGATAGTAATCGATGGTTTTACTCGAGATACAAGGGGGATACTAGATTTGGAATTTCCATGTTTTGTTAAAGGGCTTACTCCAGCGGATTCAAAAGGACGAATGAATGTTATACAGTATAATGTTCCTATTAATTGCGGGGGAGTTTTAATAAATCCCGGGGATTATATATTTGGAGATATTGATGGTGTGTGTGTAATACCTAAAGATCATGCTGTTCCAATAATTATGGATGCTTTAGCAAAAATTGAAAAGGAAAGGGATGTGCGTAAAGATCTGGAAAAGGGAATGACTGTTAAGGATGTTTTTAAGAAGTATGGAATACTTTAACATAAACGTAGATTGTTTATTTTTTTTAAAAGTCTTCTATAGGATTACTTAATAGGATATCTGGGGTGTTTTACAATGGCATTTGAAATAAGTCTGGCTTGAAAGAAAAGTGCTGGCTAAATTATTAATATTTCTTCTATTCTCGGAACTTTAGGATGTTCTAATTCAGCTTCTTATTGTGCTTCAAAAGGAGGATTAATTACATTAACAAAAGAAATGTCTATAGATTATTGTAAATATAATATAAGAGTAAGCTGCATAAAATATGTCAAGATTTAGAAGGTTAACTACACTAAATAAAATGATTGAGATTGGCATAGTTCCTGTCTTTTATGTTCCCGATGCTGATGTTGCAAAAGATATTGTAAGTGCTCTTTTTGAAGGAGGGGCTCAATGTATTGAAATGACAAACAGAGGGGATATGGCAGTTGATATTTTTAAGGAACTTGAAAAACATTTAATCCGGAAATATCCTGAAGCAATACTTGGTGCCGGATCCATTGTTGATGCTCCTACTGCAGCATCATATATATCATATGGTGCAAACTTTGTTGTGGGTCCTGTGTTTGATCTTAATGCTGCTCTTTTATGTAATAGTCATAAAATCCCCTATATGCCTGGATGCGGGAGTGCGACAGAGATTCACATAGCTGAAACATATGGGGTGGAAATATGTAAAGTATTTCCGGGAGCTCAGGTGGGAGGTCCGGCATTTGTAAAAGCTGTTAAAGGTCCCAGTCCCTGGACATCAATAATGCCTACAGGTGGAGTAGATACCACTTATAAATCATTAAGGGAATGGTTTAAAGCTGGGGTTTCCTGTGTGGGTATTGGTTCAAATCTGGTTTCAGAAGAAATAATAAAAAACAAAGATTACGATCTTCTGACAAAGAATGTAAAAAATCTTATTGAAATGGTAAGAGGCATAAGAGCAGAGTCAAAAAAATAATAATTTAATATTATTATCTGTTTATAAGAGGAACATATCATGAAAAAAGAAGATTCAGCTCTAAGAATTAAATCAAAGGAAAAATGCAAGTGGGATGAATTATCACTTGGCGAGATAATGATACGGCTTGATCCAAATTTTTCAAGAATAAAAACAGCAAGATCTTTTGATATTTGGGAAGGAGGAGGTGAATATAATGTTGCCAGAGGTCTTAAAAAATGTTTCGGGCTCGACACTGCTGTTATTACAGGCTTTGTTGATAACGAAATAGGATATCTTTTAAGAGATCTTGTTTGCCAGGGCGGAGTTGATTATTCCAATTCAAAGTGGTTTGCATTTGACGGGATAGGAAGAGAAGTGCGTATTGGTCTTAACTTTACAGAAAGAGGTTATGGTATAAGAGGTGCGGTAGGAGTATCTGACAGGGCAAATTCTGCAGCTTCAAAGCTTAAAAAAGGGGATATTGACTGGAAGAGAATATTTAAAGATGAGGGTGTAAGATGGTTCCATACAGGAGGAATCTATGCTGCTCTTTCAAAAACTACTCCCGACTTAATAATCGAAGCCATGAAGGCTGCCAAAGAAAACGGGACAATAATAAGCTATGATCTTAATTACAGATCTTCACTTTGGAAAGAAGCTGGCGGTATGGAAAGGGCAATCAAGGTAAACAGAAATATTGCAAAGTACGTAGACGTAATGATAGGAAATGAAGAGGATTTTACCAATGCACTTGGGTTTGAAGTTGAAGGTTTTGATAAAAACATTTCAAAAATTGACACGAATAATTTTAAAAAAATGATTGAGAAATGTTTAAAAGAGTTTCCTGATTTTAAGGTCGTTGCAACAACCTTAAGAGTGGTAAAATCTGCAAACGTAAATGACTGGGGCGCTGTCATGTATTACAATGGGGAGTTTTTTGAATCCAAAAAAATGGAAAATCTTGAAATATTCGACAGGGTCGGTGGTGGAGACAGTTTTGCATCAGGGCTTATTTATGGTTTCTTAAGCCATAAGACCTCTCAGGAGATTGTAGACTATGGTTCTGCACATGGTGCTCTTGCAATGACAACTCCCGGGGATACGAGCATGGCTTCACTTAAAGAAGTTGAAAAATTGTTAAAATGTGCAAGTGCAAGAATTGATAGATAAAAGAAAGTAAAATTATTTGATCTGATATATTTAATCTTTTCTTAGGCTGTCTTTTAGAAATATTCCGAGATATTCTTTGGGAATTCCCATGAATGTTTTTCTTAGGCATCTGTCACATTTATTACATGGGCTCAAATTGTCTGTTTTTTTATTCCTGAAGCTTCTTCGGATTTCCTGCATGGCTTTATTATTAAAAATTATTTTTACAGAGTCATTATTTACATCTCCAACAGACAGTCCACCATAAAAATCCTGTGGGCAAAGATAAACTTTGCCATTATAAAAAATTGTAAGTGCGTACCAGGGGAATGTGCAGGCCATAATTTTTGGTTTTTTCCTGTTCGTTTTTGAGATACCGGTAATATCAAGGAGTCCGCCCCAGTTATGCGGAGTTCTTATTACAATCTTGTTAAGAGGAAGGTTTTCAAAGTTTTTAATGAATTCTTCTTTTTGAATTCGGAACTGCTTTTGTGAAATTTCCTCATCAAATTCCATAACCTGTAAGTTTACAAAAGGTGTGCCCGAATTTAATTCCTTTTTTATTTTTAAAAAATCAATAATATTACCCAGAGTCTTCTCGTACAAAGCACCTGTCCTGTTTTTTTCATAAGTCGTTTTTGTATAACCGTCAAATGAAAATGAGATCAGGTTTAAGCCTGAAGTAATCAGTTTTTTTGAAATCTCCGGATTAAGGAGCACGCCATTTGTATGAAGACGGGTTTTTATATTATTTTTACTGGCATACTTAATCATTTCGACAATTTCAGGATGAAGCAAGGGTTCTCCTCTATGAAAAAGATTGACATCAAATATGTAGTCTTTAACTTCATCAATTATTTTTTTATAAAGTTTAAAATTCATTTCTCCCTTCATATTGATGGGCATATCCTTGTTGACACAAAGCCTGCATTTTAAGTTACACCTGGATGATGTTTCCACCCATAATCTTATCGGGAGGTAGCTAACTTTTTGTTTCTTGAAGATATAAGAAAAATATATTTCAAAAAGCCTGAATATGTATTTGATTTTTTTCATTTTAATTCTTTAAGAATCTAACAATTTAGGTATTAGTTATAAAATTGCTTAAAATTTTTATAATCTGTTTTTTATAACCTTTGCCGGGATTCCTACAGCTATGGAAAATGAAGGAATATCTGTATTTACAACAGCAGAAGCCCCGATTATTACATCATTTCCGATATTGACACCATCAAAAACAGTAGTTTTTACACCAAACCAGCAGTTTTCACCAATATTTATTCCTTGGCTTCTTCCCCTTTGCTCAATAACAGGTTTATCTGTAACATTATATGTATGGTCTCCTGCCACAAAATACACATAAGCAGCAATTAAAGTATTTTTCCCGATATTCAAGTCATTTGCACTGCAAAGCTCAGAATTAAATCCGATATTGGTATTTTCGCCCAGGGTAATATTGCCATCTTTGCAGCTCAGGATAGTATTGCGTCCGATAAATACACCATCTTTTATCTCAATACCTTTATTTTCCGTTCCCTTAGCGTCAAGCATGCAGTTATCATCAATTACAACGTTATTGCCTATTACTATTTTATTTGGATGCCTGACAGTGATATTTCTTCCAAAACTTACACCTTTGCCAACTTTTTTAAAAAGAAATCTGTAAAAAATACCTCTCAAAAAAATTCCCAGTGCACCTGGACAGTCTGAAAAAGTACAGGTCAGAAATTCATACTTTAAAAATGCCGCAAATCCTTTTTTGCCTACAATAAATTCAGAGTATTTACCAAATTTCGATCCTTTTCCTGTCAACTGCTTTGTCCTTAATTCATCACCGATTATTTTATAATTTTTTGTTGTTTTATTAATATTTTCTGAATTCAGGTTATTTTTATCGTATTTACTTGTTTTTTCCATTGCTATTATGCTTAATCCTCCTTTAAATCTTAAAGTTTTATAAAAAAGACAGTTTTGAGACAAAACTTTAAACCAAAAATATATAGTGAATATAATATTATCACATCTTAAAAAGATGTATTATTCAGGATAAAATACCATATCGAAACTATTTTTTTAATTATTATACATTAAATAATTATCTTTTATAATTTGACAGTCTGAAATTAAATCAATTGAAGATAGTCTGATTTATATTGAATAATGGCTGAAATATGAGAAAATATTAAGAATTTTACAATTCAAAATATGGTGTTTTCAGCAATGAATAAGGTTAAAAATTATTTTAAGGATATCAATAACACTCTTACACTCATATTCCTTATAATTATCTGTGCTGCAGGTTTTATTTTAAGGTTCAGAAATTTAGGTTATCTTTCTTTCTGGGGAGATGACGGCCATACTTTTGTCGGAACAATGAGTATTTTAAAGTATGGATTTCCTAAGCTTCCTTCAGGAAATATTTTATGGCACGGGATATTTGATTATTATTTAAAAGTTCTTCCTGTTCTTATATTCGGGGCAAAAGAATTTTCTTTCAGGATTGTAAGCGTGCTTTCGGGGGTAGGAACAATTATTGCAACATATTTTATCGGTAAGGAACTCGCAAATAAATTTGTCGGCTTTTTAGGTGCATCAATAGTTGCCTTTTCCACATGGTATGTCCAGTTTTCAAGAGAAGCAAGATATTATTCTGATTATCAGTTCTTCTTTATATTGAGTTTCCTGTTTTTTTATATAGGTTTTATAAAAGACAGAAAACCTTTCAGGGTTCTGGCTGCTGTTTTTATGGTTTTAACTCCCTTAGTTCATGGCGTAGGAATGACTCTCGTATTTTTGTTTATCGCACTTCTTTTTTATAAAGGCAAAAAATTCTTTAAGAAAGAAATAATTATTCCCATGCTGACGGTAGTTTTATTGGATGTGCTTCAGGTTGTAAATCAAGTATTTTTCTGGAAGGTCGGCAGAAGTTTTTATGTTCAGGGGACAGGAATAAGGGCTTTATTAAAAGCATACCTTAAAATTCCCGATCCATTTTACTTTAAGATTATAAATATCATGTTTCCTAAGATGTATTATGTTTTCATGGCCGGAATTATCGCATTCATTATTTTTGCAATCTTTCTTTCGATAAGAAAGAAATCAACTGCTGAAGATTTATATCTGAATGAAAACGTTGTTAAGTGGGGGCCTGTGATATGGCCTTTTAACATGTTCATTATTTACTTCACGTTTGTGGTTATTGCAGTTTTTTTATCACTTGGCAGGATGTATGGCCAGCAGCGCTACATATATTTTTTAATGCCTTTGTTTATACTGGGGTTTTCTTACGTGGTTTACATGGCTTCTTTCCTGACGGGTAAATTGATAGCAAAAATAATAAGAAGAAAATCGCAGAAAATTTTTATAATATCTATTACAGTAGTTTTTGTAATAGCGGCTGTTCTGCTTGTTAATGGGATAAATCCAAAGGAGTCCTGGGATATTGCTTACAAGAAGCATAATGAAAAAGTTAACATAATGTATTCCATTTCCAATTCCTGGAGTGTGCACAGAGATGCGGCTACGGGGGGTAAATATGTGGCAGAGCATATGCAGGCTGATGATATTGTTATAACCGTAGATATATACAATTCTCCGCCGTACACAGGTAAAGTAGATTACTGGCTCTGGACAGGAAATCTGGTTTCCTGGGCGCCATACCATAATGAAGGAAATAAAGTTATTGATGATACTTATGGTGTTGAAGTCATAAGAAGCCTCATGGCTTTTGTGAATATCTTAAATGAAAATGCAAATAAAAATATATGGGTGCTAACTAATCAGTCTTTGTTTACAAAAGAACATGTAGATCCTTCAATAAGAAAGCTCCTGGACAGCTATAGCGGAAACCTGGTTCTTACAGGCAGAGATGATGTTTCAAGGCTTTATTATTTTCCTGGGATTTCCTCAGGGCAAAGAATAATGCTTGAAAAAGTATTCAATCCTGCGGCTGACAATATAATTAAAATGCAGGCAAAGAATGAGATTGATTTTGATTTCAGAAATGATGCAGCCGGGAAATATTATATTTATGGATTTTCCAATGTTGAAAAAGGAGTAGGAACCTGGGCGACAGGCGATACTTCCATAATGTTTTTGAATATTGATGATGTAAATTCCGATTATGAATTTAATATATCGGCACGTCCGCTTGATAACAAAAAAGAAAGGCAGAAAATTGAAGTACTCATAAATGGGAATAAAGTATCCGAATTTGAATTTTCCCAAACAAATGAATTCAGCGGATTTGGATTTACGGTTTCAAAACAGTTATTAAAGCCGGGTATTAATGACCTTGTTTTCAAATATAAATACAGCACTACGCCAAAGGAGTTAAATATCAGCAATGATGGGCGAAAATTATCGGTTTTATTTCAAAAAATTAATATAAAAAAGTTGCCTTAAAAACAGGACAGACAGGCCAGGATTGCAGTGAAAAAATGGGTAAAGAATTTTATTATCATATTGATTGTGCTTTTGGTTTTGGGCGGGGGATCTTATGCAGGCATCAGATATTATAATGGTGTCAAAGAATTCGGATATCAATCCGGAATTTATTATGAAGATAGTTTTGGCGATGAGGTTACCAATAATATAAAATTGGCAAATGCAGAAGTACAAAATGGTGAAATAAAAATAATTCCGGGTAAAAAAGTTGAATTTGACATTAATTTTAAAAATAACGGAACTCTTGCCGTATCGGATTTTAAAATAATTTTTAAAGTTCCTGATCATCTTAAATTTACCGGCAGCGTTGATTCGCAATATAAGTTTGATTTCA
>Ga0172375_10013280_pt1 | contig 10227 bp, 8 predicted proteins | sample LakKiv1m_FD_114537 | JGI IMG/M metagenome (GOLD analysis project Ga0172375, IMG submission 114537) | Freshwater microbial communities from Kabuno Bay, South-Kivu, Congo - kab_092012_11.1m | ecosystem: Environmental > Aquatic > Freshwater > Lake | place: Democratic Republic of the Congo...
CGTCTCTATATCTTTCTGGCTTTTAAGGGTCTTTTTTTTATGGAATACCCATTTGATAACATCCATCATAAGCTCGGACAGAATAAAAAAATCGTATTTTGCGCGTATTACTTTCAATCCGAAAGTCCGCAGCCGCAGGGAGAGCTCGTCTTTATTATATCCCACCCTGTAATGGTATTCGGGGCTGCCCTGAGAAGTATGGCCGAGGTTCCGCAGATAAGAATAGCTGCGTAAGCCGTCTATGGTCGGCACTACCAGAAGCATTTGCGCGCCGTTTTTGGCTACACGGACCATTTCTCTTAGGGCCGTATTATCGTCCTTAAGGTGCTCGAGCACATTGACGGATATTATATTGTCGAACGTATTATTCCTGAAAGGCAGTTCATATCCCGACGCATTAATAAGGCCGGTGATCCCCCGCTGCTTTGCGTATGCGACAGCTTCGCTGTCAAAGTCTATGCCGAAAGAAGACGCTTCCGCTCCGGCGCACTTGATCCTTTCCAGCGCGTAGCCTATGCCGCAGCCAACGTCCAATAATTTTGCGCCGGGTGCGATCTTCAGGAATTTAATAAAATCCCTGATGCATATGCGCGTACAGACTGAGTAATGAAGAGGATTTGTTTTATACGATATTTTCATCGGCTATTCCTTTTTCCCTTCAAGTCGGTATACAGTCGTGATCTTTACGCCGTCCACGATATTGGAGTATATTTCATTATCATAAAAATATCCGGATGTCCTGTCCCTGTATGTGCCCACAAAATAACGGGACTGGGCAGGATTCTGTGTTATCAGGAGACGCGACCTGTCTTTTTCCGGAAGTATATAACCATTGAACCTGCCGACCATGTCGTCGGCAGCGACCGGAATAATAGGCGCGGGATCGCGCGCGGCAATATATTCAAGGGCTTTTTTATAACTTATGCCGCTGTAATCAAGTTCGAACTTGTATTGGGCTCCCTTCAGGCCGCCGATGAACGAATTAAAATAAACATGCTGATAAGGATGGTACCTGACTAGAACCGCAAGTATGACAAGAAGGGATAACGCGACTATGCCGGACCATACTCGTACAGAGACAGTTTTATAGTCAGACGGTACATAAGCTTTTAAAATATTCGAAACGCCTCTGACCCCAAGAAGCGAGAACATAAGGAACGGGGGATAAACAAAATAATGGTGCCGCCATCCGTGGAAAAGGCATGTCTTGAGGACTATGGAACCAAAAATGGGTAAAACCAGCCAGGCAGCGCAGACTATATCGATCTCTTTCGCGGAGAAAGGGATATGTTTTTTAAATAACGAAAAAATACCGCCGATAAACCCCGGCACAAAAGTTATCAGATAAACAGGCGGGATCGTTATCAGCATCCAGACAAGCGTATAATGCCACGGCACGTCATAAGCCCTATGGGTTACGCCCGCATAAAGGGCAAAACTGTCATACCAATTGAATTCCCCGACCCATTTGACCGCCTTGATGAAATTGCCTATTGGGTCCTGCCATAGCACAGGCCAGAAAAGGTATGTAAATCCGGACGTAAAGACCGCGTAGATAAGGATGTAAAGCACATATTCGGCTGCCTGTTTTTTTTCTGTCCTATTAACGGCACAGGACACCGCAAGAAGTATCACGGTTAAAGCAGGCACCAGTAAACCTATAACGCGAGTAGCTATTAAAACGGCGGTCAAGAACGAATGCAGAAGTACTCGTGACAATCCGGGCTTGTCGAGAAAAAATATCATAGAGTACATGGCCATAATGAAAGCAGTCATTAGAGGAATGTCCTTGGGGTTGTAAAATCCCTCGGCAAAGATCCTTGGGCTTAAGATCAGGAACACGCTGCCTAAAAGCCCCCATTTCCAGCTGCCGAACCTGCGTTTTACTAGAAGGAAAAAGAAAAACACACCCAGGAAGAAAGACAGAAATACCATAAGGTGCCTGGAAAGTATAAGCTGCCGCAGGTCGGTAATTTTGAACATGTCTTCTACAAAAGCGCAAGTGATAGCAAAAAGCGGCCCGTAGAATTTATTCCTATAGGGATAATGAAGCTCGCCTCTTTCTTTCATGTAGTTATACATGCCTACGCCGAGGCGCCTCTGCTTGAATTCGTCCCACAGAACGCCGTAGTCGAAGAATATGGATATGTCGACGGCGAAGAAAACCAGAAAGAATACGGCTATCACAATAGCTTTATACTTATCAAAAAACCCCGATAATGAAATAGTGTTAGAACGCATATAATTTATAGATCGTAAAGATCTCGACCCCATCCACTTCTATGCTGTGAAATTTCTCATAAGGATACTTTTCAAATAAATCCCACCGGTAATTTGTCGCGAAATATTTTATTTTGTCCGTAACATTCCTGTTCAGATACGCGTTAAAATACTCGAACGTACCGGGTTCTTCAACGGGATAGTTGAAAAGGTATATCCGGGCGCGTTCATCAAAAGGCAAATAGTACGCGTTCACTCTTCCCGAATAATTGGCAATGGCGACTCCGGCAACATAATCGTTGTCATGGTCCAGGATATATTTATAACCCTGTTTGTAGGACAGCCCCCAGTAATCAAGTTCAAATTTTCCGTAGGCGCCTTTTATGCCGCCAATAAAAGAATTGAAATACAAGTGTTGGAATGGATGGTTCCGTATCATGAAAAGAACTACGAATGCGATATTCAAGGCGATCGCGCAGTAGAGAAACAGCGGCCCCTTTTTCCCGAACCTGTTCAACAAAAATCCGGAACAATATCGTATGCCCAGGATTACAAATATCAGCGCAAAGGGAAAAATAAAAAAATGGTGCCGCCAACTGTCGAAAAGAGGCGTGCGGGCTATCATAGGAGCGATAAGGGGAACAAAAAAGCATAATGCAAATATTACATCCGTTCTTTTTTCAATATAGTTATTTTTCAACCCGCCGGAGAGGATGGAACGGATCCATGCCAGGATGCCCGCGAAGAAAAGAAAAACGTATATTTCAATATTTGATATTATCATCCAGAGCGGCGTATAGAACCAAGGTATTGTGTCGGGCTGCCTGAATTCCCCGAGAAAAAGCGTACCGCTTTCGAAAGGGATATCCTTGGCTGTCAGAAGGGACTGAGTAAGGCCGTGCAAGGGGTCATTCCAAAGCACAGGCCAAATAAGGACCAATAGCGGTATAAAATAAAAAAAGTAAACAAAAAGCGACAATGCCTTGTGGATAAGCGTTTTTTTATCCGGGCGCAAGATCGCTATGTCCAGGATCAGAAAACAAAATGTGAAAAACGGGATCATTATTCCCAATATTCTCGTGCTTACCAGTACCGCGGAAACCGTTGCGTGCAGGATAGCGGTAAGGTAAGTTTTATGTTTCAGGAATACGAGCATTGTATAGGTTCCGATAATAAAAAGCGAAAGAAAAGGGATGTCTTTGGGGTTATAAAAAGAATGAGAAAAAATTTGGGGGCAGATGATGAGAGAAAACGCGCCGAAAAGAGCAGTGCGTCGGTCCTTAAACCTTAATTTGCATAGAAAAAAGAAAACGACCGTTCCTGCGAAAAAAAGCAGAAATGTCATATAATGTCTGATAAGAAGGGCATCCCGTGTTATTTTGGTTTTAAGAATATTCTCTATCAGACATGCGGCAAGCTGAAAAGTTGTGCCGTAAAACTTGTTATTGAACGAAAAAGAAAAATAGTCTATATTCTTGAATACATAACGCCAGGCGAGTATCCCCAGTTCTCGTTGCGGGATCTCGTCCCATGATGCGCCGTAGTCCTGAATTATAAAAAGCCCAAGCGCGAGGTATGAAAGGAAAAAAATTGCCACGACTAAGCGCCGGTATCTGTGAAAGAATGATCTTAATACGTCCTTGTTTATCATAGTTTATGGTTTAATAACAGTTTTCTTATTTTACATACGATATTCAAAGGTGTCTATATTTATTGTATGGTATTGTATCAGTAAAGGCCAGCCGGTTTTTGTGAATGACAGGAACTTTTATAAAGACAGAGGGGTCTAAGATCATAAGGATTGTTATTTAAGGAAACGGGTATTTGTAGTAAAATATTGATATAAAGGGAGGAAAATATGAAAAAAATAATAGCAATCGTAAGTGTGGCGGTATTTACTTCATTAACGGTACTTGCGGAAGGAACAGTGTTCGATGATCTCGTAAAAGAAGCGGTTGTAAAGGACGACGTAAAAGAGATATCGTATGACCAGTTCAAGAAACTACGCGATTCCAAAGAGGAATTTTATGTCCTGGACGTTCTTGGCGCGGACAGCTACGCAAAAGGCCATATAGACGGTGCGTTGAACCTGCCTCTTGATAAGATAAACCTTGATACTGCGAACGGGCTTATACCGGCAGGGTCGAAAGTGGTGGTTTATTGCGGCAGTTTTAAGTGCACTGCCAGTACGGAATCCGCCAAGATCCTCCAGAGTTACGGCTACAATGTGCTGGATTATAAAGGCGGCATCAAAGAGTGGCAGGAAAAAGGCAATAAACTCGTAAAATAGTAAATACCGGATTTTACTTTGTAATATCTTTTTACGGCGCCTGTGATATACTTATAAAAAAGCTGGCGCTATGAAAATAAGAAAAAACCGAATATCTGCTTTTTGTTTTTTTGCCGCCTTATTATGCATATCCGAAGGTTGTTTCGGCGTTTCTCTTGATATCGACGGAGCGATCACATTAGCGGTAAGCCGCAACCGTTCCGTACAGATACAGGAGCTGGAACTCGGCTTTGCCAAGGCAAACATTTCCTACGCAAGAAGCTTCTTCATGCCCCAGGTCGAAGCGGGGTTCGGCTATACTTACAATGATTCCGTAGTCATGGCGGATGAAACGCCGGGCAAACGTAAAGACATCCGCATGTTCTACGGATATAAGAACGATAATCAGTTCAGTGTCAATGCCGCGGAGACCATATACAACGGGGGCGCGGATATAGCCAATTACAATGAGGCGAAACTGCAGCTGAAAGCGCAGGAAGAGACTCTCCGTTCCACGAAACTGGAGATCGAGTACGAAACAAAAAGGCTTTTTTACGGGGTGCTGTTGGCTGTTGAAACAAAAAGAATATCCGAACAACTGGTCAGGCAGGCCCAGGCGCATTACGAAGAAGTGGACGCCAATTTCAAAGAAGGCACAGCCTCTAAATTCGACGTACTTCAGTCGCGCGTACAGGTTTCGCGTGTTTTCCCTCAGCTTGTGAACGCGGATAATTCAATACAGCTTCAAACGGTTGAACTGAAAAAGCTACTGGACATCAAACTGACTGAAGAAGTCGAAATTTCCGGCGCGCTCGACACGGAATATATAGATCTGAAAGAAGAAGAATTTTTAAGCAAAGCCTTTGCTAACAATCCCGATATAATCGCCAAACTTCTCGGCATCAAGATAAATAAATGGGCTGTTGAATACGCCAAAGCAGGGTGGTATCCCCAGATAACCGCGAGTTTCGCGTACAATTACAGATCAAATGATATAGGTAATATGTTCAATTCGCGGCATGATAACTGGAATATGGGTGTAAAAGCCAGTATGAACCTTTTCGACGGTTTTGAGACTAAGGCAAAGGTCGACATGGCGAAAGCCCGGTACAAAGAGGCAAAAGTATCGTCTGATGACGTAATAGACCAGGTTGCGGTCGACATCAAAAACGCTTGTCTTAATATGAAAGAAGCAAAGACTGTCATAGACTACGAAAAAGAAAGCATAGATGAAGCCCGCGAGGCCCTGCGTCTTTCGGAAGTACGTTTTAATAACGGGGTAGGCACAAACCTCGACGTGTTTGATTCGGAAGTCGCGCTTGCCGAGGTACAGCAGAACCTCGCGCAGGGTGTTTATGATTACATCATGGCGAAAGCCATGCTTGATAAAACAATTGGTTTGGAAAACACCACACTTAAATAATACGGAGGATATATGGGCGAAGGAGCGCGCGAAAAAATAAAAGAGAAAATGGCGAAAATCGGGCCGAAAAAAGAACGCATTGTTGTGTTTGGGGCCCTGGCACTTATAGCTGCTATAGTTTACAGCGTGTTTTTTATTTATAATAAACACGAAAATAAAACACACCTGAAGGTTTCAGGGAACATAGACGGCAATGATGTAAGGATATCGTTCAGGGTGAACGGGCAGATAGAAGAGCTTCTTGTGGACGAGGGGTATGTGGTAAAGAAGGGAGATATAGTCGCGCGCCTGAAGAAAGACGAACTCGGCCGGCTCCTTGAGCAGGCTGAGGCATCCCTGAAATTAGGCGTGGCTCAATACGAATTGGACCAGCTGGATCATATAAGGAGCGAGAATCTTTTCAGGGAAGGCGCCATATCGGCGCAGCAAAGGGATACCGCAAAAACAAAAGCGGATACTGATAAGGCGAATGTGGATCAGCTTGCGGCCGCAAGAGATCTCGCCGAGACAAAACTCGGATGGGCGGACCTGGCATCTCCTCTTAACGGGTATATTATAACAAAAAGCGCGTTACAGGGCGAAGTTGTTCAGCCCGGAGCGCCCGTATTCACCGCGGTTGACCTTAACGATATATGGGTAAGCGCTTACATCGAGGAAAAAGACCTGGGCAGGGTAAAACTCGGGCAGAAGGCCGTTGTGAAGATAGATACATTCCCCGGCAGAAAATACGACGGCACCGTATCCTTTATTTCATCACAGACGGAATTCACGCCGAAATATATCCAGACGACAGAAGAAAGAGTTAAATACGTTTATAGGATAAAAGTGAAAACGGACAACGCCAGCCTTGATCTGAAACCCGGAATGCCCGCGGACGCTTTTATTATCACGGAATAACATGCCTGTCATCAAAACCCAGCAATTGACAAGGGCCTTCGGAGATATAACAGCGGTTAATAAGATCGACATAGAAATACCCGAAGGCGAGATATTCGGGCTGGTCGGTCCCGACGGGGCCGGGAAAACCACGACCATGAGGCTTCTGACCGGGATACTTGACCCCACATCCGGCAGCGCAGTAGTGAATAATAAAGACATAGTCCGGCAAGCCGAAAGTCTTAAAGAAGATATAGCTTACATGTCCCAGAGATTCGGGCTTTATGAAGACCTCACAGTCATGGAAAACGTGGATTTCTACGCGGATATTTACTGCGTGCCAAAAAACGAAAGAAATGCAAGGATCGATAAACTTCTGGGTTTCAGCGGGCTTACGCCTTTCAGGGACAGGCTGGCAGGAAGGCTTTCCGGAGGGATGAAACAAAAACTAGGCCTTGCCTGCGCGCTTATTCACACGCCAAAAGTCCTTTTTCTGGACGAACCTACGAACGGTGTAGATCCCGTATCGAGAAGAGATTTCTGGCGCATATTATACGAACTGCTTAAAGAAAAAGTCACTATACTCTATTCCACCTCATATCTCGACGAAGCGGAACGATGTAAAAGGGTCGGGCTTTTGCATAAAGGTTCGCTTTTAAGGTGCGATACTCCCGAAGCCATAAAAAAGGAAAAGAACGCTTCGACACTCGAGGAAGCGTTCATAAAAATAATAAACGAATATGAACACGATAAATGAAACGGCCGTAAGCGTTACGGGGCTTGAAAAAAGGTTCGGCGCTTTTGTGGCAGTGAATAAGGTTAATTTTGAAGTAAAAAAGGGTGAGATCTTCGGGTTCTTGGGGCCGAACGGCGCCGGAAAATCCACTACCATAAGGATGCTCTGCGGTATTATAACGCCTACGTCGGGGAAAGGGCAGGTGGGCGGGTTCGACATTATGACAGAGCAGGAGAAAATAAAACAGAACATCGGATACATGTCCCAGAAATTTTCTCTTTATGACGACCTTACGGTTGAAGAGAACATAGATTTTTACAGCGGTATTTACAAGATACCAAAGGCGGAGAAAAAAGAACGGAAAGAACACGTGCTCGAAATAGCGGGGATCGGAGAGTTCAGGCACAAACTTACGCGCACTCTTTCCGGGGGATGGAAACAGCGACTGGCCCTTGGATGCGCTATTATACACAGGCCCCGCATTATATTTCTGGACGAGCCCACATCGGGCGTGGACCCTATAACGCGCGGCAATTTCTGGGCTGTTATAAACGAAATGGCGGAGAACGGTATTACGGTCTTTGTCACCACTCATTACATGGAAGAGGCGGAGAACTGCGGAAGGGTGGCGCTTGTTTATAAGGGCAATATTATTGCTATGGGCACTCCGGAAGAGATGAAAACGAAATTCATGGAGAACGACATAATAAAGATCAAGTCGGACAAAGCGGAAGAGATGCTTGAAGAGATAGGCAGGGCAAAGGGCGTCAGGGAAGCCGCTCTTTTCGGCGCATCCGTACACGCCGTGTCGTTCGATGCCGCCGTATCAATACCTGACATAGAGAATATACTGAGATCTTCCGGCGCGGAAAATATTTCGGTTGAGAAGATAAAACCGTCGCTTGAAGACGTGTTCGTGTCATTAATAGAGAATTATGATAGCAAAAATAAAAATGCTTAATTTAAAACGCATAGTCGCTGTCTCTAAAAAAGAGAGCATACAGATCATCCGTGATCCCAGGAGCCTGGCGCTCGGCCTGGCTATACCCATTATACTCATAGTGCTTTTCGGCACAGCGTTGTCTTTGGACATAGAAAATGTTCCCATGGCCATTTGGGACAGGGACGGATCCAAGGCATCGAGGGATTTTATCCTGAACTTCCGCAATTCCCATTATTTTAAAATATACGGGTACTATGATAATTATCAGAGCATAGAAAAACTCATTGACTACGGCGACATATCGCTCGGTATGGTTATACCCAACGAGTTCGGCAGGCTTCTTGATTCCGGACAGCAGGCTCCCGTGCAGTTCATTTTCGACGGAGGCGATTCCAATACGGCTACTATATCGCTTGGATATGTCAGTTCGATCGTCGGCGCTCTTAATACGGCTATGCTTCGGGAAAGCCTTGAGTCGCGGAGCATTGTAAATACTCTGCCTATAGATATGAGGCAGAGAGTCTGGTTCAACCAGGATTTCCAAAGCAAGAATTTTATCGTTCCGGGACTTATCGCGATCATAATGATGATCATAGCGGCGCTTCTTACGTCGCTGACCGTTGCGCGCGAATGGGAACGCGGTACTATGGAACAACTAATATCCACGCCTGTCAGGCCGCTTGAAATAATCGTGGGGAAATTTATCCCGTATTTTTTTATAGGCATGATCGATCTCGTGATCGCGATTTTTATGGGGAAATTTATTTTTAACGTGCCGTTCCACGGCAGTCTTCTTCTGCTTCTGATTTTAAGCGCAATATTCCTGACGGGAGCGCTCAGTATGGGTATATTTATTTCATCGGTTGCGAAAAACCAGTTAATGGCAAGCCAGCTTGCCATTCTTACTTCATTTATACCGACATTTCTGTTGTCAGGGTTTACTTACGAAATATTTAATATGCCCCAATGGGTGCAGGTGATCACGCATATTGTTCCGGCGAGGTATTTCATAACTATCCTGAGAGGGATATATTTAAAAGGCGTAGGGATAAAAGTGCTGTGGCCTGAGGTGCTGGCTATTATAATATTTACCTGTATCATGGGGGCGCTGGCAGTGAAGAAACTGAGGAAGAAAATTTTATAACTCCCCCGTACCCCCTCTTTATAAAAGAGGGTGTAGAGGTAAGGAGCGCCCCTCTCTGGGGAACGGGGAGAGTTAAAAAGACGAATGAGGTCCAGATGTTCGAACGGATAATAGCGGTTTTGAGAAAGGAATTCAGGCAGGTGTTCAGGGACCCGCGCATGCGTATGGTTATTTTTGTAGCCCCTGTCATTCAGACGCTGATATTCGGCTATGCGGCTACGATGGACGTAACAAACATACCCACCGCGGTCTATGACCTGGACAACACAAAATCAAGCAGGGATACGATAAAAGAATTTTCGTATTCCAAATATTTCGACGTAAAATACTATTTAAACGAAGAAAAGCAGATCAATGAGCTGATCGACAGCGGCAAGGTTCTGGCTGTGCTGCGTTTTAACTCAGGTTTTGGAAGGGACCTTACGGGCAATAGAACCGCGGTCATGCAGCTTATTCTTGACGGCACCGACTCCAACACCGCGGCGATCGTATCAAGTTATGCCGGACAGATCATGTCGGCGTATAATATGAAAATGTTGAAGCAGAGGGCTGCTATTTTTGTGTCAGGCGCTTCTAGCGTCCCTTCCATAGAAATGAAAGAAAGAAAATGGTTTAA
>Ga0172375_10013281_pt1 | contig 10226 bp, 10 predicted proteins | sample LakKiv1m_FD_114537 | JGI IMG/M metagenome (GOLD analysis project Ga0172375, IMG submission 114537) | Freshwater microbial communities from Kabuno Bay, South-Kivu, Congo - kab_092012_11.1m | ecosystem: Environmental > Aquatic > Freshwater > Lake | place: Democratic Republic of the Congo...
AACTCGACATGTATTTTGTGAACGGCATTATTCCGGAGCTGAGGGGAGATGACGGGAAGCCGAACAAGAAATTCATACTGAAAATTCAGATGATAAAGCTTCAGGATATCGAGGAAGTAATAATTAAATCATTTGACGATGAAGCACCTCCCGATCTCTACTTCCATAACTCATCGCAGGTTAAGAATATAAGCAACCAGGCAGAACTTTTGGCTACTGCAGAGAAATTACCGGAAGAAGAGTTTGTGATCCTTAAGCTGGCATCTATGCTGTTGTATACCGGCTACATAAACAATTATGACAATCCGCTTGAAGCCTGTTTCAGTACAACAGAAGAGATACTTCCGAGATACGGCTTCGACCTCGGCAGCATAAATGAAGTGAAGAATCTTATCCAGAATTCATTCAGCAACAAGGTGGAGAGTAAATCCGACGAAATACTGCATGACTCGCGATATGATTATCTGGGTCGTGTAGATTATCCGAAGCTGACTGAAAAACTGCTGAGGGAGGAGTCGGAATACGGGAAATCATATTCGCAGAAAGAGTGGATTGATAAACAGCGGAAGCTACTGACAGAACATGAGTTCATTACAAGTACCGGCAGACTGTTAAGGAGTGTGCAGGTTGAAGAGCAGATTGGTTCGCTGGTGGAGGATTCGGCTCCGCCTGCACCCTAATGATCCGCCCCCGGCACCAATGACCCGCCCCCCAACCCCCCTGAAGGGGGGCTTAGATACAACACATAAGATAATTGGTAATGGATTTAGAACCCCCTTCAGGGGGCAGGGGGCAAGAGTTCGGGTGGCTGTGTTCGGAATTTGTTTTAATAAATAGTACTTTTACGCCATCAAAAAACAGTACCATGGAACAACTCGACTGGAAAAACCTGCCTTTCGGATATATCAAAACTGATTTCAACATCCGCGTTAAATACAAGGATGGCAAATGGGGAGATGTAGAGGTCTCCACTTCGGAATATATTGATGTACACATAGCTGCGACTGCTCTCCACTATGGTCAGGAGGCGTTTGAAGGGATGAAAGCTTATATGGGAAAAGACGGGAAAGTGAGAGTTTTCAGATGGGATGAGAATGCCAAACGGATGCTCTGTTCTGCCGACGGGATTAAAATGGCAAAGGTGCCGCCCGAACTGTTTAAGGAAGCAATATTTAAGGCAGTGACGCTGAACAGGAAATTTATTCCACCCTATGGCTCCGGCGCATCATTATATATAAGACCATTGCTGTATGGCAGCGGAGCTGAAGTTGGCGTTAAGCCTGCAAATGAGTATACCTTTCTCGTTTTTGTTACACCTGTGGGACCATATTTCAAAGGGGGGATCAAGCCTGTAAATATGATGATATGCAGGGATGTAGACCGCGCAGCACCCCTCGGTACGGGAATTTACAAAGTGGGAGGTAACTATGCTGCCAGTCTGCGTGCACTTATAAAAGCTAAAGAGGGCGGTTTTGCAAGCACTATCTTCCTCGATGCAAGGGAGAAAAAATATATCGACGAATGTGGTCCGGCTAATTTCTTCGGGATAAAGGAAAACACATATATTACACCCAAATCGGAATCTATCCTGAAATCAATAACAAACATGAGCCTTATTGAGATTGCTGAGAGCATCGGTATGAAAACAGAAAGGAGGCGGGTGCCCGTTGAGGAACTCTCCACGTTTGCGGAGGTTGGAGCATGCGGAACTGCTGCGGTTATCAGCCCTATCGGAAAGATAGTCGATCCGGATATGAATAAGATTTATGAATACTGCAAGGATGGCAATCCAGGTAAACAATCGATGAAACTCTATAACAAGTTAGTCGGGATCCAAAATGGAGTTGTGGAGGATGAGTTTGGGTGGATGACGGAGGTGGAGTGAGGAGTGAGGAGTGAGGAGAAAGGGGTGAGGTGGAGTGAGGTGTAAGTGAGATTGCTTCTCCCGCTGAAGCGGGATCGCAATGACGGAATACATATAAAGGATCCCCTCCTGGGAGGGGTCGGGGTGGGTTAAATAATTATGAAAAAAGTTCAGGACGGTACATCGAAAGCGAGATTAAGGAGTTCGTATGTGACTCTTGTGGTGAGCGTGTCGCTTGTTCTGTTTTTGCTTGGAATACTGGGACTGGTGCTTATAAACGCCAGGGAGCTGTCCGATTATTTCAGGGAGTCTCTCTCATTTTCTATTATGCTCGACGATGCAGCCAAGGAGGCCGACATCCGGATGCTCCAGAAAGATCTCGACGCCAAAGCTTATGTGAAATCCACGAAATATGTCTCGAAAGATGAAGCTGCCATAAACATGAAAGAGGAGCTGGGCGAGGATTTCATAAGTTTTCTTGGAGATAATCCCCTTCCACCTTCGATAGATGTCTACCTGGTCTCGAACTACACGATCCCCGACTCAGTTGCGAAAATTGAAAAGTACATCTATCTCTACCCTTTCGTGAAAGATGTGATAGTTCCGGAATCACTTTTGATGCTCATTAACGAAAATGTTAAGAAGATCAGCATCTTTCTTCTTGTTATAAGTGCGTTTCTCTTCCTGATAGCCCTTACAATAATCAACAACACCATAAGACTTTCAATCTATTCAAAGAGGTTTCTGATAAGAACTATGCAGCTTGTCGGCGCGACACGATCATTCATCCGGCGGCCCTTCATCCTGCAGGGAGCCTTCCACGGGTTCCTGTCGGCACTGATAGCTATGACCCTTCTTATGGGACTTCTCTATCTTATAGAAAAGGAGTTTTTTCTTATGTTCACCTTTGAGAACACCAACCTTTTACTGTTGCTGGGCGCGGCAATAATTATCGTTGGTGTTCTGATCAATATTATTTCTACATACTTTTCGGTAAACAAATATTTAACTATTTCTGAAGACAAACTTTATTATTAAGAGAGATGGCCACGAAAAATGAAAATAAGGAAAAAATGCACTTTGCCCTCGGCAGGGAGAACTACAAACTGCTTGCAATAGGATTCGGGATAATCGTCCTGGGATTTCTGCTGATGCTCGGCGGCAGGTCGGAAGATCCGAATGAGTTCAGCGAGAAGATATTCAGCTTCAGAAGGATCACTCTTGCTCCCATTGTGGTGCTGGCGGGTTTTGCGTTTGAGATATGGGCGATAATGAAAAAGACAAAAGACGAAAGATAAAAGACAAAAGAAGGAAGGGACTTCGGTGCACGGTGCACGGTGCGGGGTGCAGGGTCCTCGTTCCTCGGTCCTCGGTTCTCGTTATTCGGTACTTCCGCATTTTAATTCTAATAAGCCATAACACGATAAATACACGCAATCGACATGAATTGGTTTGAAGCATTGATCCTTGGACTGATACAGGGGCTGACTGAATTTTTGCCCGTTAGCAGCTCGGGACATCTGGAGATAGCTAAATCGCTCTTCGGCATAAATCCTGAGGAGAGCTTTTATTTTACTGTTGCGGTACATGGAGCTACCGTTCTCAGTACTCTGGTTGTTTTTTGGAAGGAGATAATACAGCTTATTTCCGGATCACTGAAATTCAAAATGAACGAAGAGACATCTTATGTTCTTAAGATCATAATATCAATGATACCCGTGGGTATTGCCGGAGCCCTCCTGAAAGAACCAATAGAGAACATGTTTAATGGTAACCTTGTTTTCGTAGGATCTATGCTTGTAGTTACAGCGGTTCTGCTTGGATTGGCACATTTCATCAGGAAAAGGGAAAGAAGCATCAGTTACCTTGATGCACTGATAATAGGTATTGCACAAGCGGTAGCTGTAATCCCGGGAATATCGAGATCGGGAGCGACAATTGCAACAGGACTGATGATCGGGAATAAGAAAGATGAGATAGCTAAATTTTCATTCCTGATGGTGCTGATCCCGGTGCTGGGAGCAAATTTTCTTGAGATATTTACGGGAGATATCGGAAACGGAAATGCAGGCATCGGTGTCATACTTATCGGATTTGTGACTGCATTTGCTGCAGGCTACCTGGCATGCAGGTGGATGATAGCCCTTGTGAAGCGAAGCAGGCTGATATGGTTTGCAGTTTATTGTGTAATAATAGGATTGCTGGCAGTTCTGCTGGGATAGATGAGTGAGGAGAAGAAAAATATTTTCGAGGAGGGGCAGGTACTGCTCTTCGACAAGCCCCTTTACTGGACATCCTTCGACCTTGTTAACAAGGTGAGGATAATGATCAGGAGCGAATTCGGGATAAAGAAGATAAAAGTCGGGCATGCCGGTACACTTGATCCCCTGGCAACGGGACTTATGATAATCTGTACCGGGAAAGCTACAAAAAGCATCAATGAGTTTTTCAATCTCGATAAAGAGTATATCGCAACATTTCATTTTGGCAAGACCACCCCGTCGTTTGACCTGGAGACGGAAGTTGACGGAAGCTGGCCGGCAGAGCATATAAATAAAGAGATGATGGAGCGAGTCCTGCAGAGCTTTCTTGGCGAGCAGCAGCAGGTACCACCCATGCATTCAGCAAAGTTCATTGACGGGAAGAGAGCATATGAGTTTGCAAGGAGAGGAATTGAAATTGAACTTAAGCCTGTGAGTGTTGTTTTCAGTGAGATTGAACTACTCGCTTTCGAAATTCCCGAAACGAAGATAAGGATACGTTGCAGCAAGGGAACATATATAAGATCTTTTGCCAGGGACCTGGGGAGAGCGCTGGAGAGCGGATGTTATTTATCGGCGCTGGAGAGGAGCTCGACAGGTAAATTCAAGCTTGAAAATGCATATTCTTTAGAAAAATTCGATCAATATCTGAAACAAATGAAACAAATCTGAAATTCCTGCGTATAAAGGAATTCTTAAAAACAAAAATCAATAATAAAGTATGAAATTATCGCAATTCAGGTACAATCTCCCGCAGGAGCTGATAGCCTTGTATCCCACCCCGAACAGGGATGAAGCAAGGCTGATGGTATTAAACAGGAAGACGAAGAAGGTGGAGCACCGGGTTTTCAAGGATATTATCAACTATTTCAATGAGAAAGATGTTCTTGTATTCAACAACACAAAAGTTTTCCCGGCAAGGTTATACGGGAATAAAGAAAAAACAGGGGCAGAGATAGAAGTTTTTCTTCTGCGCGAGCTTAACAGGGAGCAGAGGTTGTGGGATGTGCTTGTAGATCCTGCCAGGAAAATAAGGATAGGCAATAAACTATATTTTGGTGAAGACGATCTGTTGGTCGCTGAAGTGATAGACAATACAACCTCGAGGGGTAGGACGCTCAGGTTTCTCTTTGACGGCACCTATGAAGAGTTCAAACAGACGCTTTACGGATTAGGAGAAACGCCGCTGCCAAAGTTCATAAACAGGCCGGTGGAGCCGGAGGACAATGAAAGATACCAGACCATATTTGCCAAGCATGAAGGAGCTGTTGCCGCTCCGACGGCAGGACTCCATTTCAGCAGGGAGCTGTTGAAGAAGCTGGAGATAATAGGAGTTGAATTTGCCGAGATCACACTGCATGTTGGTCTGGGTAATTTCAGGAGTGTTGATGTAGAAGATCTCACCAAGCACAAAGTCGATTCGGAGCGTATAAAGATAACAGAAGAAGCTGTTAAGACAGTGAACGATGCCAAGGACAACAAGTACAGGATCTGTGCTGTAGGCACAACGGTAGTGAGGACCCTCGAGAGTTCCGTTTCGACGACAGGTTATCTGAAGCCCTTTGACGGCTGGACCAACAAGTTCATTTTCCCTCCTTATGAGTTCAAGGTGCCCGATATGATGATCAGCAATTTTCATCTGCCCTACTCGACGCTTCTGATGATGGTAGCGGCGTTTGCCGGATATGATTTGCTCTTTGATGCGTATAAGACAGCGGTTAAGGAAAAATATCGTTTCGGCACATATGGAGATGCGATGCTGGTGGTGTAACGGCTCAGCGGCGCAGGGGCAAAAAGGAGTGAGGAGTAAGGGATGAGGAGTGAGCGAAGCGGAGATTCCGCCTCATCAGAAGGTGAGGAGTGAGATTGACACAAATCCCCTCCTGGGAGGGGTAGGGGTGGGTTTATGAATAAATAGCTCCGTGGAAACTCCGTGTCAGTCTGAGCGAAGCGAAGACCCGTGTCCCCCGTGGTAAAAAAAAACGGTATAACGGGACAACGGTATAACGGTAAAACGGTAAAACGGTTTCGCTTCGACCCCTTCTTTGGTCTTTGGTCTTATATCTTTTATCTTTCTGGTCGACGCACCCCGAACCCCGCCTTCAATTTTTCCCCGTCTGTTATCTCCCCAGCCCCTCCCGTCAAAAGATATTATGAATTTTCGAACAAATTTCTACCTTTAACTTCGGTTTTTCAAACAGGGTTGCGAGGTTGCAACCAAGTTTTAAATAAGATAGTCTTAGATGGCGGAAGGGAGTCCGTTCTGATGGTGAAGGACGGGCGTGAAATAGAGCAAAGGATGGAGGTCGGTTTTAAAAAAAAGAGATTAGAGCCGGATGTAATTTTTTTGTATATACCATAATCATAATTTGAGAATACCGCAGGGACATATTGAAGGAAGGATCAGGGAGTTGCTGAGGATTAGGAGCCTCAGGAGAGTGTTGTTAGTTGTTGGGTGCTGGGTGCTGGTTACTGGTGCGGTTTTTGGGCAGGCGGTTGGCGATTTTGGTTCACGATATGTTGGTCCCAGCAACTGGGGAACAGCATCAAACTGGTTAATATGTCAGAGCGCTGGAACTTGGACTGGAGCAACAGTAGCTGGTACAATACCAGGATCTGGTACTAATGTATGGATCAGAGATGGACATACAATGACACTAAATTCTGCTACTCGGTATTGTGCAAACCTAAATGTGGCAGCAACTGCACAAATAGCAGGAGATCAGGCTTTTTACATTTATGGTACTCTGGTAATTAATGGAACCATCAATACAACCAACCAGATAAGATTATACGGCAACTCTTTGGATGGTTCAGGATCAATTTCATCGACAACATTTAGACTATATAATGCCGGAACTAATAAAATAATTTCTGTTTCATCAAATATTTCACTTACATCAAGTGTTGAATTCCGTGCAGATAATACTACAATTACCAATAATGGTTCACTAACTTTAAATGGTACTTAAAAATGTAAAATAAAAATTAGGAAAAGTGATGTATTTTGTTTATATTTAAGTCGTTAACCTATAAATAACAAACAAAAAAACATCACTTTCAGGATGAAAAGTACAAAAAGAAAATTACACGGACAAACAAAAGTTGTTAAAGCCTCATTTACAGGGAGTAACATTACCAAATACTCTGGTCTGAATACAGTAGCAAAATATATGAACAGGCAGAACATCATAAGATCCATCAGTTCATCATTCCCCACGGAATGGCACAATGCCACTAAATTTGGTGTTAACCAGATTTTGACAGCCATCACCCTGGCTTCCATCAGTGGGATAAGCAGGATTTGTCGGATTGCTGCTTTTAGTGGGGACGGTTTGGTAAAAGTTTTACTAAAATTGGATAAGTCAATAAATGAAAACGCTATATCTACGACTTTAAAGAACCTTGGGGAAAGCGGTGCGCGCAAACTGCAAATGTTATTGCTGTCAAAAAATGTCCGGTGGTTGAGGGAAAGCGTACTGGAAAATATTACACTGGATGCTGATTCTACAGTTAAATCGGTTTGTGGCCATCAGCAGGGTGCAGAGAAAGGGTATAACACGACTAAAAAGGGCGCAAAAAGTTACCATCCTTTATTGGTGTTTGTCAGCGAAATGAAATTGTTGTACCACACATGGTTCAGGACAGGTTCGGCGTATACGGCCAATGGGATTGTTGAGTTTCTTAAAGAAGTGAAAGGGAGTTTACCAGGGAGCATCAAGAAAGTATTTTTCCGTGCTGACAGCGGTTTTTTCTCAGGGGCACTTTTTGATTTACTGGAGACCTATGGATGGGATTACCTGGTCAAGGTAAAACTCAAGAACCTGGAAAGCTTACTTGAATTACAGACCTGGGCTGAAATGTCTGGTAATAAGGATATTGCGATATGCTCATTTAGTTATAGGGCAAATGGGTGGGGGAAAACACGGGTATTGCGGGCCATGCGGACAGTTACGGAACGTGTAAAGCTTACCTATCTGGGTCAGGAAGAAATGGTTCCGGTTTACCAGTATGTTTGTTATATCAGCAGTTATGAAATGGATGCTGCCCAGTTGCATGAGCTTTACAAACAGCGCTCTACCAGCGAGACTTGGATTGAGCAGGTAAAAGGGCATGTGATGGCAGGGGAAACATTAACCGATGATTTCTGGGCAAATGATATTCTTTGGCAGTTAAGTGCCTTTGCTTACAACATCTCGGTAATGATGCGCCAGAAGAAAAATAGATTTAAGCAACAAGAACACCGGACATTTATTGACTGGTTTATATCAGTTCCCGCAAAAATTACCAGGAGCGGACATCAAATGGAATTAAAACTATATGAACATCATTTTTATAAAGCCGACTGGGAAGAGCTTGACAGGCTCATTGAAGCGGCATAATAAACAAAGAAAGGAGGTAAATATGAGAACCCACACGAGACTTTATGGGCGAGGTACGTTCCGTTAACTCAAAAAGGGGAAATCAGAGGGCTTTTTATGCTCTTAAGGACAAAAGAACAAGTTATTTTTGACTGGAGTTAAACCAAATTGGCCATGATTAAATAGCTTTTGTCTTATTGCCGATATAAAAACCGGCTCAAAAAAATCAATTTGGATTTTTAAGTTGTAAATTATTTAGAAAGTTTGTTTACGGCTTTAATAAATGCAAGGATGTTTTCATCTTTTACATCAGGAGGCATTCCTCCCCCTGCCGACCAGATAATGTTTTCGTGACTGACTATTTCCCCAAAAGCCTTTTTTACCGCTTCTTCCACCTGTGCAGGAGTTCCCGATCCAAGAACATCCCTGGCAGGTATATTCCCGACAAGAATAACTTTTGGCCCGGCCAGTTCCCTGATCTCTCCCATTGAGTGATTAAATGAGAAGTTGAACATGTTTATTCCAATGGCTTCAAGGTTCGCAGCTGTAATAAGTCCTTCAGCATCATTATGAAGGAACCTCGCTTTTGATCCGGTAACCGAGAAGATCTTTTTCAGATATGGATGTACAAATTCCTGGAATTCGGCATCTCCTACAAACCCAACTATGTCGTCAAGGATAAGAACTCCGTCTATTGAAGGGAAGCACTCTTTCTGCCAGCTGAGCCAGTCGCAGATAAAATCAGTTATTTTCTTAAGGAGCTTGTGTGATCCTTCAGGATCCATTGTAAGTGCCAGCATAAACTCCGTTGTTCCCATCAGGAAACTGGCAATATTTAGAGGCCCTCGTGCAACAGCAAACCTGACCTGGTGATCGGCGGCTTTTATGGCTCTCTCAGAGTGTCTGAGACGGCTGATCATAAAAGGCAGCATACCGTCAGTTTTCACGTTTGGCTGAGGAAGCCGATCAGCGTCCTCTATTCCCCTGAGAACTTTATCGGCATGTGGAAATCCCTTCTCAAAATAGACCATTTTTGCTCCGAATGCAGAGGGTTCGGTACACATTCCGTATTCTGACCAGAATCCCGGCAGGAACCATGTTCCGGGGAAAGTGTTTATTGCTTTCAGGTTCGATTTAAGCCACAACTCATCTGATGTATAATAATCGATTGTTGAGATTCCGTACCATCCGGGTATCCATGGTGAGTCAATAATAAAACCTGAAGGCTGATATGACAGTTTTTTGCCGTCGATCATAGCGGTCAGGTCGTTCCATGATGAATTTCGCATGTTTGAATATTAATTAGGATAAATTAACCGAATAAAATTAATCAGAATTAATTTATTACCCGGCGTTGACTAGTTAATAAACTTTAAAAATCATCATGCACTCACCCCCTCAGTCCCCCTCTCTGCTGAAGCAAAGAGGGGGAAGTGATATATTTACTAAGATTAAGCTCCCCCTTCTTTGGTTTACCAGAGAAGGGGGCAGGGGGGATGAGTACATGCACTACTTCCGATAAGCCTCAATCGGATCACACGTGCATATCAGATTGCGGTCGCCATAACCATCGTCAATACGCCCCACCGACGGCCAGAACTTGTTCTCTGCGATCCATTTTACAGGAAATGCAGCTTTCTGCCTGTCGTACTTGTGGTTCCACTCGTTGGCTGTTATAACCAGTGATGTATGTGGAGCATTGTGGAGAACATTATCATCCCTGTCTGCCTTGCCATCCTT
>Ga0172375_10013282_pt1 | contig 10225 bp, 10 predicted proteins | sample LakKiv1m_FD_114537 | JGI IMG/M metagenome (GOLD analysis project Ga0172375, IMG submission 114537) | Freshwater microbial communities from Kabuno Bay, South-Kivu, Congo - kab_092012_11.1m | ecosystem: Environmental > Aquatic > Freshwater > Lake | place: Democratic Republic of the Congo...
CCCTGGCCTGAAAGAAAAAGCAGCAAAAAGAAAGCCATAACCACCCCCAGTCCTGTTGATAAGGTTGGCCTTGTGGGGCCTTGAAGGGCCCCCGGCCAACTTACCAACAGGCGTGTGGGGGTGGTTATACCAGCGTTTCTCCCGGAATCAAACAGCCATCAACACCCCTGAACACACCCGCGCTGTCTTCCAGAAACTCCGCCATGTACTCTTGGCGGAACACATCCTCTGGTAGCGTGCGCCGGGCCTCTTCCCACTCCTTCGCGGGAAAGTAGGGCGACACATTTGACGGGAAGGTGAACGACCGGAACCCCTCCTGCCGCTCGCCGCCCCGCGTGAACATGTCGTAGAACCAGTTGCGGCCGGCAGGAGTCGAAATGAACACGCCCCAGCCGAGCGTCTGCGCGAGTGTCGGCCGCAGAGCATAGTTCCACACATCGACCGGCACCGCGGCGGCCTCATCGATCACAAGACCGTGAAAGCCGAAGCCGCGAATGGAGTCGGGGTTGTCGGCGGAGAGCATCCACACGCGGCAGGGGCCTGCCGCACCCTCGAACTCGACGCGCGTCGGCATGCGGCCGACGACTCTCACAAAATCCGGCGCGATGGTCCGAAAGGCCTCGACACCAGGCTCTTCCACTCGATCACCCTGTCGCCTGCCTCCAGCACACCCTTGGTCTCTTTCGGCAGCAGCGGCATGATGATGTTCGTGAAGAACCACCGCTGTTTCTCGCGAAGGGTCTTCTCCAGAGTCTCTTCGATCAGAGTCAGGTTCTCCTCCTTGGCCACCACCTGATCCAAGACATACAAAGCCTTCGCCCGGCCGGTGAGCAGACCCTTCGGCCGACCGGCGGGATTTCCAGAAACACCTTTTTCAAACAGAGCCAGATCCGCACCTCCATCAAAAGCATGGAATCAACACGGAGCGAGAGAAAACAGGCCATCCCCACTTTTCTGTTTGCGCGACAGTCGAAACGCGCTACAGTGCCACTCAACGTAGTGATAATGCCTATGCGTGCGGATGCGACGACCGGCTAAACAAGCGCCTCTCGAATGTGCGGCTTGAAGTATTGTTCGGAAAGAGAGGAGAGACAGTAGGCCGAATAAGGCTGTCGGACAACTACTCAGCGAAACCCAGTGAAACTTGCCGCCACCGTCAGCCCTCCCCAAAATCATTAGGTCAACCATAAATCCGTTATCCTTCGGCCGCAAGTTCGACGTCGTGGGTGGGCGGCCGCGAGACGACGTTGCCGCGGTAGCTCCCGGAGACGGGCGCGGCCAGCGAATAGACGTAAGACGCGGCCACGGCGACGTGCCGGTCGGCGACGGCAAGCCCCAACGTGGGGTCGAACGCGCGCCAGCCGCCGCCCGGTATCCAGGCTTCGGCCCACGCGTGCAGCTCATGCGGGTCGGCATCGTTCTTGAGCAGATAGCCGCTGACGAAGCGCGCGGGAATGCCTTGGTCGCGACAGAGGGCCATGAGCAGGACCGCTTGGTCGCGACAGGCACCCCGTCGGTCGGACAAAGTGGTCTCGGGCGCAAGCGGGACGCCGTGCTTGCGGGATACGGCGCGGATATTGGTGGAAATCCAGCCGTTGGCCGCTGCGACGAAGCCGAGCGCGCTGCCGTCGCTTCCGGCCGCGAGCGCCTGCGCCAGTTGGGCGATGTCGGGCGAGGCGGCGGTTTTGAGGCAGGGGCGCAGCAGTTCGCGCTCGTCGGGCGGAAGCTGCGGGGGCAGCGTCGACATTGCCGAAGGAATGAAATCGAACGGATTGGCGCGCCGGTTTTCCACTTCGAAACGGGTTTTGATCGTGAGGTGCGTGGTGGGACCGATGAACCAGAAACAGTACAGGGCGTTGCCTTCCGCGTCGATGGCTTGCGTCTGGGCCACGGGCGTGGGCGAGACTTCGATGTCGAACCGGCGCAGCAGTTGGTCGCCGCCGGTGCGGGGTTGCAACCGCACGGCGTGCATGTCGAGCGTGACGGGCGCGTCGTAGATGTAGGCGGTGGTGTGTGTTCCGCTCAGAATCATGGCGTGTCCTTCAGGAGGTCGAGGACGGGATCGAGCCAATGCGAGTCCATGGAGTCGATGGATGCGCGGAGGCGGGCCTGCCACATGCTGGAGAGTTCTTTGAAGTTTTCGGCTTCGTAGCGGTAGCAGCGTATCGGTTTAGCGCGATCCGGCTGAAAGACGACGATGTCGACGGGCAGTCCCACGTCCGCTGCGCTGATGCGCGTCGAGTCGAATGCGAGACAGCCGACTTTGAGGGCGAACGAGATGGGGTCGGTGTATTTGAGGGTGCGGTCGAGGATCGGCTTGCCGTAGCCGCTGGCGCCGATGATGTGGTAGGGCGTGCCCTCGCCGATCTCGATCCAGTTGCCTTCGGAGTAAATTTTGTAGAGCTTGTGCGTGGCGTCGGACTTGAAGCGGCCGCCGAAGAGGACATTGATGCAGAAGGGACGGATGCGGAGAGAGCTTGTTTTTATGGGCTTTTTTGAAAGAAAATAAAAAAGCAGGTCCCGCGCGCTTGCCGAGGCGGTATGCGAATGAAGAGGGGCGTCGGCAAAGCGGGCGACAAAAATGTCGGAGAATGCGTCGATTGGTCCGCCGCTGTTCAACCTAAGTCCGGTCGTTCATGAAACAACGAAACGCACGAAAGACGCGAAAAGTGTTTGTCCCTCCTTTCGAGCCTTTCGCATTTTTTGTTGTTGAACGGCTTTTTCTAAGTTCAACCTTGCGCGAAGGGCAGGGGAACGGCGTCAACCAAGAGGCGCACCTGCTTGACGCGGTCGTCCCCGGCGAAGGCGCGGACGGCCTGTTCGATGCGCTTGAGCTGCGTGCGGCGGAGTTCGAAGAGTTTGACCGAGTTGGCCACATAGACGTAGAGAATGCCGTTGTCCCACTTGCCGGGGCGGGCGACGCGGGCGATCTCCGGCGGCACGAGGGACGGCCACGCTCCGGCGAGTTCATCCAACCACGGGCTGGCGTCGATCTTCAGGCGCGTGAGCGTTTTCTCGATGATGGCCGAGAAGGGCTCGGCATCGCGACGGAGTTCGGGCGGGTCGGCGTCGATGGGCAGTCCGGGCACGATGCGGTCGAAGAGTGTTTTGACGTGCCGGTTGCGCTCGATGTCGCGCGGGGTCAGTGCGCGTCGCGCGGAATTAGGCGCGACGCGAAAGGCGTCTTCGTCGGCGGACGGCGTGTAATCGGGTGCCTCCGACTCGTCCGCGTCGGGGGGCTCCGCAAACGGATGTTTGCCAGAAGTCATGGCCGCAGTATATCATAGAAATCCGATTTCCGAGAAGGGCGGAGGTCCCGACGATTTTTGAAAGAGGAGACACGTGATGAAAAAAGGCAACATGTTGATCGCCCAGAGCGGCGGACCTTCGATGGTCATCAACCAGAGTTTGGTCGGCGCGGTGCTGGCCGCCAAGGACAACAGGGCCGTCGGCAAAATATACGGTGCGCTGCACGGTATTCAGGGCATTCTGGACGAGAAGTTCATTGATCTTCGCAAGGAGAGCCGCAAGACGCTGGAGGCGGTCGCCAACACGCCTTCGTCCGCGCTGGGCTCGGTGCGCCGCAAGCCGACCCCCGAGGACTGCCAGGCCATTTTCCGCGTGCTGCGCAAGCTGGATATCCGTTATTTCTTCTACATCGGCGGCAACGACTCCGCCGAGACGACGCACATCATCAACGAGGAGGCGGTGAAAGCCGAGTACGGCATCTCCTGCTTCCACATTCCCAAGACGATCGACAACGATCTGCGCGAGAACGACCACACGCCGGGCTTCGGCAGCGCGGCGCGCTTCGTGGCCTGCGCGATCAAGGGCGACGACCTCGACAACCGCGCGCTCGGCGGCGTGAAGATCGATGTGGTCATGGGCCGCAACGCGGGTTTCCTGACGGCCTCCGCCGCGCTGGCCCGCGAAGACAGGGACGACGGCCCGCATTTGGTCTACCTCCCCGAGCGGCCTTTTAGCGTCGAGGGTTTCGTGGAGGACGTCAAGGCGTCGATGAAGAAATACGGTCGTTGCGTGGTCGCGGTCTCGGAGGGCATTGTTGACAAGGACGGCACGCCGATCATCGCCAAGTTCACGCAAGAGACCGACTCGCACGGCAATGTGCAGTTGAGTGGCACAGGTGCGCTGGGCGACCTTTTGGCCAAGGTGGTCAAAGAGCAGGCCGGCATCAAGCGCGTGCGCGCCGACACCTTCGGCTATCTACAGCGCTCGTTCCCCGGCATCGCTTCCGCGGCGGATGCCATGGAAGCGCGCCTTGTGGGCGTCGCCGCCATGCAGGCTGCCGTCTGCGACGAGATTTCGAGCGGTTCGATCGCGATCAAGCGCCGGGCTTCCAAGAAGTACGGCGTGGATTTCGAGGTCGTGCCGCTGCGCAGCGTGGCCAAGGAGACGCGCCACATGCCCGACGCGTTCATCAACAAGGCGGGCAACCACGTGACGCAGGCGTTCGTCGATTACGCCCGTCCGCTGGTCGGCCCGCTGCCGCCTTGCGCGCGTTTCGCCCAGCTTCGCAGCAAGTGAGAGTTCTGTTTTCTGAGTGAGGAGTTTCGAGAGACATCATGGACAAGCATTACGATCCGCAATCGGTTGAAAACAAGTGGTATCAGTGGTGGGAGGAAAACGGCCATTTTCATGCCGATCCCTCGCAGGGCGGCGAGCCCTACAGCGTGGTGATTCCGCCTCCGAACGTGACGGGCATTCTCCACATGGGCCACGCGCTTAACAACACCATTCAGGACGTGTTGGTGCGCTGGCGCCGCATGCAGGGGCGCAACGCGGTGTGGATGCCGGGTACCGACCACGCGGGCATCGCCACGCAGAACGTCGTCGAGAAGGCGCTCCGCAAGGAGGGCCTGACGCGTCGCGACCTCGGCCGCGAGAAGTTTCTGGCGCGCGTCTGGGAGTGGCGCAAGGAGTATGGCGGCACGATCGTGCGGCAGCTCCGCAAGCTCGGCGCGAGCTGCGATTGGCAGCGCGAGCGCTTCACCATGGACGAAGGTTTGAGCGAGGCCGTGGCCGAAGTGTTCTGCCGCCTCTACGACGAGGGCCTGATCTATCGCGGCAACTACATCGTCAACTGGTGCCCGCGGTGCCAGACCGCGCTGTCGGACGAGGAGAGCGAGCATCAGGACACGACCGGCCATCTCTGGCACATCCGCTATCCGATTCCCGGCGGCGGCGAGATCGTCGTGGCCACGACGCGGCCCGAGACGATGCTGGGCGACACGGCGGTGGCCGTCAACCCGGCGGACGAGCGCTACACGGCGCTGGTCGGCAAAACCGTGATTCTGCCGCTCATGAACCGCGAGATTCCGGTGGTGGCGGACGACTATGTCGACCGCGCCTTCGGTACAGGCGTGGTCAAGATCACGCCGGCGCACGACCCGAACGACTTTCAGGTGGCCAAGCGCCACGACCTGCCGATCATCGACGTGATGAACGGCGACGGCACGATGAACGCCGAGGCGGGCACGTACGCGGGCATGGACCGCTTCGCCTGCCGCAAGCAGGTGATCGCCGATCTCGAAGCCGGCGGTTTCCTCGTCAAAGTCGAGCCGCACCAGCACGCCGTCGGCCATTGCTATCGGTGCGACACGGTGGTCGAGCCGCGCCTCTCGAAGCAGTGGTTCGTGCGCATGAAGCCGCTGGCCGCGCCTGCCATCGAGGCCGTCCGCGCGGGCAAGATCACGTTCACCCCGCAGCGCTGGGAGAAGACCTACTTCGAGTGGATGGAGAACATTCGCGATTGGTGCATCTCGCGCCAAATCTGGTGGGGGCACCGTATCCCGGTCTATACGTGTTCGGCCTGCGGCCACGAATGGGCCGCCCGCAAGGCGCCCGGCGTGTGCCCGAAATGCGGCAAGGCCGAGATCACGCAGGACGAGGACGTGCTCGATACGTGGTTCTCCTCGTGGCTGTGGCCCTTTAGCACGTTCGGCTGGCCGCACGAGAACAAAGACCTGCGTTTCTATTATCCGACCAACGACCTCGCCACGGCACCGGAAATCCTCTTCTTCTGGGTCTCGCGCATGATCATGGCGGGCTGCAAGTTCATGGGCGAGGTGCCCTTCCGCAACGTCTATCTCCACGGCACGGTGCGCGACGACAAGGGCCGCAAGATGAGCAAGAGTCTGGGCAACTCCATCGACCCGCTCGCGATCATCGAGAAGTACAGCGCCGACTCGCTGCGCTTCAGCCTGATGCTCATCACCTCGACCGGCATGGACGTCTACGTCAACATGGAGAAGTTCGAGATCGGGCGCAACTTCGCGACCAAGATCTGGAACGCCGCGCGCTTCATGAAGATGCACATGGAGAAGGCTCCGGACATGGACTGGCGTGCGATGGCCGCCGGCGAGCTGTCGCTCGACGCGTCGCTGCTGCGCGACGACGACCGCCACATGCTGGCCAAATGCGAGGCCGCCGTTCAGGCCGTCACCGAGCACCTCGAAAAGTTCCGCCTGCAGGACGGCGCGCTGGCGATCTACGACTTCGTGTGGAGCAACTTCTGCGACTGGTATCTCGAGTACGCCAAGCAGGACCTCTACGGCGCGGACGACGTCCGCCGCCGCCAGATCCTGTCGGTGATGACCGACGTCTTCTCCAAGGCCCTCAAACTGCTGCACCCCTACATGCCGTTCCTGACCGAAGAGCTGTGGCACCAGATGGGCTACGGCACGGAGACGGAAACGATCATGCGCGCGCCGTGGCCCAAGGCCTACACCGACGCGCAGAACCAGACGTGGGGAATCAGCGCGGAGGTGACCGCGTACGTCGACGCCAAGCGCGAGCTGATCACCGCCGGGCGCGCGCTGCGCGCGGACTACAACATCGCGCCGTCGCAGTTTGTGCATTACGTCGTTCAGGCCGTGGATGCGGCTGCGGCGGAGAAGCTCGCGGCCGACGCCGAGAGCCTCAAGCAGCAGCTCCGCTCCGACAATCTCGAGATCGCGGCGGGCGGAGGCGAGAAGGCGATGCCGGGCACGCTCTGCAAGCTCGGCACGGTCTATCTGCCGCTGGAGGGACTGGTCGACGTCAAGGCCGAGGCCGCCCGAGTAAAGACCGAGCTGGATAAGACGCTTGGCTTCCTCAAGGGCGTCGAGGCGAAGCTCGGCAACGAAGGGTTCGTCGCCAAGGCGCCCGCCGCCGTGATCGAGCAGCAGCGCGCCAAGCAAAAGGAGCTTTCCGAGACCGTCGCGCGGCTGCGGAAACTGCTCGCGACGTTCAGCGCCGCAGGCTGATGAAAAAGGAGGGCCCGACATGATCACACGCCTGCAAGTCGAGCGTTTTGGAAGCCTTGTGGTTTTGGTCCTGCGTGAGACGCCCCGATGTTTCTTGGGTCATTAATGGCGCACGTGAACTGGATGTGGGTGAGCCGGAACACTTGCGCTCCCTTTTCTATCAGCAGGATGTGAAGCAACCGTTCAGGGTGACGGCTTCGCAAAATAACGAACAAACGCTTGCAGTGGAAGCGCGTCCATTCATTGCCCAGGAAAAAGAAATTTACGCGCCGCACAGCGAAAAGAACGTTTTGCCTTTTCAAGTGAGAGAGTCCGGCCTGAATACAGATGCTTCGTTGGATGGCCTTGATGTCTATTCAAGCGATACTGTGGGGATGTCGGATCCTTGTTACAATCTGAGGTATGATGCCAAGAAACATGCGTTTAAGAGCGTGTTGGCTGCGGATTGTGTTGCGCAAATTCCAGCCGTTCAGTTAATACCCTCTCGCGGTCGTGCGGCGATTGCCGATCAGGATTTCGGAAGAATTGTCGAAGAGAACCGTGAGGGCGAGTTACTGGAGGTGTTGAAAGTATTCGCGCCCAATATTCGCGGGATCAAGATTGGCGGAGTCAAGAAAACGATCTTGATAGACGAAGGCGGTCCGGCGAGTCTGCCTTTGGCTCTCATGGGCGATGGCGTCGTCAAGGCGATCACCCTGCTCGCATCCGTTGTCAAAATGGGTAAGGGTATCGTGCTCGTCGATGAAATTGACAACGGTATTCACGCTGGAGCGTTGCAGTCGTTTTGGAAAGCGGTTGTTTCGTTCGCGTGCCGGAACAACACGCAAATTTTCGCGACGACGCACAGTTGGGAGTCATTGCAGTGCCTGAAAACTGTTTTGGATCGAGACGAAAAGGGACAAGCCCAGACATCCGTGTTCAACTTGGTCCGAAGAGCCGAAGATAAGGTCTTTGTCTATCCCTACGATTATCCCGATTTCAAGCGTGTGATTGAGTCGGGGGTGGACATCCGATGAGGCCGTAGGGCGGGTCGGTGACGACGGCGTGAAGGCTGTTGTTGGCTTGATTTTCCAGCCAATCAAAACAGTCGGCATGAAACAGCGTGGACAAGCGGCCGACTTTTTGGCTCGGAAATGAGTTGGGCGTGCGAACCGCGTGCGTGTCGGGGTCGACGAAGCTTGGGAATGTCGGGGCGCACACGTAGAAACCGCGCGACTCGCGAACAAAGAGGTCGGGCGTATTGAGACGCAGATAAGAGCGCACGGAAGATGTGGGCACGTCGCCGAGGCGTTGACGCACGGCGTCTGAGATTTCGGCGACGGATAATGGTCTTTGCGCCGTCTTGACGGCTTCGAGGATGGCGTCACGAACTTGGCCGGGTGCCTTTCGGGCCTTGTTGTCGTCTTGCATGATGCGAAGGTTGGACGTCTTGTGTCAAGAACATGCGGGAACATTCCAAGCCGACGGAATGCCAGCAATGGTTTACGCTATAGAAAGATCAGGGTTGCCGCGATTGTCCGCTGTGACGATGGCGTTGATTCCGAAGCTGGATTTTTCTTTTTTGATATGTGTGCCTATGGAGTTTCGCAATGACGGATGACGATGGACAACTTGACCGGGGCCTCGGAATGGTGCGGGTGGTGGTGGCGACGATGCTCGCGTTTGCCGTGGCGTTGGCCGCTGCGGTCGCGGTCTATCCCGGTCAAGACGCTCACGCGCACGGTTATCGGTTCTGCTACGATTTCATCAGCGCGCTGGGCGTGACGCGGACGCCGGGCGGATCCGACAATCACCGCGCCTGCTGGATCTTCAACGCGGCGCTGGGGCTCTCGATGCTGACGTTGGTTCCGTATTGGTACGTCCGCTCGCAGCACGTGCGGGGCCCGCTTTTCGTGAGGCTGGTGACGTTCCTCTGTTGCATGGGCTTTTCGCTGGGCGTGTTCGGCGTGGCGCTCTCGCCGTATGACCTGCGGCCGAACATGCACAACCTCTGCATCTACTCGGCGTTCGCGCTCGTCGTGCCGGGGGTGCTGCTGCTGTTGCTGGCCTCCGACAGCGAGTTCTGCGGGCGGCGCTACAAGATCGCATGGGCCGTGTTCGCGATTTCGCTGCTGCTGGGCGAGTGGTATCTCGTGACGCTGGTCGGAAAACACGTACTGCCGTCGCGTCCCGTGAACCCCCTCATCCAGAAGGCCAACGTGGGCGTTTTCTTCGCGTGGATGATCGCGGACCTTTGGCTATTCAACGCGTTCTTGAGCCGCAGGAAAGGGGTGTTGGCATGATGCGGGCGATGACGGGAGACATCACGAAACTGGCAGTCGACGCGATCGTCAACGCGGCCAACACGACGCTGTTGGGCGGGGGTGGCGTGGACGGCGCGATCCACCGTGCGGCGGGACCCGGCCTGCTGGCCGAGTGCCGCACGCTGGGCGGCTGCGCGCCGGGCGAAGCGAAGATCACGAAAGGCTACGATCTGCCTGCGAAATACGTGATTCACACGCCCGGTCCCGTGTGGCGCGGCGGCGGACGCAACGAGTCCGCACTGCTCGCCGCATGCTATCGCAACAGTTTGGACTTGGCCGTGAAAAACGGTTGCAAGAGCGTGGCGTTCCCCTGCATCAGCACGGGCGTCTACGGGTATCCCAAAGACGCGGCGGCGGCTTTGGCGGTGGAGACTGTGCGCCGGTATTTGCAGGAATCGGGCGCGTTGATCGCGGTGATTTTCTGTTGTTTTTCAGATTCCGACAAATTAGAATTTTTCAAGAAGCCGGTTGACGGGTGTGTGGCGATCTGGTATTGTTTGCGGCTCTTCGACTGCAACGGGCTGCGCGAGCGGCCCGGCGCGGCCGGGGGGGCGGGCCGGAAAGATCCCGAAAGATTCTTCCGGAACGCGCTTGACGCGGGGCGGGGCGTTTTGCTAAAGTCCCAACCCGCGCCGAACACCGGGGGAGGCCCCGGCG
>Ga0172375_10013283_pt1 | contig 10225 bp, 12 predicted proteins | sample LakKiv1m_FD_114537 | JGI IMG/M metagenome (GOLD analysis project Ga0172375, IMG submission 114537) | Freshwater microbial communities from Kabuno Bay, South-Kivu, Congo - kab_092012_11.1m | ecosystem: Environmental > Aquatic > Freshwater > Lake | place: Democratic Republic of the Congo...
AACCAGGGTTCCGGTGATTAATATTTCTAAAGATGAATCCCAAAAACTCTTAAATCTCGAGGCCGAACTTCATGAAAGAATCGTTGGTCAGTCTGAAGCGGTGAAAGCCATCGCAAATAGTATGCAGCGAGCCAGGGTAGGGCTACGTGATGAAAACAAGCCAATCGCCAGTTTCTTATTTGTAGGCCCTACGGGAGTTGGAAAAACCGAAACCGCAAAAGCCTTGGCAGACTCGTACTTTGGTAACGAGAAGCTGATGGTTAGGATAGATATGAGTGAGTACCAAGAAGCCAATTCTGTAGAGCGTTTAATTGGAAAGCCCGGTGGGAAAACTGGAGGCATCTTGACCGAGGCGGTTCGCAGCCAACCTTTCGCTTTGGTATTACTTGACGAAGTAGAAAAAGCTCATCCTAATATTACGTTACTCTTTCTCCAAGTGCTTGACGATGGCCGTTTGACTGATACCCTCGGTCGAACGATTGATTTTACCAACACAATTATAATTGCTACCTCAAACGTGGGGTCTCGAACAATTCAAGATTCTATAACTGAGGGAGTGTCGTTTGAAGAATTGAAGAAACGTCTTCAAAACTCGCTTTTGGAACACTACGCTCCGGAATTTTTAAACCGCTTTAGCGGGATTGTGACGTTTGAACCGCTTAAGCAGGAGGAAATCGAGAAAATTGTAGGCCTAAAACTTCAGAAGTTAGCTCAGCAACTAGAACAAAAACTCATCACTGTTACTTTTTCGTCTGACCTGATCAAGAAAATAGCCGTGGACGGCTTTGATCCGCAATGGGGAGCCCGGCCTCTGGCAAGATTAATAGCTGACAAACTAGAAACAAAATTAGCCCAGGAAATGCTCACGGGCAAGATCAAAAAAGGCGACAACTTAACCATCGACCAAACGTTTCTAGTGTAAAATAAACCTCGTGAATAACCTCACAGAACGTCTTAACGATCTAAAATCAAAATTTAATCTAAAGAAAAAGCAAAGTCGACTTAAGGATTTAGAAGCCGAGGCGACAAGTCCTGATCTTTGGCGGGACTATAAAAAAGGCCAGGAAGTGATGCAGGAAATATCAAGCATTAGAAAAGAGTTGGAAGATGTCGAATTCACCGAGCTGTTAATCGCTGACGGAAAACTTACTGAAGCTGAAATAAAACTTAAAGATCTGGAAATGAAAACCTATCTTAACGGCCCCTATGATCAGGGAGCAGGCTTTCTTTCAATTCATGCCGGCCAAGGCGGTACTGAGGCCTGTGATTGGGCAGCCATGCTTTCCCGAATGTATCTACAGTACGCTAAATCCCAAGGCTTCGAATTCGAGGTTATCGAAGAAACCGCTGGCGAAGAAGCGGGTATTAAGTCCGGAACCTATCAGATAACTGGAGCTTACGCTTATGGATATTTAAAAGGCGAAGCGGGAGTACACCGACTAGTTCGCCAATCACCTTTTAATGCTAATAACTTACGGCAAACCTCCTTTGCTTTAGTCGAAGTAATGCCGGTAATTAAAGACGACGTTGGCGTTGAAATAAGGTCGGAAGACATAGAATTCGAGGCCTTTCGAGCTGGAGGTCATGGAGGTCAAAACGTCAATAAAGTGTCGACGGCTGTTCGCCTTAGGCACAAGCCAACCGGCATTGTGGTTACTAGTTCCAGCGAAAGATATCAAGAACGTAACCGCGATATCGCCATGCAAATTCTTCGGGCCAAAATATACCAATTAGAACAAGAGCGGCAAAGTAGTGTCAAGAAAGCCCTTAAAGGAGCCTACAAAACTCCCGGTTGGGGCAATCAAATTAGGTCTTACGTTTTGCAGCCGTACAAACTAGTTAAAGACTTAAGAACGGGGTTAGAAAATACCAACCCGGACGCGGTGTTAGATGGAAATTTACAGGCTTTTGTTGAAGAAGAGCTAAAAAGTCTGTAATATAACTCTGTGATCCTGCCACTTAAAATTTACAATTCCGCTGAAAGGCTTACCGGAAAACAACTTATGGCTATTTCCATCATGGTAGCCGTTTTTGGAGTGGGGTTAGGGTTCTTAAGCGGCAACTTCATTAAAGAAAACCAAGCGAGCCTACCGACCACTGCCCAAAGTCAAACTGTAACCTCAAAAACGTACTCCGGTAAAGTTTTCCCTATCGAAGTAGGACTCTCCTCAAATTATTCTTATAAATTAGTCGATACTGATGGAAACACCACAGCCTATTTAAAGGCCTCGGACGATAAGCTAAAAATTGTACTCGCCGGGACAGAGGTCTCCATTAAAGGCGCTGTGGAAAAGATGGAAGGTGTCATACCGGTAATCAAGGTTGATAGTCTGAGCTTTTAATATGATACGTTTCGATAATGTTACAAAACAATACTGGGATGGCAGCTGCGCTTTAAAAGATGTTAGCCTTCAAATTGAGCCGGGAGACTTTACTTTCCTTGTCGGGCCAAGTGGTGCTGGAAAGACAACCGTGCTTAAGATGCTTATTAAAGAGGAAGTCCCAACCGAAGGCGACGTTTACTTAAACGAGTACTCTATCCCAAATCTTAAGTCAAAATTCATTCCAAAACTCCGACGCGAGGTGGGCATAGTTTTTCAGGACTTTAAATTACTGCCAACGAGAAACGTTTTTGAAAATGTGGCGATTGCTTTAGAGGTTAATAATACTCGCGATGACGAAATCAAAAACCGGGTAGCCGAAATTTTAAGTAAAGTGGGGTTAACCGATAAATCCAGTCATTTTCCGGCCGAGTTAAGTGGCGGCGAACGTCAGCGAGTCGCCATAGCCCGCGCTTTGGTTCACTCGCCGATCGTTCTGGCTGCAGATGAACCAACCGGCATGATCGACCCCGTAAGTGCCTGGGAAATTATGCAACTCTTAAGTAAAATAAACGACGAGGGTACTACTGTAATTGTAGCTACTCACAACATTGACATTGTCGACTCTTTTAAAAAGCGGGTTATTGAGCTTAAAGACGGTCAAATCGTCCGCGATGAAAAGAAAGGAAAATACCATCGTCATGGGTAAAATATTTAAACGCGCCTTTATCAGTATTCGCCGTCATGGAGGCTTAACTCTAGCTTCGGTAGTAATGATGTCTACCACTATATTGGCGATAAGCTTATTTGTAATTACCGCCTGGGTAAGCAATGTGGTATTACAAAATCTGGAAGCCAAGGCCGAAATTACTGCCTTCTTCAGCCCCGATTCTAAAGAGGACGCCGTCTTAAGCGCTAAAAAAGCTCTAGAATCAAACAGCCGTGTACTAGGAATAAAGTATGTCTCTAAAGATGACGCTCTAAAATCGTATCAGGACCAGCACCAAACCGAACCCACACTTTTAGAAAATATCACCGCTAACATTTTCCCACCATCGCTCGAAATAAGGGCCAAAGATATTAATGACCTGCCGAGTATTTACGAAGAGTTAAAAACTCAGCCTCAGATCGAAGATGTGGTTTTTTATAAGGACGTGGTAGAAACCTTTCAATCCTGGGTTAAGGCCATTAGAATCGGTGGCTTATCTCTTATTGGTTTCCTAGGCTTTGTGTCGATGCTGATGATCTTCCTGACGCTAAGTATCTCCATTCATGCTAGCGCCTCTGAAATCGACATCCTCAAACTAATTGGCGCCACTAAAGGCTACGTACGATCTCCTTTTATTGTACAGGGCATAGTTTACGGCACTGTTTCGGCGCTTATTGCGGCCCTAATCCTAACTATCGTTTTACCTCTGAGCATCCCCAAGATTGCCCCTATTTTCCAAGGCATCGACTTCCCTAGCCTAAGTTATGTGACTATCGGAATCGCTGTCGCGGGAGAAGTATTTCTGGGAATGGTGCTAGGAGCTCTGGGAAGTCTACTCGCGGTTAGAAGATACCTTAGGTATTAATAATTGGGATTCAAGTATGAAAAAGGCCCTGCTAGTAATCACATTTTTAGGCTTATTGTTGACCTCCCATCCAACCCTTGCCGAAACCAGCGATGAGGTCAAGTACAACGACTTGACCAAAAAAATTCAGGAATTGGAGGCTAAAATTGCTACCCTTAAAACCCAGGAAAAAACCTTAACTTCGCAACTTGACTATTTGGATAGTCAAATGACGCTGACTCAAGCTAAAATCGGGCAGGCTCAAGAAAACATAATCCGTAAAGAAAAGGAGTTGATGCTAATTGGTCAGGACATTGAAAGCTTAAAAACCAGGATTAACAGATTATCAGAAGCTGTAGACCGCCAAAAAGAAGCCTTTGAAGAAAGGCTCGCGGCCCAATACAAACGAACCTCAACCACACCAGTCTTCGAACTTTTTCTAGGCAGCCACTCGTTTTCCGACGTCGTTACCGAAATTAAGTATCTTAAGGTAGCCGAAATTCACGATCAGGAACTGATTACCCAAATGGTTAATACTAAACAAAGTTATAAAGACCAAACAGACTTACTAGAGGAAAAAAAAGCTGAAGCCGAAACCGTTAAGGCTCAACTAGAAACCGAAAAGGCTAGGCTAACCACCCTTCAAGATGACTTAGTAGAACAATCTAAAGAAAAAGAGGCCTTACTTAAAGATACTCAAAATGACGAGGCAAAATACCAAGACTTACTGGCTAAAGCGAAGGCTGAATTCGCCGCCATTGCCAGTGCCTTCTCTGGAGCCGACTTCACTACGGCGAAAGATGTTAAAGCCGGTGATGTAATCACTGTAATGGGTAATAGTGGCTACCCCTCCTGCTCTACTGGGGCGCACCTGCATTTTGAAGTTCACAAAAACGGCAGCCTGGCAAATGCCGAAGACTACTTAGAAAACCAAACACTAGTTAATTATAACGACGGTAATCCTACTATTTCGATTGGTAGCGGAGACTGGCCGTGGCCAATGAAGAGCCCAATTATTACGCAGCGTTTTGGTAAAACCCCTTATTCTTACCGCTATCCTGGCGGCCTGCATACTGGAATTGATATTGTCAGTCAAGAAAGCTATTTAATTTACGCGCCGGCCGACGGCAAGATGATAAAAAAATCCGGCACTTGTGGTAGTAGTACCTACAACTACGTCTTAATTCGCCACGCGGATGGAGTCGATTCGCTCTATCTGCACGTCCAGTAAGTTCAAGGAACGACTGACTGAAAACAGATGACATTGGGGAAGTTGCCTATTCTGATCTTAATAGTCCTGGTCTTTCTGGTATCTTTTAATCTGTTATTTTGGGACAAAGCTTCTGCCGCCGTCAACCTGCAAATTCTTGATTACCCTCACAAAGTAAAAATTGAAGTTCCGTTCACAGTTACCGCCAGCGTTTCCGGCTTGCCAGCGGATCAAAGCTTTAAATACAAGGTTGGTCTGGCAAACGCTGATTCCAGCTGGTACGGTTATGGTGAAATCAAAAATGGCGATAACTGGATTGGATATAACGATGCTGATTCTTGTAATCTTGCTCCCGAGGTCAAGACCAATGCGCAAGGCCACTGGGAAGGAGAAGCCGAAGCTAAAGTACGGCTCGGAGCAAAGACAGGAACCGCGCAACTTCGTTTTCGAGTCTGCGACCCCTCCAAGTCATCAGATTCCTATGAAATAAACCTTCTCGAAGCCGACAAACCGCTAGATCCGGAATCGGAAACAACGTCGGAACAAAGTGAAGAAACCGAAAAGCCAGCGGACGCCGCTTCAGAAGAAACCGCTGAAACAGCTGTAGAAATAAAGTCGAACAGTATCGTCGAAGAAGAAACTGTTACTAACCAACCAGCCGCGCCACTGGTACTGCCGTCAAAAACTGTAAAAGAACCGGACTATAAACTTCCGGCTACCCTATCGGCGATCGAAGCCAACTTACATAAAGAGGCCGCCACGGAGTCAAGTCAAGCTAGTATGGCAAATAGCACCAATAACAATAATAGTAACCACCAAGCTGTTACCAAGTACGTTATAATATCAGGAATAGTGACACTGTTGGTTATAGCCATAATAATCTTCTTGGTAAAAAAGAGACTTTGACAAATTGATGCACGTGCATCAATTTGTCGGCACACGGAAGTAATAAGTAAGATAGCTATGATTAAAATAATATTTAAAAGATTCTTCCCAACTTTTATCTGGGCCACTTTAATATATATTGGATCTGCAACATCTGGTAAAAGTGTCTCTGATTCAACGCTAATTGACTTTCTGGCTCATAAAATTATTCATTTTGGGGAGTACTTCATTTTTTACTTATTTCTTTACCGTGCCGTAGGTAAAAGGTTCTGGCCGACGATCATTATTCTTACCCTTTATGCCGTAACAGACGAAACTCATCAGCAGTTCGTACCGGGAAGAGCGTCTGCGCCCCGAGATGTTATAATAGACGTGTTTAGCGGCTTAGTGGCCGCGGTGGCGATATGGAAATTATTACCAACTCTCCCGGAGAAACTAAAAGACAGGCTTTTGAATTTGCTCGAAGTTTAAAAGGCGGCGAAGTTGTGGCTCTGTACGGCGATTTAGGGGCCGGAAAAACCACATTTACTCAAGGGCTCGCTGAAGCTTTAGGTATTAAACAGCGTCTAGTAAGCCCCACCTTTGTACTATACAAAAAATATCGCCTGGAGCAGTCACCTCAAAATAAGGCAGACCTACAAATACTAAACCATATTGATTGTTATCGTCTGGGAGAACCTGCCAACCTGACCGCCTTCGATACTGAGGAAATATTCAATGACCCCACGGCTGTCACTGTAATCGAATGGCCAGAACGCATTGGGAAACTATTGCCAAAAGAAGCTATCAAAATTAAGTTTGTAGCTTTAGACGAAAATAAGCGTCAGATTACTTTCTTATGATAATTGAAATAGATTCCACCACTAGAGCTCAGAAACAGGTTACCTTAAAAGAAGGTCCCAAAGTGGTGGCATCAAAAATAACTAGGGGCAGCATCTTAATGACACTTCGTGATCTCTTGGTAGAACAAAACATTAAATTAGAACAAATTGAAAAGGTGATTACGATATCCGAAGGAGACTCCATGACAGGGCTTAGAGTTGGGGCTGCCCTTGCCAACGCTTTAAACTTCGCCTCCGGAAAACTTAAAAATTTAGAAGAACTCCAGTTTCCAAAATATAAATCCCCTCCAAAAATCACTTTAAAAAAATTAAACCACTCTTGACAGAAAATAATACTTCATCTAATCTATAGACTAGACAACTAAAAATTTAAGAACATGACTGCCCAATTTCGGTCATTAGACCAAAAGTCGATAGTGAATTTATATTTGCCTGATTTCGGTCAGGTTATTTTTATTATAAGGAGGTAATTACTATTAAGAAAATACTCTTAAGCTTCCTAACGGTTACATTAGTATCCTCTTCAACAGTCGGATCGGCGAAAGCGTATTTTACGGATAGCGATATTAGTACTGGTAATACCTTCTCCATGGGAACACTACAACTAAATACTAATGCTCAAGCTGTCAGCGCCTTCACTTTTTCTGATTTAGAGCCTGGTTGGGGTTATAGCGAAAATGGTGATTGGTCTAAAAATAAAAGCATTACTGTGGATAATTCCGGTACCTTAAATTTGAAATATCGGATCAGAATCTCGCTGGTTGATACCGAAAGTAGTAACCCATTACTAGATAATCTAATGGTAAAAACCACTTATACAAAGAATGATGTTACTACCTTAGTTTATGAGGGACCACTGCGGGATTACCTGACTGGAAAACTAGTCGACCCTAATTTCCTGCCCGAAAACGGAGAGGAGACGGTAACAATTAGTGTCAGAATACCGATTACAGCTGGCAACGATATTCAGGGTCAAATCATTAAATTCGATGTACTCTTTGAAGCTACACAAATAAGTAACAATGAGTGGTAAAAACAAAGGAGGTGATTACTGAACAAATGCAAAAGATTTTAGTTAGCCTTATCACCATAGGAATCGTCGCTAGCTCCACAATTGGATCGGCTAGGGCTTACTTTACGGATACTGATCAAAGCAGCGATAACACCCTTACCACTGGCTCGCTTTCGGCCACTATTCAGGCTGACAACGGATACACGTTGCCATATCAGTTTACTAATCTAGTTCCTGGGGATAGTCAACAAATCAATTTTAACGTTCAGAATACAGGCTCACTACCCTTATACTTAAAAATAAAAATGGCAGGAACATGGGCGGAGGAGAGTTTAGATAGTAACCTAATGGCACTTTCACAAGTAGAGCACTGGAATGGAACTGCTTGGGAAACAATGGCCACAACCGACGGGGAATATTTTTACACTGCTCAAGTAAGTAGTGGAAACGTGGAGCGGTTTCGGTCAACAGTAACCCTAAGCAACACTGCTAGTAACGACTATCAAGAAAAGGTCTATACAGCCTCTATCAAGGTAGCCGCTAAACAGGTAGTCGACGGAGCAGAATGGCCAATGTATTAATTTTTAGGTTTAAACCTTGTGGGGGCGATTCAGCTAATCGCCCCTGCGGAAGTTAGCTTAATCAGTTGTGAAAATAAGAATTTCCAGAAGTACTTCCAAAAAAGCGGGTCAGGTTTTTTATTATATTATTTTAACTATTCTAGTGATAATTGCAGGTTTAACGGCAATTTCCAACCTTAAGATACCAGGAAACTATAAACTTTTGGTAGCAATGTCAGGCTCGATGGAGCCGTCTGTCAAAACCGGCAGTATATTTGTAGTAAAGCCACAATCGCATTACCAGCCAGGTGATATTATTACTTTTTATGACCAGAAAAATAGTAAGTCTTATGTCACTCACCGCTTAGTCCAAGTGAGCGATAACAATCAGTTTATAACTAAAGGCGATGCCAATAGCAATACGGATACAAAAACTGTAAACCAAGGTCAAATACTTGGTAAAACAGTTTTCACGATTCCCCAACTGGGCTTCCTGGTAAATTATTCCAAAACCACGCAAGGCCTGATAATTACAATTATTATTCCAGCAGTAATAATTATTTACAATGAATTAATTTCAATTAAAAACGAGGCTAAAAGATTAATAATCGAAAGGCGTCGCCGGAAATTAAGCCTTAAAGAAAGAGTGGAAGAAACTGTTGGTGAAGAGATTATTAGAATTGAGGAGAGCACCAAAAAAGAAATTGAAAAAATTGTTGATGAGGTAAGAAGTAATGAAAAAATTTAAGTTATTACTAATACTATTTGTCTGCTCTATTTTTTATTTTTTAGTAACCACGCCAATTCTGGCAGCAGATGCAGTGGTAACTTGTAACCCGATCAACAAATGCCAGCTAAAGCCCCAAGGCCCTCTTTTTAATTTCGATAATATTTATCCTGGCTGGACGGTTACTAAAACACTGGAAGCGGTAAACAATTACCCCGAAGATAGAAATTTCGCTCTCGAAATTGTGAATCTGGCAACTAATGAGTTAAGTCAATTGCTATCTTTAACTATTACAGATGGTTATCAAAACGTCTTCGGTCCGGAGACGCTTAAAATCTGTCAGGAAAGCGGCTTCTTGAAACTGAGTAATATACCAGCAAATAGTACCAAGAATTACGAGTTAACAATAACAATGGATAATGTTGGGAATAACTGGTACCAAAAGAAGGATACTAGCTTTGGTATAAAACTTGGTTTTGACGCTCTACCAGCCACAACTGGTCAGATTGCAGGCATTAAGACAGAACAGAGTGACAAAAATTTAAGTTTTGGTTTTTCGGATGTTATCACAAAATGGTGGTGGTTATTAATTATTTTGGGGTTAATTTTACTCTTATTATGGGCTTTTAAAGCTTTCGGCAATGGCGATAAGAGTATTTTTATACATCGGCCACAGCGATTCAAGACTTGAGGCTAACATTTGGTATAAATATGTATTATCCTTAACAATGTAGGAACGACCACGAAAAGCCTTATTTGGCTGAAGACTACTGTTACCACCTTCAGAATATTTTATTTCAAAATAGTAGGCATCCTTATCATTGATTTTAAACTGCTTCTCCTCCAGTATTTCTACCCCGGGGTAGGAAAGTTCAAGCTTATCACGCCATAGATCAATTATTTCCGTAAAAGGAGAGTCTTTCTTCTCTGCCAAAAGCCAAGCACGAGACAGAACTCCAGCAACGCTCTGACCAGCTTCATCTGCCCCCAGTTCTTTAGTAAAAACCCCCGAAATACTGTTATCCTGCTGAGTACCCCACTCTTTAGGATAGCGAAGACTATAACTTGGGGTAGCACTTTTAAGATTAGCATCAAGCGTTAGGGCTGGTTTTTCG